>Ga0116131_1002162_pt1 | contig 10435 bp, 6 predicted proteins | sample June2015DPH_17_1_FD_89734 | JGI IMG/M metagenome (GOLD analysis project Ga0116131, IMG submission 89734) | Peatland microbial communities from SPRUCE experiment site at the Marcell Experimental Forest, Minnesota, USA - June2015DPH_17_100 | ecosystem: Environmental > Terrestrial > Soil > Wetlands...
CATGCGCACAACCGACCCGTCTTCGATCTCCTCCGCCCGCACTAGTCCGAGTTCCACAATTTCACGGCGGGCGAGGGCAAGCAGATCCGTATCGGGACTTGACCAAATCGGGTCATTATCGAACACAAAGTATTCCATCCCCAGGCATGTCTTGCAACGGTCGGGCACCATCGCGGACGACCAGTTTTTGAAATTTTGAATCCGCGCAACCTTCACGCCGGGTTCGTGAACGTAAATCCAGTTGTCCGGCACGACGTCCCTGCGATTGACGATCAGGCTCACAATCAGAAAATCGCGATAACGGAGGCTGTTGGCTGCCTTCAGGATTGCTTCCGGCGGAGCCGGGTCAAGCGCATGGATGAGGTCGCGGAGGGGCATCGAGCTTACGAAATGCGTCCCTTCAAAGACTGTATCGCCTTGGGGGCCACGCGCAATCGCCCGGGTGACCCTGCCGTCATCGTGAAGAATGCGAACCACAGGATGCCGCATTAAGGCAAGGTACCCCGCCCGGCGAAGTTGCTCGGCCAGCGTGTCCCACAACTGTCCCGGTCCGCGCTCGGGATAGTAGAACTGCTCAATCAACGACTTAGGCTTGGATTTCCTGCCCGGAAATAGGGCGTTGTATACAGCGGTTTTGAGAGAGAGTCCGCGAATGCGTTGCGCGGCCCACTCCGCCTGGATAGAAGTGCAGGGTACACCCCAAACCTTTTCCGTGTATGTCTTGAAAAATATTCGGTATAGGCGCTTCCCAAAACGGTTGCAAACCCATTCCTCCAGATTGTCCTCTTTCGCGGTTGGGAACAGGCTTGAGTAAAGGTAACTGGCCAGGATGCGAGCGCTTTCCATCGGGCCAAGACCGCGAAGGGCGTTTATTGCGGAGAGTGGGTAATTAAAGAACTTCTTCCGGTAAAAAATGCGGGAGAGGCGCGGCCGGAGCAAGAATTCGTCTCCTAGAACTTCTCGCCAGATATGGCTTACCTCGTCCCATTTGGTAAAAAAGCGGTGACCACCAATGTCGAACAAGTATCCCTTATAATTGATGGTTCGGGCGATTCCACCAACTTGTTGGCCGGCTTCCAGAATTATGGCGGGCACTCTGGACTTCATCAATTCATAGGCGGCCGTCAAACCTGCGGGGCCTGCCCCAATGATGACAACAGACTTATTCTGTCCCCATCGGACCATACGCCTGCCTCGCCGTTGAGTTTGCCGCCGAATACGGCAACAGTTTTGTGGGATTTTCGTCCGCCTCGAGCAGGAACACCGGGCGGTCTTTGAAGTAGTCGAGGAGTTCCTGGTTCTTTGCTGGTCCCATATCGCGCGCCCAAACGACCTTGGCATCGTCGATGTCTGCGGCATTGTAAACCCATTCATAAAAGACATCGTGGTTTGCCGAGTAGCGCACGATGACAAGCTGGCGTCCTGGAAGCCGTTCGAGCGCCGCCAATAAATCGGCGCGCCCGAAACTCGCGCGACCCCTCTGGTCCCACGCCGCCACATAGGAGCTAGGAAGAGTTATATGCAGAGGCTGGGCAGAAAGGCGCAGCACGAACGTCAGGACGCAGATCACGGGAATGGCCCGCGCAAGCAATAGCCCTACGCGTTTCCTCCCCCACCGCCAAAATTGCAGGCGGCGCATCGCCAGCAATACCAGCGCCAGAATCAAGCCGGTGATGGGGGAGGCGTAGTGTGGCTCGCAGAACGTTTCAAGCGCGATTGCTGCCAGGAACGCCGCACCGGCCGTCAGCAGGAAGCGTGTCCGCCTGCTGATCTGGCTCCAGGTGCGGCGCAATTTCAGCAGTCCCAGGCACAGAATCAATTCGGTGAGTGGCTTGACATAATAGGGCTCCCAAAGCGATTCCAGAGCGACAGCTACCAGGAACGCCGCACCGGCAATCAGCAGGAAGCGTTTTCGCCTGCTGATATTGCTCCAGGAGAAATCTCTGGGGAACACGAAGATCAGCATCAGGAAGGGCAGGGTTAAGGCGGGGCCCAGGAAGAAACGCCACAGCCGATCTGCCTTGAATTCAAGCCCCGCCAGCGTCCGGGCCCGATAGTATGCCGGGGGCGTTTGTAGGGCAAACATCTCCCTTATAACCTCGTGGTGGTAACGCGGCTCAGGTCTGAGTTTTTGCCAAATCATGTAAGGCGCCACCGCGTTGGCCTCCAGATCGACTTGATACGGCAGGCGCAAAGGGTTGCCCGTCACACGCCAGTTGTAATAGATCATGGCGCTGCCGGTGAGACCAAGAATCAGCACCAGCGGCACCACAACGCGCCGGGCAACAACTCGCAACGGGGGCCGATCCTTCTTTAGTACCCAGATCAGGAGCGCGGCGGCGATGATGACGCTGAGAGCAAACCCTTCGTAGGGACGGCTGTTGGCCAGAATCGCGAGGCCCGCGCCCATGATCAACGCATGCCTGACCTGCGGCGAGCGCTGGATGCGCGGCAGCGCTCCCAGAACCAGCGCACCGCCAATCGCCCCCGTTACCCCTCCCCAGTAACTATTAGCCCAGTAGCTGATGGCGCCGTAACGCAGAATGGCGAGCAGCCCTCCCAGCATCGCCCAGCCCGCCGGCAACCAGCCTTGCAACATCCAGCAGAGGGCGGCACACATCACGCCAACGCTGAACCATGCCCCCCAGAAAGGGTGTCCGGCAATCACTTCACCAGCCGCCAGGATCATTCCCTGCGCAGGTTGAGCGAAACACTGGTAGGTGGGCCGTTGTAGGATACCGAAACTTTCGAAGTGCACCCCCATGGGATGCGGGGGATTAGTGAGGCGCCCGTGGGCGTAAGTGTCCGCGGCGAGCAGGTAGCCGAACTCGTCATGGACAACGGGCTTGGGGATCGGCAAAAGGGGGAGTAAGGCCGCGCGCAGGCCCAGGGCGGTCAGTCCCACGACGAGTACGGCCCAGCCTCGCCGACGGGCAAGCCTCAGGAACTGGCGCTCCATGGCGGCAAAAAAGTTGGACGCGAAGGTGGGAAAAGCGAATGCCACGATCACGGCGGCGAGGATGAAGCAATACTCGACATTAAGCATCTTTAACGATGTTCCGCGCACAGCAAGCGCTAGCCATCTTGCACAGCAACCCGATTTCTTGGGATCCTCGGTGAACCCCGCAACCTCCTTGCGGGATATTTCAAGTGTGCCCATTCCGCCGGTAAACGACGAAGCTGTCAAAGTCGGCGACGGGCTTGTAGTTCTCAGTGATGAAGGAATCGAGCTTCGGAAAGATCTTGAGATAATTCTCGGAGTCCAGGTTCACATACGTGATGGTAGGCAGCGCGTCGCGGCGCGTCACAATGATAAAACGTGGCTGAGCATTTCTCAGGTCCCGCACCAACTCTTCCCGCCAGGAAGCCTGGGCCCACAGAGAGACTATGCCTAAGTTCGAGACGAAGCGGGTTGGCGCTTGATGGCCAGACAAATAATAAATCAGGCAGTTGCTGCCCCACACAAAAACGCCGTCGCTTGGCTTGGCATTCTTTTCTAGGTAATGAATAACGTCGAATTGCCCGCGAAGGAGCTCGAATGGCAACTGTCGCGGGTAGTCCGAGTAGAAGGACTCTGCGTCAGCTCGCCATTCACGCAGTTCTTCATACCGCATCGTCAGTTTGTTAAGTTCGTCCGGAAGCGGCCAGAAAATGGCGTTGGCAAAGGCGATCCAAACCAAGCCGGAGGCGAGCCCCCAGCCCCGTTGCCTGAAATTTCTTGCCAGGGCACAAGCGCCCTCATAGATGCTGACCACGAGGTACGCCCATATTGCGGCGAAGAAAGGGTAGCAGGTCTGAAAGTAGTATCATGCAAACGAACCTGCATCACCGTAGCGATATAAGCCAAGGAGGCAGCAAGGAAGACCGGGGCGAACCGCCTCAAATCTCGGCGCATCCACGCCACCAGAAGTCCCGCCAGAGTGGCCCATAAAGTCCACACGCCCAAATAATAGTTTGTTCGGGCAAAGACCGAGAGCAAGTAGTGTGGATTGCGCTGGATGGCCATGGCCGCGTAACGCGGCAGGACTTTGAATTGGATCTCCCTCATGGCAGGCCAGGCGCCCTTGAACACGATCCAAGCCAGGACAATGCCAATTGCAGCAGCGAGTCCCGCCGTCAAAAATGCGGCCCTCGTCACCCAGTTCCGCCAGGGGATGGTAAGGGATACCCGGGGTGGCTCCTTGTCAAGACCACGCGTGTCGAGAAAAGGCAGGAAGAGAAGAAAGGGCAGGAATGCAACCCCATTGTATTTAAGCCAGCACGCATAACCTAGCACAAAGCCGGCTGCAAACGAAGTCGCCTTCCACCACCGTCCACGGCGTTTCATGAGCAAGTAACCAGCCAATACACAGACCACCTGAAACGTTTCGGGTTGAGCGATCCAGAAATACTTCATCTCGCCATGCCAGGAGGCATGAACCATCACCGCTATCGCGGCGCCCGCGCGGCCCAGGTAGGTCTCGGTGAACCGAAAGAGAAAGTAGGAGATGAGAAGCAGCAAGAGGATATCGACCACCGCCGCCGACCACATTGCCCTGCCAAGAAGCTTGGCAATGCCGGCGTACAGATAGAAAATGCCCGGGGGTTTGTTGTCCCAGAGATCGCGATACAGTTGCTTGCCTTCGAGCAAGCCCTGTCCGATGGTCAGGTAGGTCCCTTGGTCGCGGCCCAGCGGAAAGCTCAGGATGGGGAGCGCTCGTACCACCACGAATAGCGCGGCTAGGGCAAGCAAGGCCCGGCCAAGAAGCGAAGTCCGCGCCTCGCTTGGCGCAGTTCCGGCCACCTCGGACGGAACCGGCTGGGTGGGAGAAATGATTTCGGGATTCATGACGTCTCTGCGTCCAAGAGAATGCGCGGTTTCCTGGATTATGGTGGATCAGTTTTGAATTCTAATCTCTAGCACGAAAGTACCCAGGAAACAACACGGATCTCGGCGCGCTGCGCTTCGGGCAGGTTGGGCGGATACGGCAGAATTGCAAGACTGCGATCCTGAGTGGACATGGGCCTTCGGCCCACCCAAAGAGATGAAAATCATCGTCGTCACGCCCGCGTAAAGCTTGCCCTGAGCTTCCCGAAGGGCGGGGGTCTAGCCCCGGAACTTCATGCTGACCGCCTCATCATGAAACGCCTGTCATTCTGAGCCCGTCGGTCCATCAGCTGACGGAGACGAAGAATCTCCGCACGCCTGTCATTCTGAGCCGCCGTTTTTTGGCGGGCGAAGAATCTCTGCCGCTGTCTTTTGCGCTTGGCGAGACTAGGCTACGCGTATAGCGTACCACCAACCAGCGAACCGCAGAATGTGTCAATATGCCACACACATACGCGCGCCCGCATGTCCCCGGCATTCTTCTAACCACTTGAAAACACACGAGAACATGGTGTCGCTGGCGGAGAACAGTTCAAAAAAGCGAGACCCGTGGGGCAAATGGAAATCCCGTCCACATCTTTGGCGTGCGGCCCGTCAACTGACGGGCCACACTCCAAAGCAGGTTTCACGTCCCTCCTACAACCTCGGCAAGCTGTTGCGCGGCGTATTGCACCTGCTCGTCCGTCATTTCGGGGAAGAACGGCATGCTCAAAGCTCGCTCGCAGGCGCGCTCGGCATGAGGGAAACTGCCGGGTCCAAATCCGAGCGCAGCGAAGGCGGGCTGCAAAGGCACGGGACGAGGATAGTGGATGGCGGTGTGGACTCCGCGCGCTTGCAAGGCCGCGCGCACGGCATCACGCCGCTCAACGTAAACCACGAACAGGTGGTACACCCTTTCATCTCGCGGATCATCCAGCGGAATTTCCACGTTGGCGCCCTGCAACACACTGCGGTAGAGCGCGGCGATTTCCATTCGGCGCGCGTTCCATTGTTCCAGGCGCTTCAGCTTGACCCGTAAGACAGCGCCCTGGAATCCGTCCATACGGTAGTTGTAGCCGATTCTCTCATGGGTGTAGCGCCCACTCTGGCCATGGTTGCGCAGCGAGCGCAGAAGTTCGGCGATTCCTGTGTCATTCGTCGTGAGCGCTCCGCCTTCACCGTAGGCGCTTAGGTTCTTGCTCGGATAAAAGCTGAAGGCCGCAGCATGGCCAATGCTTCCCACGCGCCTGCCCCGATAGCGGGCGCCATGAGCTTGGCAGGCATCTTCGATGACCACCAACCCGTGTTTTCGCGCGATTCCCAAGATCGGGTCCATATCGGCAGGGCTTCCGTACAAATGAACCGGAAGGATGGCCTTGGTCCGGCCGGTTACGACCCGCTCGATCAGGGCGGCATCCAGATTCCCCGTCTTCGGGTCGATGTCCACAAAAACCGGCTTGGCGCCCGTGTAACAAATGGCTTCGGCGGTGGCGATGAACGTGTTCGAAGTGGTGATCACCTCGTCGCCGGGGTTCACTCCCAAAGCCAGCAAAGCCAGGTGCAGGGCGCTTGTGCCGGAGTTCAACGCGACACAATATTTGACTTCGCAATAGGCGGCAAACTCCTCCTCAAACTCACTGACCTCTTCGCCCAGGATGAATGACGCGTTGCAGCAGACTCGATCCAGGGCCTCCCTGATCTCATTGCGAAGGCTTGAGTATTGTTTCTTCAAATCAAAATAGGGGACAAACATGCGGTTCCTGGTGATTCCTCTTCTTGATAGGGTGGGGGTCCGTCAGCCGACGGATTGACCTGCGCGCTTGCTCCCGCACCCACCACCCCCTAACCTTCTCCCCGCGAGGGCCGCTTGCCCCACGAGCTGTAACGCAGGATGCACCACAGACCTCGAGCTCCGTCTTTCCAAGTTATTTTCTTTCCTGCTGCGTAGGTGCGTCCGTAATAGGCAATCGGGACCTCGTACACGCGCCAGCCATTCCTGGCAATCTTGGCGGTGATCTCCTGCTCGAACCCAAATCGATTCTCCCGGAGATTGATCTGCCCAAGCACTTCCCGCCTGAACGCTTTGTAGCATGTCCAGACATCCGAAAGATTCAAGTTGGTAAACATGTCGGACAGCATGGTGAGGAACTTGTTGCCCACATAATGCCAAAAGAACATGACACGATGAGGACTTCCGAGGAATCTTGACCCATAGACTACGTCCGCCACTCCGCGGTAGATAGGTTCGATGAGCTTGTGATAATCTTGGGGATCGTATTCGAGGTCTGCATCCTGAATGATGACAATCTCGCCGCGGGCTGCTTCAAACCCCCGCCGCAACGCTGCTCCCTTGCCCTGATTCGTTTCTTGAAACAGCACTCGGATATTATCGGCGCCTGACAGACGCCCATTCGCCGGGAGGCTCATCACGCCGGGGCTCGGCTTGGTGTGGCGCGCAAGGTCCCTCAAGAATGCCTGAGTCTTGTCCGTCGAGCCGTCATCGATGATGATGATCTCCTTATCCAGGTCAACAGCCTGAACCCTGGTTACGATTTCCTCAATCGTCGACTCCTCGTTATAAACGGGCACGATGACGGAAACTGCGGGACGTCTCTCGAGATTCATGTGCGAGGACTGGCGAAGGGTTCTTCGGTGACCTGCTAGCGCACCAAATCCCCTTCCTTTTCAGAAGGAATTTCCAACGAAATGCTTTGGACGATTACTGCATAACCGGGAATTTCCCTTTTAGCTCCCAACAGCCCCACACTATACACCCCTCGAGGGGTTCAGGGGTATCGAAAGAAATTCGCAGGGGCATTTTTGCACCATTGACGGCGAGGCGCAGTTTGCTTAGCATGGGAGTGGGAGCTCACGCGGAAGGCCGCGCAGACCAGAGGAACAGGCGCCGATGGCCACGACGCCCTTTGAACCCCAATAAAGACAAGGCCTTAGGCCCGCCAGCGGCTAGGGCTGGGGCGCGCCAGGTCGGAGCTGCAACAGCCTCTCCCACTGATTGAGCAAAAGGGGCGGGGCAGGACCTGCCTTCCAGCTTCTCAGGACTTGGGTATCAGACCAATCCCAGCATCGCTGCGGTTCGCGATCAACGCTGACGGGCCATGCGTCCCAATTCCCTGCCGGGTAATAAAAGGCGCCGACCACTTGCACCCACAAGGCGATGGCCACGGTCGCAGCGAACGCCACCCTCAGCACAGGGCGAACCCGAATGCTGGCCCACACCGGGAGCAGGAACCAGGCCAAGAAGGGCAACAGGTCCGTGGAGAAGCGGGGACCGAAGCAATACCCGCCCCACCAGTTGGTCGCGCCCGCCTGAACCACGAGGATGGCAGCCAGTGCCACGATGAGCGGGCGGCTCCAGCCAAAGCTCTTTTCCTTCCAGAGCCTAGCTGCACCCCAGAACGCGAAGGCTACCCACGGCGTGTAGATGAGCAAGCCACGGCTTGGACTTACCAGTGATCCGGGGAGGCCGACAGCGGCACGGGCCAAGAAAGGGAAATGGGCGCCGAAATCCGCTCCAAGCGTCGGGCCTGGGTAGCCACCCAGGAGTTTTGCGAAGAAATACAGGTTGTAGGCGAGCACCAGCGAACCTAAAGCAACTAGCGGCGTCAGGAACAGAAGCCAGTTCTTCCACTGCCCGCGGCCGAAATAAAGCAGGAAAGGCACAATGAGTATGGCTTGTTCGGGCCTGTTGGCGGCGGCCACGGCCAGGGCAAGGCCCGCCCAAACAGGAGCGCTGGGTGAGTCGGGAACACGGAATAGCGCCCACAGCAAGAAGGCGAAACTCAGCTCCGTCAGCCCATGTCGCCAAAGAGCTTGGCTCGATATCGCCCACGTGTTGCCGGCCAGGCCGTAGATCAGGACCACCACAAGGCTGACGTTGCGCGAGGCGATCTTGCGAAAAGCGAGAAAGAGAAGTGCTCCTGACATCGCGGCGATCAGGGACGCACTGAGTTTCTCCATCGTGTTGACGATCAGGAAGAAGGTGCGTGAATACGGATACAGTGGAGGCGACTGGCGGGAGAGCCACCAAGCTGGTAGGACGTAGAGCGGGGTCACGACTACGGAGGTGATGATCGGATACGACGACATCAAGTGACCGTGGGACTTGGCGGCGACGTACGCCCCGGTCACTCCCAGAGGCCCCGCAACGCCGCGTTGGAGCCATTGATCCAAGTAGAGGCTGTGGTCCAGGAGAAGGCTAAAGGGCAGGAAGCGAGCCGGGAAAGCGTCCTGCGAACCGTTGGTCCGGAAGTTTGAATTGTAAATGACGAGCAGAAGAAGCAGCAGGAAGAGGAAGAAGGTCAAATCACGCCGAGGTCGGGCGCTAGGCAGGCTCGGCGTTCTACCGCTGTGGCCATCCGAACGCGCCGCTCTTGCTCGCCTCCACGCACGTTTTCTTTGCCCTTTCCGTGGGCTCGCTTTTCTCGCCATGGCTGGAGGCTCATTGTGCCACCGCGATACTGAACCGTCAACAAGTCATGTTGCCTGATGTCATGTTACCTGATCGAGCCACTGACCACCCCCTAACCCCCTCCTCAGCCGGGGAGGGGAGCTATTGTGCCCTCACTGTGGAGTGCCCGACGGTTAATGCGGGTTTAAGGCGCCCTGTGGTTCGACGCGGGGGACGTAGATAACACAGTTAGGAGCCTTGAGTGCCTCGACGTAGTACCGCTCGATAGCGTCAAGCACATCTTCCGTGAAACGTTCACTTCGCTTCTGAGTCGCTGGAACTTGAGTTTGGATAGCCCCGTATTTTTTCTCAGCGATCTGTTTCACGATCTCACTGCTGTTCAGTTTTCCAAGTCGGACGAGTCTGGCGCTGTTGAACGGATCGAGAACGTACGGCTTACCCGCGTCGTAACACAGAATTAAGCTCTCACATATAACGGGTCCTGGTTGCGCGACCAAGAATGACACCTCAGCGTCATACTGCCTCTGCAACTCCGGCAACTCAGAAAGCATTCTTGGTACATCGACACCCCACGGGACAAAGGCCATGACCACAGTCGAATAAAGCAAGACGGGCGACAGGAATCTCCACCGACCGCCCTTCCCTAAACTGGGGATTGGAGCTTTCCACAATAAATCCAGGCAGGCACCCATAATGATCGACATAGCAAAGAGATTGTCGAAAAACGCATTGGCGTTAACTCCTGAACCTCCTGCAAAGGCCGCGCCAATCAGTAGCGAGGAGAAAAAATAAAAGGCAATCACCCGTGCCTGCCCGTTTTGAAGCTGCCAGATTGACCAAAAGGTAGAAATTGCAAGCGGCAGGCCTAGGGGGGAATAAAACGCAAAGAACATGTTACGAAGATGCTCAAATGAAAAAGCTCTCGAAGTCAACAGATGAGAAATGAAGAATGGACCGCCGACCAGCATGTTGACTGCAATCGACAAGGCCAGGAAAAAAACTCCAAAGACCATGAATCGCACTGCTTTGCTTGATGAGTTTATGAAAAGGTCGCAGAGTACCGAAATAGGAGCTGGGAGAAGATTCTGCTTAATGTTGCCTCCCAGAACAAAAAGAGAGGTGATCCCCGCGATCCGCAGCGTGCTCGGAACCGCCTGCAA
>Ga0116131_1002166_pt1 | contig 10416 bp, 11 predicted proteins | sample June2015DPH_17_1_FD_89734 | JGI IMG/M metagenome (GOLD analysis project Ga0116131, IMG submission 89734) | Peatland microbial communities from SPRUCE experiment site at the Marcell Experimental Forest, Minnesota, USA - June2015DPH_17_100 | ecosystem: Environmental > Terrestrial > Soil > Wetlands...
GACAGCGGCTTAATTGTTACGCCAGGAATAAAATTTGGCTGCGATTTCGCCGTTTACAAGTACGGTCCAGGCGTTGAACATGCCCCTTACATGGTTTCCGTTAAGAAGGCAGGCTCAGACATTTCAGCCACTGAGATTGTTAAGGCTGGACGGTTGGCTACGACGGTGCGTAAACGGTTTATTATTGCTGTTCCAGATTTGGGCGCAAGTAAAGTGAAGTATTTGATTTTTAAGTGGTTCAAAGCTTAAATCCCTTTTATTCTATTCCCAAATTCGTTTGACCCACTCTATCCTATCAAAATCTTTATCGTGTGAGTATATTTCCTTTATTTTATTTTGTTTCATAATTTGTAAAGTTAATGAATCAACAAAATCAATCTGTTTTCCCTGCATTTCTTCAAGACAAGGAAGTACGCTATTCCAAGTTATAGTAAGTTTATTCATTGATAAATAAGAGTTTATGACTATCAGAAAGCTTCTAACATCTTTTTTTCGATTATTGTATTCCAGCCAGTCAACTACTTCTTGAATGACAGCTAAGCTTGTCGCCGCTGCTTCGCCTTTTTCAATTCTTTCAAGAATATTCTTGGAAATTTGGTAATCTTTTGCGGGCGATTTTATAATCATATAAATGAAGACGTTCGCATCTACGAACCGCATTATTTAGCCCTCGATAGTTTCTTGTTTACTCTTGCTGCTGACGCTTTTCTTAGCTCTTGCTTTACTGGCTTCGTAATTTGTAGTCCTTCAGCCAAACCACTTAGAAGTTCTGTTGGGTTTGGAACGGTGTTTGGGGGTAAAATAACTACCTTGTTATCTATTATTTCCAATGTCACACAGTCGCCCTCACTTATCCCTAATTTTTGTCTCATGTTGACTGGAATGGTAATCTTTCCCTTTTGGAGCACCTTGACTTGTTCACCCATATTAGGTCACCATAAGTAACATGGGATTAGGTTACTTAATAAGGTTATCTTTTAGATTATAAATTATAAACCTTTTATAAACGTATTTTTTCTAAAAAAATTGATAAAAAAGGCTAGTTTGCTATTATTGTTTGGTTTTGAAATTCTCCACGAATAGTCTGGTGTGGGTAAATTTTTGTTGCCGTAAGGGAGCAGCCTTCTTCCAGTTTCACGTCATCTGCTATTACTGAGACGGCGGTTATTTTTGTTGGTTTACGCTGGCTTGAGTTAACAACTACATGTCTGCCGATTATGCTGTCGTGTACTTCAGCGTTTTCTCCGATTATCACTCTGTCCATTACTGCGGAGTTGGATACGACAGCGTTTTTGCCTATTCTCGTGAAATTGTCAATGCATGAGTCCACGATTTTTGTGCCGTCTTCTATTTGGCAGTGTCTACCAATCAGAACAGCGCCTTCAATAGTGATTTTCTTTTGCTTTATTTTCTGGATAGTTTCTAGACGGCGTTTTTCTGAATCATTGCTCTCGCCTTGAACCCAAATTAGGCTTGATTCATTTAACCTTCCGCCGAAATCGTTGAGGGTTGAGAAGCTGCCGTGTAGCAGGTTTTTCATGGCTCCTAAGTAATTTTTAGGCGTGCCTACGTCAAACCAGTTGCCTTTCAAGGTGTAACCATACACTGGGCGTCCAGTCTGAATCACATAGGGAATGAAGTCGTAACCGAAGTCTAACCTGTTTCTTTCTTTAATGATTTGATGAATGCCTTTTTCCTTGAAAATTTTTTTCACTTCAGGTGATATCACGTACAAACCTGTGTTCGCAAGGTTACTGGGTGCATCTTTAGGCGAAGGCTTCTCAACAAACCGTTGTATGCGACCGTTCTTGTCGATGTCAGCTATGCCTAAGCCTTCAACGTTCTCCACTTCCCGTAACACGATGGTTAAGGCTGCGCCTTTTTCCTTGTGATAATCAATTAAGCTCTTTACTTTGATGTCAAAAATGTTGTCGCCTTGAACCGCGAAAACTGGGTTGTTAAGTTCATAGTACTCCATGTTTATTCTTGCTGAATCAGCGCTTCCTAAATCCTCAACGTTAGGCTGATATTTTATGTGGATGCGTGGCTTGATGTTGTAGCGTGCTGAGAACCCGTAGCCTGACTCAAAGTAATCATACAGGTCTCGATAGTTGGTGTAGCCTTTCACTCCGAAGATAAAGTTGCGCATGCCTTGGCTTGCCAACGACAAAAGAGAAAACTCCACAAGCGGCCTGTTCAAAAAGCGTAAGCAGGCTTTGCTTGTTTCAGCCGTAAGCGGCAAGAGACGTGTTGCTTTCCCACCTACTGGAATGATTACTCTTATTTTTTCAGGAGCATAATTGTCTCCGACTAGGGGTGCGTAATTGTCGCTCAACATTTCACCAACAATCTACAGTTATAAAGATAAGTTGTCTGCTAATCCTTTTAATGTTTCCCATAAACTATTATGACTTTAAAAACAGCTACTTTTCCCCACTTAGACGGTAAGAATGATGTTCTGGTTGATTCTTGTGGCATGTGTTTTCAGCGGCAGATGGAAGAAGGGTAGGTCAATTTTGTTCGTGAATTTGTCTATCAAAATTGAGGTAGGGTACTTTTTTGCTAGTGAAAATTGGTCTAAAAAGTAGGTAGGGTAGGCGCAATTTAGCAATGAGAACTACATTTAAAATGCGAGTATACCGTATAAACTCGGAACAATGAGCAAGCTTTTATACGTATGTTAATGAGACTTAACAGTCAAAAATGGTTAGAGCAGTATGAATAAACTTAGCGGCTTCATTCGGTTAATGCGACCAGTCAACTGCTTAATGATGGGCTTCGCCGTGCTTGTAGGCGCGGTCCTTGCCGGTCCTCAATTTGGCAGCCTTAACTGGCTAAGCATCTTGTTCGGTTTCCTGACTGGCTTCACCTTTTGCGCTGCGGTCATGGTTATCAATGACTATTACGACCGCGCTATCGACGCCATCAATGAGCCTTCTCGTCCCATTCCAAGTGGCTTAGTGAAAACCAAGGAAGCTTTGGCGTTTGTTGTTGTGCTTTCGGCTGTGGGTTTCGTTTTCGCTTTTTTGGTAAGCATCCTGTGTTTTGCCGTTGCGGCGGTCTCTCTGGTTATATCTGCAACGTACCTTACTGTGGGTAAGCGTAGTGGGTTGCCTGGAAACTTTTTGGTCAGTGCAGTTGTGGCTATTCCCTTCATTTACGGCAGCTTAGTCGCTGTTGGTTGGGTTAGTTTGAATGTGGTGTTGTTTGCGTCTATGGCTTTTCTGTCCAACACGGGCAGGGAAATCACGAAGGGCATTGTGGATGTGAAAGGTGACAGCGCCGAGGGCGTGAAGACGCTGGCAGTGCGGTTTGGGGAAAGAAGCGCAGCGGTTGCTGCTGTGCTGTTTTATGTTTCTGCGGTGGCGTTGACGCCTGTTACGTGGCTTTTGGGTTTGGTGGGCATCTGGTTTGTTCCGTTTGTTTTGGTGACTGATTTTGGTCTTGTAGGCTCTTCTGTGCTTTTGCTTAGGGATTATTCGCGTGAGAATTCTCGGCGAATTAAAAACATGGTTCTTTTGTGGTTCATTATAGGTTTGTTAGCGTACATTTTTGGCACATTTAAATAAAAAATTGCAACTTATTTTTCACGTATATATCTGCATGTTAGCAACAATTAAATCTCCGTTATGCTGCATCACCATTCAAGAGGATGTTAACATGTCTGAAAATTTCGCTAAAAAATGGGAACCTAAAAGAGAAGAAGAATCACTCATTAACACGGTACGCGAAACAATCCAGCCGCCAGCACCATTAAAACCACGCTTAGACTTCGCCGTTAGAAAATTGGACTTGCAAATCAACAAGCTTGACCAAGCTAATGAACGCTTCACACAGAAAGACAGGACATTGTTCGCTAAATTAGTAAACGCTTATACGCAGCATGATTCAGCCCACGCTAACATTTACGCTACCGAACTAGCTGAGATTCGCAAAATGTCAAAAATAATCATGAACGCAAGACTTGCACTCGACCAAGTTTCGCTCCGCATCAAGACAGTATCCGAGCTAGGAGACGTCGTTGTCACATTGGGACCATGCATTGGAGTACTACGCAGTATCAGCGTTGGATTGTGCGGTGTTTTGCCTGAAGCCGAAAACGAACTAGGCGACATCGGCAACATGCTGAGCGGCTTGATGTTTGAAGCTGGAACAAGCAGCGGAATGTCACTGAACTTCAACTCTGTAAACGAAGACGCGGAAAAAATCCTTGCTGAAGCAGCAACCGTCGCAGAACAAAGAGTCAGCGCAAACTTCCCTGATTTGCCTCCTGGAATGCCAGCTGGCGCAGCAAGCAATAAATCAAGAACTTAAGGCAAAGTAGCTTCTTCTCTTAGCCCCTTCTTTTTTCTTTTTTTTCCTAACTTGCTAGGCAATCGTGTAGAAGCAAACTTTGCCATTGCTCAGTGTCTTACATTATAAGACGAACTGTTCTAACAATTGGACAATAAGAGCATTTTAATTTCGATAAAGACATTCCGATGTAAACAGTCAACTGCACCTAATCAAAGCCTCAAAGAAATGAGCATAGTAAATCTTAAGAGCTAATTTGGCTGATTAAAGACCATGTCAGAATTTCAAAATAGTCTGTTTATAGCTCTAATAACAGGTTCTTTCACTGTTATTGGACTCGTTATTGGTGCTTTGTTAGAATTTTGGAGAGAGAAATTGCAATATATCCGAGAAAAAGAAAACAAACAAAATGAAACCGCAGAAGAAAACAAAAAAAGTTACTTATCACCACTTTATTTTTACATAAATAAGAACCATTTGCTCCCATTTTCATGTGGAACAGAGACCTACAAAGATTTAAAGCAAGAGTTCAATAAATTTGACGATATTTCAAATAACGTAAAATCAATCGAGGAATTAATGAAAAGCAATATGCACATTTTGCCTATGGAGTTGAATTTGAGCCTCAGCTTTTACATTTCAGATTTGGAAGCAGTTACGATTTGCGCAAAAGCAATTTCACAAGTCATTAGTGGAACAAATGTAAATGTTCAAGAAACAAAACTCCCAACTGGTGTTCTTGAAGGCTGGACAAAATTAAGCGATGTATGGAATAACATGACAATTTCTCTTTTAGCTTCGATTTATGCCTTTATGAAATTCAATATTACTCCAAAGGCGAGTCCAATTGCAACTACCGAAAAAACAAAGGAAATGAACGAGATATTGAATGCAATTAGCGCAAGCTTAACTATTGAAATTGAGAAATTGAAGAAAAAGATGGAATTGGAGAAAAAGACAGAATTGTCTAATTAGAAATTTCCGCTACACTTAGAGTCTCGCTCCTGTAAATTCCCCAATTCCCCAACAGATTAATTGGTTGTTTTAATTCAAAAATTTTGTATCCATATAAGAAAAAGGCAATAACAAATAATAACTGCAGGAATTGTTATTAGAACGATTTGTTCTAACAATTGGACTTATATGTTCCCTGCAATGTTGTATGTTCCTGAGGGTTCAACTGGTTGAATGGAAGCGATGAAACTGAGCTTGAGTACGCGTTGCGAGGCAAAGCGTGGAAAGTCTACTGGTTCCTTCTCAAAAACGGTCGTCCAGTAGGAGTCCGTGAGGTTCAGCGTGCCCTGCATTTTAGCAGCCCTAGCATTGCTTTTCATCATCTTGAGCAATTGCGCGAGTTAGGCTTAGTGCAAAAACAGGAAATTGGCGGTCACTACTCGTTGGTTAGTGAAGTAAAAATCGGTGTACTTCGGCATTTTGTTAAGTTGGGAAAATTGTTGTTTCCACGGTTTTTCTTTTACGCTTTGTTTTCAACAGTGTTTTATGTGGCTTACCTGCTGGTTTTGGTTCAATCCTTTACACGTGATAACCTGTTCATTATTTCGTTTGGTGCAATAGTCTGCGTAATATTTTGGTTTGAAGCGTACCGCGTATGGAATATGCGTCCATTCTAACTGTTAGAACAGCTTGTTCGCAAGCTTAGCATAAAATAACAACATGATAATAAGCCCTAATGGAGAAAAAAAGTATGGTACAAAAAGAAGTCAGGAAAAAAACGAAAATTTACGGAACCGTCGCAGTACTCTCAGCCATAATCTTAGTTAGTATGATTTACGTTTTAGGTTCTGCTCCGCTGATATTTCCGCCAAATCAAACGCCCTCTGTGTCGGGAATGAAAACTTTCTCTTCACTAGAAGAGCTTAGAAATTACATAAACAATACTTCGCAACAAAGTTACTCCTTTTTCGGAGGACCTTTAGACTCTCAATATTTCGGTGAACCGACTCCAGTACCGGCGTCAGCGTCATTTTCAGCATCAACAGGTAATACGCAACAAGCGCCTCAAATCTATTGGACTCAACCAAGTGAAAGTTATTCAACCACTAATATTCAAGTCGCTGGAGTTGACGAAGCAGACACAGTGAAAACAGACGGCCAATACATCTACACCGTATCCACAACCCAAAACACAGGCTACTATTTCGGTGGCTACAACTCTGAAACAAGCAATGCAGTTTATATCATTAATGCTGACCCGCAAAACCCACAAGTCGTATCAAAGATATCTCTTGGAAATGACACTGAGCCAGCAGGCTTGTTCCTAAGTCAAGATGGCAGCAAACTTGTAGTTTTGGCAAGCAAATATGAAACTTACACTTACGGCAATGGGCTGCTAGGTTCAGGAGGTGTTGCAATGCCAATGATAGTGGCATACCAAGCTGATGTTTACACTTACATTAACGTTTATGACGTATCCAACAAAGCTAATCCAGTGCTCACCAGAAACTTTACTGTCAGTGGAAGCTATTTCGACTCCAGAATGATAGGCAACGATGTTTACGCTGTCGTCAGCCAACCTGCAACGGTATATAATAACGCGGTTACTCTTCCAGCAATCTACAACGGCAATTCTGAAAGCGCCATTGCGCCAACATCTGTTTATTACACTGACATGGTACAACCAAGCTACTACACATTCACCAGCTTCTTCGGCATCAACGTTTTAGATGATGCACAAACGCCGACAAACTTGACTGTAATGATGGGGGGTGCCAGTACAATGTACGTTTCCCAAAACAACATGTACGTAACCTATCCAACATGGACAGACGGAGGGCAGTTCACTTCAATTTACAGAGTCAGCATTAACGGCACACAATTAACCTTTGAAGCACAAGGCAGCGTGCCAGGCTACACGATAAACCAGTACTCAATGGACGAATACAACAGCTATTTTAGAATAGCAACCAACTGGCAGAATGAGACACAAATGAACAACATTTACGTGTTAAACTCCAACCTAAGCATCGTAGGCAAACTTGAAGGTCTTGCACAAAACGAAAACCTTTATTCCGTGCGATTCATGGGCGACAGATGTTATCTTGTAACTTTCAAGCAAACTGACCCATTCTTTGTAATTGACCTAAGCAATCCACAAGCACCCAAAGTCGCTGGCGAACTAAAAATCCCAGGTTACTCAAGCTATCTTCATCCTTATGACGAGAACCACGTTATCGGTTTAGGAGTAGAGACTAATATCAATTCAGGAGTGGAGAGCAATACTCTCAAGCTCTCGCTCTTCGACGTAACAGACATCAATAACCCAACGGAAATAGCAAATTACACTGTTGAAGGCAACTATACCAGTTCCACTGCACTTAATGATCCAAAAGCTTTCCTCTTCGACCTACAAAAGCAGCTACTAGTAATTCCTGTTTCAATAACCAACTACGGAGAAATATACCTCCAGAGCACCCAGGCACTTCCACCGTCAGCGTCAGGAGTCAGCCCAAGCATCATCAGCACTTATAGTTATTGGCAAGGAGCATACGTCTTCAACCTCAACTTAAGCAACGGATTTACGCTGAAAGGCACCGTGACACACCTAAACGAGACATCTCTGAATGACAGTTCAACCTACTACAATAGCCAAAACTACTGGATAACCCGGTCACTCTACATTGGCAACACACTCTATACAATTTCAAACGCAGAAGTGAAACTTAACAGCCTAACAGACATGACTCAAATAGCACAAGTCAACCTAACCTAAAATTCATCTTTTCTTTTTTTATTCAAAATGTTTCTTTAGTGATTGTCAGGTTATTGTTTGGTTCCAGTAGTAAACTTTAGTGTACTGATTCAGCGTTGACCCGATTACCTGAGGATCATCATAAATGATGTTTAGGTTGTTATAGTACTTGGCAAGTAAGAGGTTGATATCATCCCAGATTTTTTGGGTATACGTGAAATTGTCAGCTGGAAACAAGCCCCAGATAGTATCGCTGGTGCTGCGAAAACCAAACCCGAAATCTTTCGGTATAACATATGCTACCTCAGCTTTACTTGGGACAAATGCAGCTGTATTGTTATGGATATCGTACCAGAATTTTTGTAAAGCGGCAAAATGGGCGTCGGTTAGTGTGCCATAAGCTGAAGCTGTAATGTTTGGGTAACTGAAAACGACGGCGTACTTGGCTCCGGTGCAATAAGCCTGCGCAAGGTCACTGTACAATTCGTCTCCAGATTCAAGGTATGGGGGCTGATTATATTTCCATGTAACAATTATGCCCCAATCTTTGTTAAAGGATTCTGCAGCGCCTCTGTCTAATGCAATTATTTGTTGTTTGCTTTGGTTTCCTACAAATCTACTTTGTTTTCCTACGAACTCAGCGAAAACAGTATTGTACGAGGAAGCATAGTCAAACCAGTAGAGCCCATAATCGGAAGTGAATATTTGAGGGCTGCCACCTTTATCACGGTAATATTTCAAAATGCTTGATAGGTTGCCAACATAGCTCTGAGCCACTTCAGCGTAACCACCAGCAGTGTTAGTCTTATCGATAAGCTGGAATTGTCCTCCGTCGAGCTGGTTTCCGCCAGGTTCATCAAACCTGTAAATGCCCAAGAACTTGTTTCCATACTTCTGCTGTGCATCTTTCATCCAATCAAAAATAGAGTAATTATTCGACCAACCGCCCGTATTATTGTACATGGGATAGCTGGTGAAAAGAACGATAAAACTTAATCCTGATTGATTAATATAGTCGGCTGATTCATCCAAAGCGGTTCGGTTAAATGATATGCCAACTGAGCCTATTACAAAAAGATTCGTGTAATCCTTAACCTTATCCACCAAAGCCTTCAATTCTCCAAATTGGTCGGCATAAGCAAACTCGACGCCAACATAAAATTGCCTATTTGTAGTCCTAGTTGTAGTTGAAGTTTGCTTGCTAAGCATGTTAACGGTTAAAAAAAGTGATATAGAAATCAGCGCGATAAGCAACACTGCAGCTAATATGATGTAGTTGCGTTTCAAATGTCTCAGCCAATCGTTAGAGTATTCAGCAAACAATACTATTTAACGTTTGAATGGTGATCACTTACAAAACGAAAAGAAAATCTGTATGCCTGGGCGTCGCTTATCAATGTGCATCAAACTTTTCCCGCGAGTTTACCTACGATACAACCCTATCAATTCGCCCTTAGCTACAATGCGACCTTGAATGGCTTTTTCAACATCTTTCTTTCTCGAGTTGATACCTAAACTAAGCTCCGTATCCAAAGCGTAAACCTTAAAGAAATATCTGTGCGTACCCCAAGGTGGACAAGGACCCATATAACCCTGCTGTCTTGCACCGTTCATTCCCTCTGTTCCCGGAACCGTGTTTTCACCTATCTTGCTGGCTGAGGCTGGAATATTCCAGACAATCCAGTGGTCAAACGTGCCGCTTGGCGCATCAGGATCATCAACTGCTAAAACAAGCGTTTTCGCTTCTTTAGGTATGCCTTCGATAGTTAAAGGCGGATTGATGTCTTGCCCGTCGCAACTGTATTTTTTAGGAATTAGCTTGCCGTGTTCAAATGCTGGGCTCTTTATTGATAATTGTTCCATATAACGCCACTAAAAAACAATGTTTAATCTGTTAGATAAATAGTTGCCGAAGGGGAAATTTTAGGGTTTTTCCTCTTTCCACTTCTCCACAATCAACTTGCCATCATTAGGGTTAAAACTCACCTTAACAGGCATCGAACTATTACACTTTAATGGAAACATGCTGTCATCCACCACGCGAACAGGCAGATAAAGCAGGTATCTATTGTCTTTTCGCCTAAATATCGTTCCCTTCCCCTCATTACCCATAGCCATCACTTAGCCGAGTTAACGTTGTCTCGCTATATGCTTTTAAATTTGACTGTTAATTGCCGTAAAAATAGGCAATGCTGAATCGCTCAAGCTCTTTCTCTTTAAACCTCAGCTTTTCTTAACAGGTCCTGTGCTAGGCCAATATTTATCCGATAGAAAACTGCGGTGATGACTAAAGAAATGACTCCACTGATGATAACGGAAATGGCAAGGTTAAACGAACTAGCTGATAAACCAGGAATAAAAGATGAAGCAAACGAAGCTATCACATACGGGACCAAAGGCGCCAATACCGCTGC
>Ga0116131_1002174_pt1 | contig 10389 bp, 9 predicted proteins | sample June2015DPH_17_1_FD_89734 | JGI IMG/M metagenome (GOLD analysis project Ga0116131, IMG submission 89734) | Peatland microbial communities from SPRUCE experiment site at the Marcell Experimental Forest, Minnesota, USA - June2015DPH_17_100 | ecosystem: Environmental > Terrestrial > Soil > Wetlands...
CCCTCCGGCCGGCCCTCTTCAGCGGAAAATTCAAACGGGCGGGATTGTACAGGTGTTCCAGGATAAGTTGGCCTCTCTGGCACAGCGCGCCGCGATTCAGAGGATTCTCCGGGTCTCCCTGGACTCGAACCGCGCGCCCGTTTTCAAATTGCACCAGCATGCCGCATCGGACGTGACAGGGACCGCACCAGCCTTTTCTGATTTCGATGTTATCGCTCATAGCCGCCTCCTGGGCTTTTGCGAGGCCGGAGTGCCTTCTTGTTAGTACAGCCGGGCAAGGGCCGGTCTTCAACTTTCAAGGGGATCAAGCGCTTCCGGCGTTTCGGTACGATGCTTTAATTCTAACGCATTATCCTCCCGCCGGTACCCAAAATAGGATGGATTTGCTTTTCCGGGCGTACAGTCTTAGAACTTAAAGCATATTCGATTATTATGGTTGACAATTGGTTTGAATTGGTAACTATTTGGCGTTCTCTATAAAGGGAAAAAATCCGAGTGTTGTTAAAGGAAGGGTTGAGTTTATTGACGACATTTTCCAATCACAGCTCAGCGGCGGCTTTGCTATTTGTTCTTGAATGTTGAGTGATCCCAAAGGCCTTTATGTGAAGGTTTGAGTATGCTGTCAAAGAAATTGCCTTTAATGACTGCCGCTTTATTGATTGCACTGGCGCTGTCCTTTTCTTCGCAAGCAATTCGGGCCCAGGAGAATAAGAGCATTATCCTGGCGACCACTACCAGCACTCAGGATTCGGGATTACTTGATGTCCTGATCCCCGCTTTTGAAAAAGACTCGGGATATGTTGTAAAAACGATCTCTGTTGGTTCCGGACAGGCGTTGAAAATGGGAGAGAAAGGTGAAGCCGACGTGTTGCTGGCGCACTCTCCAGATGCGGAAAAGAAGCTGGTGGAGCAAGGATTTACCATCAACCGCAGACTGGTGATGCACAATGACTTTGTGATTGTCGGCCCCGCGAATGATCCCGCCCGCATCAAGGGAGTCAAAGCAGCAAAGGAAGCCCTCAAAAAGATTGCTGATGCCGGCGCACTGTTCTTCTCGCGTGGGGATAACTCAGGAACCCATGTTCTGGAGACTAGGCTTTGGAAGACTGCTGAAGTGAACGTAGAGGGACAGAAGTGGTATCGGCAGACCGGCCTCGGTATGGGACAAACTTTAAACGTTAGCGCTGAGAAGAAGGGCTATACCATCACCGACAGGGGAACGTATCTATCGTTAAAGAAGATCCTGGGTCTCGATATTTTGGTCGAAGGCGATTCCTCACTGCTAAATGTATATCATGTCATGGAAGTCAATCCCGCAAAGTGGCCAAAAGTGAACGCTGCAGGGGGAAAAGCATTTGCGGATTTCGTGGTTTCCCAAAAAGGCCAGGACATTATAAAAACGTTTGGCATCGATAAATTCGGTTCGGCGCTTTTCTTTCCGGATACCGGCAGGAAAGACATGGAGATGTTTTAAGTGGATCTGATTCTCGAAGGGCTCCTGAAAGCTTTTCATCTGATTATCTCACTGGACCGGGAGGTGCTTGAAATCACTTGGCTCTCGCTGAAGGTTTCGGGCACTGCGACACTGATCAGTATTGTTATTGGCGTGTCTTTGGGGATGATCATTGCGCTATCCACATTCCCCGGCAAGAAACTCCTGATTGCTGTTATAAACACGGGCATGGGGTTGCCTCCTGTGGTTGTCGGTCTGTTCGTCACGGTTTTTCTTTGGCGCAATGGTCCTTTCGGATTTCTAAATCTCCTCTATTCGCCCAGCGCGATGATTATCGCCCAGGTGGTCATAGCAACACCCATCGTAATGGGATTGTCGGTGGCTGCGCTGCAAAGCCTGCCCCCGATGTTGCGGCTGCAGATTCTTGCTCTCGGCGCAACGCGCTGGCAGATGGTCTGGCTTCTGAGCCGTGAGGCGCGGGTCCCATTTATGGCGGCGGTAATGGCTGGCTTTGGCGGGGTCATCTCCGAAATTGGCGCTTCAATTATGGTCGGCGGAAATATAAAGGGATATTCGCGGGTCCTTACAACCGCGACCGTGATGGAGACGGGAAGGGGTAATTTTGACATGGCGTTCGCCCTTTCAATAATCCTTCTGCTGCTCGTGTTTGTGGTCAACTACCTCTTCACATTATTGCAACAGCGGGAGAGGCCAAGGTGAACGTTTCGGAAGCCGTTCTTACGGCCGAAAACCTCAAAGTGGAACTTGGAGGTACTCCTGTGCTCCAAGTTCCATCTTTTAGGTTGAACGATAAGGAGGTTGTCACCGTCGTGGGTCCAAATGGCAGCGGGAAGACGACGCTGCTTTTAACGTTGGCATGTCTCCTGAGACCTTTTTCAGGCGGGATCTCTTACCGGGGAGAGCTTCTGGATTCGCGTGACGCGGTCTTTCGGTTTCGCAGAAAGATCTCGATGGTTTTTCAAGACCCGCTGCTGTTCGATACGACGGTTTACAATAACGTCGCAGCGGGACTGAGAATTAGAGGTCTTTCCAAGAATGAACTGAAGGAGCGCGTGCCGAAATACCTTAAAATGTTCGGCATCGAACATCTCGCAAAGCGCTCTGCACGAAAGCTCTCGGGTGGAGAATCCCAGCGCACGAGTCTTGCACGGGCATTGGTTATCGAACCAGAGATCCTCTTCCTTGATGAGCCGTTTTCCGCTCTCGATCCGCCTACGAGGCATGCCTTAATCCATGACCTTGCTCGAGTGCTGCAGGAAACCGGAACGACCACACTGATGGTGACCCATGTTGAGTTCGAAGCCATGAAACTGTCTGGCCGGATTGTCGTCATGAACGGCGGGAGCATCATTCAAACCGGAAGCCCTTCGGCGGTGATGGATAATCCCGTAGATGTGTTCGTTGCCAAGCTTGTCGGCATGGAGGCTGTCCTGAACGGGAAAGTTCTGGAGTCTTCCAATGGCTCCTTGGTGATTTCCATTTACGGGAAACAAGTTTGTGCCCTCGGTCAAGGCAAACCCGAAGAAGAGGTAAATTGTTGCATTCGACCCGAAAACATTTCCGTTGACACGCGGAATGTCAGTGGCGAAGACAGGAACGTCTTTGCCGGACGGATTACGCATGTCTATTCGATGGGCCCCTTCCTTAAACTGAACCTGGATTGCGGGTTTCCACTAATATCGCTTGTGACAAGGGATGCGTTCGCAAAACTGGGCCTTGCGGAAAAAATGGACATCTATGCTTCGTTCAGACCCGCATCGGTTCACGTTCTCAAACGCAATATCTAAAAAAACCGGTTCAGTGGGATTGCTGCGCACAGGAGTCATACGGTGTGTTTCCTTCCAGCCGTTTTTATTTGCGGGCCGGTCCGCAAAAAAACGAGAGGAATGTACACTGCTACCAGACCAGGAGCAATGATCAGGAAGATGAGAGACTTTAATAAAATCATGAGCGGCGAATTTCCGATCATAAATCTTGAGCCACGTGTGCGCTTCCCCGATTCCCTTGTCGGTGCAGCTACCCTCTTTGGTTGTGGGTCGTCATAATACGTTCCATGCCACACGTACCCATAGGACGAGCAGATTTCAAGCCCCCATCTGCTTCGCTAGATCGTTCATGTCGATGGAGACGATGTCGAATTCGCCGGGGTTAATCTTTTCTGTTTTACCCCCAGTGCCGAGCTCGTTGGGCCTGTAAATGTATCCAGTGTGCAGGCCGCAATCTGCGGCGGCCTTTAGATCTGCGGAGTGGGCTGCCACCATCATGATTTCCTCTGGCTTTACGCCCAGAAAACCAGGAACCGAGAGGTAGACTTCGCGATCGGGTTTGTAATGCCGGACCAATTCTGCCCCTAAGATAGCGTCCCAAGGCAACCCGGACCGTTTGGCCATGTCCGTCATCAGAGCAATGTTGCCGTTGGAAAGAGGTGCGATGATATAGTTCTTTCTCAGTCGGGTGAGGCCTGCAACAGAATCGGGCCACGGCTTAAGTCGATGCCAGACCCGATTCCAATAGTCCTTTTCCTCCTCCGTCAAACCCTCGATCCGAAATTCCTTGAGCAGCTGCTCTAGGATCATTCGGTGTAAGTCGTCAAGCTTGGTCCACGGAAGCTCGCCCGTCCGGACTCGATTCATTGCGGGAACGTATCCTGCGCGCCAGCGCTCGGCAAACCTTGCCCAATCGATCTGAAGTTGCTTGGCTTTTCCCCAGGCGGTTCCTTCCTCGATGATGGATCCCCGCCAGTCCACTACTGTCCCGAATACATCGAAGACAAGTGCCTTTATCGTGGAGGGACGGTGGCTGGTGGGCACTTGGGCATGTGCGCGAGGCAGCCCCCTGATTGCCATCGCCGCCGCGCTCACGCTCAATCCCTTCATGAACGCTCTTCTATCTAATTCAATAATCATGTCAAGGATCCTCCCATGGTTTCTCTTCATCCTTGCTTTGCCAGATTGTACTCCCTGTCCGCTGAATACTGGCGGGCCTGCCAAAGAAAGCCAATTATGCCGATGAGCGGGACCAGTAGAGATAACCTGACCACATTGTTCTCCCCAAAAAACAGCAAGCCTTGCAGCCGTTATCAGTCTAACGTTGGGCTCGGAGGGACAGCGCCCTGCGAGTGAATCAATCGAGATCTATTCCCAAACGATGCGAGTAACTGAAAACGGAGTTATCGTAATATTCCCCGCAGAGTCCTGGCGCTCGATCCTTGCAGGAAGCTTGTCCGCCTTGACGAGATCGGTCATCGACATGAATTCTATGCTTAAAGGCCGTTTGTTCGGGACCAAGGTCGTAGAATCGAAGGAGAATAAGTCGTCTGAGGCGTTTTCCAGTATCAGCGTTATGCCGGCTTTCGATTGGAAAAGTCCCCCTTCAACCGCAAGATAAGATCGGCGCTCCACTCCCCCGCTCATAATCGGCCTGCCACCCTCTTGGACCACGCGCTGAAATGAACCACCACCATTAGCCGCCTCATTCAACCAGCGTAACACCGCTGCAGTTGGCACGGGCGAATAACTTCGCCTTCCGTCCGCAACGAACATTGAGGAAGGATTTTGAGGCCTGAAGTCGTACATGAAAAACAGAGATGCAGTTACTGAGGCATGGCGTAAATGGACGAGTGCCATGCGCGCAGCCAGCAACATCTGCATTGCCGGAGATGTCGGCTCAACGTCAGCACCGCGCTGCGTCGCTGCATTAGCCCCACGTGAATTCCATTCAGTGATCCAGATTTCCTTTCCGGGTAAACGCTGTTCGATGTGCTTCAGTACGCGCTCCACTCCCTCATCCACTTGGGCCATCATGGCCTTCAAGCGTGGCATCACATTCTCCTGCGTCGGCGGCGTGAGTCCTGCACGGGGATCACCCATCACTTCACTTAACCGTGGATACAGATGCAATGTAACCGCCTGGAACCAAGGTTCAGGAAGCAGGTCGTCATCCCATTTTTCGATCCGCTGCCAAAACCGTGCCCTGGGATTGCTATGAATGTTGAAGCCGCTGCCGGCGGCCTGCACGGCTATTTTCGCGTTCTCAGGTAAATAGGGCTTGATGGCATCAAGGTATTGCTTCATCGTCCGCATAGTTGAAGGTGCGTCGGGCCAACGTTCGAGGCTTCTCGGGTCGTTACCCATCGCCACCCAGAATTCATTCCCTAATTCAATTCGCTGCGGAACCAGACCCTTGCTCGCCAGGTATTTGAACCACTGCACTTGTTCGGCGATGGTCGATGACTCTAAATTAGGAACGAAGATGATCTGCGCCCCAATCTTCCGGGAAAAAGCCGCATATTGTTCCATCGTGATGCCATCAGGCATGCCCTTCGCTATGTTGGCGGCCGCCCTGGCCCAGAAATGCACGTACGGAGAGCTATCAGAGTACTCTTGGATTTTGATCAAGCCCAAGCGCCAATCATAAAAATTTGCGTCGGAGCCTCCTGGAAAGCGGTCCAGACCGAGGGCAATTTGATTTAGAGTTGCTATTTTGGCCGGGCTATCCAAGAGATGCTCGAAGAACGCGGAAGTGGACCCTCCCATAACGGGTCCCTGCAAGGACCGCGGTTGTCCAATCGGCTTGAGCATTATGACCTTTTTGTCGTTGGCAGCGTGTGAGGCAACTTGTTGGATTGAGATTATCAACAAAAGCACAATAGCCCTGCGCAGAAACAGCCGGTTCATAATGATCCTCCCCATAAATTGCCCCAGGTTTATTTCTTGACTTAATTTTATTCGAATTCGCACTGTCTTTTAATAAATAGAGGATACATTTGCTGCATCGATGCCAGGAGTTTTTTCGATGCATGGATTTACTGGTTCTCTCCATCAAATGAATACAGAAAACCAAATTCCGATTTGCAGGAATATTATTCGACCCTATGGGTCTGCGGGTTCAATCGACTTTAGACGGAAGGTGGACATTTCGTTTGACCGCTCACAATACACTGTAAAGTCGGTTGAAACGCAGGACGAGCTCCGACAGGCCCTCTCTCTGCGATGGGAAGTCTTCCGTGAGGAGTTTTGTCGGAATTCAACCGGAACGGAAACCGATTTCGATGAACTCGATATCGAAGCCGATCATCTTGTCGTGATTGATCGTTTATCCCAACACGTGGTTGGTAACTATCGTCTCATCAGTTCGAAGCATTCGCGCCGCTTCTATTCTCAAGAGGAATTCTCCCTGACGGATTTCCTGCGGTCGAATGACCATAAATTGGAGCTGAGTCGATCGTGTGTGCATCCTAAGCATCGCAACGGGATCGTTATGCAGCTTCTGTGGCGTGGCGTTATGGAATACATGACTGCCATCAATGCCAGATATTTTTTTGGCTGCACAAGTGTCAGAACTGTTCAATTGGAGTTGATTGACCAGCTCGTATCCGTCCTTGATCAGGAAAACGCTTTCACCGCACAGTACGGAGTACTGCCTCTTCCTCACTGCCGTATAAGCAGTCAACCACCTCCAGCGAATAATATAAATCCGTCGCCCTCAGCAAAACGTTTAATCCCTCCTATTATGAATGCATATCTCCGGGCGGGAGCCAAACTGTGCCGTCACGCAGCTATCGACACTGATTTTCAGTGTACTGACTTCTTTACCATACTCGATCTCAAAAACATGGAGGGGATCTATACAAGGAAGTTCCGAGGATGATCCGGTATGCCTATAAACTGACGGCATTTCTCTTTTTGTCGGTTGCCTACATCATTAGTTCCGCGTTTATAAAGTCGTTTACTCCGTGCAGCAAACAAAGTAGAAGGAAGCTCCTCGTCGTGAATACTTCCCGGTTCTGCCGGGTTTTGCTTCGTCTGCTCGGAATCAGCTTGTCAATTAAACCACAATATTCAGCGCATGTGGCGAATCGCCGCTTGGTTTTGGTGAACCACCTTTCCTATCTGGACGTTGCTGTTCTGTCAGCAATCTTTCCAGCAGTGTTTGTTACTTCCTACGAAGTCCTGAATTCTCCAGTGGAGGGACTTTTAGCACGGTGTGGTGGAAGTGTGTTCGTCGACAGGCGAAATAAAACAACGGTGGTCAACGATATCCGTATCTTGGCCAGCCTGCTGAAACAGGGTTTTACTGTCGTTTTGTTTCCGGAGGCCACAAGCTCTTCCGGGGAAAGAGTGCTGCCATTCAAAAGCGCCCTATTGAATGCCGCGTTGGAAGCCCGAGTCGAAATTCTTCCGGCGTGTCTCAATTATCGCGCCATTGACGGCTGCGGAATCACCGCGCTGAACCGGGACAAGGTTTTTTATTATGGTGAAATGCAATTTATGCAGCATTTCCTTGGATTATTGCGACTGCGCAAGATCGATCTGGAACTTACTTTTGGGGATAGTTTCCCGGCTGAAATAACAAGTCGTAAGAGAGCTGCCAAAGCCGCGTTTGACTGCATCTCAAACACCTATATTGCAGTTCACTGAGCGCATTCATCTCGATCGGATCTGCTGTGCTCGATCGGTCGGATTCTGCCCGGCTACCCATGGTATAGCTCTGATTATCTGTACAGGCTGGAAAATGCCACACGAATCATCACATGTTTGAGTGGACATTGCAGCGATTCCATGAAGCCAATGTGTCTGGACTAGGATAGAAATTTGCCGGCGGGGTCTTTATGCCTTGGCATTATCGGTCTTCCGGATGCTGACTTCGGCTAAGGCAGCGGCTTCCGGTTCCATTGCTACCCAGTGAAGTCAGCTAAGTCGAGGAAACAAGATCTACGTCGCGTTCAGCCCGATACCAGTCCTCTTCAGGAGATCCACCCCGGCAGCCCCTCTGTTCCCAATATGAGTAAGCAAGCAAGGCAATCTTTTCACGTTTCGAAACTTCCAGGGGAGTTCCTTCATTGGACGTATTGGCTTCTGCAATTATGGTTTTGGATTCATTTTCTGATGTTGTTGAAACAGGTTCTGCAGCTTCCGGCTTTAGTGCTGCAGTGAGTACCTTATTATCCGTTTTCTTTCTGGCCATTTTCCCCTCTTTGTGGGTTTAAGTATTTTGTCGCGTCCTTCTTCGTTCTAGAGCTGGAACCCTGTTTTATAAATATATCCGAAAGAGGTCTTAAATTGTGTGAAGTCTTGGTTAAGAATTTCCACGTAACTTTCGTTTGGGGGTGTCTCATTTGCCTTTATTCAGATAGATCGGTCGCTGAGCGGCGGAGTCAAAATCAAAGGGGATCTCTAAAAAAGGCCACAGGACCATATCGGGATAGCGGCTGCGACCAATTATCTTTCGGGGGATCAGCGCAGATTTCTTGCAGACGGTGGTGTCGGTTTCATCATCGGAGATGGTCAGCTCAACCAGGACCCCGATTCAATCATCGAGGCACATTGTTTCTGGCATGTCATTAAAGGATGAACTTTTTCCGGCGACTGCCAGCACTCTCAAAATCCTGCCTACAGCCGCGATCGCGGGCCCATGTCTGTGTTTTCCATTTGGCTGTATTGGGAGTATCGGTCGCTTTTATCGGCGAATTTGGAATCGGACAGTGTTGACTAGACTCATTCTTTGACAAAAACCGAATTTACCCAATCATCATGACACCTTAATCAGTTTGTAACAAAACTTGGATATACTGGTAAATTTGAGTAGAATTTGCAGGACTGTCGGACGGCTTGGACAAGGATTACTGTATTTGCGAAGAGAATGCAAGGTGGAGGAGGCGCAACACTTGCATGCTTCCCGTGATGCTCCAGCCGGGAAAGACCTACGCCACTTGGTTCAATTTCGGGAAGTTCAACAGCTTTCGCGACATTAACAATAATCCCTCTGTGCCATCTCTGCTGGCGTGTCAAACAAAGAGTTAATGATCCCGCGTACGAACACCTTATTTGCCTTTTTCCTGATGGTCAGGATCACGTGATAAAGCTCTGTATGACCTATCCCCTATTCTCATGTGGCTCGCTCTCATTCTCAATTTTGCTGGCACAGTGTAAGGCATGAAAATATGATATCGGATGCAGGATATTTTCAAAGATGCATGAGGGCAGGTTTTGCCCAACAAAGAACGGAATGGGTGCAGTAATGGTTTGGATCGGGATTGCGTTTTGCCTTAGTCAGGCTGCAGTATTTTCAGGACTCAATCTTGGCCTTTTCAGCATGAGCCGCTTGCGGCTGGAGGTATCCGCCAAAGCCGGGGACCCACTGGCATTTTATGCATTGGCCTTGCGGCGGAATGCCAATTCTATGTTAGCGACGATTCTCTGGGGCAACACGGCGATGACCGTGCTTCTCGCACTCCTTTCAAAGTCTATTATGGTGGGCGCGAGTGCATTTGTCTTCGCGACCGCGGTAATCACTCTGCTCGGCGAGATCTTTCCCCAAGCCTTTTTTATCCGGCACGCCCTACGAATGGTTGTATTGCTGGCACCGGTTCTGCGGGTTTACCAATTCTTGCTATACCCGGTTGCACGACCCACGGGATGGCTGCTTGACCGCATGGTCGGCCCGGAGGGGATTCCCTGGTTCAGCGAGCAGGAACTGCAGCGGGTACTGATGCATCAGAGTCAGGTTGGCCTTACTGAGCTAGGCCACGTTGAAACTACCGGGGCAATTAACTTTCTTGCGCTCGACGATCTTCCGGTGGGAAAAGAAGGCGAACCGTTGGATCCTCGCAGCATCATTCCCATTAAAATAGTCGATGGCCGCCCGGTCTTCCCTCCATTTGCGCGGCTTGGCGAAGATCCTTTCCTTCGCCAACTCGAGGCGTCAGGAAAGAAATGGGTTGTGCTGGTCGACGATGTCGACCAGGAACCTCGGTTTGTTCTCAACGTTCACTATTTCCTTCGGGCAGCGCTGCTGGGAGGGATCGAGTTTAACCCGGTTGCATTCTGTCACAGGCCATTGATTGTACATGACTCGAATCAACAACTGGGTCAAGTGCTCGTCCGTTTGACCGTCCAATCCGAACACTTCGAAGA
>Ga0116131_1002175_pt1 | contig 10388 bp, 6 predicted proteins | sample June2015DPH_17_1_FD_89734 | JGI IMG/M metagenome (GOLD analysis project Ga0116131, IMG submission 89734) | Peatland microbial communities from SPRUCE experiment site at the Marcell Experimental Forest, Minnesota, USA - June2015DPH_17_100 | ecosystem: Environmental > Terrestrial > Soil > Wetlands...
CGATCAAGTCGCCGTCCGTGTCCACGGAGACCTCCAGGAGGGCCTCCTCGAAAAGCGCCTTCAGCGCCTCCATGCTGATACCCTCGGGGTAGATGAACTCGTCAGACACGAGAACCTCCTTCTGACCTGCTACCCCCGGGGCTCGATCACCCGGAGCGGCGACTGGGCGACGGACTGTGCGATCGACCGACTGACTATAACGGACCGACGACCGACCAACGCGCTACCCGAGATCGCGCTGGACTGAGATCACGTCCTTGAGCTGCTCCAGGCGGCTCATGACGCGAGCCAGCTGGGCGACCGATGCAACCTCGAGCGTGGCGCGGACGATGGCGGTTCGATCGGGCGTTACGGCGACGTTCGCGGCGACGATGTTGACCTTGTTGTCGGCCACGACCTGGCTGATATCTGACAGCAGACCGGTCCGGTCGTAGGCCTCAAGGCGGATCGAGATCGGGTAGGTCTGCTGGACCTGGTGCTCCCATTCGACCTCGATCAGGCGCGCCGTTTCGCGCTCACCCAGAACCGTCTGGCAGTTCTTGAGATGGACCGTGACACCCTTACCTCGGGTGATGAAGCCGATGATCGGGTCGCCGGGGATCGGGTGGAAGCATTTGCCGAAACGGACGAGCAGGTCGCCAACACCCTTGACTCGAACGCCGCCCTGTCTTGACGGACTCGGCGGCGGGGCGGTGGGCGGCAGCGCAAGCTGCGCATCGTCGACGACTCCGAGGCGAGTGACAACCTGCTGCGCGCCAATCGCGCCGTATCCGATGGCAGCGTAGAAGTCGTCGAGGTTGTCGTGGTTGTAGCCCCGCGCGATCTCCAGCACGCGCTCCGCGCCCACGGCCCCCAGGCTGGTCCGGGCGAGGCGCCGCAGCTCACGCTCGAGAGACTCACGGCCGTGGGCGATGTTTTCGTCGCGCTCCTGGCGCTTGAACCACTGGCGGATCTTCTCGCGGGCGTGGCTGGTTCGGACCAGGTTCATCCAGTCCCGCGAAGGCCCGTGCTCGCCCTTCGTTGTAACGATCTCGACGATGTCGCCGTTCTTGAGCCTGTAGTCGAGCGGGACGAGACGGTTGTTGATCTTGGCGCCGATGCAGCGGTGACCGACATCGGTGTGGATGCGGTAGGCGAAGTCGAGCGGAGTCGCGCCCGCGGGCAGGTCCTTGACCTCTCCTTTCGGGGTGAAGACGAAGACCTGGTCCTGGAAGACGTCGAGCTTGACCCCCTCGACGAACTCTGTTGCGTCCGAGACGTCGCGCTGCCAGTCCATGACCTGGCGCAGCCAGGCGAGCTTCGCGTCGTACTCTCGATCGGCACGCGAACCCTCCTTGTACCGCCAGTGGGCGGCGATCCCGACCTCGCTCACCTGGTGCATCGAATGGGTCCGGATCTGGATCTCGAGAGGCTGGCCGTCGAGGGCGATCACGGCGGTATGGAGGCTCTGGTAAAGGTTCGGCTTCGGGACGGCGATGTAGTCGTCAAACTGGCCGGGGATGGGCCGCCACATCGAATGGACGACGCCGAGCGCCGCATAACAGTCCTTGACCTCTTCCACGAGGATGCGGATCGCATACACGTCGTAGATCTCGCCGAAATCGGCGCTCTTTCGCTGCATCTTCTTGCGGATGCTGTACAGGTGCTTTGGCCGGCCCGATAGCTCTGCCTGGATGCCGGCCGCGAGTAGCTCCGGGCGCAGAGCGTCGATGGCACGGCGGATGAACCCCTCGCGGCCCTTTCGCCGGGTGTCGAGCGTGCGCGCCAGTTCCCGGTACGCCTCCGGCTCAAGTGTCTTGAATGCCAGGTCCTCGAGCTCCCACTTCACACTCCAGATACCGAGGCGCTCGGCCAGCGGCGCATATATCTCGAGCGTCTGGCGGGCGATACGGGCCTGCTTGTCCGGGGGCAGGGCGTAAAGGGTCCGCATATTGTGCAGGCGGTCGGCCAGCTTGATCAGGACGACCCGGATGTCGTCTGCCATGGCCAGGAACATCTTCCTGATGTTCTCCGCCTGCTGCTCCTCGTGGCTGTGCGTGCTGAACTTGGACAGCTTGGTAACGCCGTCTACGAGCTGCGCCACTTCGGCTCCGAAACGCTCCTCGACGTCGGCCAGGGTGAAGTCCGTATCCTCAGGAACGTCGTGCAGGATGGCGGCCGCGACCGCGACCGGATCGATGCCGATGTCGGCGAGAATCTGGGCGGCAGCCAGTGGATGGGTGACGTAGGGCTCGCCCGTCACGCGGGTCTGCGAGTGGTGGGCAAGCTCGGCCATCTCGAAGGCCGCGCGCAGCGGAGTGAGGTCGGCCTGCGGATAATGACGGGCTACCGAGTCACGGACGCGCCGGAACCGCGACTCGGGCGTCGGCCGCGAAACCAGTCCGAGACGCAGCCGATCGGCCAGCGGCACGCGCGCCGATCGGAGTCGCGGTTCTGTCTTCCCAGCCTGGGTAGGGGGAACCGGCGGTTCAATCGACATCGGAATGAGTCTACCAGTCGGCCCCGACCGGCCCGCCCGATGCGGCCCGGCTACAAGCCGAGCAGCGATTGGAGGTCGATCGTCCCGACCAGCGTAACGGCGTTCGCGGTCGCGGTCACCGACTCTAGCTGGAACGGATTGCCACTCCCGGCGGCCAGCAGGATCACGGTCGGCAGAGACGCGCTGGCGGGAACGAGCTGGAGCGCGCCGCCGTTCACTACCAGCTTGCCCGACTCCGACTTGCCGTTGATCGTGGCCGTGACTCTATCCTGCCCCGCCAACTTGACCGTGCCGGAGATGCCCGCCTGGGCCCTGAGCTGCGACTCGGCCAGAGTCTCTACCTCGGCGCTCGAGATCGTCAGCGTGGCGGTGGCCGACGTGCCGGACCCCGCGAGCGTCGCCGTATCGATGGTCACCGGGTCGCCGTTGGGGGCCGCCACCCGGACGCCGGTGAGCGTCCCGCTCACGGTGCCTACCGTGCGGTCGATGAGCTCCACGTTACCGAGAGTCACGTCGATCGTCGCCGCATGAAGGTCACCGGCGCCAACCTGACTGGCCGTGAGGTGGATAGTGTCCGCATGACCCAGGAGGATCCTCGGCGGCAGGTTCGCTGAGACATCGACCCTGGTGTTCGTCCCGGTGAAGCCGGCTGCGTTCAGGGCGTTGGTGGCGAGCCAGCTCGCGCCGAATGGCAGGCCGAACCACAGCAGGGCGAAGATGACGCCTACCGTGATCAGCAGCCGGATCAAGCAGGATCGCATGCCTGTTCGCCTCCGGAGCGCCGGGTCGCGCCGCTACTCACTTCGATACCCGAGGCGGCCGAGAGCGCGGAGCGCCTCGGACCGCTCGTCCCACGGTCGCGGACCGTCGCCCATGATTATCGTTTGCTCGTGGCCCTTCCCGGCCAGCAGAACCACGTCGCTGGGTTCGGCTCGCTCGAAAGCAGCCTCGATGGCCGCCCGACGATCGGCGATGCAAAGCAGGTCGCGGCCCCGGCGTTTGCCGGCGACCTCGGCACCGGCGGTGATCTGATCGAGGATCGACTGGCCATCCTCGCCGCGAGGATCCTCATCCGTCACCACTACGAGACGACAGCGTTCCCCGGCGATGCGGCCCATCATCGGCCGCTTCTGAACGTCACGCTCGCCGGCAGAGCCGAAGACCGCGATGAGGTGCCCGCCGCCTGCAGACGCCACCGGGGCGAGTGCATCCAGAACCTTCTGCAGCGATGCCGGCGAATGGGCGTAGTCCACGATGACGCCGAACGGCTGGCCGCAGTCGACCCTTTCCATTCTGCCGGGTACCCGCCCAACGGCGGCCAGACCTTCCTGTACCTGACCCCGGTCCAGCCCCAGGGCCTCGCCGAGGGCGACTACCGCCAGGGCATTGTGGACGTTGAATCTGCCTGCGAGCCGTAACTCCACCGCGCCCCTCCAGCGGGGAGTGGCGACGGCAACGCGCATCGAGCCGGCTCTCTCCTCCACGCCGGTAGCTCGCACGTCGGCTGAGGCCGTCTCGCCATAACCGACGACGCGAGCGCCGACCGCCTGGGCTGCGGCAACGAAAAGCGGCGCGGCCGGATCGTCGGAATTCACGACGGCGGCGTTCGGCCAGGCGCGTGCCAGGTGTTTGGCCGGGGCATCGTGGCCGAGCCGGCGGAAGAGGCTGAGCTTGGCCTCGCGATACGCCTCGAATGTGCCGTGCAGCTCCAGGTGCTCATGGGTCAGGTTCGTGAGGATGGCGACGTCGTAACCGATCTCCGCGACCCGATGGAGCGCCAGTCCGTGAGACGTGGTTTCGACGACGCCGGCCTCGTTGCCGGCTAAGACCATGGCTCGCAACATTCGCTGAAGGTCTGGAGCCTCCGGCGTTGTCACGTGCTCCGGATTGGCCGTGCGCAACGCGCCGACCTGGACGGTCGCGGTGGTGATGAGACCCGCGGAGATGCCCCCGGCCTCCAACACCGACGTAGCCAGAAACGCGGTCGTTGTCTTTCCATCCGTGCCGGTGATGCCGACGATACCCAGCTCGCGACTTGGGTCGCCGTACCACCACGCTGCGACGATGGCCAGGGCGCGGCGCGCGTCATCGACAACGAGCTGGGGCAGCGCAATACCTGGAACGAAGCGCTCGACGATCGCCGCGCTGGCACCGAGAGCGGCGGCAGCGGCAACGTAGTCGTGCCCATCGGCATGGACGCCCGGCACCGCGACGAAGACGGCCGAGGCGCGGACGTTGCGCGAGTCGAAGGTCACGCCACTAACCTGGAGCGCCCGGATCGCCGGCTCCCGGCCGTGACCGCCCTCCAGAGCATCAGACGACCGAACCAGTCGAAGCCGACCCGACGCATCCAACCGCTCGATCAGCCCCCCGAGGCAGCGTGGGGCTGTGGGCTCGGCCGCCGCGAGTAGCTCCGCCAGCGAACCGGGTCGCCCCGCGACGATCCCGCCTGGATCGGTCTCTCCGTCGCGAGAAATCATTGGCCCGCCTCGTCGGGCGGCACCAGTCGCCCGCGCCGAACGTTCCGGATACCGTGTCGCCAGGCGGCAATTCGATCCTGGACCACCTGGGCGCTGTCGAACGCGAGCCGGCCGGCGGGGTCGAGGACGAGGTCCCACGCCCCGACGTACCTGATTTCGCGGCCGCCGAAACCGGTCTTGAAGTGCTCGATCCCTTCGTGGGACAGGCCCCACATGTCGTAGCTCTCAGCACCCTGCTCCCGCGACGTCCGGATTGCCTCCCACTTCAGCAGGTAGTTGGCGCGGCTCTCGGCCCCAGCCTCAGTCATACCGCCGTAGGGCTCGATCACGCGGTCTCCTACACGCAGCAGGAACAAAGTCGCCAGCCCAACGCCGTCCGGACCCTCCGCCATCAGCAAGCGAGCCATGCCGAGGCGCGCGAAGGCCTCCCACACGCCAAGGTACGACTCGTAGGTCCGGATCACGAAGCCGGCGCGCTTCGCCGTCTCCCGATAGATCGAGTAAAACTCCGGCAGTCGGTCGGAGGTTGAGTCGACGACACGGACCTCGCTCGTGCGGGCTTTGTTCACGTACTGGCGCCACTTCTTGCGAAGGTCGCCCCACAGCGCCGTCTCATCGGCCTTCAAATCGACCTGGCGAGTCCGGAGAGGCTGTATCGGCGTCCCGACCCGCCATCCGTCCCGTCGCAGGGCGTGGCGGAACTCGCCCTCAACGTCCCATGGGCCGTTCATCTCGATCTCAGGTTCGATTCGGACATGCGAGATGCGGGCCGGGCCTGAAGCAAGCGCATCGCGCAAGGCGACGGTGAAGGCATCGAGCGTAGCCGGGTTCCATCGCTCGAAGACCGGGCCCCGGGGCGCATAGGCGAACGCCCACGGAAACAATCGCGGCTTCCGAACCAGGATCTGGGCACCGAATGCGGTCTCCTCAGTCGACTCGCGTGGTTCGTCGCCGGCCGAAACGGAGATCTCGCCGGAGTCGTCGGCGATGCCTTCAGACCGATCGGCTCCGCCTGAAACGACTGCCTCGACGAAGCTCGAGCCGATGAACCGCATGGGAGTCCATCCGTTGCGTGCCTTCACCTGTGCCCAGGCGCTCGTCTGGAGGTAAGAACCCGGGTTGGATCGGGAGACGAAATCGTCCCAGGTCGATGTCTCCGGACCGAGATCCACGACGGACGCCTGCGTCGAGGCGCCAACACGGCCCTTCGATGCGTCCATCGCGAACTCCTCAACCATCTGCTGACCTCCTAGCCGAGACCTGTGGTTGAACCGGCCTCCGCTCGATTCTAGGTGGCCGTCCTCGCACGCCAAACCGTCACTCGGCTGGAGGCGGTTCTTCTCCCGCCGTTGACGGCCAGGGGCCACCGTCCGTGTCGGGCCCGGTCGCTCTGGATCCAGAGCCTGAGTCGACCTCGGCTGCGGGAGCGCAACCGCCCCGACCGGCCCCCATCGACAGCGTCGCACGAGGGTGGGATGCAGTGTACGCGGCGCGCAGACGGGCCGGCGAAACATGCGTGTAGACCTGAGTCGTGGCCAGACTCTCGTGGCCGAGCAACTCCTGGACTACGCGGAGGTCGGCCCCCCCATCGAGCAGATGCGTCGCGAAACTGTGGCGCAACGTGTGCGGTGAAACCCCTTCAGGCAGCCCGGCGGCGAGCCGCAGCCGCTCAAGCCGATAGCGCATCCCTCTGACGCCCAGGGAGCTGCCGAGATGGTTCAGGAAGAGGACGCCACGTTCGGCGTCGCCGGCAGCGGCGAAGCCGGTGGCGACGGCGCCAGCCCGTTCAGTGGCGACGGCGCCAGCCCGTTCAGTGGTCGGGGCGATGGCCGCGGCCGTTGAGCCGGCCGCCGTCGCGCGGCCGGCCAGAAAGGGTCTGCCCTCTTCGAGATACCTTGCCAGTGCCGCCCGGGCCGGACGGCCGAGCAGCGACACCCGCTCCTTTCTGCCTTTCCCGGTTACTCGCACTTCACCGCGTTTGAGGTCCACCGAACCGATAGTCAGCGATGCAAGCTCGCTGATGCGGAGGCCGGCGGCATACGCCGTCTCGACAATGGCTACGTCGCGCACTGCCAGAGCCCGCACGAGTTCGGTGCGCACTCCGCCAGACCTGCTGCCGGCGACCGCAGCCCGGTCCGACCCGGGCGCCGCGTCGGCCCCGGCTGCGCGGCCTTGACTCACCATGCGACCCTGGTCGGCGGCCGCCTGGATGAGCTGCTCCGCCTGAGCAACGGTCAGCACTTCGGGCAGGCGGCGCGGTTGACGGGGCGTGGCCAACCCCGCAAGCGGGTTGCCGGCGGTCAGGCCCTGCCGCGTGGTGAACCGATAGAAGGATCGCACCGCTGCCAGACGCTGGGCCACCGTCCGCTTGACATGTCCCTCCGCCAGCACTGCCAGATACGCTCGCAGGTCGGCGCGAGACGGCGTCCGCCAGTCGTGGCCATTCGCCGAGACCCAGCCGAGATACGCGCCGAGGCCGGTCCGATAGGAACGAACGGTGTTTGGCGATGAGCCGCGCGCCTCGAGCGCCCTCAGGAAGCGCTCGGCCGCTACCTTGGCCGGCGATGAATCGGCTGCAGGCCCGCCGGTCATCCGGCCCGGCGAACGCCGCTGGGGCGGGACCCGGACTTCTTACGCCCTGCGGCTCCGCGGGCCCCACCGCCGCTTGCTGCGCGGCCCGTGCGGCGCGGGCGAGCCGACGATGGCATCGCCAGCGCGGTCGGGTTGGGTTCGCCTCCGGCCAGCCGCTTTCCAACGGGATCGGCGATCCCGGCAACGTCAACCGCAGCACCGCAGGCAAGACACAGGGCGGCCTCGCCGTTCCGTCCAATGGGTCCGTCGTCGGCGTCGTGCAGCGCCCCGATCGGCTCGTGCGAGGTCGTGAAGCGGCAGCTTGGGTAGCGCGAGCAGCCCCAGAACAGCGACCCCGTCCGGCGCGCCTTCCTGGTCAGCAGGCGGCCAAGGCCGCAAGTCGGGCAGGAGACCTGGAATTCGAGTGGCGCAGGCGGAGGCGGTCCATCCTTCTTGATGAAGTCGCAATCGGGGTAGCGAGAGCAGCCCAAGAACGGGCCGAACCGGCCACGCCTCCCCACCAGGACGCCTCCGTCGGTGCCGCCGCACTTCGGACATGCCTCTGGCGCCGCAGCCTCACCGGCGCCGTCTTCGGCACCTTTGCCGCCGGGGTTTGCGTTTCGGCCCGATCCGGGCAGCTCACGGGTTTCTTTGTGCTCCGGGTACATCGAGCAAGCGAGGAATTCTCCATATCGACCGAGGCGAATGACCATGGGATGACCTTCCGAACAGACGTCGTCTGATGGTCGGGTTGTGAAGTCGGCCCGGCGCAACTCCTTGGTCTTCTCTTTGATGCGCGCCTGGAAAGGCGTGTAGAACGCCCGGACCACGGGCACCCAGGCCCTCTTACCGTCGGCAACGTCGTCGAGCTCGTCTTCCATACGAGCCGTGAATTCGAGGTCGACGAACTCCCCGAAGTGGCATACGAGGAGGTCGGTGACAATCTCGCCCACCGATTCGGGGTGGAGCCGACGGTCCCGGACCTTGACGTAGCCCCTATCGAGGATGGTCGAGATAGTGGCCGCGTATGTGGACGGTCGGCCGATGCCGTGCTCCTCGAGGGTCTTGATCAGGGTCGCTTCGGTGTACCGGGGCGGCGGCTCGGTGAAGTGCTGCTGCGGCAAGACTGACTCAACGCCGGCGGCGTCGCCCTTCGCCAGCGGCGGGAGACGGCACTCGGCCTCTTCCTCGATGTCGTCGTACCCCTCGGTGTAGACCCGGGAAAACCCGTCGAAGGTGGTCCGAGTCGCGTTGGCCCGAAGCTCGTAGCCATCAGCCGCAAGGTCGACGCTTGTGGTCTCCTGCTCCCCGGTCGCCATCTGGCTGGCGAGGGCGCGCTGCCAGATGAGGCGATAGAGGCGGGCCTCGTCGCTGCCGAGGCGTTTCGCCACAGCCTCCGGGTCGCGGTGGAACGATGTCGGCCGAATGGCCTCATGCGCCTCCTGGGCGTTGCGTGTCTTCGTCTTGAAGGCCCGACCCTTGGGGGTCGTGTACTCCGGCCCAAACCGGGACTCGATCACGCGGGCGGCCTCCGCCATGGCCTGGCTCGAGAGCGCCACCGAATCCGTGCGCATGTATGTGATCAACCCGATCTGGCCTTCGTCCGTCTCCACGCCCTCGTAGAGTCGCTGCGCGGCACTCATCGTGCGCTTCGGTGAGAAACCGAGCTTCCGGCTGGCTTCCTGTTGGAGGCTCGAAGTGGTGAAGGGCGGCGCAGGCGTTCGCTTCGTCTTTTTGACCGAGACGTCCGTGACGATCGGCCGGCTTGCGCGGATGGCTGCGGCGTGGCGGCCGGCCGTCTCGCCGTCTCCGATCTCCGGCTTCTTGCCTCCGATGCGAACCAGGTCCGCCTCGAAGGTCTCCCCGTTGGGCGCGACCAGAACGGCCTTCAGCGTCCAGTACTCGCGGGCGGTAAAGGCGCGGATCTCGCGCTCGCGGTCGACCACGAGCCGCACGGCGACCGACTGAACGCGCCCGGCCGAAAGGCCGGCTCGGACCTTCCGCCAGAGCAGCGGGCTCAAGGTGTAGCCGACCAGACGATCGACGACGCGGCGAGCCTGCTGCGCATCGACCAGGTTGCGGTCGATCGAGCGGGGCTCGGCAAACGCTCGCTTGATAGCCGATTCCGTGATCTCGGAGAAGGTGACCCGGCGCGTCCGATCCGGCACCAGGTGCGCTGCCTCGGCTACGTGCCAGGCGATGGCCTCTCCCTCACGGTCGAGGTCTGTGGCGAGGTATACGAGGTCGGCCTTCGACGCGGCCCTCTGGATTGCCGACAGCTGCCTCTTGCGGTCGGCCACGACCTCGTACACGGGCTCGAAGTCGTGATCTACGTCCACACCTAGCTGATTCTTCCCGGGGTTTTCGGGCAGGTCCCGAACGTGACCGTAGGAAGCGAGCACTGTGTAGCCCGGACCGAGATATCGCTCGATCGTTTTCGCCTTCGCAGGCGACTCGACGATCACAAGGTTGCCGCTCATCCGCGGGAGTCTAGCATCAGCCATCCATCTGGCGATCCACCCGACCGGATGACGCTCCCGCGGACGACTGCGGCCTCATACCTCGCAACGCGCCTCGCCGGCCACGGCCGCGTTCGGTCGTGTCTCATTGACGCCCTACAGGAGGCCAGCTTCGAACTCGTCCAGGTGAAGCGGCGTCAGCCGTAGAAGTCGATGGAGACTCTGACGACGCCCTTCGACACCCAGACGCCGACGCCAGCCCTGTGGAAGTACGGGTCCATGATGTTGTAGTAGTGCTCGCACCGGCACCAGTATTCGTTCTGATAGAAGATCTCGACGGCGATCATGCCGGCCTTCCCGGATGAGCCGGGCGAGGCGATGTTCTCGCCCCATGAGCCG
>Ga0116131_1002179_pt1 | contig 10366 bp, 9 predicted proteins | sample June2015DPH_17_1_FD_89734 | JGI IMG/M metagenome (GOLD analysis project Ga0116131, IMG submission 89734) | Peatland microbial communities from SPRUCE experiment site at the Marcell Experimental Forest, Minnesota, USA - June2015DPH_17_100 | ecosystem: Environmental > Terrestrial > Soil > Wetlands...
TGCGCCGGGCGATCAGATCCACCGTGCCTCCGGTGCCGCCAGGCGCTGGGCGTGGGGCGTGGCCACCCGGAACCCCGGGCGCACGAGATCGTGAACCAAGGGATACGGCTTCACGGCATCTCGACTTGGCGCACCGATCGCCAACAATTTGAATCGCGCACCAAGCAAATCAAGGCGTTGGCCTTCAAAAGGTGTCCGGTGCCTTTTTTGCGAAAGCGAGGGGAAGGCTACCTGGGACGCCCTCGCGGGCAAAGACTATTCGCGTGAGCTGCTGGAGAAGGTGAAAGGGCTCATCGCCGCGGCGCGCTAGTTATTGAAACCACGGTAAGGGTTGTTGACGCAGTGGAATTATTTTAGCTCTGCCTCGGCGACCGGTGCAGCCCGTGTGGTGCACCCGGAAGGAGCAGGTCAGCGTGATTCGGAAGGAAGGCCCAGGTGTGGACCGTGACGGCCCCGTCCGCCGCCAGCGCCACGAGGCGTGGTGGCGCGTTAGCGCAAGGCGACGAAAGTGGCCGGGTCCCTCTTTACAGGGGTGGAGTGTCTTGGGGAACTCTCCGGCGTCGCGTCAACTCTACGGCTCGTACCACTGCCCTTCCACGGCCATCTCCAGGGGGGCAGTGTTGCCGACGCTGTGGTAGACAACGAGCCTGCCGGGAAGTTGCTCGGCGAGTTTTAGCACCTCTAGGTAGTGACTGTGAACAGAGTCCGGCTGGACGGGATCGACCTCGTGGAAGACTAGCTGGCAATCGGCGAACCACTCCGCTGTCAATTCTGGGCGGCTCAATCGGCGAAGGATCGCCTCGTCGTATTTTGTGTCGCCCGAAATCCCGACCCGGCGGCCGTTCCAGGCGAACTTCAGCCCGAGCGTCCCGTAGGGGAGCACGTGATGATTCAGCCGTGAAACGAGGGTGGCATCGCCGAGGCAGATCGGCGTTCCCGGTTGGATCTCCCGAACGTCGATCAGCCGGGCGAAATCTGGAACAATGTCCGCGAGGCGCTGCTCGAGAACCACCAGGGATGGCCGAGTGATCCACAGACTCAGCCGTTGGTTTTTCGCTCGCGCGCGGGCCAGGCAAGCTGTCAGCCCGCCGAGGTGGTCCTCATGAATATGCGTCACCAGGACACCGGTAATGTCCCCCCAGTGAATCCCATGCCGCGCGAGGGTCTCGTGCGGGCGCGGCGCTGGATCCACCCAGACGCGGTGCCCCGGGACTTCCACTAAGAAACTGCTCGTGTTCCCGCCGAGTCCATTGCCTGTGCCGACCGCCAGGACCCGAAGAGCGTCCACGGATCCGCGACGCGGCACTGCGTCGAGAAAGCGATCAATCCGGTCGTCGAGGTCCGGGGAGCTCACGGGGCAGCCGTCATATAGGAGCTGGCGCCCATCCCGGATCACTACACGAGCTGGCTCCACACGGATCTCCACCCCCCCGATCCGCACCACCCCACCCGCAGGCGTGGGTTCCGGACAATACAGGGTGTCCAGCCAATCGCGCCGCTCGATAGCTGTTTGATCGGCATTCAGGGTGTACGGCACAGCTGGCTCAAGGTACCGGCGTAAGATATCCAAAGCCTCCGGAGTGCCGACGTACGTACCGGCGAACTTTCCCGAGTCCAGCGAGGACCAGCAAATGAACTCCTCGCCGGTTATCGAGTCCCCCACCTGCGTTGCGACTGACGGGAGCACGATCACGTAGTGCGGCGGGGTCTTGGCTTGCCGCAAGAACTTGGCGATCTCCGGCATCGCGCCGACCCGAACCCAGCCCCGGCTGGTCCGCACCAGATCCACAGAGGCCAGCTGGTCCCCAAAGCGGATGACATTGTCACTGATCCGGTGCGTCTTTCCCTCGAAGAGCATCACCGCCTCCCGCTGTATTGACCCCTCATTCCTGTGATGACGAACGAATTGATACTGTGCTTCTTGAAGAATGCACGGGCGAGTTCTGGGATCGATGATGCCACAAAGGGTGCCGGGCTCTTGCTTGGCGGAGAAAGGGGGGTCTCCCACGCCCCCACGCTCCGCGTCCGAGTCCCACTGCGAACAACTCACCCAGCATTGGCTTGGTGACGACCCCTGCTTGCGTCATGCTCCAGTGTTCGAGGGTGATGGCGACTCCGAACTGGGAAACGCTGTGTGTAATTGATCGTGTCGTCTACGGGGCCTATCAATTCTCGATCGGCCGAGGATCCGAACCCCCCGCCTTCTCACCGGGGATGGCGTGTCCCGGGAAGCTCCTGAAGAGGATCGCCCGCACGTCACGCTTGTCTCGCTGGTGGGAGAGAGTGACAGGGATTCCAGGCCGCTTCCAAGAGGTTCGGGCACGACCATCCGGATCCATCTGAATATACCCTGCCTCCCTGGAGGTACCTTTGGCCACTCGGGCCGCGGATGAGAGGTTCGGGGGTCTAGGAATCGCTTTACCCATTCGATTCCGGGTCACTTGATCCCCGTGTGTACAAACGATTGGATAAACTGCCGTTGAAAGATGAGAAATCCGACCAGGAGGGGAGCGACAATGATGAGAGTAGCCGCCGAGACAACGCCCCACTGCGCCCCATTCTCATTGCTTAGCGCAAAGATGGCTAAACCAACGGTAAGAGGGCGTGACTCAATAGAGCTCGTGACGATGAGTGGCCAGAGGAAGTTGTTCCAGTGGTGGGAAACAGAGACCAGGCCGAAAGCCACATAGATCGGACGGACGAGCGGCACGTAGATTCGCCAGAGTGTTCCGAAGAAGCTACACCCCTCGACGGCCGCAGCTTCCTCGAACTCCTTCGGGATGCTGCGGAAGGCCTGGCGGAGCAGGAATATTGCAAAGGCACTGCCGATGTAGGGCAGCCCGATGCCGATGACTGTGTCAACGAGATGGAGACGGTTGAGGGTGCGATAGTTCTCGACCAGCAGGACTTCCGGCGTGATCGTGAGCTGTGCCAGGACAAGATAAAAGAGAACCTGGCTTCCGCGGAAGGTGCAACGGGCAAAGACGTAGGCCGCCAGGGTCGCCACGATGAGTTGAAAGACGAGTGTAAACGTGACGAGGAAAATAGTGTTCACATAGTAGCGCCCGAACGGAGCGGCAGATAGAGCCGAGATGAAGTTCTGGATCATCCAGGGAGCGCTGAGCTCCCCCCGGAAGGTCGCCAGCCCTTCATGGAATGCCGCCCAGACTGTCCAGAGAAGTGGCGTGGACCATACCAAAGCAAATATCCACGTGCCGAGAGCTTCCAGGCGCCTCATCGATAATGAATCCTCGGGTCAAGGGTGCGAATCTGGAACACCGCAACGGAGAGCAAGAGGATTAAGAGAATCACAGTGATGGCAGCCGCCAAGCCGGTATCCCAAAATATAAATCCAGTCTCGTACAGATAATAGAGAAGCAGGGAAGTTGCATTGTCCGGCCCGCCGTGCGTCAGGATGACAATGTGGTCCACGATTCGGAATGCGTTGATGACCGCAATGACAAACACAAAAAGGGAGGTTGGGCCTACGAGGGGTAATGTAACCCGCACGAACGTCATCCACCGGCCGGCCCCGTCAATCTTGGCGGCTTCATGGAGCTCCGGTGGCACGCTCTGAAAAGCGGCCAGGTAAAAGATCATGAAGAAGCCCGCCTCCTTCCAGATCGTCACAGCCATCACGGCCCCCAAGGCGGTCCTGGGCTCTCCAAGCCAATTCGTCGCGCCGACCCCGAGGATGGACAGCGCCCGGTCGAACAACCCGACCTCCGGCGTGTAGAAAAAGAGCCAGATGTTGGCGACGGCGATCATTGGTAGGATCGTGGGACAGAAGAACGCTGCCCGCACCCACATGCGGCCAGGAAGCTGCGCATCTACGAGAGCAGCCATCAGGAGCGCGAGGGCCATGCTCACAGGAACTGTGATCGCCACGTACCAGAGGTTATTCAGGAGGACCAGGAGGAATTGGGGAGAGTGAATGAGCGTCTCATAATTGATTGGGCCTGCCCCGAGCTTCGCCGGATTCCGGGTGGGATAGAGGCTCCAATAGAATGTCAGGATCATCGGGGCATAGCAGAAGATGAAGATCAGGGATAACGCGGGGAGCAGGTACAGAAAAGTCGCCCGCCGGGACGGTCTCATCATGGCAGTCTCGAAAGCAGCAGGGGGTCAGTCCGTTCAGTACGACGGGCGCGGCGCAACTGGGAGCCGGGGGCCCTGCCCGAGGGCCCCCGGCTTGACAACAGAGTCACTTGCGGAAAGGCCGGAGGATCCGCTCCGCCTCCTCTTGCGCTGCCTTGAGCGCCGCTGGCGTCGTAGCCTTCCCAGTGAGCGCTGCCTGGATGCCATCCATGATGGCTTTGTGCACGCGCGGGTTCTCGTGAGTCGCAAAGATCGGGGCAGCGTATGCCAGTTGATCGCGAGCGACGGCAGCCGATGGATAGTCTTTGAGATACTGCGTCATCTCTGGGGTGTTGTAGGCCGCTTTACGAACCGCAATATAACCCGTCTTCTGCGAGAACTCGGCCGTCCGCTCCGGACTCAACATCCATTTGACAAAGGTCCATGCGGCCTGCTTCTGCTCTGCCGGCGCTGCCTTGAAGATGTGGAAATCATCGCCACCGATAGGCGCCCCGCGCCGTACATCCGCAGGCAGCATGGCCACGCCAACGTCGAACTTCGCCTCGTTCTTGACTCGAACGAGATTGCCTGTGGTGTGCCACATGATCGCCGTCTTCTCGGCCAGGAAGTTCGAGGGCGTCGTGGCCCACTGGAGGATGCCTTTCGCCATAGCACCCGTGTCAGTCAATTTCACCCAAAATTCAAGAGCCTTCTGGTGCTCCGGCGAATCAAAGAAGGTCTTGGTGCCATCATCACTATTCATTGTGCCGCCCGCTTCCGTGACCAGGGCTTGCAACGGCCAGTACGCATCTGGTTGCGTGGACGGAATCTCGATTCCATAGCGCACAACTGCTCCTGCTGCGTCCTTCTTCGTGAGCTTCAGGGCCGCTTCATGGAGTTCTGTCCACGTCGCGGGGCCTTTTTCCGGATTCAAGCCCACCTCGCGAAACGCATTCTTGTTGTAGTACATGATCATCATCGACCGTTTAAAGGCAAGGGTCCAGATCTTCCCGCCGACCTTCGAGCGTGCCAGGAAAGCTGGAAACAAGTCCTCCAGCATGTTTCGGTCCTCATCCTTCAGGAAATCGCTGATGGGCACCAGCATATCGTCGTCAATGAGTGTGTACACGTTCACCGAATCGAGGAGGGCTATCGCAGGCGGCGTGCCACCGCGGATAGCTGTTTGGACCTTGATCAGCGTATCCACCTGATTGCCCGAGTACACGGTTTTCACGCGAATATCGGGATGGCTCTTGTTGAAGTCTGCTACCAGCTTTTCGTAGGTCTGGGCGATCGGTCCCCCTACCGACACGGAGTAGTAAAAGCTGATCTCCACCGCCGCAAGCGCAGGCCAAGCGAAAATCATCCCAAGCACCACACCGAGCAATAGAGCGCTGATTCTGGATCGTGTAATCATCTGCCTTTCCCTCCATTCCCGCCGTTGAATCGTTTGGCACCGGGGCATGCAGAAGCAACGCCTCTTTCCCAGAGAACGAAAGGAGATGTGCTAACCCTCTAAAGTAAAAAATTATACTTTTTCCCATTATTTGGTGTCAAGCCAAAATGGTCGATATAAACTTAATTTCCAAAGAACGAACATTATATATAGTAAGTCCTTATCAATTGGGCTATAATTTATTTGGACATGATACAACTATCCGAACACAGACACGCCAGAATCCTCCACCTCGTAAACTCCAGAGGCGTCCTCACGGTTGCTGAACTTGCCCGTCTCGTCCAGACATCGTTGATGACCATCCGTCGAGACCTGAGTCTCCTGGATGCCAAGGGTCTTCTCCGTCGGTTTCGAGGCGGAGCCACGGCTCTCTCAGTTTCAAGAGACTTGCCCCTCCAGCGGCGTGAACGACTGGAGCTACAGGCAAAGACCGCTATCGGTCGCCTCGCAGCAACGCTGGTTCAGCCAGGGGAGACTATCTTCCTGGATGCGGGTACCACGGTGTTTGCCATGGCCAAGGCAGTCAGGTCGGTTCCCAATTTGACCGTGGTCACAAACTCGATCCAGGTCCTTTCTGAGTTATGGAATCGGCCCGGGCTTCGCATGGTGGCACTGGGCGGCGTCGTTCAACGGACAAGCAGTTCTCTCACAGGTGCCCTGGCAATAAAGTCCCTGCAGGAGATCCGGGTGGACAGAGCTTTCCTCGGCACGATTGGCGTGACGACGCACTGGGAGGCCTCCAACAGCGACCTGGACCGCGCTGCGCTCCAGCGGCATATCCTTTCTGTGGCCCGAGACAGCTACCTCCTTGCCGACCATACCAAGTTTGGGCGAGCGGGGGTGGCAATCGTTGCGCCGCTCAGAGCATTCACCGCAGTTATCACCGACGGAAAAATGCCTTCAAGCCTTCGCGCCCAGCTCGAAAAGCATGCCCGGAGAGCGGCTATTGCCAATTGATGACAAAGCGATGAAACCCTGGACCAGGCTACAGACGATCCGTTCTTCGCTAAAAAGGTACCGGACACCATTTACGGCCTAACCCTGCGATTCTGCGAAGGCATGATTCCAATTCTTCGCCGTCCTCGGCGCCACCAAGCGCGGGGCGCGCGGCATCCCGACCCGCAGCACAGGGCCCGCGAGATCATCGACCAAGGGATACGGCTTCACGGCCTCTCGACCTGGCGCACCGATCGCCAACAATTGGAATCGCGCACCAAGCAAATCAAGGCGTTGGCCTTCAAAAGGTGTCCGGTACCTTTCTTTCCCGTCGAGGGAGGGATGGGCTCCTGAGCCGGGCGATCGTGGCCTTTCGGGGCCGGGCAGCCGGCCTGGACTGGTTCGTCACGGGTGGGCAACTCTAGGGGCAGCAGTACGGGGGAGAACTGCTATGGACTTAGCCGCAAACACGGTCCTGATCACCGGCGGCGCGTCGGGCATCGGGCTTGCGCTTGCCGAGCGGTTCCTGGAGGCGGGCAGTCAGGTCATCGTATGCGGCCGCCGGGAGGACAAGTTGCGAGAAGCGCAGGCCCGCCATCCGGGGCTCGCCGTCCGCGTCTGCGACGTCGCCCGGGACAGCGAGCGGGTGGCGCTGTTCCGCTGGGCCGTTGCCGAATTCCCCCGCCTCAACGTGCTCGTCAACAATGCCGGCATCCAATGTCGGCTGCAGCTCGCCGCACCCGAGGCGTGGGATCAGGCGCGACAGGAGATCGCCATCAACTTTGAGGCGCCGATCCACCTCTCCACGCTTTTCATTCCGCACCTGCTGGCGCAGCGGAGCCCAGCCATCGTGAATGTCACCTCGGGGTTGGCCTTCGCCCCGCTGGCGGGTGTGCCGATCTACAGCGCGACGAAAGCGGGGCTGCACTCATTCACGCTGTCGCTCCGGCACCAACTCGCCCACACGCCGATTCAAGTCGTGGAGATCGTGCCCCCCGCCGTGAACACGGATTTGGGAGGATCCGGCCTGCACACCTTCGGCGTGCCGGTCGGGGAATTCGCCGATGCGGTGATGACCCGCATGCGCGAGGGGGATACGGAGATTCCCTATGGCTTTTCCGCCCAGGCCAGCCGCGCATCCCGTACAGAGTTCGATGAGCTCTTTCGACGAATGAATCCGCCCATCGCCCGGCCGGGATCGAATCCCGGTTGACCGGACTGGAGCGCGCCAAGATCGGCTTTTCTCCAACAGAAAACCCCCCGAGACGTTCAAGAGGTTAGAGATCCTCCTCCCCCACCCCGAGGTGGTAGGGTCGGGACTGGCGCGATGCGCCATGCGGGCAGACTGGCAGACTGTCTGTATGTAGATCCTCTTGACAGGCCAAGGCGGTCAGGAGTAGCCTTCGATCCGTTGCCCCTCCCGGTGACGACGGACGGAGGTGGCTCCATGGGATCGGCCAGGGCCAGCTCCCCGGACGAGAGTCAAGCCAGCGGCGCGGCCCGCCAGCCGCTGCGGCGTCGTCCCGGCGCGCGCCAGGGCCGCCTGCTGCTGCTTCTGGGCAGCGCTGATGACCAACGGGGCCGTTTTGCGCCCGCTCCTTGACAATCTGCCAGGTGGTTCTCGATGACACTGGGGTAAGTGGGGAAACCTGACCCGTGGCGCTGTCCGGCAGTTGCACCGGGTCACTGCGCAAGGAGACCTCGAATGCGATACCCATCCGTAAGGGCGATGCTGCTAGCGTTGCTCCCCTTCATCGCGATGTGCTTCTCCGTGCCGCTCTGGGACACCGTGTATCCCCTGGTGCTGGGCCTCCCGTTCAGCCTGTTCTGGCTCACGGCCTGGATCTTGCTCACGCCGCTCTGCATGTGGGGCGCGTACTACCTGGAGCGGGCGGCTGCGGAAAAGGAGGGGAGGAGGCCATGAGCGACAGCACGATTGCACTGTCCGTGATCTTCGGCATCGTGGCGGTGAGCTCGGCCGTCGCTTTCTACGCGGGAGCCCGCTACAAGATGGATCTCGAGCAGTGGTCGGTGGCGGGCCGCGGGTTCGGCGTGCTGCTGGTGTGGCTGCTGATGGCCGGCGAGATCTACACCACCTTCGCCTTTCTCGGGGCCAGCGGCTGGGCGTACTCCCGCGGCGCACCCGCCCTGTACATCCTGGCCTATCTGGCCCTGGCGTACGTGGTTTCCTTCTTCATCTTGCCCTACATTTGGGAGGTCGGCCGCCGGTTCGGCATGCAGACCCAGTCGGACTTCTTCGAGAAGCGCTACGGCAGCAAGTACCTGGCCGCGTTCGTGTCGCTGGTCGGGGTGGCCTTCATCGTCCCCTACCTGCAGCTCCAGTTGACCGGCCTAGGGATCATCATGGAGGTGGCGAGTTACGGCGGCATCAAGCGCGCCGTGGCGATGCTGATCGCCTTCGCGCTGGTGGCAGCCTTCGTCTTCGCCAGCGGCCTCCGCGCGGCGGCGTGGATCAGCGTCATCAAGGACCTCCTGATGCTCTTCGCCGTCGTCTTCGTGGGCATCGCCCTGCCGTACCACTACTTTGGGGGCATCGGCAAGATGTTCGCGGCCCTGGTCGCCGCCAAACCCACCCACCTGGTGCTGCCCGGCTCCACCAAGGTGATGGGCGAGTCCTGGTACATCTCCACCGTGCTGCTGACCTCCTTCGGTTTCTACATGTGGCCGCACCTATTCGCCGCCAGCTTCAGTGCCAAGAGCAGCGACACCTTGCGCCGCAACGCGGTGTTCATGCCCCTGTACACCATCACCCTCCCCTTCATCCTCTTCGTGGGCTTCACGGCGATCCTCGTCCTGCCCAACCTCACCAACGGCGACCTCTCCCTGCTGGCCATGGTGCAGAAGACCTTCCCCGCCTGGTTCCTGGGCATCATCGGCGCGGCGGGCGCGTTGACGGCGATGGTCCCCGCGGCGGTCCTCATGCTCGCGGCGGCGACCCTGTTTGCCAAGAATGTCTGGCGGCTGATTTTCGCCCCGACCATGACGGACGACCAGGTGGCGCGGCTGGCCAAGAGCCTGGTGGTGGTGATCACCGCCCTCGCCCTCTACTTCGCCATCTACAGCTCCACGACCCTGGTGGCCCTGCTCCTGACCGGGTATGCCGGCGTGACCCAGTTCTTCCCCGGGGTCGTCTTCGGCCTCTTTTGGAAGCGGGTCACGATGCCCGGCGTCTTCGCCGGGCTGGTCGTCGGCATCGCCACGGTGGCGTTCTTGATGCTGGGGGGGAGGGATCCCTTCCTGGGGCTGAATGCCGGCTTCGTGAGCCTGTGTCTCAACTTCGTGGTGACCGTGGCGGTGAGCCTGCTGACCCCCGCCCAGGCCAGTGCCTTTGACGAACCTGTGAGAGTAGCGCCATGAAACCGTGCCCAAGCCATTCACCCGACCAGACCATCGCGGCCCACTATGAGGACGCCGTGGGGTGGCGGCGCGCCCTGCACCGCCACCCGCAGCCCTCCTGGCTGGAGTTCTATGCGACCGCCCTGGTGGCCGAGAAGTTGTCGGGGTTAGGCTACCGGGTGCTCCTGGGCCGGGAGGTCATCGCCCCCGAGCGGCAACTGCTGCTGCCGGGCCCCGAGACGCTGCAGGCCGAGGTCGATCGGGTGCTCCAAGACGGGGCGAAGGAGGCGTTCGTCGCGCCGGCCCGGGGCGGGTTCACCGGCGTCGTCGGCCTGCTCGAGGGGCCGTCCCCCGGTCCGACGGTCGCGTTCCGCTTCGACATCGACTCCAACGAGGTGGTGGAGTCGGGCGAGCCATCCCACCGGCCGGCCCGGGAGGGGTTTGGGTCGCAGTACCCCGGCTACGGCCACATGTGCGGGCACGACGCCCACACGGCCACCGGGCTGTTGCTGGCCCAGTACTTCGCGGAGAACAGGGACA
>Ga0116131_1002181_pt1 | contig 10360 bp, 14 predicted proteins | sample June2015DPH_17_1_FD_89734 | JGI IMG/M metagenome (GOLD analysis project Ga0116131, IMG submission 89734) | Peatland microbial communities from SPRUCE experiment site at the Marcell Experimental Forest, Minnesota, USA - June2015DPH_17_100 | ecosystem: Environmental > Terrestrial > Soil > Wetlands...
GAAATATGACGGCATACCTTACCTATGGCATTGAAATAGGGAAAGCGAAGAAACTTGTGTGCGTCATCCAATTACGGAATACCTGCATTCTTTGTAGTCGAGTGGAGCGACGGGATTATTTCATACCTGCATATTGACGAAGTCTTTTGCCAATCCAATCAGCACCGCATTGGTGAAATGCATAACAACAAGAACAATAGAGCATGTACCACGACCAGATTTACCACATCCCATTGAATGAATGGAAGCGGGAAGTGATTCAGGCATCTGTTCACCTGCGCAAAGACCATCACCCAACACCAAGCCGATGATGCCGTCTACTGGGAAAAGTTATGCTTAACGAACTTGCGAAAACGAAACGCAAGCCGCATAGCAGCAGGAATGCTGGATTGTTTAGAACCAGAACCACAAATCTAAGAACCTGACGAAGTAGGTCAGCAATTCGGAAAGCGAGCATATTACACCGAAAGACGCATCACCCACACTCTCACAGCAGCGTGTGGCTAGATTCATTGAAAAGAAGTTACCCGAAATTCAATCCCGATGTAAATCCATAGCAAACCACCTTTACCTGTCCAACGCTACGATGAAAGTGCGCGAGAGCGTACAGTGCACCTGCCTATTGCTTCTACAGAACGCTGAGAAATTCACTAAACTGAAAGGCAAAAAAAGAGACCAATTCCTGTGGGACAAATGTCACGCAGGAGTGAATAAAGCGTGCAGGCGTCCTGTAGAACTCCAGCCGCTCCAACCCAAAGAAGACCCAGACGATGAATCACCTGAGATTGGTACCCTTCGTTACATAGGGCGTTACACAGGCAATCCAGCACAGGTTGAGAATGACCTAATTGCCAGAATTGATGTAGAGCGAGCCACTGCAAAGAATCCTGAACCTGAACCGACAGAATACGAGATGGCGGTAAATACACTGGGTCAGGAAGATGCCGATTGGTATTGGGACTACAAGTACGAACTTGAGACAACCCATCAGCGCTCTGAGGAACGAATTCCCAAGACGGGGGCTGAAATGAAGCGATTTCACCACCTAAAGCGCCGTTTAGGGCTGGTCTAAGCGACCTTTTAAAGCGACCTACCCTATTGGGAAGGACTCGTGCATATAGTATGGACATAGACAAAATCTTTCGTCTACACAGGCAAGAGGGTTGACAGAATAGACAACCCTCAACGCCATATTTCTGATTCAAAGACCCTCACCCACTTGGGTGAAACTTTTTTATTTTTTAGAGAAGATTTATGGGACGGCTTCTGCCAGCGCCTTCATTCCCGTACGAGCCGTTGGCAGACTCATTTCACTCGTACGGGTCGTTCTGAGGAGGACGAATTGGCTAAGAAGACCAAAATTGTAAAGACGGTGTTCTATAAGAATCTGGAGAAGGTAGCAGACCTGTACGCTTCAACGTACTACAAGTTGAAACAGCGCTCACCATTACCGCACCGTTCTTTTCGTGGTGGTCACAGCGGAACGTCCCTTATTGATTTCATGAGTGATGTAGATTTACTCGTGCGTCGGGTTCTCAAGACACATGAGCAACGTTTGGAATTTTATCGTTGGGTATTCAGTAGACCTTTGAGAGATGAGAATGGGAAGCCATACCGCAAAGGAACAGAGCGCTGGAGCGCGTCAATCGGTTCAAAATTAGGGAACCTGATTCCCGGCATCTACTTCACTCAGCGGGTGACGAGCGGTTCAAGAGATTCTTCTCATGTAAATGATGATTTGCCAAGACTTGAAAGTATAATCGCTCGCTACCGAAGATTGCAGAAAGACTGGCAACAGAAAAACGGGAATGCTGTTCAGCCTGATTGCTACCAAGAGGAACCCGAAGAACACATTGTAGAGACCAGTGAACCTACCGATGCTCTCACCGATGTAGAGCCTATAGAGCCTATAGAGCCTATAGAGCCTATAGAGTCTGATGGCGTAGAAGCTTTGGACGGCAAGATTGAATACGCAGAAGAACCAGAACCTGACCCATTCGCAAACCAGCAGGAGGGACTGTGAATCAAGAGCGGAGACTGACCCATTTCCTTCGTATTGCGTTGGAGAAGGTTTCCAAGAAGGAATTTAAGAAGCCAAGCGAAGCGCTAATCTCCCAATTACCCGCTATCATTGAGGCTTGTACTGTACTAATACAATCAGGTACACAGGTAGAGAAGAAGGCGGCTTTGGAATTGGTAAGTTTATTCTGGGCAAGACTTTTACGGGATGAGAAGTCTAAGCGCGTAGCCGCTGAGAAGCGAAAGAAGCCTGAGAAGATTCAGATGTCTGATGAGGAGTTCAGTTTTCGTATTACCCATATTGAAGACTCTGTAGCAGACAGGCTTTGGAAAATATTGAATGAAGCCAACACTCGCCGTCAGGCGAAGTATCACGGAGGATGAAATGGCAGATAAAGGCGTTACAGACTCAGATTCCCAGTTTGCTGTGAAAGCAATGGCGTCCATGTGGAAATCTGCCGAAAGGGTCGGCTGGATTACCAAAGAAGAGTGTGCCAAAAAGTTCGCTTCAGCGCGTAAGAGCTTGGGCGATGATTGCTTTAGCGCCAAGAATGAAGCCATCCCAATCCCAGACGAATATGTAAAAGCTCTGGGGTGGAAGACGCTGGAAGAACTGAAGAAGTATGAAGAGAAGCGCGAGGAGAACAATGGTGGTCAAATTCCCAGATAACTTCCCGACAATTTGTGAATTTTGCGGCATTCCCGATTCCATAGACCCAGACGCATCAGTACCTGAGAGGGAAGCCCTACTGAAGCAATGGTGCGTGCTAATAAAATCTGACATAAACGAGACACTGCTAGTTCGTGGAGTCGACTCTATGCTCCACCAGCAGGTATTTGACCTTCTATACGCCAACATAATTTACTGGACTGGCGCTGAGATTGCTACTTACGAAGAATTCAAAGAGACTACGCTAGATTTGGTTGACTTTTCAGCATTTGTCGCGATGGAGCTTAAGAAACGAGATTATGTCTGACGCATTCAGTAAGGACAACCAGATTACAGACAGCCGCTGGCTGGCAGTGTTCTGCATGTACCTCGGTTACCGTTTAGTTCGTCTAGAGACTCCCGCCGCAAAAAAGGGGAAGAATAAGTATACACTCTCTGTTCCGTCGAATGACTGGGACATCGTGAATACCGAATTTTTGGACCCAGAGGTCACAGTTCTACGAAAATCCTTTAGTGAAACGGCAGACATTTTGCAGAACTTTATTACCCGTTCCAAAAGGAATGGTGGCGTGTGGAGTTGCTACGAAGCGAAGAAATAGGGAGGAATATGGGCGGGTTTATAGGAAACAGGATTTCAAGCAGTATGTCAGGAGAGCGTACGGCGAGATTGCGCAACGAGAGATTGGAATTTGCGAATCAGGAACGGGAAAGGATTGAGGGTCCAATAAAGAAAGCGATTACTGCTAACGCCAAACTGGAACAGGAAGTAAGGGCGTTGGAATTTGACGTAAGCCTGAAAGACCTGAAGTACAGGCTTACCCACGAACTATCTCCTGAATTCCAGGCAGAATTATACGATGGGAGATTCCAATCATCTGGGGAAGTGAGTACGGCGATTAAGTCTACCTTTGACTCTTGGAAGGCTACTGTGCAAGACAGTGACGCTGAGATGACAAGATTATTTCTTAGCGCGAATGACGCAACGATGTTTGATGTAACGAAAGTGTCTACTTGGGAAGCGGGTTTGCAGTACATAGCTAAGCGTTGTAATGACCTGAAGACCCAATTCTTCCCGCCACCTGAGCAAACGCCAGCACCTGCAGAACTACCCGCCAGAGACAAGTACCTAAACGATGTGCTTGCTGATTTGAATCGTCAATTGGCAGAGTGTCCTGTAAACAATACGAGATTGCGGGATGAGTTAACGCGCAAGATTTACCACGCTGAGTACCGCCAAGAATTGTTTGGCGACGAAGGGTGGGTAGAGACGATGCAGGAGATTGCGGAGGATGCGAATAAGACCATCCCAGAAAGCACTTCTGTAGCGTACAAGAAGTGGCTATTTGGCTCTCCGCAGGCAGCAGAATTTAGGAAGCATCTGTCAAAGACGGAGTACAGGAATACCATCCGCCAATCGTTCGCAGTCTTCTGCAATGACGATTCCTTCTTTGACGCGCAAGACAAAGAGATTGCTCAGGTAAACAAATCATGGGCTGCTGCCAGTTCAGAGGACTTGAAACGCGCCTTTGGGTATAGCAAAACGAAACGGGTATTTGAAGGGTAGATGCCGCATCCCATACCACTGCGGTATTTGAGACGGCGGGAATCGGGTATCGGGATGAGCCCTTCCCAAGTGATTGCCAATCGGGTGAATCCGAGTGAAATGCCCATTTAGACCCAGTGTTTATGCGGTTTCCAGAGCCTACACGAGCGTGAAAGGCACTGGGTGACCCAAAGTGCCTACAAAGTGCCCAGAGGCTCTTAAAACGGCTTAAAACGCAAAGTACACTTTTTGTCAGTATTGGAGGAATTATGGAATCTGAAGGCGACAAAGCTTACCGACTGGGTTATCAGTCAATCGAGCAAATGAGACGAGCAGAAAACGTCGCTAAGCGTAAAGACCTTTTGGAATCCCGGAATTTGGCGAATATGACTCCCGATGTAACTCGCTCAGGTTCTAGATTCAACCCCAGCGTAAAGCCTGCTGTAATGTCGCAGGCAGAATCCCTCAAAGCCGAAGTATGGTCTTTGCGAAAATCTAACGGGAATTGGGCAGAAGCGGCAAGTCGTTACGGAAATATTAAAAATCTTAACGCAACTGACACACTGCGTAGTTTAGGTTTTTCTGAAGAAGAAATTCCAAGATTCATAAAGTAGAAATCTGGCGCGCGAAAGTCCCAACCGTTCCATAGCGGTTGGGCAAATTTCACGAAAGGAACTATGAGCAATCCAAATGTTACTCCAGACCTAACCAACACTCCAGTCGTTGGCACAGGAATTACCAATGCACCGCCGAATGTGATGCCGCCTACCGCTACAGCACAGAATCAGGCACCTGTCGACGCTCCTGTCGCTAACGCTCAGCCACAGCCTACACAGCCACAAGTACAGCCTACACAGAACGCATCTCCTGCATCTAACGCGCCTACACCTAACCAGCAACACGCAGGAATCTTTCATCAGGTACTCAGTTTGCTTGGCGGCGGCGGCAGTCGTCCTGTACAGGATGCAAATGGTCAACCCGTAACGGATGCCAATGGGAATGTGCAAATGGCTCCCGTTTCTTCAAAACGGCTTGGAATGGGTATACTTGCAGGCGCGATTTCTGGAATGATGGCGGGAATGGCGGCTCCTACAGTACGAACGCCTATAGGTGGTGGACGAAGTATTCCCGATTACAGTGGCTCCTTTGCCGCTGGTGCTAACGCAGCACAGAAGTTCACTCAGGAAGGCGCTCAAACAGAAGCCCAAAAACAGGCGGATGATATCAAGTCTCGCCAGTTTGCGACGATGGACCATAACCTAAAAATGCACGCGATGATGATTGCGAACCATAAGGCAGACACCGAAGACCAACAGAATACGGTTGACACCTTCGGTTCTATGGGCGAAGCGATGGAAGGCGAATATGCTAATGGAAACGTTACAGACGCGCAGAACAACCCGATTGATTTGTACTCGTACAGAAACATTGATGGAGACAAATTACAGCAGTTGCTTGCTTCAAAAGACCCAAAGGCGAGAGCCACGATGGAACAGGTAATGCCTGTTCAGGTAATCCAAGTTCCACAGGCAGACGGCAGTATGAAAGCATGTACTCTGTTTGATGTCTACAATCCAGATGCAATGGTAAAGATGACTGAGAATCTGAAAAAAGATTACCCAAAACTGGCGGGTGTAGGAGACAACAAGAAAGTCCCAGTTCGTATGATTGCACAATGGGCCCAGATGAGAGCGAATGAAGGTCTGGCAGTAAGCGGGTTGGATGACCACATAGAAGGCTACAACAAAGCGAATTCTGGCAATCCCATCAATAAAGATTTCGATTTGGCTAGTGCAGGTAAAGGTGACCCTTCAATTCAAGCGCTTTACCCGCTCATCAATAAGTACCGCACAGACCCATTTGACGCAATGGTAAACGACATCCGTAAAGACCCAGCGTTTGCAAACGATGCAAAGATTCAGGCAGGACTCGCACATTTGCAGGAGAAAATGGGCTTTACGTCTGACGGATTGGTGAATCAGGCTCAGGCTCGTGCAGAAGCACTTGCAGAAGGCAAGAAAAGCGATGCTCAGAAACCTGCTGATTCTGCCAGAATCCAGAATGCTCCTGCGTTAATCAAAGCGAGATTCACGAATCTGAAACCTGCTGATTACGATGACCTCAACTCCCGACTTCACGCTGGAATGAGCAACGCCGAGTACGATGCAGTGCTTGACAAAGCGTTCACTCAGTCTGAGAAGTACAAGAAAGACCAACTCGACAGAGACACCCATGACTTGGATGTCGCAGCGAAACAACAAGCACAGATTGCTAAGGGTGAAAAACCTGTAGTTGGTGTTGACGCAGGCGGTAGGCAGGTACTTGTGCCAGCGGGTGATGTACAAAAGTACGGATTGTCACAAGTTCGTGAAGTGGGTCAAGCAGAGAATGAAAAAGTTACCAACGCACGAAGCCTGATGACAGTCTTCAACAACGATGACCCAGATGATTTAGGGATTATGCAACTTGCTGCGAAGTTGGACAAAGACGGCAAACTTGGACCTGCCGCAAGTCGCTTCCAAGACTGGTTGAATAGAAGTGGTTCCGTAATCACGAATCTCGCAGGATTTGATGCAGGTGACCCAGATGTACAGCGTCTGTTTACGAAACTAGGACTCTCTACTACTGGTCTTATGCAAGTACACGTAGGTGCTCGTGGTTCTGCTCAAATGCTAGAACACTTTGAAGATTTGGCGAAGGCAAAGAGTATGAGTCCACAGGCATTCAGAGCCGCCATTGATACAGAAAATAGTTATGTGAGAATGAAAGCGATGCTACCACAGTCAGGTAAAGCACAGGCTACACAAGCAAGTCAACCCACGCAACAGAATAAAGACGGCAACAAAGGTCATGGCAAGTTTGACCCTAATGTGTTGCCTCAGGTGAACCAATAATGACCACACCACAATTACCCGCTATGCCATCTGCGGATGAGCAGGACCCAAATCAGGAGTTGAACGCGAGTCTCACTCAGCCTGTCAACGCTCAATCGCCTACGGCTCAAAATGCATTACAAAAGCCGCTGGGTGTACCGACAGGTACTCCGATGATAAGCCCAGACCTAAAGGACATGCGTTATGTACCATCCGACCAACAAGCGGATGCTGCATCAATCGGCTGGGAGAATGTTACCCATATGGTTCATCCTACTACAAAGGACAAACGATGGGTTCCCTCCAGCCAAGTGTCTGATGCATTACAGGCAGGTTATGTGAATCCTGAAGTTCCCGCCGCATCAGCGCCGTCTACACCGTTCAGTGGACTAGGTTCTGCTGCAAAAGAGACTGCAATAGGTGCGATTACGCCACAGAACGCTGTACAGGCTTACCACACTATTACGGAAGACATTCCCGCCGTATACAAAGCGTACGAAGCCGCACGCAGTACAGGTGCATCCATTTCTGATGCTTATACCGCAGCGCAATCTAAAGCGCAGGAAATTAGTGACGCCAAGAATGGGCTTACTCAAGCAGTAAAGCAGTTTCAAACTAATCCCAACAAAGCCGCTTGGAATGCGGTATTGCAATTGGGAACTGTCGCTTTAGGCGGTGAATTAGCGGGTGTACCCGAAGCAGCAGAAACGGCAGAAATGGCAGAAACGGCAGTACCCGAAGCAGTAGCAGAATCTAAACCCGCAGGCATAGTACAGCAGGTGCTTAAGGGTGAGAAAGTTGCACAGCCACAAGCACAGGCAGCATTACGCACAGGTGCAGGAAGCACTGACACGAGCATCTCTCTACGGAAAGTAATGCAACCATCTGTAGACAAAGCCTTCACAGAATCCAAGAGCCTATACAAGCCTATTGACGAAGCAGCAGGAACAGACTTCAGAGGACTATACGACAGGTTGGATGCAGCGATGGACAGAGAGAGGCTTACCGCCGCAGGTTCTCCTGAACAGGCTAAAGCTGAATTGGACATCAAGAATACACAAGATGCCATCAATGACGCAAAGGAGACAGTAAAGAAAGCAGGAATTCCTGATGTGGACAAAGCAATGCAACAGGCTGATACAAAATTCACAGAAGCACAAGCCAACAAAGATTTGAACGCGAAACTGTTCAACAATCAAAGTGTAGTAAAGGGAAACCTGAAATACGGAGCACCTGAGACGATTGATGTAGACAGAGCCATTGACGCACTGGAAAATCTAGACAAGCCGAACAAGTATGGAGCATCTAGACTGCGCCAGACTTCGTTAGGTGACGCTGGCACAGACAAACTGCTACAGGATTTGTACGACGCACAGAGACTTGGACAAAAGGCAGTCTCTAAACAGAAGTTTGCTAAATGGGCTGGTGGGTTACTGGGTGTTGGCACTGCTGAAGAAGTGCTTCGTCACACTCTGAAATAGAATTGCGTTTAGCGCCACCAGCAGACGCCTGAACTAAAAATCAGCAAGTATGTCACCAGCAGGCAGACGAAACCAGATGTTCCCGTCAATGCGCCAATTATGCCGCAAAGCGAAGCGATTATAAGGGCGGCTCTCATACCTCCAGTGTAATATTACACATCGCTTCTGCAAGTACCTTTGGTAACGCTTGGTAACGCCTACGCCTGCTGTAGAATGCCATTTGCTGGGCATTACAGCGTGCTGGCTGCACAGATGGCGCAGGTATGACCAAACCCCTAGGGCATAGGGCATGGAATTCCAGAATTCAGAGATTCTTAGGGTTATTCTAGGGTTATTCTAGGGTTATTTCAGGTTATTCTGGAATTCGCATTAGCGTTTGAACGATTCCTATGACCAAAACCGCTTTCCGAGTACGTTCTTTTGGTATTTTTAGCGGTGGGGCTGATTCAGCCTCCCCGCTAATCTTCGGTTTACGGGGGTACTTTGTCAGCACAGTTGGTGGAGCACCGTTGCAAGTCATCAAGCAATACGTCGAGCAACAAAAAGACGTATAGAAGGGAGGAGTAATGCACCTGCACCAACACCGTTTGTGCAGCCTGTATTCAAGCGTATAGGCTCGCTAGACGAGCAACAGGTGATAGACGAGCACGCTGCACTGGTCGCTAAAACGATTACAGACAGGCAGCGTCAATCAGAAATCGACGCAAGAGGTCACGCAGAATCTGCGGCTTCAATACCATCAGAACATTCTACAGAAAAACCTGATGGGAATGTGTATTTAAGGAGTACATGAGTGGTCCTAACGGAATGTCTAACAATTCAGAATTACCCACCAGTTTCAGCGGCACAGATTCCCCAATTCAGACTTCGGGAAAAGTTCAATGTGGCGCGTGGCCACAGGATGTAGGTAACTATTACAACCAAGAATTACTTGATGGAACGCCCAGCGAATGCAGAGTTTACATTATAGGAACTGGCGTTCAAAGGATTAGCAACTCGTTGCAACAATGTGAATTGAGTGTCAGCATTTCTGCTGGCACAGTGCAACTAAATGCCAGCGTCTCTGATGCTTTAAATGGTCAGCAGCAAGTGCCAACAGGTTCTGTAATCTGGAAAAGTGACAATTCTATGATTGCGAGTGTGTCTAACGGTTTAGTAACTCTGCACACAAAAGGACAGGCGGTAATCCGTGCACGCTATTCTCGTAGCGTAATTCCCAGTATGCCTAATAACACGCCCAGCTCTACCGAAGCACAGTGCATTTACGCAGAATGCCTGATTACGATTGGAGTATAATGCTTGGATTGAACAGAGAAGGCGACTGGAGTAAAGGAACACCGATTACTGAACCGCATAATTTTGGGAATCTAGTCGATTGGGAACCTGAACCTTTTTACTTTGGCAATTAAATTAGGAGAATTATGTCACTCACTTTAGACCAACAAATCGCAGCAAAAGACCTCGCTTGGAATCAATATGCTTATATCCAGGCGAATAGAACCAATCCGACTAAGTACCCACTGCCGTACCCAGAATTCGTCGCAGCAGATTTTGAGGCTGTGACTGGAGTCGCGTCAGTGTGGTTTGGTGGAAATATAGGAGCACAGGAAGAATAGTGCATAAACCTATTGCGGTAGGCTCTGTAATTAACGGCAGAACGGTTCTCGAAGTGACACCCGGCAGGAAGGGTAGATTCAGAGTCAAGCACGCCTGTAATCATATTACAGAAATTGGCCACAACAGGCTGATGGACAGCACACCTACGAAAACTGGA
>Ga0116131_1002182_pt1 | contig 10360 bp, 12 predicted proteins | sample June2015DPH_17_1_FD_89734 | JGI IMG/M metagenome (GOLD analysis project Ga0116131, IMG submission 89734) | Peatland microbial communities from SPRUCE experiment site at the Marcell Experimental Forest, Minnesota, USA - June2015DPH_17_100 | ecosystem: Environmental > Terrestrial > Soil > Wetlands...
GATAAATGGCTGTTTCTTGAGTGCACACACCGATTAGTTCTTTGACTTTCGGTGTTTCTTTTTGTGTGTCGTAGCCGTAGACTTTGGCTGTGCCGCTTGTTGGTTTTACGAGTCCGCAGAGAATGTTTATTATGGTTGTTTTTCCTGCTCCGTTTGGTCCTAGTAATCCGAAGAGTTCTCCTTTGTTGACTTGTAGGCTGAGGTTTTCTACTGCTGTTTTGTCTTCAAATTTTTTGGTTAGATTTTGTATTGTTATTGCTGATTCAGTCATTTTGTTATCTCCTTTTTTATGACTATAATGGTTTTTTGAGAATTTAGTTTCATGTTTACCTGTTGCTGATAGAAAATGCATTTTAGAAGTGCTGGAAAGTCGCTTTTCAACTATGATTGGTTAAAAAACAGGACATACTTCGGGTTAGGGGATATTGTCTAGCCATGTGTTGAATATATATCCTGTGTAGATGATGTTTGGGGCTACTGCTTGTGCTGCTGGTTCCTTTTCTAAGCTTTCTCGAGTTTCTCGCAGTTCTTTTGCTGTTGGGGTCCAAGTTAAAAATAGGTAGGAGTTTGGTATGTTGCTAAAACCCCAATAAAAGAGTGTGTTCGGATAATGTTTTTGCCAAATTATGTTAGGTGCGTTAGGGTCAGCGTCAGGTTTTAGTTGAACATGAAATACGCTCATTATATCATTTGAAGCATCAGGATACCAGTCTATAGAAAATTGTATCAAATAGTTGTTTATCATTCTTGTGAGTCTGCGGCGAATCGTTTTGGCTGAGACACCTAATTCTTCAGCGACAACTGAAGTGGCTTTACGCGAATCATCTTTCAAGGAACGAATAATTTTGTAGTCAAGCTCACAGAGCTTAGTTTCAGGATTAGCGCTTTTTAAAATCCACGACGGTATCGGCGAAACCGTTATGCCAACGGTTGGTTCAGGCATCTCAGCTGCCTCTCTAATGAAGCGAACCAGCGGCTCCAACTCGGCTATGTTTTTCAAGTAAGCGCCTATGTACAAGACGTTTCCGCCGCCGAGAGCCAACCAGTATATGGAGCCATGTTTCTCCAGTTTTGGGTTTATGTCACGAATTGAATTAGTTTTCGACGTTCCAAAGATTAATATGTGGATACCGTTTTTAGCGATTAAGCTTAGTTTAGCATTGAATTTGCGTATTATGCCCATTTCGATTAAGGATTGAATGCGGTTATGAACGGCAGTGACAGACAGGTTCAGTTTTTCCGCCAGTTCACGGTAAGAAAGCCGAGAATTCGCAAGTAAAAGCTGGCATAATATTACATCTGTCTTGTCCACTGTCTCACCATCCACCGTTCTTTTATGTTATAGACTGCTTAAAGGCTTTAGCACATTATAATTATGGAGTGGGAACAAAAATAGGCTATAAACTGGTAAAAGCCTAAGTTCTTACTTGCGTGCGCAATTTTGTTTGAAGGCAACGTCATTTTTAAGGGAAAAGTTTAAGGGTAAATGTTTGTTATGGTTTCGCGTATTCCTATTGTTGAGGGGTTATGGTTGAGCGCTAAAATAGAAACAATCGAAGAACGCAAAGCAGAAGTCTTAATCAAACTAAGAAAATATAAACTACTCGAAAAAGAAAAATATGAAGGCGCAATCGGCTACATCATCGACATCCCGCAAGACAAAGAAAAAGCACTCGTCTGGTGCATCTTAGGCGAAGCAACCGTCGGCATCGCAGCCATGAACACGCTATACAAAGTAATGAAAGAAAAAGACATCGACAGAACCATCGTAGTCACCGAAGGACGCTATACCCACGCCGTCAAACTAGGCGCCAAAAAGAAAAAAGTCGAACTACTACCCAAGTCTTTCCCAGTTTTCGACATTTTCGAGCACGCACTAGTACCATTCCACGAAATCCTAAGCGAAAAAGAAAAGAACCAGCTTCTCGCCCAATACAAAGTTAAGCCCTACCAGATACCACAGATAAAATCAGGCGACCCAGCAGTGAAAGCCATCGGCGCAAAACCAGGCGACGTACTGAAAATCACAAGGAAAAGCTCAACCGCAGGCGAACACATCACTTACAGGTACGTAGTAGAATAAAAAAGCTGATTCTTGCCACATCAAGAGTTTTCAGCGCATAGCATCAAGGGTAGAGTAGGCTACTTTTTAGCTAGTGAAACTAGTCCTAAAAATGAGGCAGGATAGGCATTTTGCTTGATCTCTTGAGTAGCAAAATGAGGGCAGGAAGAGGAGGGGTAGGATCTGTTTGGCAAGTTTTAACCTCAATACAATGCTCATTCGAAGGCTTTAATCAGAATCTTTTACCTTGCTGCTCCAATATGTGGGTGAAGCGGTGGGAAAAAGAGGGTACTCTTTTTGTTTGAGGGTTTAAGCATCGAAAAGAGGTCTCCCTTTTGATTAGTCACTTCTAAAACAAGTCTTTGAATGCTGCTTATGGATGTATAGAAAAAATTATTTGGCAATCATTACTTCCGTTGACTTCACGATTGCTTCTACTTCATCGCCAACTTTAATATCTAAATCTTCAACTGCTTCCTTAGTTATAACTGCCGTCACAGTTACAGGCATTTTTACCTCAACCTTAACTTTGGCTGTAATAACGCCTTTCTCGACAGCTATTACTTTTCCTTTAAAACGGTTCCTTGCACTTAACTTCAAACCTTTCACCTCCAAATTTCCTGAATCCGATAAGACATTGCTTAAGTAGCTCTCAACTTGCTTATACTCGCCAAGCAAGCTTCTGCCTAAATCAGTTAACCTTGCGCCTCCTCCACCAGATTTTCCACCTTTATAAGTTTCCACTATTGGCTCTTCCAGCGCCTTTCGAATATCCTGCAGGTAATTCCAAACGTAACGGTAGGACATTCCTAAGGTTTCTGCAGCTTTAGAAATCGAATTTTCCTTGCCGATGGCTTCCAGAATTTCGGCTCCACCTTTGCCTATTACTGGTTTGCCTTTGTGTTCTATCCAGACTTTGCATGAGAGCTTATGTTTTTTGTTGGTAAGCATTCTAGGATATGGTTATGTCGCAAAGACCATATAAATCTAATCAAGATTAAATTGAAATGTTCCATTCTGCCATTGATTACCTGCCATTCACCAAATCCACAAACGCGCTTCACGGGTGGCTCCATCGGCGATATGTAAGAGAAGTTCTCGGCATTTCGCCTTAATTACCTGAAAAAACATAAGCTCAGCAAACTCGCATTTAGTTTATCAAAGAGGAGTTCTTTTAATTTCTATCACTCGATCGGCATCTTTGTCATCGCTGATAATCGTTTTAATTTTTCTCTCGATCGCTGAAGCTATGTGTATGGAGTCACGTGGACTAAGGTTATATTTGCTCATTAACGCTTGAGCATGCCCTAAAATATTTTCGTCAACATTTATGAACCCCAAGTTTGGGAAACCAAGCAGCTTTTGCCCCTGGTTTATGCCCTCGTTCTTGCCCAATGTCTTGCTTACTACCCAAACGACTTCATCCCATGTTAATGTTGAAGTGCACCCTGACAGTTCTCCTTTTTCGATGCCAAGCAATATTTGTTTAGCTTTCTTTACCTTAGGTTCTACTTCTGCCGTGTATAATATCGGATAAATGAAAACATTTGAATCAATGTATGGCATGTCTTTCTTCAGCTATTAACTCTTTAATGTTTATTCGCTGTTTTAGTTTGGCGGAAGAAGTAGTTATGAAGTATTCAGTGTAACTGCCTCTAACTTGTGGTTTTTTTATAACTATTTCTTGATCTCGCATTTCAAGGGTTACTTCGACGCCGGGCTTTAACCCCATAGCGTCCCTCATACGTTTAGGAATTACAACTTGCCCTTTTGACCCAACATTTTTTATAGGCATTGCTTTATTACCAATAATAATTAGTTATACCTTTTATTTATATTTTCCAACTATAAAGTTATACTTTTCCAAGTTTCTAGATGCGGAGATCCGATGCAAGAGATTAATGTAATTAAAACTCTAGTTCTCCGTTAACGAATTTGCGTGATATTTCACTTTTCGGATTCTCAAAGAAATTCTCCGTTTCAGCGACTTCCACTATTTCGCCGTTGTAGATGTGAACTATTTCATCTGCCATTCTTCTCGTCTGAGTAAGATTATGAGTAGCCATCACTATAATGCGCTGATCACTCTTTCTACTAACTATTGCCTTTTCAATAATACTTGCGCTGTTCGGATCCAAATTGGCTGTCGGTTCATCCAAAAGCAAAACCTGCGAATCAAGCAAGAATGCTCTGGCTAAAGCGATTCTCTGCTGCTCGCCGCCTGAAGTTTTTTTTGCTCTTCGCTTTTCAAACTCTGAAAGCCTTACTGCTTGTAGGGCCTCAGCGACTTTCTTTTTAATCTCCGCTTTTGGCACTCCCCTAATTCTGAGACCATACGCCAAGTTATCGTAGACGTTTAGGCTGAACATTGCACTCTTCTGAAAAACTAACGTTGATACTTGACGTAAAGCTTTACAATCGATATTTTGATTGTTAAAGAGTAATTGTCCGCTGTCAGCGTTTTCTAAGCCAGCCATTATGCGCATGAGTGTTGTTTTGCCTGCGCCGTTAACGCCTAAAAGAACAATTATTTTGCCGCCTTGCATTTCTACCGATATTGAATTTAATGCTTTAACAGAACGGTAATTCTTTTTGATATCTACTAGTTGCAGATTAACGCTCACGATTTTAACTCCCGCCTAAACCTCTCCAGAATGACATTTTGTTCCATAACCCGTCTTCTTGCCTTACGCGCTCTATTAGGCTAATGGTTAATGCTAAAGCGATTACTATTGCCATAAGGATTATGGCGTATGCCATAGCGATGTCAAAGCTTCCGAAGTTTATTTCAAGAGCGATAGAGGTGGTTAAAACTCGTGTTTCGCCTAATAGGTTTCCTCCTACGATTGTAGCAATGCCGAGCTCCCCGAAACCTCTGTTAAAACCTGCCGTTACAGAAAGTACCATAGACGAAATTGTCTCGCGAATAAGGGTTAAATTAGTTCTAAAACCTGAAGCGCCAAGGGTTTTAGCTAAGTCTCTAAGTTGAGTGTCTGCTGCACCCAGAGCGTTTGCTGTAAAGCTGACTATTATTGGGGTAACCAGTATGGCTTGGCCGATTGCTATACCGTTAAGGGTGTAAAGCAGGTGGAAAGATCCGAATTCGCCTTGCCTAGATAAAAGCAAATACAAAATCAGTCCTAAGGCAACGGTTGGTACGCCTATTAACGCGTTAAAGAAGCCTTTGATAACCCATTTACCCCTAAAATTGTACAAGCCTAAAAATACAGCTATGGGGATACTCTACACGCATGCCAACAGTGTTCCTAAACTCGCAACGTATATTGTTCTGTAAACTGTTGCGTAAACTTCAGGATCGCCGCTTGCGATTAGGTTGATTGCTTGCTGAAAGGCTTGAACGATAATATCAGCCATGCATATCACAAAAGAAATAAGGGGAATTTTATTTGAGCTTTTCCATACTATTCTCTGTTCGTTTTAACACTGCTTTGACTGTACGTTGATGGTTGCGCAACCGTAACTTGTTGGCTATCTGTTGAGTAATAGTTTGGAAGGCTTATTGAAGCGCTAAGGTTCACGTTTGCTAGTGCATCGTACGTTGGCGAGTAAAGGTTGCCTGCGTTGTATCGATATGCCGCTGGACATTCAGTTCCACTAGCATTGATGGCATTAGTTGAATTGATGTAAGCGTAACTTTGAACCCAATTGAGCAATGTGGCGTTGGGTGCAGTCTGGCTAACTAGGGGTACAAAGGAACTGAACAATTGCTGCCCATAAGTTGACACCCCATAGTTTGCTATTAATTGCTGACCTTCATCAGAAACTAGCCAGTTCACAAAAGTCAATGCAGCGTTAAAGTTTATGCCGGTTAGGGCGGCGTTTTGCGGGTTGTCGATTATTGCGCTGTACACGTTTAGTAGGGCTTGTTGCGCTTGAATCTCAATTTTCAGTTGTATAGGTTGTATAGAGCTAGGATTAGAGTAGGCAAGGTAGGTGCCTGTATCTGAAAGGATATACCCATTTAGTTGGTTAGCGACCAGTAGGGAGGCTCCCATGCCTAAACCTGTGGATTTGAACCATGTGGTATTGGTAACAAGTTGAGTGTAGGTGTAGCCAGCAGCTTTCCATAGATTACTCTCTGCGGTGGCTGTGCCTGAACCATCGTTTCTAGTGACCCATATGACTTGACTATTGGTTTGTGCCGCAGTGTAGAGAGTTTTCAAGGCTAGGGATACGTTAGTCATACCGCTGATGCCTGCAGGGTCATTTGCTGGTCCAACGATGATGAAGAAGTTGTATGCTATGATTTTGCGGTCTACTCCATATCCGCCTGTCAAGAAAGAGACTTCCTGTGATGGGGAATGAACCAGTATCATGTCTGCATCGCCTCGCTGAGCGCTTTGTATTGCAGCACCAGTTCCCTGTGCAACAAAGTTAACTGTTATCCATGGATATTTAGTTTGGAAGGCAGTTTTTATGTTGCCTGTTCCGTTGTCTTCGAGTCCTGTGTCGTGGAGGCTTGTGGTTGTGGCAACTGTCAATGCTGAGGAAACCGGCCAAGAGCCAAGAGTTGGTGTAGGAGTTGGAGAAGGTGACGAAGATGGACTTGGAGATGGAGATGGGCTTGGAGATGAACTTGGAGATGGAGATGGCGTTGGTGTTGGGGATGGTTGCGAGTTCTGTTGGGTGTTTTGCATGTAAGTGTAAGCTGCGTAAGCGCCTATTCCAGATACAATTATGAATATTAAAACAACTGTTATAATTTTTGTTACCGTTTTCATTTTTTTCACTGTTTTTAGGGGAACGTTATGTATATATAAGCATATCGGCAACTAAGCGATTGAAACAACATACTCATTAACAAAAAACATGAACTCCAACAGAGTACAACCATCTAAGCAGGGCATTTCCTATCTTCAGCCAGCTCGCTGAGAATCACCAGCGCTTCGCCGAGCGGCATGCCCAGCCTTTCCGCAAGCTCATTTGCTGTTACGTCGGCTTTTTGAGGCAATATGCTATCACGAATGTAAGCCTTATGAGTCGGGTACATAACCGAAGCATGAACAGCCTCAACAAGCAACTGCCAAAGTTTCTCTTTAGAGTACTCTTCCAAATTCATAGGCATTCAAATCATGCATATGCTATTAGGGTTATTAACCTAACGCAAAATGCACAAGTCAACATACAATAAACTTAATACCTCGCCGTTGCGGCTTGAATTATCAGAGGTTGACTTTTTTTGAAAGCTGCTGTTTACCGAGGACCACACGACATCAAAATCGAAGAAGTTCCGGAACCTGAAGTTTCAGGCAGAAAAGTGCTTGTGAAATTCAAGGCTGGAAGTATCTGTGGAACTGACATGCACTTTTACCGGGGCGAGTGGAAAATGAAGAAAGGCAGAATCATTGGGCATGACGCTTGGGGAGTCCGAGAAGACACGGGTGAACGAGTTGTTATGGTGCCCATGGTGAATTGCGGTCACTGCTACTATTGCCTCAGGGGACTACCAACCTATTGTGTTCGGGGCAAATTTTACGGGCTTACACGAGACGGTTTCTTCGCAGAAACTAAAGCCATGCTGCCTAGAAGCCTAATTCCCATACCCTCAAACGTCAGTGACGAGGAAGCGGCGATAGTGGAACCAGTCGCTTTGGCACTTCGCGTGCTGGATTACCTGAAGCCTAACGTTGGCGATTGGGTTACCGTAGTTGGGCAGGGACCAATTGGGTTGCTGATGACTCAGGTGGCACTGATGAAAGGTTGCCGAGTTATAGCTGTAGATTTGGAGGATTACAGGCTTGAATTTAGCCAGAAGTATGGTGCAGACGCAGTAATTAATGCTAAAAAAGAAGATGTTATCGAAACTGTTAGAAAATTAACAAAGAGGGGCTCAGATTTTGTGATTGAAGCTGCAGGAACCACTCGCACAGTAGAGCAAACGCCCTATTTGGTTAGAAAAGCTGGCAAAGTCGCACTGGTAGGCGAGTCTGAGGGCTACTTGAACTTGGCGGATGCCGATGAAGCCTTGTTTTTCACGATTTACATTTCTCCAGTTGAGTATCCGTCGGCTGTAGAGTTAATCGCTAGAAAACTTGTGGATGTAAAAGGGCTTATTACGCATAGGTTTAAGCTTGCCGAATTTGAAAAGGCGCTGCAAACAGTTGACACTCCATCGGAAAAGCCTTTGAAAGTTATCATAACTCAATAAGCGTTCCAAAGAGCAACGTTTACCGCAAAGTATATTTCTGTTAGAGTACGTGTTAACCCCAATTTCGCAAATAGAAAACGGAGCTAACAATCGTGCCTGTAGAAGCGGTAATATTTGATTTAGACGGAACACTTGCCAACTTCAACTTAGATTACAAGACGCTCCGCGCTGAAGTCAGAAGTTACCTACTAAGAACAAGTGTCCCCGCATCCCTTCTAAACGTTAACGAAAACATTTTTGAAATGCTGAAAAAAGCCGAGATTTTCGTCAAAAACAACAAACCTGCTGAAGCATTTGAGGAAGTCCGCAGTCAAGCCTTTGCCATCGCAGAGAAATATGAGATGGAAGCTGCCTCAACCACAAGTTTGCAGCCAGGAGCCAACGAAACGCTGAAGGAGTTGAAGCGGATGAACTTGAAAATGGGTTTATGCACTACCAGCAGCGACAAAGCCGCAAATTATATTCTGCAACGCTTTAAAATAGAAGATTTCTTCCAGATTGTAGTTCCCAGAAACAAAGTAAAGTACGTTAAACCGAATACTGAACAGTTTGAACTGGCACTTAAAGCGTTAGGCGCACGTCCAAAAGTCACTGTGATAGTTGGAGATAACACGGTGGACATGCAAAGTGCCAAGGAACTGAAAGCCATCGCAGTAGGTTTGCCAACAGGCCTTTCCACAATGGAGCAGTTGATGAACAATGGCGCAAACTACATTATAACTTCATTAACTGACTTACCAGTTCTAATAAAGAAAATAAATGAAGCTTAAGCAGCGGTAACGACATCGTCTTTGCATACGAGTTGTCTTTCCCTTACCAACCGCTTCAATATCTCAGAGAAAATTTCTTTGGTTCCTTCGCCTGAATGGTTTATCCCAAATACTTTTGCGGTCTCAGCAATCAATGAATCCTCACTTATGCCTAAAGCGTACTGAGCAACCAGTTTCATAGCGGACTCGGCTTCTTCAGGCGGAATATACTCAGGTTTCCGTTTGGATTCAGGTATGCCTTGGACTGGAACTCGGATTGGTGTTTCTTTGAGTTCTGGCGGCCAAAGGAAGCTGCCTTTGATTACTACTTTTTGTTCTCTTAGCAAGTTGCTGAGTGCTTCTTTCACAGCATGAGTTATTTGCGGTGTTACCTGTTTGATTCCCCATGCGGCTGCTAATCGTTCAACTGCATAATCATAGTGAACTGGGCCTTCCTTTTCCACAAGTTCCGCAAGGAGTTTTGTTTGGATTTCTCTGTTTTCTGGGAAATGAAACTCGTTTTTTTGTCGGGAATCGTATGTGGAGTTGGCTGTGGCAACTTTAATGTAAGGATTAAACGTTGCTTTGAGCGGGTGAATTTTGTAGGGTACGCCGATTTTTTCGATGCCTGCAAACTGGATTTTTTGAACGTCAGTTTTTGGTACCAAACTCTCTTTAACGTCAACAATTGGTTTTTGAGCGTCTTTTTCAAGCTGTAACTTGTGAGCTTGCTCAAGAGCTTCTTTTAGCCGTCGGATTTCAGAGTCGCGTCTTGCAACCCAAGCTGGAGACCAAATACGGTAAATCCGCCAGCCTAACTGCCTTAGCACTTGCTCTCGCAGTCTGTCTCTGTCTCGTGCGCTGTTGCTGGATTTGTATGTGGCGCCATCGCATTCCACTCCTAACAGGAAAGATCCGGGGTTAACTGGGTCAACTATGCCAATGTCAATTCTGTAACCGCTGCAGCCTACTTGTGGAACAACTTCGTAGCCCATCTTTTTTATTTCTGCTGCCACGTCTTCATCTAAAGCTGACTCGAACTCGCCTTCTTTTGGCATAGCTGACTCCAATGTTTCAGGTCCTCTCTCAGCATAATCAAGATAGTAATGTAGAGTTTGCACGCCGACTGCTTTAGCGTCAGGGTCAATGTCAGAAGACTTAATTGAAGTGATCAATAGTACTTTTTCTCGGGCACGTGTGACTGCAACGTTTAAGCGTCTTTCGCCGCCAGGCTTGTTTAATGGGCCAAAGTTCATTGTCATTTGTCCCTGCTGGTCGTACCCGTAGCCGACGCTGAAGAATATGACGTCGCGTTCGTCGCCTTGAACGTTTTCTAAGTTCTTAACGAAAAAGCCTTCCAATCGGTCTTCCTTAAAGAAC
>Ga0116131_1002196_pt1 | contig 10282 bp, 10 predicted proteins | sample June2015DPH_17_1_FD_89734 | JGI IMG/M metagenome (GOLD analysis project Ga0116131, IMG submission 89734) | Peatland microbial communities from SPRUCE experiment site at the Marcell Experimental Forest, Minnesota, USA - June2015DPH_17_100 | ecosystem: Environmental > Terrestrial > Soil > Wetlands...
AGCGCGTTAATCAAGATTAACGGGATTCCTCTGCTCGAACACCAGATACGCGGGTATAATCGTGCAGGCGTCGAAGCGGCTTCCATATCAGTCGTCGCTGGTTATCAGCACGGCCAGGTCAAACGCTACTTGATGCGCGAGCACCCCGAAATACGTCTCGTGAGGAATCCCGACTATCGTGCGGCGGGCGCACTGTATTCGCTGGACCTCGCCCTGCGAAGCGCAGAGCCTCACAGCGCCGACGAGGGGCTCTTCGTAAGCAGCGGAGAGTGCTTGTACGATGATGAGGCAATCGAGCGCGTGTCCCGCGTCTCTGGGAGCGCCATTGCCGGGGACAGCAGCCTTTACGGGGCTCCGTCTACAAACGTCATCGCGGAGAACGGAAACGTCGCGCTCATTGGTACCCAGGTTCCGAAACACGCGGCCACCGCGGTCGCAACCGGCTTATGCAAGCTTGACGCACATGCTTGTGGCGTGCTGAGTGACATCGCCGCGGAGCGCACTGCCGAAAAACGAGATGCGCCGATGGCTGCAGCACTTGGCGATCTCATTCGTCGCGTACGGATGACGCTCGTCGACATCGCGGGAACGAAGTGGGCCGCCGTGCGTACGATGGACGACCTGCAGACGGCCGACAAGCGATTCAGTCGTTTCTCATTGTCCGGAAAGCGATGTTTCGTCATCGACCTGGACGGGACGGTGTACGTGGGGGACCGGCCGATCCGCGGCACCATTGAGTTCATCAACCGGAATGTGGACGATCGTGCGTTCTATTTTGTCACGAATAACACCTCGAAGCTTCCCGGGGAGTATCGCACACGGCTCAACGCGCTTGGCATACCCGCTGACGCGGAGCACGTCGTCACGCCGCTTGCGCCCCTTATTGCGTGCCTGCACGAGCGGGCGTTGACGCACGTGTATCTGCTCGCGAACGCTAAGGTCACCGCGTACCTGCGGCAGGCGCTTCCCGGACTCGAGCTGACCGCCGATCCGGAGACGTGTGAGGCGCTCATCGTGACCTACGATACAGACCTCACGTACGACAAGCTCCAAGATGCATCGCTGCTGCTGCAACAGAACCCCCACTTGACGTTTCTCGCGACGCACGGCGATCTCGTGTGTCCCACCGAGCGCGGTTTCGTCCCCGACAGCGGCTGTATTTTGTCGGTACTCGAACAGGCAACCGGCCGCACACCGGACATAGTTTTTGGTAAGCCTAACCCCCTCTTGTTGGAGCGCGTGACCGCCCAATACCGGCCAGGCCACACGGTTGTCGTCGGCGACCGAATGTACACTGACAGGCAGATGGCGCGAAACGTGGGATGCGATTTTATCTGTGTATTAAGCGGCGAGACCACGCGCAAACAGATCGACGAACTGAGCGAGGACGAGTTTCCATCACTCATCGTGAAGGATCTCGGAGACCTGCTGACGTGAGCAAGTGGACCGACCGACCCGCTGCTGCCGGCTGTAGCGCTTGAACGGAACGACGTGGATAAGAGTATCGCGATTCTCTCTCCCAGCGCGTGCTTTGCAGTATTCGGATGAGCAGCTGCCCGGCGGCGGAAGCTATATATCCGAACGATGGACACCTCGCGTGCGTGCGGCGAGGGATTGTTGCGGCGATCCTCATCTGTGCGTTCGTTGTCCTCGCCGTATACTACCAAGCAAATATAGCGCAACACCTCGATTACCCACGCGAAGGCGAGGTGAGTGCGAACTACGCGAAGTACGTCGGGCAGAACGTCACGATATCAGGGAGCGTCGTCGCGACGGACGTTGGATCGTTTCAGCTCAGAGGGGTGTATAGCACCTACACGATCCTCTCGTCGGAGGCGGTGCAGCGGGGGGATGTCGTCACCGTTGTCGGTACGCTCCAGCCTGGGCACCAACTGCGCGCGGTGGCGATGTACGTCGCACCATGGCTGCTGAGCGAGCTCGTTTACGTCCGCTCGTTTATTGCGCTCGTGTTTGTGGTGGTGCTCTTTTTCGTGAGCTGGCGGTTTGATTGGCGAGCGTTCGTTATTAGGCCGCGGGAACCGGGTCGAGACACGCACAGAGGACGGAGGGGTGACTAGCTTTGGACTGGATGGCGCACGTCGCGTTTGCCTTTATTCTCTGCGCGTTCCTTGCGCTCAGGTGGCCCGTGTTTGGCGGGCGCAACACCGTACTCGTGATGATCGGGGCCCTTTGCCGGACATCTTCAAGCTGTACCTGCCGCTGCAGCTGCTAGGCATCTATGCGCAGGATTCTCTCGCGCTCTTTCACATCCCTGTCGGCTCGCTCCTCGTGTGCGGGGTGTGCGCCCTCGCGTTCGAAGAGGGAACGCGCATGCGCATCTTCTTTTTGTTCGCTTTCGGGATGGCTACGCACTATGTGCTCGACGTGCTGTTGATACACGTGAGTGGGGGGCTCGCGTTGCTGTGGCCGCTGAGCTGGCAGACGTGGGCGCTCCAGCTAGTGCGGCCGGACAATTGGCTGGGGACGACGATACTGGTGGCGGCCGCAATCATCGTGTGGCTGGTGTTAAAGGTTCGGAGCAATCGCCGTGTCGGGCGTGTGGGGCGCACGCACGATGAAACGAGCAGTGACGTCTAGCTCTCGCTCGTATGCGCGACGGTTCCCCCCACGAAGTGCGAACGCGGCGTTTACGTGTGCCTTTGATACACCTCTAGTGAGCTCGACGCGGCCGTGTACACGATGCTGAACGATCTAAGTCGGTCCGGTCGCTTCTTTTTAGGTGAGTAACACGAAGGAAAGGGGTGCCAACCCCCGATGGTGCTTTCCCCCGTGGGCACACTCAAGCACGCTGCAGAAGCGCACGCGTTGCTGAAGAGCGAGGGCACGGTGGTTATTAGCGAATCTGAGGCGCACGCGTACCACCCACAACGGCGGGTAATGACCGTGCTTGAGTGTAGTTAGTAAGCGTGCGGCGACTCTTGCGTCCCGTGATCTCCTAGTATTCTACTTAAAATATCATAAAATCAGTCAAATAGACAGAATTTGATCCAATTGCTCGAGTGATCGGCTACCTGTCACGATGTCTCGATCTCCGAACGTCCTTCGGGACGACCCCGTTCGGGCGCACCAGGCAGTGCTACTCAGTAGCGACACCGCAGTTTGTTGTCCTGAAAATGCGGTCAGTTTTGGTCAACTTTTGGCCAAGTTTTGTTACTCGCGATGAGTGTCGAAGCAGTACGTAACGGTGCGTGTGACGACGGATGTCGGTTAGCGCTGACCTCATCATCGCTTCGAAATGTAAGCTTAGGCAACTCGTGCTGCGCTTCTCGGTCGAAGTGCGCGTCTTCGAAAAAAGTTTGTCCGTCGAGACCCCAGACAGGTCGCGCGTTCCGCGTTCGTGCTGAATCTGGCTAAATATCTCCCAAAAAAAGTCGACTCTCTTGTGGGCTGACAGGTAGAATCTTGTCGTACATCGCCTCAAGCTCCACTGCCTGCTCCTCTTTGAAGTCCCACTCCCGGTTAAGCACCGTGGTTTGCTGACCTTGAGTTCGACCGCTATTTTTGTCACGGGGGCCCCTGAGCCCGCAGCTACTTAAATCGCCTTTCGTCTCGTTATCTTTCACCCGTGCGCATATTCGACGAGCACGATATAGGCTCAAGTGATCGCCTGCCCGCCGCAATGGCAACGATGGCCACGAATTATTACGCGACGTCGTCGCGGCACGCCTGCGCGTCTCGGCAGCTCTCTGCGATGCTTCACAATCAACGCCGGGGTGTGCGCGCTCACCAAAGTCGTCAATCTGTTCGCCGGCCGCGCGTCGCTGCGCTTTCTCCTACAGAGCACGGGGCGAAAACGCAAAGGTAGTTAAGGAAGAAGTGAGAAACCGAAGAGCTATTCCTCGGTTTGGGAGCGAAAGCGTCATGAAACTCAAGTTTGGCGAACGGCTGATCGAACCTGAGATCCGCCGGCTCTACGACCTTCGTGACGTCGCCTTTGACACGCCGTGGTTTGAGACGGCCGCCGACCGCGACGCGTACTTCATGTACCGCGACCTTTCTCTCACGCCTACCGACGCGGAGGCCATCAGGCGCCATCAGCTCCGCTATGACATCACGATCATTCCGCCTCTCAACATGGGACTCGAGTTCGTCAAGACGTACGGGCACTACCACCCGCGCGTGAACCCGAAGCTCCGCTACACGTATCCCGAGATGTACGAGGTGCTCGACGGCGACGCGCACTACCTGCTGCAGCGTGCACAGAACGAAGAGAGCGTTGACGAGGTCATCCTTGTTAAGGCGACCCGTGGCGACAAGGTGATCGTTCCGCCAAACTACGGGCACGTGACGATCAACCCGTCGGAGCGAACGCTCAAGATGGCCAACTGGGTGTGTCGGTCTTTCGATTCGGTCTATGACCCCTATGCAAAACTGCGCGGGGGGGCGTACTATGAGCTCATTAATGGGAGGTTGTTGCACAACCAAGCATATCACCAGGTGCCGGAGATCAGAGTCGCGTACCCGGTCGAGCTGCCCGACCACGGGCTCGTAAAGCGAACGCCGATGTTCGAGCTGATCGAGGAGCCGTACCTTCTGGAGTTCCTTACGGCGCCAGAGAGGCACACCGGGCTCTTTCAGGAACTCTATCATCGATAACGTTCGCGGCGAGGGTGCACGAGCGGCCGACCCGTATGTAAAAATGCACTGCTGTGACGACGTGGGTGCCTAGTAAGGGGGTATTCCGACATAGTCTCGTGCTAAGCAACGAGGTTCTATGGTCTGAGATTATTGTGACTGCTATAAGCTGCGTGTAACCGCTATGATGCCGCCTAACGAGGACTTCAATAACACCGCAACAAAAACGAGAAACCAGTCTTGTGTTCTTAGGTTCCTCAAGCACGTGCTAGCGGCAGCACAGCTAAACGAAGAATAAGCAAAAAAAAAGAGAGACCACCAGCAGCCCACTTGAACTGCTGGCGATATGCGTTTTTCCTGGTTCACTAGCCCGGGTAGTCTACCCTAGCCCACATTTGGTATGGGGGTAGGATTCCACTGTCCCGGCGGAGTTGTCCATAGCCAAATGTTGCCATCTTGGCCGGTCATTGCGACAACTTCTCCACCTTGGTGTGTTCCTTCGACGTTCACTTGCTGCCCCATGTGGTCCTGGTACAGTGACGCTGTTGGCTGCGATGCCATAACGCCGTTGTGGGCTATCCAGTCGAGGTTTGGCCAGAGGCTGGGTTTTACGCCGATGTTGCCGTACTGATTGTGCCACGTCACACCATTGTCTGAAGACTGCAGTTCATACAAGCGGTAGTCTGAACCTGCTACGAAGAGGTCAACGTTGTGATCGCCAGGATTGACCATCACTGCTCCGTAACCAATCGTTCCGTCGTGGAACGGAGTCCAGGGGCCCCATCCGCCCGTTTCATAAGTCCTCTCCCAGATGTGGCCGCCGGTTCCACGGACAACAACGTCTACGAAACCATTAGTCGGTGACACCACAGCGGGTGTCGCGGTCACGACGCCGCCGAGATCCGTAACGATGGATGAGGCTGGCGGTATTATGTTGATTAAGAGGGAGTCTTCCATGAGATGGAGGCTCGCGCTGTCGACATAGAATACGTCGAACGACTGCGTTGCAGGATTAATGACCGCGACTGGGCCGGTGCCTGCAGCAGGTGATCCGGGCCAAATTGCCAGCGTAGACCAGGTGCGGCCGCTATCAGTGGTCGTCGACGAACCGATAGCACCGCTGGCCGTCGTAAAGAAGACGGTTATTATCCCGGAGTTCGAATCTAGGTAAGAATCCCGGTGCTCCCTCGATCCGGCCACAGCATATGGGGATGACGCAATAGCCACGCCCATGTCCGTCCACGTTCCTATGTGCCCATTGCCTATTCTGCCGTGCGGAGTCATACCCCAGAGGTTACCGTTGTCTCCTTGGATGAAGAAGAACTCATTATGGCCAGCCCAGACTACGGCAGGCGCCGTGGTAACGCTGGTGATCGCGGGGGTTGCCGCACTCGCCACTCCAGCCATCGAGACAAGCATGATGGCCGCCATGGCAATGCTTAACATACCAATTTTATATTTCATCATTATACACCTTCCCTCCGTTAGCGGGTTCTACCTACCGTGCGCGAGGATTTGCATCCACACTGACGGCATGCACGCCAACGGGCTTCAAGCTTACTAAACATATCAAAGTACAGGCGTATTCCTAATAAAGGTTGCGTTATGTGTGTGCCTCAACGTTGTCATTTCTGGGACAATGTGCACCTCTTTTTGGCAATTGAACCGCACTTTAAGTAATCAAAATTATCTTTCGTGTGTGGCTTTTGAAGGGTCTGGGCATCTAGGCATAGCGACGCTACCCAACTGAGCGGCGTACGAGCAAATCTGGTGATGAAGGGGGAAATCACCGGTGCGGCAGGCGACGCGAGATCAGCGAACCGGCGAGGCGACGGAGACGGTCGTCATTCCCACGTTAAACGCTCAATCGGCAAGGTAATCGACGGCGTGCCGGTTGCCGAAGCAGAGAAACACATCGAAGCAATGCTACGATGCGGTACAAAGACACAATCCACGCTTGTTTGTGTCTCGTGCGGGCACGCAGAGAACGCGGACATAAACGCACTGGGGGATATCGCTTCTACGGCTGTCGTCAATCAGCCTATTGAATCTAGTTTCAGTAACAGATACAATCCCATCGCTTTCAGGCAATTACATTGAATTTCCTCAGCGAATCATATGCGAAGATTTATGTCAAGAGTCGCATTAGCTTTGACGTGCACGTGTATGAGAAGCGGGCATAACAGGCTTCGACACTTCGACTAATTGCAAAAACGATGTCGAGAAACGCGCACAAGGGGCCAGCGTGTGTGGCGTTGTTTGGTATGCCGACAGAGCCTAAGCGAAGACATGCAGTGAACGTGGCTACGACATATGAACGGCAGAGAGCTCTACGAGAAGCGCCAAGAGGACTTTCACTCTCAACTCACCAAATCACGTAACCCGGTGAGAGCGTGGTTCCACAGGTTTCGGCAGAGTGAAGTACATGAGCTCGTCACTGAAAACTACAAACCGGGTAGTATCATCGTCGACCTTGGGTGTAACAATTGCGTGTGGAACACCGACAAGCTCCCCCTCGTGGGCGTTGACGTTGCCCAAAACCTTGTGGACCACGCTGTTACGCGCGGACGCCTGAGCAGCCCGGTGATCTCTGACATAACGCGAATTGCGTTACAAAGCGAGTGTGCCGATATTGTTATCGCAGCAGAAATCCTCGAGCATATTTCTGATCAAGATGAGGCGCTTGCCGAACTGTACCGAATACTCAAAAAGGATGGCAAGCTTGTCCTGACAGTTCCTTACGACACCTTTTTCAGCGCGTGGAAGCCGTTGTTTTGGCTACACTGTTTGTGGCACGGCTGGGTGCTTGGCGACGACTACTTCAGGCAGCGGTGTGGTCACGTTCACCACTTCAGCCCTAAAACAGTTAGAGAACTGCTGGAAAAGCATGGCTTTTTGGTTATAAAACAATTCACGAACTTTCGCTTCACGATCTTTACGCTCGCGCAAAAAGCGTAAAACAATCACCCGCTTGCTGGGTGCTGATTTGCACGGCGCCGACGTGCGCTTCGCGGTGGTCACCTGATCTCACCACGCGGTCCTCAGAGGGACAAACTTGGCACACGCCGACTTGACGTAGTTCTCTCGGGGCTCAAGCTCGAAGGTGCGGTATCGTAACGAGAGCCGCGCGAGATCGGCCAGAGATTGGTTCGGTTGTCGTTGCCCGTGAGCGCGCACCATTGATCTAGGGAAGAGGATTTATGCGAGGGCCTAAACACATGTAACGTCGCCGATCGTATAACCCACCTCGTATGCTCAGAGAACTATCGTCCGCTTACCGTACCGTCGAGAAAAGGGCTCAAGCGCTCGTAAGGCGCGCTATCCATTATTACACGAAAGATACGCCGCTCAACACCCTCGTTGTGTACGCCGTTATCAAAATTATCGTTCTGTTAGGCGCGATACTGGTAAGCCTGCTATATCAGCCTTCGGAGTTGTTTAAAAATCCCGCGTTCCTGGCAAACTGGGACGGGATATGGTATCGGGCCATCGCGTACCAAGGATATGCCTATGGATATCCAAATTCAGCGGCGTTCCCGCCCATGTACCCCCTTTTGATCAAGATCTTCAGCTTTAACCAACCGACGCTCATGCCCTGGGTAGGGGTGCTCATTTCGAACGCATTTTCGTTCCTCGGCCTCTACTTCCTCTACAAGCTCGTGCCGCTCATCGTGGACGAGAAGTACCGCCTGCGGGTGTGCTTTGCCTACATGGTGTTCCCGGTGCTCTTGGTATGCAATCTCGTGTCATATACTGAGCCCATCTTTCTCGCTTTTACGATCGGCGCGTACTACTACTGGAAGCGAGGGAAGTTTGGGTACGCGGCGCTGCTGGCGATATTTTCCATTTTTACCCGCCAACTCGGCGCGCTTATCCTCGTCATTTTTCTTGTCGACGTGCTCTACGCGTACGTTTCGCATCGCGAGCAATCGCGCGTCACCCGGGAACGGTCCGTCACGCGCGAGCAATCGCGCATCAACCGGGAACTTGCCGTCATTGCGATCACCTGCGTGGGCCTCGCGATGCTCTACCTCTTCTACCTCTACCGCTTCGGCAACCCGTTCATCGTCTCGAAGGTTGACGCCGCAAACTGGAAAGCGTCGTTCTCCGTTACCAATTTGTTTAACAACCTGCGCACGTATGGCTTCCAGGGGCCCAGCTCGCCCCCGTTTAACTACATCATCTTGCCTATTTACTTGATCGACACCCTCCTAGTAGTTGCGACCATTCTGGCTCTCCTCAAGAGGGATGTGGCGCTGTCCACGTATTCGTTCGTGTCATTGGCCATCTTCTTATCGATGACCTCCGTGGGCAACTCCTTTGTGCGCTATGTCGCCGGGATATTTCCGTTATACCTTTTTCTCGGCCTGCTCCTCTCAGACAACTGGCACAAGAATATCGTGATCGGCATAATTGCTATCGTCATCGCGATCCAGAACATGTTCATTTGGATCAGTGGCGCGTGGCTCTACTGAGGAAGGCTAACAGGGGCGTTCCGCGCGGCACGCGTTCATGCGCATCAACCTATTCCTCGATCTCAGGCGCGTCGGCATCGCCTCACCCGGCATGATCAGGTGCGCTTGATTCTCGAGCGGCGTCAGCAAATCGGCATGATGCGGGCGATCGGCTGCCCGCGGCCGCAAGTGACGAGACCCCCCCTAACGGAAGGGTTTTTCACCGCGTTGCTTGGTGCGGTCGTTGGGGTCTGAACCGGCATCCTATGTGCGTACGGCATCTAGCCTATGGTGCTGCGCGAAGCACCGGTGCGAAAAGAAACAGTCTGCGTAAACGGGAGCCGGCCGTGGCTCAGCAAAGCACGTTAAAGACCCGATACAACTGATTGGAGACGCGAACATGGACGGTCAAAATCGAACGCGCGCTGTTGAAAATGCCCAGTGACAGAAACGCAAGGGGAATGGTACCGCCGACGACGTGGCTCGCAACGCTGCCGAATATGATGGCTTGCTTGATATGCCTGAATCAGTCGAAGTCGAATCACAGCAAAATCAAAGCGCCGCTGTAACGAGAGATACGCAATGAGTTACGAAGAGACACGACATCTGCGAAGCTGATGTGCACGAAAAGATTGCTGATTTTGAAATAACGCGACAGCAGCCGCCGCGTTCACAAGAGCACGCGCGGCGATCATAAAGCGCACCCCTTTCCAGCATTGTCAGCCAATGCTCTCGCAACGGTCATCAGGCTGGCTCCCACGTCCACCACTGGTTCCCGCCGTAGTTCCACAACATAGCCACACCGATGCCGATCACCTGCGACAGGAGATAGTAGACGCCGACATAGCTGGTCAGAATCCATAAGATAACGAGGTCGAGCACAATTCCAACGAATCGCACGGCGTGATCTCGGTATAACGCGGTGAGCACGGATCTGAGCCCTCTGGTTCCCCGGTCTTTGAACGTCCACGATCGGTTTAACACGAAGTTTAACAAGACTGCTGCTTCTATGCCGATGAAGCCTGACAGGAGGTAGAATACCCCGGACTCTGTCAGCGAATATAGCACAGCTAGATTCACGGCAGCGCCCACTGACCCCACCGCGCAGAACCTTAAAAACCGGTGAAATTCGCCAGTTCTCGAAAAGAGACTTGATACGTGGCGGAGATAGTCTACCGCATTGTTGACTTCGAGTCTGCGCACCCCAGCTCCTTGCGTATCAAACCTGTATG
>Ga0116131_1002199_pt1 | contig 10275 bp, 13 predicted proteins | sample June2015DPH_17_1_FD_89734 | JGI IMG/M metagenome (GOLD analysis project Ga0116131, IMG submission 89734) | Peatland microbial communities from SPRUCE experiment site at the Marcell Experimental Forest, Minnesota, USA - June2015DPH_17_100 | ecosystem: Environmental > Terrestrial > Soil > Wetlands...
CGGAAGTGATTTCCGAAATAGTTTACGCGTTGGATAATGTCAGTGGCGGTCCAAGTTCGCAACCCAGTCTTATGAAGGTCCTTGGTATCTTTCCCGAGTCCTCGATGTCTGCAAACTTTTGATTGCTGCACGCTGTCGGTGATTTTTCGTGCCTTCCGAGCGAGTTGCCCGCGCCCTCGGAAAGAAGCTGTCCGTCGCGGGGAACCATGCGGATAATCTCGGTCTCTGAGTGCGAAAACTGCCGTCCGCCCATCCTATTTCGAAATAGGGAAATAGCGTGTCAGGAAATCGATCACGTGTTGGCGATACTGCTGTGGATATTTTTCCCGCAGCTCGCAGTGTCCTGCTCCTTCCCCAATCCAGATCGACTTTGGCGCGCGCGCCTGATCGAATAGTACCCGCACATCGTTCGGCGGCACCGTGTCATCGGCAGAGCCTTGCATCAGGAGGACGGGTCGCGGCGCGATTTGCGTGATTGCATCGATGGGACCGGGCATCCCGCGGCCACCCATCCGCCAAACCGCGATCCAAGTCATCATCGCAACGAAGCCGGGCGCGAGATCGGGGCGGGCTCGTCGTATAGCGACGGTGAGGATTTCACGGGGTGAAAGGTTCGATGCCTCGGCGATGACGCCCTCGATATCCTTGTCTTCAGCGGCGGCTTCGATCGCGCTCGCTGCACCTTGCGAGCATCCGAACACGACCACGCGCTTTATCCCGCGGCTCTGCTTGAGGTACGCGACCGCGGCTTCCACGTCGCGATGCTCCCATATGCCGAGCCGTACTATGCGTCCGCTGCCGTCACTCATCCCATGGCCCCGGCAGTCGAACATCAGGACCGCATAGCCGCTATCGTGTAGCATTTTCGCCTCGCGCAGAAACTGGAGGCGATTTGCGCCCAAGCCATGCACTGTAACCACGCCGACATCGGCGGATGCTGCCGGCACAAACCAGCCCCGCAGCGTCTCTCCGTCTTCGGCTTTAAAACTAACGTCCTCGTACGCGAGGTCAAGCGCAGTTTCGGGATTACCGTGGATGATGCGGTGCTCGTCGCTCGATGTTCGGGTGATGATCTTTCCGGCGCCGTAGTAAGCCGCGTCCACGATAAACATCGCTATCAGTGCGAAGCCGGCCAACGCGAAGAGCAAGATGCGCCTTACCCATTTCATAGTTCAGATAATTTCCCACCGGGTCATATTTTGCCAACCGCAACGCTGCCTACGAGAGCGTGTCGTTCACTCAGCCCTTCTTCTTGCGCTTCTCTTGGCAGCCCAGGGCGCGGATTACGCGGTGCATCCACGCGCGCGGAAACCTGACCATCACCTTGACCACCAAGGGGATGAATACAGGCGGACAATGTAGGGACAGCTTTTATGCGGCCTTTCACGTCGGTAACCCGGGTTCAAATCCCGTCTGGGAGGCCAAGATTTTTTCCGCGGTGCTTCGTTTCGCATCGGTTGCTTAGGGGAATCGCTTTGTCGAGGAGACGCCCCGCGGGGAAACGCGCTCAGCGTCATTCTCGATTTGGGAGAATCAGGCGAGCCTCCCCCGCGCTCGATTCGCGGCGAACGCGTTTCGGCCGAACGCTGCTCGGGCGCATCCGCAGGCGCGGGGCGTAGTCGGGCGCTACCTAAAAAAGTGCTTGCAACGGAATCGGCCTATGCATTCGCGTGGCGCATCCCGGCCACGCTCAGGAGGGGCGCGCGAGCACCAGCTTCGCCCCGGCCAGGCCGAGCACGTCGTTGGTGCCGTCCTCGATCAGCGCGGCGCGCGCGTCGCGGAAGATTTTTTCGATCGGATACTCCTTGCTGAGGCCGTTGCCGCCCAGCAGTTGAAGCGCGTCGCTGGCGACCTCGAATGCCGCCTGCGTGCAGAAGGTCTTCGAGGCAATCGAGTATTCCATCGCGGGGACAGGCGCGTCGGTGTTGTAGGTTATCGCCGCGCGCGAGAGCAGGCGGCACGCCTCGACCTTGGTGAACATTTCGAACAGGTGCTTTTGCACGAGTTGATGCTCGCAAATCGGCTTGCCGCCCTGGATGCGCTGCTTGGAGTAATCGAGCGCAATCTCGAAGGCCGCACGAGCCACTCCGGTGAAGACCGCCCCCAGCATCGCATTCGGACCGCCACCTCTGCCGTAGGCCGCCGCGGCCGCGAGCTTGTCGGGTGCGACCAGCATGTAGCTGCTCGGAATCCTGACCTCATCGAAGAAAATCTCGCCTTGGTTGAGCGCGCGCTGGCCGAGCTTGTTGAGCGGCTTGCCCTTCGATACGCCCGGCAAGTCAAACGGCACGAAAGCAACCCCTCGGCCGAGCACGCTGCCGCGTGAGGGGTCGGCGATCAGAATCACCAGGCCATGGGTCGCAATCGTTCCGTTGGAAACCCAAGCCGCCTTCTGCCCGCTGATCACGTAGGAATCGCCGTCGCGCCGGGCGATCACGTGACCCGCCAGGTCGTCGTGCCCCCCGCCCCAATTCGCCGTCACCCAGTCCGATCCATGCTGCGGCTCGGTCACCGGCCAGCATCCGATGTACTGCGCCTCGCGATCCTGAATGAACGGCACGACATACTTTTCGATCAGTTCGCGATTGCCGGTGGCCGCAAGCGCGCCGAACGGCGCCCCTGCAAGACCAAGTGTCAGGGCGAGGTCGGCGCTGCCCCATCCAAGCTCCTCGAGGTAGATATGCTGCCCAAGGCCGCTCAGTCCGAGTCCGCCGAACTGGGTGGAAAACCCGGCCTTATTGTATCCGAGCCGATATGCCGGCTTGAGGAAGTCCCACAGCGGCGAGCCCGGGGCGATTACCGCGCTCGGATCGGCGAGCCGGTCGAGAGCGGCCGCGGTCGGGCGCATCACCTCGCGCGCGAACCGATGAATGTTCTCCTTGAGAGTCCGGTAATGGTCAGGCAGTTGGGTATCGAGCTCGACGTACGTCTCCATGGCCTACACCTCAATCGACGATGGCCGAATAAATGATGTTCTTAAGTTGCCCGCGGAAGTTGTACGCAGCCGACGGCATGATCTGGGTCATGAACACTACCACCAGGTCCTCTTTCGGGTCCATCGGTACAGGGCGGCAAGGTAGTAACAGAATAGGCCGGCAGCCTTGGGCGCTCCGTACGGCATCGCGCTGGATTCCAGCGGCAACATCTATGTGACGGACTGGATGCTCGGTTACAGCTGCGCACACGATCTTCCTGCGATCGTGGGCCAGAATGATCATCACGCAGGGCAGCCGAAACGACGCGGACGCCACAACGAACGTATCGATGGCAGCGATGCCTTCGGCGTGATTCCGCAGCAAGCTGCGCCAGGTCGGGGAAGGCGCACCTCGCCTTCGCACCATGTACTTCGCGACGGTCGCTTGGCTGACTTGGATGCCGAGCTTGAGCAGCTCAATGTGGATCCGGGGCGCGCACTAGAGCGGGTTGGCGCTGCTCATCTGCCGAATCAGGTCACGAATCTCGCGGTCCATTGACGGCCGCCCGGATCTGGAGCGCCAACGCCAAAACAGTCGGGGTCCCTGACGGTGCCATTGAACGACGGTGGCCGGCTTGACCAACACCATCGCGTCCAGACAGCGTGGCCACAGTCGGTAGAGCAAGACCCAGAGCAGGCGGTCGATCGCGAATAGCTGGGGCCAACCTGGCCGCTGGCGGCGAAGAACGTGCAACTGGTGACGGAGGGCGAGGTTCTCTGGTTCCACAACCGCCCGACTGCGGAATCGGCATCCAAGCCGACAGACGATCGATCGCACGAGCTTAAGCATACCGGCGATATTGCGTCAGTGAATCCAAAAACTCCAGACTTTTCGGCGCTTTCGGAGTTTTTAGTAGCCACAGCTTGGATTCTCTTTCGCGACTTGATCCTTCTGTTAGCCGCCTCCTCGTCGGAATTTTTCAAGTTGTTGAAACGTCGGGGCATTCGCGCGCGGCCTCGTACACGTCCACGCTCTTGCGGCCGCACACGAGCTATTCCTATGGAAGCCAAAGTCCACCGCCAAAAGTCGAAACGGAGAGAATCTCCGCGAACGGCCCCGGAATCTCCCAAGTGAGCATTTCTCCGGTGGCCTTTGAACTCACCAAGCGCCGCACGCGCCGCGATTTCGTGCACTTCTTCAGAGATTTCAATACATCGAGGACTCGGGTGCGGATGACGCAGTCTGATGCGAACTGCTCTCCGCATCAAATTCCCTGATCATCAGGGAAAATACAGGGAATTTTCGCAATTTAGGTCGTCTTGGCGCCGATTTGCGGCCAAATGAGCCTTGGCTTCCCTAGGGTTTTCGTCGGAATTCCCTACTCAACCGAACAGGGAATTATTTTGGAGGAACAGGGAATTTTTTCGACGTAACAGGGAATTCGATCCGGAGAACAGGGAAGGCCTCTTACCAGCATCGCCTTGAACGAAGTCTATCCGCAGGCGATCGAGGCCACCAATCAATCCAGGCGGATCAAGTATTGAGAAGCCACAAGGATTAATGCCGCGCCGAAAACGGCAATCGAACGCCTCAGACGTGAGCGAGTCGATCTCTTGCAGGAAATTGCCATTCGGACGCGAAGTGCCGCGCGAGTGCCTCGGTCATCAATATCAGGGTTTGGTGAATGAAATCGAGAGTGCGAAGCGCTCCCGCGAAAGCCTATGGAGAGCGGTGTCTCGGTAGCCATCCGCGAAAAGACCAATCCGCTTGCACAGCGGGCGCTCAGCAGCCTAATCATTTCCGAACACAAACAACTCGTGCGGAGGAAACGATGAAATCATTCGCGTCGGTCGCAGGATTCGTTGCAGTCATGGCGCTATACGCTGCGGCCGCTCGTGCGCAGGATCCGGCGAAGACCGATCCGGCGCACTTCAAGGTCGAGCTCGAAAACGACCGCGCCCGCGTCCTCCATGTCACGGTCGAACCGAACGCCAAAATCGAGCTTCACGAACTCGACGATGCGGTGGTGGTCCCACTCTCCGATTACGAATCGACTCTGAAGACGGCGAACGGCCAAACCACCAAAGTCGAACGCACCGCCGGCAAGCCCGGATGGGTTCCTGCGGGCGGCCGCGAATTCGAGGCGGGTTCGAAGGGTGTGGATGCGCTATTGATTGAGATCAAGCGCCCGCCTGCGCCGAAGTAGCAGCCCTCTCAAGCGACATCGCACCTTCGCCCATGATCGCGCGTCGTCCACCGATGCGGATTCCGGGTGCGCCGCTGTCTTTGCGCACAACCTCGGCGTGAATTTCGCCGGCTGGCGCAGCTCGACGCCTTGTTGGATCAGGAACGAAGCCGACGGTTCAGGTTTGATCAATTTCCAAGAATTGCGCGAGCGCGCGGCATACTCAATGCTTCAACGTTTGGTTAGTTGAGAGCCAAGCTTCTGCCCAGTGCCACTCGTCCAGAGCCTTCACCAGCGGAGAATCCGTGGAAGTGCAGACTGAGTGGCGGAGAGGGGGGATTCGAACCCGCGGTACTGGTAGCTGGTACGCAAGATTGATAACCGGATGCGATCTTGCGCGAAGTTTTTGACAGCCAATTTGACAGCCACGTGCTTGGACAAGGGCGGATGAAGGGTACGCGGGCGGAAATAAAACCCTGCGATTTCAGTAGGTTTGGACACAGGCGGACGCCTTTCTCACCACCTCTCACGTCGGGAACGCGGGTTCGAATCCCGCTGGGATCACCAACAAAACCAAAACATTTTCCGCTATCGCCGTCTCTCGCGCGATTTCAGCGTTTGTGTTTGCCTGAGGAATCCCCCGCGCGCGGTCGGCGACTGCGCGTCCGCGTTTGAGCGTGCGGCGTCTCAGTCGCATGGAGTAACTCGTCGAATGATGCGCGAATTGCCGTAACGAGATCGCGAAGATCGGGCAGCACATCCCAGTCCGCATTCAATCCCCAATGCAACCGGCCATCGTAGCTGACCAGCGCGATATTAAGCGCTTGATTCAGAAACAGCGGCCCCAGTGGATATGCGGCCAACATCCGCGAGCCGATCAGATAAAGCGGGATCTGCGGCCCCGGCACGTTGGTGACGGTCAAATTGAACGAGCGCGCACGCGCCGCCAGACGCATCGCGAGGGACAACAGTGTGGAAACAGTCCACTCGCTGACCCGCGCGAGCACCTCTGCTCCCATCGCCAGCCGCGACTGTTTGAGATCGGCCGTGACTGCGCAGACCGCCTGAAGGCGCCGGCGCGGATCGGTTTCCGCGATCGGGAGGGATGCCGCCCATGACGCGATTCGATTTCCCAGTGTGCCTCGTTCCGAAGACGCGCGCAGGCTGACCGGAACCAGCGCGCGGAAATCGAGTTCCGCAATTTCTTCGGGAGAAAATCCCCGGCCGCTCAGAAACGATCCAACCGCACCCGCCACGGTGGCCAGCACGACATCGTTGACCGTCCCGCCCAGAGCGTTCTTCACGCGCTTGACGTCCGCCAGTTCGATCGCCGTCCATTCGAATCGTCGATGCGGCCCGATTGGCTGATTGAACGGCGACTCCGAAGCTGGAAACAGTCCCGCGCCGAGCGTTTCGCTTACCGCGAAAATCTGCTCGCCCATGCTCTCCGCTGTCTCGACCGGATTTTGCATCGCGTCGAGGACCGCTCTGCCGAACTCCAGCGGGGTCGCCAGTCGCCGCCAGGCTTCCTCCATCACCAGCTCGCTGCGCGACGGCGCGGATCGCGGCTTCCACGGCTGCGCATCGGGAATCGTCGCGTCCGGCGACGGACTCAGCAGCACGGATGCGAGATCGATCGCGGCTACTCCGTCGATCATGCAGTGATGGGTCTTGCTGATCATCGCGAAGCGATCGCCGTCGAGTCCCTCGACTATCCACAATTCCCAGAGCGGCTTGCCGCGATCGAGCTGCTGCGAGACGATTCTTGCAGCCAATCGCTTGAGCTGCTCGTCGCCGCCGGGCCGCGGCAGCGCGGTGTGCCGCACGTGATATTCAAGGTTGAAGCGATCGTCGTCCACCCACACCGGATGGTTTTCAAGCGGTATCCGCGCGATCCGCTGTCGATAACGGGGAATGAGATGCAATCGCGACGCAACGTATTTCCGGACCTTTTCGATGTCGATTCCGTCGTCGGGAGTCCGAAGCGGACCGGCGTCGAAGACCATCACGCCCGCAACGTGCATGTGCGCTTCAGGATACTCGAGGTCGAGGAATGTCCGGTCCAGGGGGCTTAGCCGTTCGTACTTGGCCATCGCGTCGCCTCCTCGCGTCGGGCTGGTAATGATGCGCTTCTAGCAGGAAGCCTGTGCGTTATATGGACCCAGCCCCGAGAAAAGAGAACTTGCATTAGAAATCCTTGAACGGCCGGTTAAAGATGGTTATGTTAACAGAGGATGACCGGGATGACGAGGCTGCGGTTTCGCCTTGCATGCGCCTGCCGATGAAGCACGTTGCCTGCGCGAGCTGCCTGACAAAGGGGATCTATGACTCCATGTAGCGCGCCAACTTCTTCGCCAAATGCATTCCAACCCAGACGCCCCTCGCTGCTCGACGCTTTGGGCGAGTTCCGAGTTCCGCTTGAGGCCACCATTTATTGGCTCAGCGCACTCGCCCATCCTTGGCCACACGTACAGCCGCTCAACAGCAAAGTCGTCATGCTTATTCCGGGGTTCATGGCTGGCGACGTGACGCTTGCGCCATTGGCGAATTTTTGCCGATGGCTTGGCCATCGCGCGGTCTATGCGGGAATCTGGTCGAACTCCGAGTGCCCGCGCGAAACGATGCGAAAATTGAACTCGCGGCTCGCTCTCGCCCATGAGAAATTCGAGAAACCGATCGTTGTGATCGGCCAGAGCCTCGGCGGCGTTTACGCGCGCGAGATTGCCCGCGAGCAGCCCGAAATGGTCGAGCGGGTGATCTCGCTTGGATCGCCCATCAGGCAACCGCGCAGCGCGGCCAACCTTGCCGTGCAGGCTGTTGCGCGATCGATGGCTGCACTTCGCGGCAAGGCTGACGGATGCCTCAGTGAGTCGTGCCAGTGCGGACTCATGCTGAGCGACGAATCGCCCGCGCACGTTCCGGCCACGCACGTGTACTCCCGCACCGACGGTGTCGTGCACTGGGAGAGCTGTGTCGATTTGAGCGGCGCGCCGACGGTGGAAAACGTCGAAGTGATGGGCAGTCACGTCGGGATGGGATTGAACGCCGATGTGTACCGCGTGATCGCTGATCGGCTGGCGATGCCGCATAGATCGCAGCTCCACTTGGCGGATTCACACGCCGCGGCCGCGCACAGTTGAATCCGGCGCGCGTCTCACGCGCGTCCGTAAACCGCAATAATCGCGCCCGGCGTCACGCGGCAATCGTTCGAGCACAGATAAGCGATCGCATCCTGGGCGAAGGCGTCGCGCCTTGACTGTTGACTATTTGAAATTCGCGTTTGCGAAATCCCAGTTGGCCAGTTCCCACCACGCCTCGACGTACTTGGGACGCGCGTTGCGATAGTCAATGTAGTACGCATGCTCCCAAACGTCGCAGGTGATTATCGGGGTCTGACCTTCGCGTATCGGGCATCCCGCGTCATGGGTCGCGATGACTTGCAGCGAGCCGTCCTTCGCGCGCACCAGCCACGCCCATCCGCTGCCGAAGTGACCAGCGGCAACCTCGCTGAATTTTTTCTTGAACGCATCGAAATTGCCGAAGCCTTTTTTGATCGCATCGGCGACCGGACCTCCGGGTTCGCCGCCGCCCTTCGGACTCAAGGATTTCCAGTAGAAGGAATGATTCCAATGCTGCCCCGCGCTGTTGAAGAGCGGCCCCGGTTCCGCCGTCTTCACAATCTCTTCGAGCGAAGCGCTCGCGAATTTGGTGCCCACCACCAGTTCGTTGAGCTTGGTGACGTAGGCCTTGTGATGCTTGCCGTGATGATACTCGAGCGTCTCGGCGGAGATATGGGGTTTCAGCGCGTCCATACTGTATGGGAGATTTGGAAGTTCAAAAGCCATGGCGAAATATCCTTTCGGGCGGAGACGCCAAATGCGATACGGCGCCCGGTTGTGGGTAAAGATCGACCGTAAAATCCTACGCCCGATTCGGAGTTGAGGATACACTACCGAATTTCGGTCCCGCTTCGTCCCGGCTAGTCCGGCCTAGTCCACCTCACAATTTCAAAACCGCCCATCACCTAATTTCGAGTTCAGCCGAAGTTTCTCGCTAAAAAGAAAGCATAAGCAGCGCCAACCGCGGCTGCTTCATTTCTTCTTCGCTGCCTCGGCAAGAAAAGCCACCAAGTCGTCGATCTTATTCTTAAGCTGAGGCTGCGCACGCATGTTATGCGTCGTGCGCTTGGGTTTGTATCCGGGCGGATACTTGAGATACAGAATGCGATCGGCAACCAACTCGCGCGATGAACCCGCGATCGCCGGTCCCTTGCTGCCGGCCAGGTTGGGATCGCGGTTATGGCAAACCATGCAGGTGGTCACGTACGCGATTCGCCCCCTCTCTGCCGGCGTCAACGGCTTTGACGGACCGCACGCCGACAGTGCTATCGCAAATATCGCCGCGCACGCGCCGAGCCACGATTGCCGTCGCGCACGCGCCGCCGTTCCTGACCTGATGGGTTGGCCGAAGACTGTTTGCACGTGGGCTAGAGTTCGCGGCGGCCGCTGAGCGCACTGGTCAGAGTCGCGGAGTCGCTGTATTCGAGGTCGCCGCCGGCTGGCAGTCCGCGCGCCAGCCGCGTCGTCCTCACGCCGAGCGGTTTCAGCGCGCGCGCGATGTAAAGCGCGGTCGCCTCGCCCTCGACGGTCGCATTGGTCGCGATTATCACCTCGCGAACGACCGCGGGCGGGCTCACGCGGGCAATCAGTTCTTTCATCTTGATGTCGTCGGGGCCGATGCCGTCCAACGGTGCGAGCGCGCCATTGAGCACGTGATACACGCCTCCAAAACTGCGGGCTCGCTCGATAGCCATTAAGTCCGCCGGCCCTTCCACTACGCAAATCACCTCCCGTTCGCGTCCCTCGTCGTCGCAAATCTGACAGCGTGGATGGTCCGACAGCCCGAAGCATCCCGAGCACAGACCGACACGCTCTTTCATTTCGAGCAGCGCTTCGGCCAGCGCGATTACCTGGTCGCGCGGCCGATTGAGCAGATTGAACACCAGCCGCGACGCGGTCTTCTCGCCGATTCCGGGCAGCCGCGACAGTTCTTTGACAAGCCGCGTCATCGCAGGCGGCAGTCCGTCCTGACGCTTCAGGTTTTCCGGCATTCCGCGCTCCGTCATTCGGCGCCAAAGCCGGGAATCTGCAGACCCTGGAGCGGACCGAGCTTGCC
>Ga0116131_1002200_pt1 | contig 10275 bp, 8 predicted proteins | sample June2015DPH_17_1_FD_89734 | JGI IMG/M metagenome (GOLD analysis project Ga0116131, IMG submission 89734) | Peatland microbial communities from SPRUCE experiment site at the Marcell Experimental Forest, Minnesota, USA - June2015DPH_17_100 | ecosystem: Environmental > Terrestrial > Soil > Wetlands...
CGCGTGCTCGTGCTCGGGCTGGCGCGCTCCGGGCGCGCGGCGGCACTCGCACTCGCCCGGCGCGGAGTTTCCGTCGTCGCGGCCGACCGCTCCCCCGACGTGGACTCCGGCAGGCTTGCCGGCGCGGGCGTCGAAGTCCGGCTCGGGACCGAGGAGGAGTCGCTGTTGGAGGGTGTCGAGCTCGTGGTCAAGAGCCCCGGCGTGCCGGCCGAGTCGCCGCTCGCCGCGGCTGCGCGCGCCCGCGCGATCCCGATCTGGAGCGAGGTCGAGCTCGGCTACCGGCTGCTGCCGGGCAACCCGCTGATCGGCGTCACCGGCACGAACGGGAAGACGACGACGACGGAGCTGCTCGGTGCGATCCTCCGCGCCGCGGGACGGCCGGTCGAGGTCGCCGGCAACGTCGGCCGCGCACTCACCGAGGCCGGCGAGGGTATCGACCCGGCGGCGTGGGTCGTCTGCGAGCTCTCGAGCTTCCAGCTCGAGGACGTGCACATGCTGGCTTGCGACATCGCGGTGCTGCTGAACCTCGAGCCCGACCACCTCGACCGTCACGGCACGTTCGAGGCCTACCGCGACGCCAAGCTGCGCATCTTCGAGCGCGCACGCGTGAAGATCGTCCCGCGCGGCCTCGGCCTCGAGGGGATCGAGTTCTCCGCCGACGACCCCCTCCCGGCGGAGCCGCGCATCCCCGGCGCGCACAATCGCGAGAACGCCGCCGCGGCGACGGCCGCCGCGCGCGCCGCCGGCGTCGCCGACGACGCGATCGCGGAGGCGCTGCGCACGTTCGCGGGCGTGCCGCACCGGCTCGAGCTCGTGTGTGAGCTGCGCGGCGTCCGCTACGTCAACGACTCGAAGGCGACGAACACCGCCGCCGCCCGCCGCGGCGTCGCCGCCTACGATGCGCCGCTCCGCCTGATCCTCGGCGGGTCGCTCAAGGGCGAGGACTTCGCGCCGTTCGCACGCGAGCTCCCGGCCACGGTGCGTTCCGTCTACCTGATCGGCGAGGCGGCGGACGAGCTCGCGCTCGCGCTCGACGCCGCCGGGCGCGCGTACTCGCGCGAGGGCGACCTCGCGCGAGCCGTCGCGCACGCGGCCGCGGATGCGGAGCAGGGCGACATCGTCCTGCTCTCGCCGGCGTGCGCGAGCTTCGACCAGTTCGACAACTTCGAGCAGCGCGGCGACGTCTTCCGGCGTCTCGCCGAGGAGCTGGCATGAACGGGCAACGGACAAAGCCGCGCTCGTTGGAGTGGCAGCTACTCGTGCTCGTGACGCTCGCGCTCACCGCCTTCGGGCTCGTGATGGTCTACAGCGCGACGTCTGCGTCGGCCGCGCTCGGGAACGGCAACCCTGCGGGCTATCTCGAACGGCAGGCGACCTACGCGCTGGTCGGCCTCGTGCTGCTCGTCGCCGCCGCGCGCACCGACTTCCGCAAGCTGCGCGCGCTCGCGCCGACGCTCGTGATCACCGCGCTCGGGCTCTGCCTCGCTGTGCTCGTGATCGGCGCGCGCGTCAACGGCGCACGCCGCTGGATCGGCCTCGGCCCGGCGGCGTTCCAGCCGTCCGAGCTCGCGAAGCTCGCGCTCGTCGTCTGGTGCGCGGCGTACCTCGCCCGCAGGCCGCCGCCGCGGACGCTGAAAGATCTCGCCCGCCCGATCGGCATGCTCGTCGGCCTCTTCTGCGTGCTCGTGCTCGTCGAGCCCGACCTCGGCACCGTGATCACAATCGTCGTCATGGTCGGCGGCATGCTGCTCGTCGCCGGCACGCCGCTGCCGACGCTGGCCGCCGCGTACGCGACCGTCGCCGGCCTCGGCGCGCTCGCCGCCTGGACGTCGCCGTACCGGCGCGCACGCCTCTTCACCTTCCTCGACCCGTGGAAGGACCCGCTCGGCGCCGGACTGCAGAACGTGCAGGCGCAGATCAGCCTCGGCTCCGGCGGCATCTTCGGGCGCGGCCTGGGACAGGGGATCGAGAAGATCCACTACCTGCCGGAGGCGCATACGGACATGATCTTCGCCGTCATCGGCGAGGAGCTCGGGCTCGTCGGCGCGGCGGTCCTGATGGCCGGCTACTGCGCGTTCGCCTACGCCGGCCTGCGGCTCGCGATCGGCTGCAAGGACCCGTTCGGGAAGCGGCTCGCGGCGGGGATCACCGCGCTCGTCTGCGGCCAGGCGGCGATCAACCTCGCCGCCGTGCTCGGGCTCGCGCCGCTGACCGGAATCCCGCTCCCGTTCGTCTCGTACGGCGGCTCCAGCCTCGTGATCGTGCTCCTGTCGGTCGGCATCCTCCTTAACATCGCCCGTGGCCATGGTGGAATCCAGACAGCTTCGGTGCCTGATCGCGGCCGGCGGGACGGTGGGGCACGTCGCCCCGTCGCTCGCGGTGGCGGAGGCGCTCCGCGCGCGCGGAGCGACCGTGACGTTCGCCGGGTCGCCGGATCGCGTCGAGGCACGGCTCGTTCCTGAGCGCGGCTACGCGTTCGACGCGTTCCCGGTCGCGGGGCTGCCGCGGCGTCCGGGCGTCCGGCTGCTGCGTGCGCTCGGGCTCGCGCTCGCGTCGCCGCTCGCGTGCGCGCGGATCCTCGCCCGGCGCCGGCCCGACGTCGTGCTCGGCGGCGGCGGCTACGTCGCCGGGCCGATGGTGCTCGCGGCGTGGCTGCGCCACATTCCGGCGGCGCTGACCGAGGCCGACGCGCACCTCGGGCTCGCCAACCGGCTCGCGGCCCCGTTCGCGCGGCGCGTGTTCCTCGCGCTGCCGGTCGAGGGGCGGACGGGGAAGAAGTACGTCGCCGTCGGACGCCCGGTGCCGATGCGGTCGCGCCCGGGTGAGAAGGAGGAGTCACGGGCGCTGCTGGGGTTGCCGGCGGAGGGGCCGGTGGTGCTCGTGTTCGGCGGCTCGCTGGGCGCACTGCTCCTGAACGAGCTCGCCGTCGGCGCGTGGGGGGAGGACGGGCCGGCGGTGCTGCACCTCTGCGGTGAGCGCGACTACGAGGCGCTGCGCGATCGCGTCTCCCGGCCCGGCTACGTGCTGCTCCCCTTCCTGGAAGAGATCGGGCTCGCCTACGGCGCGGCGGACGTCGCGGTCGCGCGCGCCGGCGGCTCCGTGTGGGAGCTGGCCGCCGCCGGGCTGCCGGCCGTGCTCGTCCCCGGCGAGTTCGCCACCGGCGGCCACCAGGAGAAGAACGCGCGCTGGTTCGAGCGGGCCGGCGGTGCGATCGTGGTGCCGGAGGCGGAGGCCGCGCGCGTGCCGGAGGTCGTCGCCGGGCTGCTCGCCGACCCGGCGCGGCTGGCCGCGATGTCTGCCGCGCTGCGCGCCGCCGCCAAGCCCGACGCAGCAGAGAGGATCGCCGATGAGCTCGTCAGCCTCGCGGCCGCTCGCCGGTAGGCGGATCTGGATCGCCGGCGTCGGCGGCGCCGGCATGAGCGCGTACGCGCTGCTCGCGCATGCCTGGGGCGCCGAGGTCGCCGGCTGGGACCGGGTCGAGACGCCGTATCTGGCGCATCTCGAGGGGATCGAGGTGACGATCGCGCCGGAGCCGCCGCAGCCGCCGCCCGGCTGGGAGGTGTACGTGTCGACCGCGTTCGCGGGTCGTGTTGACGGGCGTCCGCGCGCGGAGCTGCTCGCGGAGCTCGTCTCCCTCCGCCGCTCGATCGTCGTCGCCGGCGCGCACGGAAAGACCACGACGAGCGGGATGATCGCGTTCTGCCTCGACCGGCTCGGGCTCGACCCGGCCTTCCTGATCGGCGGCGAGGTCGCGCAGCTCGGCGGCAACGCGCGCGGCGGCGAGGGCTGGCTCGTGGTCGAGGGGGACGAGTCGGACCGCTCCGTCGCCGCGCTCCGGCCGCAGGTCGCCGTGCTGCTGAACGTCGACCTCGACCACCACACGACCTTCGGCTCGCGCGCGGAGGTGGAGGCGCTGTTCGAGGAATGGCTTGCGCAGGTGCCGCAGGTGGTGCGCGCGGCCGAGCTCGCGCCGTTCGAGCTCGAGCTCGCGGTCGCGGGCGAGCACAACCGGCGGAACGCGGCGGCGGCGCTCGCCGCGCTCGAGCTCGTCGGCGTCGCCCGGGCGGACGCGGAGCGCGTGATCGTCGAGTTCGCAGGCGTCGGGCGGCGGCTCGAGCGAAGGGGCGACGCGGGCGGCGTCGAGGTGGTCGACAGCTATGCGCACCACCCGGCGGAGCTCGCCGCCGATCTGGCCGCGACCCGGAGCGGCGGCCGCGTGCTCGTGCTCTTCCAGCCGCACCTCTACTCGCGGACGCTGCACCTGAAGCACGAGTTCGCGGCCGCGCTCGCCGCTGCGGACGCCGTCTGCGTCACCGAGATCTACCCCGCGCGCGAGGAGCCGCTGCCCGGCGTGAGCGGGCGGCTGATCGTCGACGAGCTCGCGACCGTGCGCCCGGGGATGCGGATCGGCTGGGCGCCCGGGCTCGACGACGCCGCGCGGCTCGTCGCCGGGTGGGCACGCCGCGGCGACACCGTGCTCACGCTCGGCGCGGGCGACGTCGACCGCGCCGCAGCGCTCGTGCTGGAGGCGCTGGCGTGACGGTCGAGCAGGGTGTCGAGCTCGCGCGCTACACGACGCTCGGCACGGGCGGGACGGCGCGTGCGTTCGCGCGGCCCGAATCCGTCGCCGAGGTGGAGGAATTGCTGCGCTGGGCGGCCGCGGAGGGCGTCGCGGTGGCGACGGTCGGTCTCGGCTCGAACCTGCTCGTCGCCGACGACGGCGTGGACGCACTCGTGCTCCGGCTCGGCGGCGCGCTGGCCGCGGTCGAGGTCGAGCGGGGGCTGCTGCGCGTCGGCGGCGGCGCCGCAAACGCGGTCTGCCTGCACCGGGCGCGGGCGGCGGGGCTCGGAGGCTTCGAGTTCGCGTGCGCGATTCCGGGGACGATCGGCGGCGGCGTCTGGATGAACGCCGGCGCGTACGGAGGCGACTTCTCGCAGGTGCTCGAGCAGGCGCTCGTGGCGACGGTGAACGGGACGGACTGGCTGACACCCGAGGAGCTCGGGCTCTCCTACCGGCACTCGAGCCTCACGCACGGGCAGGTGGTCGTCCGGGCCGAGCTGCGTCTGCGGCCGCGGCCGCCGGCGCAGATCAAGGCCGAGGTGGCCGCGCTGAACGCGCAGCGCAAGGCGGCACAGCCGACCAATCGGCGGACGTTCGGCAGCGTGTTCAAGAATCCCGAGCACGAGCTGAGCGCCGGGCGGATGCTCGAAGCGTGCGGGCTGAAGGGGTTCCGCGTCGGCGGCGCGCAGATCTCGCCCAAGCACGCGAACTTCATCGAGAACGCCGGCGGCGCGCGCAGCGAGGATGCGATCGCACTGATGGCCGAGGCGCGCCGGCGCGCGCACGAGCGCTACGGCGTCGAACTGCGCCACGAGGTCGAGTTCCTCGGCGCGCTCGAGCTGCCGCCGCTCGTCCGGTAGGAGCGCCTCCTCCTGCGGCGAACGTGGGCGGGTGGCCGCCAAGCGTTCCGCTCCGCCGCGCGCCCGCGCGGCTGCCCTTGCCCTGCCGCGCCCGTCTCGCGCGGCGCGCCCGGTGGCGCGGCTGCTCCTGCCCTCGGGTCGCTCGCTCGCGCTCGGCCTCGCGCTGCTCGCGCTCGGCGGCGGTGCGTACACCGCCGCCCGCGAGACGCCGCTGTTCGCTGTGCGGCAGATCGACGTGCGTGGCGGGACGCCCGAGGTGCGCACACAGGTGCGGCGCGAGCTCGCGCCGCTGCTCGGCACGAGCCTCGTCGGCCTGGACGGCTCTGCGCTCACGCACCGCGTCGCGGCGCTGCCGACCGTCGTCTCCGCCGTGTACGACCGCACGTTTCCGCACACGCTGCGCGTGACGGTCGTGCCGGAGACGCCCGTCGCGGTCCTGCACCGCGGCACGGAGACGTGGCTCGTCTCGGCGCGGGGGAGGGTCGTCGTTCGCATTCCGGCCCGCACGAGCCTGCTCCTGCCGCGCATCTGGGTGCCCACCGCGACCGCGGTCTCTGCCGGCGCCTTCCTGGCGCCGGCAGACGGCGGCGCGGCGGCCCGCGCGCTCGCGCTCGTGGGCCGCTTCCCGGCCCGGATCGCCACCGCCGCGCTCAGCCACGGCGAGCTGAGCTTCCGTCTCCGCTCCGGGATCGAGGTGCGCTTCGGCGACCCCACCGACGTCCGCCTCAAGCTCGCGATCGCCCGCCGCGCGCTTCTGCTCCTGCCGCCCGGCACGACGTATCTCGACGTCAGCGTGCCCGGACGGCCGGTCACGGGCGGCAACCCTCAAGTCTCAGGTTTAGGTTGAGAGCATGAACGGTCAAGCTCTGATTGACAGGGAGATACGCCGCATCTACCCTGGCGTGCGAAACTGCTTTTTCGGCCCCTACGCTCCACCAAAGGTTCAGGTGTCGGTCCCATGAGCATGCGCGACCAGTCGGGGAACTACCTCGCGGTCATCAAGGTCGTCGGCGTCGGCGGCGGCGGTACGAACGCGGTCAACCGGATGGTCGACGCCGGCCTCACCGGTGTCGAGTTCATCGCCGTCAACACCGACGCGCAGGCGCTGATGATGTGCGACGCAGACGTGAAGATCCACATCGGTTCGAAGGCGACCCGCGGCCTCGGCGCGGGCGCGGACCCGGCCGTCGGCCTGGCCGCCGCGCAGGAGAGCCGGGACGAGCTGAAGGAGGCGCTCAAGGGCGCCGACATGGTCTTCGTCACCGCCGGCGAGGGCGGCGGCACGGGCACCGGTGGCGCCCCGATCGTCGCCGAGCTCGCGCGCGAGCTCGAGGCGCTCACGGTCGGCGTCGTCACGCGCCCGTTCGTGTTCGAGGGGCGCAAGCGCTCACAGCAGGCGGAGATGGGGATCGAGAGCCTGCGCGACCGCGTCGACACGCTGATCGTGATCGAGAACGACCGGCTGCTCCAGGTCGTGGAGAAGCGGACTTCGGTCGTCGAGGCGTTCCGGATGGCGGACGACATCCTCCGCCAGGGCGTTCAGGGCATCACCGACCTGATCACCGTGCCGGGGCTCGTCAACCTCGACTTCGCCGACGTGCGCACGATCATGCGCGACGCCGGCTCGGCGCTGATGGGCATCGGCATCGCCTCCGGCGAGAACCGCGCCGCCGAGGCCGCCCGGGCCGCGGTCTCCTCGCCGCTGCTCGAGACCTCGATCGAGGGCGCGACCGGGATCCTGCTCAACATCACCGGCGGGCCGGAGATCGGCCTGTTCGAGGTGAACGAGGCGGCCGAGGTCGTCACGAGCGCCGCCGACCAGAACGCGAACGTCATCTTCGGCGCCGTGATCGACGACGCGGCCGGGGAAGAGGTGCGGGTGACGGTGATCGCGACGGGCTTCGGGACGTACCGCCGACGCCGTCGTCGCGAGGGCGCGCTCGAGGCGCCGATCCCCGCCGCACCGGCGCACGGCGGCTTCGAGATCGCCGACGATGCGCTCGACGTGCCGTCGTTCCTCCGCGACGTGTAGCCGCCGGCGGACGTCCGGGCCGGCCCCGGGACCGGCTCTACGGAAGTCCACCGATCCCGACCCCCGGGGCGAGTCACTAGGATCGCGCGTGCATGGCCCAGACCCTCCTGCGCACGCCGCTGTACGAGCGGCATGTCGCGCTCGGCGCGCGGATGGTCCCATTCGCCGGCTGGGAGATGCCCGTCCAGTACGAGGGCGTGATCCAGGAGCACCGGGCGGTGCGCACGAATGCCGGCGTCTTCGACGTCTCCCACATGGGCGAGGTCGAGGTCGAGGGGCCGCGCGCCCACGAGCTGCTGCAGGCGCTGCTCTCGAACGACCTCGACCGGATCGAGCGCGGACAGGCGCAGTACACGCTGCTCACGAACGAGCGCGGCGGGATCGTCGACGACCTGATCGCCTACCGCCTGGACGACTTCCGCTACCTGCTCGTCGTCAACGCCTCGAACCGCGCCGCCGACTTCCGCTGGCTCAAGGAGCGCGAGCTCAGCGGCTCCGACGTGCGCGACATCTCGGACGAGTACGCGCTGCTCGCCGTGCAGGGGCCGCGCGCGATCGAGAGGCTGGGGCTGCCGCCCGCGCCGGCGTTCACGTTCGCCGAGGCGTCGATCGACGGGGTCGAGTTGATGGTTAACCGCACCGGTTACACGGGTGAGGACGGCTGCGAGCTGCTGTGCATGGCCGAGGACGCGGTCGCGCTCTGGGACGCGGTGCTCGCCCGCGGCATCGTGCCGTGCGGGCTGGGCGCCCGCGACACGCTGCGCCTGGAGGTGTGCTACCCGCTCCACGGCAACGACATCGGGCCGGACACGGACCCGATCTCCGCCGGCCTCGGCTGGACGTGCGCGCTCGACAAGGAGTTCACCGGCGTCGAGGTGCTGCGCCGCGTGGAGGAGCAGGACCCGGCGCGCAGGCTCGTCGCGTTCGTGATGGAGGAGCGCGCGATCCCGCGGCACGGGATGCCGATCGCCGGGGGCGGCGAGGTGACTTCCGGCTCGCACTCGCCGATGCTCGACGTCGGCATCGGCATGGGCTACGTTCCGGCGGCGCAGGCCGCGCCGGGCACCGGGCTGACGATCGACGTGCGCGGCAAGCCGCGCGCCGCTCGAGTCGTGAAGAAGCCGATTTACAAGAGGGAGGGCTGAATGGCCGCTGCGGAGTCGTATCCCGACGACCTCAAGTACCACCGCGAGCACGACTGGGCCCGCGTCGAAGGGGACGAGGCGGTGCTCGGGGTGACCTGGTTCGCCGCCGACTCGCTCGGCGAGCTCGTGCACTTCGAGCCGCCCGCGGTCGGCGCGACCGTGACGAAGGACGAGTCGTACGGCGAGGTCGAGTCGGTGAAGGCCGTCTCCGACCTGGTCGCGCCCGTCTCGGGCGAGGTGCTCGCGGTCAACCAGGCCGTTATCGACGCGCCCGAGACGGTGAACGAGGACCCCTACGGAGAGGGCTGGCTGATCCGGATCCGCCTCTCCGACCCGTCGGAGGTCGACTCGCTGCTCGACGTCGCGGCGTACCGGCAGGTGCTGGCAGAGCAGTGACCCACCCGTTCCTCGCGCTCACCGACTCCGACCTCGAGGAGATGCTCCGCACCGTCGGTGTCACGTCCGTCGACGAGCTCTTCCGCGACATCCCGGCGGCCATGCGCCTGGGCCGCAGCTTGGAGCTCGAGCCGGCGCTTTCGGAGCACGAGCTGTCGGCGCACATGGCCGAGCTCGCGGCGCGCAACGTCGACACGACCCGGGAGCTGTCGTTCCTCGGCGCCGGCATCTACGACCACTACGTGCCGGCGGTGGTCGACACCGTCCTCCAGCGCGGCGAGTTCCTGACGGCGTACACGCCGTACCAGCCCGAGATGAGCCAGGGCGTGCTGCAGTCGATCTTCGAGTACCAGACGGCGATCTGCGAGCTGACCGGCATGGACGTCTCGAACGCGTCCGGCTACGACGGTGAGACCGTCACCGCCGACGCGTGCTTCATCGCGAAGCACGCGACGGGGAAGACGAAGATCGTCGTGACCGAGGCGACGAACCCGCAGGTGCGCCAGGTCGTGAAGACCTACGCTCCCGGCTTCGGGCTCGAGATCGTCGAGCTGCCGCACCGGAACGGCACCACGGACCCCGACGAGCTGCGCCGCGCGGCCGAGGGCGCGGCGGCCGTGATCTTCCAGCAGCCGAACTTCTTCGGCTGCCTGGAGCCGGCACCCGACCTCGCCGCCGCCGCGAACGAGGCGGCGGCGTTGCCGATCGCGCACGTCGACCCGCTCTCCCTCGGAGTGCTCGAAGCGCCCGGCCGCTACGGCTGCGCGATCGCGCTCGGCGAGGGGCAGGCCGCGGGCAACGTCCCCTCGTACGGCGGCCCGCACTACGGCTTCCTCGCCGCCCGGCAGGAGTTCATCCGGCGCATGCCCGGCCGGATCGTCGGCGAGACGGTAGACGCCGCGGGCGAGCGCGGCTATGTCCTCACCCTGCAGACCCGCGAGCAGCACATCAGGCGCGAGAAGGCGACCTCGAACATCACAACCAACCAGACGCTGCTCGCGCTGGGCGGTCTCGTCTACCTGACATGGCTGGGCCCGCAGGGAATCCGCGAGCTGGGGGAGACCTGCCTCTCGCTCGCCGCATACGCCCAGCAGCGCCTCCAAGAGGTCGCCGGCCTCGAGCGTGTGTTTGCAGAACGGGCAACATTCAAGGAGTTTGCAGTCCGGGTCGGACGGAACGCGCGCGACGTGATCCGGGACGCGCGGGCACGCGGCGTCCATCCGGGGTACGCGCTCGGGCGCGACTACGAGGGCATGGACGACGTGCTGCTCGTCGCCGTCA
>Ga0116131_1002207_pt1 | contig 10246 bp, 12 predicted proteins | sample June2015DPH_17_1_FD_89734 | JGI IMG/M metagenome (GOLD analysis project Ga0116131, IMG submission 89734) | Peatland microbial communities from SPRUCE experiment site at the Marcell Experimental Forest, Minnesota, USA - June2015DPH_17_100 | ecosystem: Environmental > Terrestrial > Soil > Wetlands...
AGGTCTAATTCCATTAGTAGTGATATCTAAAGAAGGAAATCCAATTGGAATACCTTTAAATTTGTCGGGATTGTTCTTAATGTCTTGATATCTGTCCCAGCGTAAATCTGAAGACTCATGTAAGTACCCTTCTTTGATATCTTCTTTAACGTTTAACTCAATTTTATTAATACCCTTCTTTAAATCAAGAAGAGCCTGATCTACTTTACCTGATTCAAAATTATTGGCCGATATTAAAAGGGTCTCTTTTAAAAGATCCTTTCTTCTTTCGTCTTTTAATTGATCAACTACAAATTTAACGTTCTGATCTAAAGGATCTAGAGTATTTTGAAGTTCTGTGTAAAGTAAAAATACCCTGTCTCTAGATGCTGCGTCTATCTTTGTAGATTTATCTAGTAGAAGTTTTAAAGTGTCTACTGATATCAGATTTTGATACTTTAGAAAGTACCAGCTAGCTACTTCGTATAATTTACGACACGTTTGATCTTGAAGTAAATCTTCTGTGAATTGCAGCTGCGGCAGCTCTTGTAAGCTAACTACGGAAGAAATAGACTTCTTTAAAAACGTTTTTTCTAAAGTAATATTCATTATTTAAGTGCAAATCCTGGTTTGCTTATATCGTCCTTGCTTGATACTTTAGACTTTAAGATACCTCTTAGCGTCTTTAAAGTTTCGTCGTAATCATGATCAAGACATTTTACACTAATCACTAATTCAGTTAAGCACGCAAAAGACAAACCTTCTGTGTCTATTGTCCACTTGTTTAGATCTTCAAGACCTAGATTAAGTTTTTCCTTGAAGTAAGCTCTTCTCAGATTAGAATTAGGCATGTCTACTTTGATTACCCTATCAAATCTTCTAGGGCGAGCGATGATTCTATCTTCTAGCTTTTCAGGATAATTGGTAGTAGCTATATTGATTACTTTATCTATTTGAGTTTCTCCATCGAGTAAAGCTAATAGTACTGTCTCGCTCTGATTTTCAATGATGTCATCAATATCTTCAAATACACAAATGACAGGTCTATCGGGTTCTACATTTCTAAAAGAAACTAATGCGTCCGACATGAGACTTACTTGATCACAAATAAAAGTAACTCCGTTTTCTTTAACGGCTAATTCATGGGCCGTTTGGGAAATAATACTAGATTTTCCGGATCCCTGAGGACCATAAAGAAGATATCCTCTGCGATGTAATAAACCAAATTTCTTAAAAGTACTTCCCTTTTTCCAGAATTCTGTGATCTCTTTAAATAAATTTCCTGAAAGAGATTCTTCTAGATTAAGAAACTCATCACCTTTAATTTTTCTACTTTTAAAAACAAGACCGTGTGGATTTTCCCAATCAATATGATAGGCTCCGGCGGGCAGTTTAGATATGGTAGAAAGTCCTGGAGTAAATCGACCATTTTCTAAAATATTATACTGACAATAATTTCGAGTATTAAACTGCCCTTCTGTTGACTTAAAAGCTTCTGTAGCTATCGCGGCTGCTCTAGATCTTGCGCTCATACGTTGGCCATCCCCTTTCTAAAATCTATTCCTTCAAAAGGGACAGGAATGCTTGACTCATGTAAAAGTGAATATATCTCGTCACCGTAAGCTGATGCGAACTTTTCAAAAGCTAAATTAGATGTTATAATTGTAGGAAGTAAACTATTAGATCTATGTCTTAAAATATCATTAAGACATCCTCGTACTAAGGCTACATTTGTTCGAGATTCGTTTCCTACCTCATCTAGTACCAGAAAATCTTTTTCTAATACTGATCCTGTAAATTCCATCTTTAAATCCAGATCTTTCCATCCACTTGCATACTCATTAACACATCTATCTAAAGTTGTAAAGTATCCAGTGTATCCATATTTAAAAGCTTCGTTTAAAACAGCGCTTGCTAAATGTGTTTTAGCTAATCCAGGAGATCCATATAGTACTAGTCCCATGCCAGAAGCTTTGTGATCAGCTATTTTAGTTACATAGTCCTGCAAAATCTTTCTAGCTTCTAAAATTTGAGGGTGAGTAATATCTTCTACTTTTGCAGATCTATATTTAGCAGGCAGATTTGATTTAACCTTTCTAAACTCTACTCTAAAAATATCTAAACATGAACAACCTATTGCGGTTCCCTTGCATTTAGGACACGCTAAAATTATCTGCTCTTTTAGCCGTAAAAGCTTCTTTTTATCTCTTTCGCTTAGCATTTAGATTTCTTTGCCCACTTCTCTTTTTCTTTCAAAAGCCATTCTCTTAACTCGGGAGTTATTTCAATCTTACTATTCTTTACCTTTTTAGAAGCCAGATCTCCACCATTTTTAAAATAAGAGGGTGCGGCAGCTAATAAAAATCTAACATCTATAGGTAAGGATCGAGGTCTATCGTTATAAGACTTAAACATCTCGTCTATGAAAACAAATACTTCTTTACGAGATTTATCTGCGTTATGAAATTTATCTAATATTTGAGACATTATAACGCAATCTCTAGCGTAATTCACTGGGTAGTCTACTTTAAGTTCTTGGCGGTATTTGTTGATAAAGTACTTAACAAATTCGGTGGATGTTGTCTGATCAAGAGACTTATCGCGTTTAATTTTTAACATATTATAAATAGGTGCTCTCCGTATTTCTTATTCGCGCGGAGAGCTTCGCGACTTCTAAGGTGATCTTAGGCTGTGGGTGTAGGTAGCTTCTTAAGCTTAGACCTACGAACGCTAACAAGATTGCGGACGTTCTTCTCAGATAGATCTGGAAAAGCTTCCAAAACCTTGCGGACAATTTCCTCTGTAGGGAGACTGCCCTTTAGACCCTCGTCGATTAGCGCTGACTTAACTCCACGCTTCGGCGAGTTTACCTGGGCAGGTGCACCTGCCGTGTTCTCTGTCGTCATGATTATTTCTCCTTCACTTTCTTTCAGCTGATATTCTAAAGGCAAAGTTACAATATTCCCTGTTTTGCCTGACCGTACTGTAATAGTATTTGCTTCTTTCTCAAGAACCTCGACGGGGACATCATCCGAGGCTAGATATCTGTTTCCGATAATAGCTTCGCTTGCTTTGATGATCATATTACATATTACAATAAATACGACAAAATGTTTCGCTAATTGAACGTAATATCTTCAACAGAATTTACTTTTTTAAGATTAAACTCTGGTTCAGATTGATATACTTCGAAACGTCTCTTAGAATGTTTACCGAAAAATTTGCATTGGTCATCGTATATATCTATGATGGTAGCAGTCTTCTTTGTAGGGGTTACTCTAAGGGCTCTTCCTGCCAATTGTAGGGCATCTACTCCTGACTGACCTGCTTTTGTGTTGATCAGTACGTCTAGACTGGGACAGTCTACTCCCTCTCCGAATACCGAGGTAGATATAACCACGTCTAGATTGCGTGCGTCTAGATCTGATAAGATCTTTTTACGTTCATCAGCGTCACGCTTTCCGTGAGCAAATTTTACTCTTCCGGGCATAACTTCTTCCAGTAGGGCTTCTAAAACTTCCCCGTGTTCTACTCGAGTAACGGCTATTAAACATGTTTTACCTGACGTTACGGCTTTCAGGGTAGCTTGAACAATTAACTTGTTGCGATCCATATTGTTTACAATTTGTTGAGTATAAAATCCTGCGTAAGGGGTTGCAGGAGGTTTACCATGATTAAAATTTAATAAGTAGAAAGAGGGTTTAGCTAAATAGCCTCTTCTTATAAGTTCAGAGGCAGATATTTTAGCACATACGGCTCCCGTATGGGCGTCTAATAAAAGATCTGCACCATCTTCTCTAAAGGGTGTGGCAGAAAATCCCCATCTATAAAAGGCTTTGGTGCATCGAGGTAATACTTCAGAAAAGATGTCAGCACTCGTGTGATGTGCTTCGTCTATAATAACACACTCGGATCTTTCTACACACTGTCTGATAATCTCAGGCTTAGGAATAATAGTATCATCTCTATCTATATCTTTGACTTTCTTAAGATCCCCTCCGTAGGCCCTGAATACTGTTTGAATCATTGCTACTGTTACATTCTGAGGGTATACTATACCACAACCTATTTTGCCTATAGGAATACCTAGTCTACTGTGTAGTCTCTCTATCAGCTGATAAAAAATGTCCTGTTTGTGAATTAGTACTAAGGTGGGTAGATTTGTTTTGCTGATGAGATCAGCTATCATTTCCGTCTTACCTGCACCCGTAGGAAACTGAATCATTCCTCTTTGCTTTGATAAAGCTGTGTTGCTTCCAATTAGCTGATAATCTCTTAAAGCGAGTCCTTTTAAAGGTATAATATTTCCTAGAGCGGGCTTGATTCTGATGTCTTTAATTGTTAAGGTAATAAAATGATCTTTACAGGTTTCTCTGAGAATTGAAATTAAGCCTGTAGGTAAGGTTAGTAATTTCTTATTAAAAAGCTTTTTTCTACCATCCCAATATCCGTTCTGAAAATAAGCAGAAAAATTTGCTCCGGGTATTTCATAGGACATACGATGTGATAGATCTGACCAAAAACAAGTAGGTAGGTTTCCTGTGATTTGAGTTAGTACATTGCTAACAGTTGCTGTACCTGAATAAGGTATGTTTTCAGCACAGAGGCATTGAAGGGTTGCTTTTGATAGTCTGTCTACCTTTGTTAGACTTATTTTCATTAAATCTTTTTAGAACAGGGCTCATTGTGTTTTATAGTATATGTCTTAATAGCACAAGCCCAACAATCTGCCCAAAATATAGCTTGCGCCTTCCACGCATCATCAGCGTCTTCAGGCGCTATTTGATTAATAAATTGAACTGCGTCTAAAGGCTTAGTATCACTCATTAGCCAATATGAGCTCTGAGGTTAAAGTGTTTATACAGTGTGTGCAGGAAACTCTAATAGCTCTGTCGTCTACGTAATAGTCGGCGTGTGGTTTTCCTATCCCTAACCATATCTCGTCGTAAGGGATTCTGTTTGATTTTAACCATTGACTTACAGTATTTACTGATTTTAAATATACCTTATTATCGGCTGTAGTAATTCTGCAAGTGAATATTACTATATAAGCTCCAGCTTTCTTACATTTTCTGGCCAGCTTGGCTATTTTTGGAACAGGATTCCCTATTGAAGAATATCCCTTCCAGCTGGAGAATTTTGCCAGGGTCCCATCAAGATCAAACGCTACCGTAGACGTTTTTCTTTCTGAAAGCTTTTTAAGAAGCTCTAGGTCTTGAGGGGACTTTTTCATTAGGCTGCAGAAACCGTCTCTCTGGCTGCTACAAGAGAATCTGTTCGTACTACATTAGAAGCCTTATGTCCCTTGTCAGAACTGGTTAGCGTAAATCTTACCTGCTGTCCCTCTCGCAAACTACGAAACCCTTTAACCTGTTCTATGTCGGAGTAGTGAACAAACACATCTCCTACTCCTTCCACAACAATAAAACCATACCCCTTCTTGGGATCAAACCACTTAACCATTCCTGTCTGACTCATATTCTACTCCTGTTAAACCAGATATCGCACTTCAGTTAATTTTACAAAAGCTCTGACTAAACATTTCGGGTAGTAATTAATTGCTATATTATATGACTAACTAGATTGCTAATGCTAGTTATTTGTGCTATATCTTAAAGCTAGACGGATAGTACATTGTAATTCGTTTGAGTTTCTATACAAAGGCTCACCTCAGCTTTTCGCCATCGAATGTATCGAGGCTAACGAAGTTTGGAGGTGTTAATCTGGGTAGGGTTAGTTACTGCGGATAAAAATATAATTATACCGGAGTTATTTTAAGATGACTTGGTGTAATATGTGGTATTATTTTGTGATTTTGTTGGCCGTTCTATTATTTTTCTAAAAGCTAAATCTAAATAGCTATTAGCTATTTAGATTACGATTATTAATAACTAAAGTTATTAATAATCGTGGAGATATACCATCTCCCGAATAGTATAATGATTTACAGAAATGGGTAGATCCGTCGGTTGGTGTACGCGATTACATCCACGCAGGGATTGCATAGTTTTAGATATTCAGGCGTCCCGTGTAAGAGGGTAAGCAGTTGGAGGCCTGAGTAAACGCTTGGTATATATCCGAGATTGCTGTCAGTGAGATAAGGAGAATACTTTAATATAACCTTAATCTCAAGTTGAGCTACCAGTTGAGTAGGGGGTCGTATATCAATAAGATGTGGACAAGCCGCCCCAAAATCTCTGTGGAAATAAATAGGTATTATACCCATTTTTAATCCTTCAGCAAATGAAGCACTCTTATAATATTTTCAGGTATTAAATCTGGTTGAATAATAGATATATTCTCTAATATAGATATTAATTCCGTGATAACAATTAAGAGAAGGAAGGTGCTAGAAAGCCAAGATAACAGAGAGATGTCTCCTGCTAGACCTCCTACAATAATCAAAGCACAGTAATTGCTAAGTTTAATTAGAGATTTATACCACTTCTTTGAAGAAACTTTTTTCTTTTTAACAGCTACTACTAGACCTGTGATAGTATCTATCAAAACAAGTAAAACTACGGTCCCTATTACAGAGGGTGTAAGAGCTTTAAGAACTGAAGCAAAAATAAAAGAGACTGTAGCTGCACCTACTTTAGTTAAAACAGATGTAGATGAAAGTACCTCTACCGTCGGATTAAGCCACGCCTTAAACAAATTACCCATGAGATTAGCTCAAACATAGTTAGAAGTTATTTCTCAAATCAAGTCCTAGAAATTTTCCACCCAACCAACCTGGTCCACCTGTAATGCCTAACTCCAAGTTGTTAATGTGAAGAAACTGAGGCATTAAATTATCTATATGATAAGTAAGCCCCGGTCCCCAAAAATAAGGATTAATCTGTAAAATACCCGAGTATCTTCCCGCATAACCCCACTTCCAATCTAAAGAAGGGGTGACGGGTAGACTTAAAGAGCCCCCATTATAAGGAATTGTCGTTTTAACTGAGGGTGAAACAATCATGCCGTAACCAAACCTACTAGTAAAGCCCCATGTCTTAACAGAAACAGTGGTAGACTGATCTATTTGATTAGCTACCCCTGCAAGGTCCTTCTGAATAGCCGTTATCTCAGAAGGAGTTTTTGCCGCCAACAATTGAGCCATCAAGGCATTATATTTTGCTTGAAGAGCTTCTTTTTCTTTAGTAACAACTTGAACGCCTCCTTCATCAGGAACGTAAACAGTCTTTACAACAGTCTTACCTTTCGCGTTTTTTACTTCTTCGAGAAGCTCTCTATTTTTAAGAATATACTCCGCCAAAGTTCCTGAGGGCAAACCCTTCGCCGCAATCTCAGCCGTCTGGCGAGCCTGTTTTTCCGAATTGTATCTATGAAACCATATTCCCGAACAAATTAAAGCAACAACTAAAAGTATATGTTCTACAATTCTTAAGTATCGTTTTAAAGTATCAATCATATTTTATATCTCCAGTATAACTAATACACTTTAGATATAAAAAATTTTCAAAAATGTTAAACAACAAGTCACTAGCCCGCTATCTCTGTGACGGTGTTATCGCCTTGGTTAACTACCCAAATATTCGTTCCATCGAAAGCAATCGCAGTTGGGTTACTACCAGTAGGGTAAGTGTTGATTGTGGATCCGCTAGTACTTAGCACAGTCAGAGAACTGTCTCCTTGGTTTGCTACACAGAGATTAGTACCATCATAAATAATAGCCTGAGGATTATTACCTACAGTAAATGTCCCTAGCGTAGAACCTGTAAGATTCATTTTAGTAACATAGTTTGTACCTACATTAGCAATCCACATATTAGTACCATCAAAAGCTATAGACCATGGATAACTACCCGCAGAAAATGTTCCGATAAAAGATCCATCTGGCGCTAACTCAGTAACGGTACCACTATAAGGATTAGTAACCCAAATATTCGTTCCATCGAAAGTGAGGGCGTTAGGATAACCTCCCCCGGCTGAAGAATTCCATATTACAGATCCTGATGTATTTAATTTAGTAGCAGATCCATCCTGATTTGCTATCCACAAATATCCACCGCCAAAAACAATAGCCTCTGGAGCTGCCGCGGAAACAGTGAATGTTCCAAGAGTGCCTCCAGAAAGGTTCAGCTCAGTAACTGTGTTGTCGAATTTATTGGTCACCCACATATTAGTCCGATCAAAAGCAATTCCAGTCGGCCCATTACCGACAGAAAATGGGCTAGATCCAACAGGAGTTCCTGTAGGACTTAACTCAGTCACAGTATTGTCCATACTATTACATATCCACATATTAATACCATCAAAAGCGATTGCGTCGGGCTGATTACCTACGGTAAATGTCCCACTATTAGGAGGTGGTAGAAGTACACTGCTATAAGACAGAATTCCTATAGAAGTAGCCATTAACTTAAGTTACCCATTAATACCCAATTATCAATGGAGACCTGTATAAGAGTCACTCCAACATACTGAGCGTCAATTGTAAGATATCCGCTTATAGAATTAATTGTTACTCCTCCATCTGGTATAAAAGAAACTGGAGAAGTTCCCATCTGTATGCATTCGATCTGAGTCCCTATAGGAAATGGAATGGATCCATTTTCAGGCACCGTAACAGTTACTGAAGGATCTATAGAATCCGTAAATAATACTAAAGGATTAGTCCCACTATTACTACCATCAATCAAAGCGAAGGTATATGTAGCACTACCCTGAGAATTAACAGTTCTTACTGCAGAGGTTATAGGAGCCTGCCAAGTTGCATCAGAAGAATCCGTAGCAGTAAGTACCTGGCCTACAGAAGGTGTTCCCGTAACTGCTATTCCTCCTACGGCAGTAGCGCTGCCATTTAGAGGACCATTAAATGAGGCAGCTGTAATAGATCCTGAGCCGTTAGTAGTAATAGCTCCACTATCAAGAGAGGAAGCCCCTGTAACAGCTGTTAAAGTATTAACAGTTGGACTAGGATAAGTTCCAGATAAATTACCTCCAGCAATTGTTCCCCCTATTATAGGACCATTTAAATAAGTTCCTATGTGAGTAGCAGTATTATCACCATGATTAGCTACCCAAATATTGGCTCCATTAAGATTCACACCTTGAGGACCAGCGCCAACAGTATAGGTCGCAACTATAGCACCCGTAGAAGTAAGAAGCTCTGTTACTATACCTTCTAAAGAGCTTGAAACCCATACATTAGTTCCATTAGTAGTTATTCCCCAAGGATGAGGAATCGCAAAATTTCCTAGAATACTTCCTGTAGAAGCTAAAATCTTTGTTACATTACCTGTACCATAATCTGCTAACCACGTATAAGTTCCATCAGAGCAAATACCTACAGGATCATTACCTACGTTTATAGTTCTTATAGTAGCTCCTGTAGAAGCCAACAACTGCGCGACAGTATTATTACCTGCATCGCTTACCCATACATAAGTTCCATCTAAGCTAAGAGCTCTGGGAGAAGAAAAACCTACTGTATGAGTAGATACCACAGCTCCTGTAGCCGCCAACAATTTAGTAATTGTAGCAACACCAAAACTTGCTACCCACACATAAGTTCCATCAGACGCAATCCCTTTAGGTTCTATAGCTACATTATATGTTCCAATAGTAGCTCCTGTAGAAGCTAGAAGTTTGGTAACATTATTAGAACTCTGATTTGCTACCCATATCCAAGTTCCATCAGAACTAACACCACTAGGATTACTCCCTACAGAATAAGTTCCTATAAAAGTTCCGGTAGAAGCAGATAATTTAGTTACACTATTACTGCCCATATTAACTACCCAAACAAAGTTGGAATCAACACTAACATCCACGGGAGACGTCCCTACAGCGTATGGGAGAGTAAAAGAACCCGGAACGAGCCCTGGATTAGGAAAGGTACCACTTAAAGCTCCTCCCAATATAGTTGATGTTTTTATTAAATTTGAAGAATCCGATAGATTAGCTGAAGAAATTTGTACTCCCGAAATTTCATACTGACCCCCTATATTAAGGTTGCCCGCAAGAGCTAAATCACCACTATTATCAGCTGTATATTTTGTTCCCATATATTATCCTAAAATTATAACAGCTACACCATTATACCCCTTAAATTGACTATCAGTTGTATTAAACCACACTTGACCTGTAGTAGGACTTCCAGGATCTGAAGCTACCAGATTAAAAAAAGACGCTGGGGCCGGAGTTTGCCAAGAAGCCAGCCCCGAGATATTAGAAGTTAGAACTTTACCTAAACCCTGAGTACCATCTATTATGTTTAGAGAACCATTAATGAATGCCCCGCCTGAAGGCCTGATTC
>Ga0116131_1002208_pt1 | contig 10245 bp, 8 predicted proteins | sample June2015DPH_17_1_FD_89734 | JGI IMG/M metagenome (GOLD analysis project Ga0116131, IMG submission 89734) | Peatland microbial communities from SPRUCE experiment site at the Marcell Experimental Forest, Minnesota, USA - June2015DPH_17_100 | ecosystem: Environmental > Terrestrial > Soil > Wetlands...
ACTGACCTTCGCCGCCAACTTGCCGAGCTTTCATCTTCCCTGACGCCGGCCCACCCGGCAGTAAAGAAAGTCCAAGCCCAGGTAACCACCCTGGAGTCGGCCCTCCAGAAGGAACGCACGAACGTCATCCAGCGCATCCGGAACGAATATGAGTCCGCCTATCGCCGCGAGAATCTGCTTGCTGCGAACTACGCCTCCCAAGCCCGGCTTGTGTCCGAGCAGGCGGCCGAAGTGGCCCATTACAACATTCTCAAAAGCGATGTAGACACCAACCGGCAGCTTTACGACTCCATGCTTCGCAACGTCCAGGAAGCCGGGATGACCTCCGCTCTTCGCGCCAGCAATATCCGCGTGGTGGACTGCGCCATACCCCCCACACGTCCCTACAAACCGAGGCTCGTCTTGAATTCGGCGCTGGGCCTTCTTTTCGGAGCCCTTTTCGGCTTCGTCTTCGTCGTGATGCGCGAGCGCGCCGACCAGAGTATCCAGGCCCCCGGTGAGGCCGCGTTATCCCTTGGCGTACCGGAGCTGGGCGTGATCCCTTCACTGGATGCCGAACGGAGCCGGTGCTTCGCTTACTACCAAAAAGGAAGGGCAACCAAGGGCGTTGAATTGAAGAACAACGAACGATCCCGGCAGGTCGAATTGGTCACCTCGCAGAGAGAGCCCTCGGTTTTGGCCGACTGCTTCCGGGCCACAGCGACCTCGATTCTGTATGCCGGGGAGAACGGCACCCGGCCACGAGTCATCGTGCTGACCAGCGCGAGCCCGAGGGAGGGAAAGACGACGGTGGCGAGCAACCTGGCGCTGGCGCTAGCCGAGATCGGCTCGCCGGTTCTGCTGGTCGACGGCGATCTGCGTAAGGGGCGGCTGCACGAAATCTTCGAGGTGTCCAACGCGTGGGGGTTGAGCGATCTGCTCGCGGGAAAAGAGCTGCCCGAAGGCCGCGAGAAAATATTTGTCGGGACGGGCTACCAGAGCCTGTATCTGCTGCCTGCGGGGTCTCCAGCACTCAGCATCTCAGGCCTGCTCCATTCACCACGGACATTGGAGTTTCTGAATCACACGCGGGAGGAGTTCCACACGGTCATCATCGACACGCCCCCCATGCTCCAGATGCCGGACGCGCGAGTGCTCGGACGGCTGGCGGATGGCGTCATTCTGGTGGTGCGCTCGGCTCAGACCACGAGGGAGACGGCGGCGGCGGCCGCCCAGCGGCTAACGGAAGACGGAACGCGCGTGCTGGGAACGATTTTGAACGAATGGGATCCACGGAAAGCGAGCCATCCCGGCTACGCGTATGCGTATCGCCATTATCATTACGAGGCGAACAGGGGCTAGTGTCCTGAAGAACAGGATTCAGGAGTCAGGATTCAGGAACAGCCTTGATTGACACGGGAATCCTGGCTCCTCGATCCTGCTTTTGAATTGTCTGTACCATTAATGGTGAACTTCATCGCGTGGCGCGAAAAAAACAGATCCTTCGCTTCGCTCAGGATGACATGTCCCGCCGCGGCGGGAGCGGAGCGCAGCGTAGCGAAGAATCTGCTTTTGGTTGCAGCTAGGCCGCGCTGTGCCTCTGTGCCTCGGTGGTGAAAAGGTACTTAACCTGAATCCTGAATCCCGAGTCCTGAATCCTGAATCCTGCTTTTTGGAAACCCAGGGCTGTGAAAGAATTACGAGGCGAACCTCGAAGGCTCTTCCTGACTCCTGACTCCTGAATCCTGCTTTTCCGATGACAGCACTCCGCCGTCGCATCCTTCTCGAAGCCGCCAAGCTCTTTGACTTGGCGGTGATGGTGTTCTCTTTCGGGCTGGCCACCGTGCTGGTGGCGCGCGAGACTCCGGCGACGTCGCTTGCCGAGTTCCTCTCCATGCGGGTAAAGGTCGCGAACTTTGCCCTCTTCGCGCTTTTTCTCCTCGCATGGCGCCTCGTCTTTTCCTCCTTCGGTCTGTACAGCTCGAAGCGTTTCTCCCCGCGCTGGGCGGAGGTGTTGGACATCGCGAAGGCGGCCACGCTCGGCTCCGCCATCGTATTCGTTGCGGCAATCTTCCTGCGAATCCGAATGGTAACGCCGCTTTTCATCCTGCTTTTCTGGGTGGCCAGCACCCTCGCGGGAGCAGGCAGCAGGGTCCTGCTCCGCACCATGCTGGGAGGCATACGCCGGCGAGGCCGCAACCTGCGCGAAATGGTGGTGGTAGGCACCAACCCGCGCGCTATTCGCTTCGCGCGCAAGGTCGAGTTCCGGCCGGAATTGGGTTACCGGATCGTCGGCTTCGTGGACGACGCCTGGAACGGACTCGCGGAGTTCCGGAAGACGGGCTACCCGCTGGTCGCTGACTTCGCTGGTTTTCACACTTTTCTGCGGGAACATGTCGCTGATGAAGTAATGGTCGCGCTGCCGATGCAGTCCTCTTACGCGCAGGCGGCGCGCATTGCCGCGCTTTGCGAGGAGCAGGGCATCGTGGTGCGGCTGCTCTCCGACATCTTCAACCTGCGCCTGGCGCAATCGACGGCAGGAGAGTTCGAAGGCGAAGCCGTAATCACGCTTTCCACCGGGACGCCGGACGGCTGGCAGCACCTCTTCAAGCGCACCTTGGATGTCTCGCTTTCGCTGCTGGCGATGCTGCTGCTATCGCCCCTGTTTTTGCTGGCCACACTGATCGTCAAGCTCACCTCGCCGGGGTCAAGCTTCTTCGTTCAGGAGCGCGTCGGCCTCAACAAGCGAAGGTTTCGCCTGTACAAGTTCCGGACCATGGTGGCGGATGCGGCCGAGCGGCAACGGGAGATCGAGCACCTGAACGAGGCGCGCGGCCCGGTGTTCAAGATCAGAAATGATCCGCGCCTCACGCCCGTGGGGAAGTTCCTGAGGAAGACGAGTATTGATGAGCTTCCGCAGCTCTTCAACGTTCTGAAGGGCGACATGAGCCTGGTCGGCCCCCGCCCGCTTCCCGTGCGTGATTACCAGGGATTCAATCAAGACTGGCAGCGCCGCCGCTTCAGCGTCCGCCCGGGCATCACCTGCCTGTGGCAAATTAACGGTCGCAGCTCCATCCCCTTCGAAAAATGGATGGAACTCGATATGGAATACATCGACCACTGGTCGCTCGGGCTCGATTTCAAAATCCTGGCGAAGACCATTCCCGCCGTCATTAAGGGTGCCGGCGCCGCGTAGGGAACTTATGTCTTTGGCACCACCCGTGGTTGAAACCTGGTCCAGGGGCGAACAGCTTCGTGGCTTACTAACAGGCTGGATGGCTTGGGTGGGGAAGGGGGCACTCGCCGTCCTCGACCAAGGCCTTATCTCCGGATCCAATTTCCTCACCGGGATTTTGCTGGCGCGCTGGCTAGCGCCCGAAGCTTACGGTGCCTACGGCTTCGCGTTCGCCATCTTCCTCTTGCTCTCACTTGTTCATCAAGCCTTGATTCTCGAGCCCATGAGCGTGTTTGGCCCCTCACAGTATCGGAATTGCCAGCGAGAATACCTGGGTAGTCTTCTCTGGATTCACGGCGGCCTTGCGCTGCCGACCGCCTTTGTTCTCGGAACGGCGGCATGGGTGGCGCATGAGGCTGCACGGTCCCCTGGCCTGCCGGGCGCTCTCGCGGGTGTGACGTTCGCAGCCCCTTGCGTCCTGCTCTTCTGGCTGGTGCGCCGTGCGTTCTACGTGAAGCTGGCCCCGCAAGGTGCCGCCATGGGAGCGCTGTTTTACAGTACAGTTGTTCTGGGCGGGCTGTGGGTGGTCTACCAGCGGGGCGTGCTCTCGCCCTTCTCTGTTTTCCTCCTGATGGGTCTCGGGGCGCTCGCGGCTAGCGGACTTCAGCTATTTCGCCTAAGGCCGACAATGAAGCCGCGGCTAGGCAATCCCAGTTTGAGCGCGGTTGGCCACGAGCATTGGGACTACGGCCGCTGGGTCCTGGCGGCCGCGGTGGCCTCCTGGGTACCCTGGAACATCCAATACGCCCTGTTGAGCGCTTCCTCCGGCATGGCCGCGGCGGGTCAACTGAGGGCGCTGTTGAACCTGACACTGCCGGTCGCCCAGGGTCTTGAACCCCTCTTCCTTCTGTCGCTGCCGTACGCCTCCGGCGTTTACAGCGCGAGAGGTGTGCGCGGAGTTGAAGGCTTGACGCGCAGACTGACAGTGCTCTTCACGTGCGCAGCCATCGCCTACTGGGCCGTGGTCGTCGCCCTCAGAAAGCCAATTCTCTTGTTTCTGTACGCGGGCAAATACACGGAAATCGGATCCCTGATCCCCTGGATCGCCTTGGCCTCACTGTTCAGAAGCGCCGGCTACGGTCCCATGGTTGCCCTGCGGGCCGTCCAGTCCCCGGCCTCAACTTTTGTTGCCTGCTGTCTTTCAGGCTTGTTTGCGCTTGCGGTGGGCATTCCCGTCATGCGAGCACTGGGAGTGAGCGGCGCGGTGCTGAGCATCATCGCATCAAGCGCTGTAGTCCCCGTCGCCGCGAGCTTGATGCTCCATCGCAAGACTAGCTTCGCTCGGCAGTGAATTCTTATGTGGCGGTGGAACTGAGTATGCGGCTACCAAGATGGCTGACATGCCGTGGTGCCTTGAGCAAGGCCGGGTCAAGCCGGCAACCTGACACAGCACGCGCTCAGCCTTGACTAGCGAGGCGCTATGGCGGCGCGGTCGATTCCCAACAGGCAAGAATCCAATGTTTAGCGCTCTGAGCACAGCGATCCCCGAAAGAGTCGCCGGGTTTTTGCTGTTTGCCACGCTCGGCGTTTTGGCGGTATCACAGCCTCTAGTTGCGTGCGGCTTGCTGGTCGCCTTCGTTGCCTTGAGCGGCTTGGCATACTTCCTGCTGAGTCGATCTTCCCTCCGGCTTTGGCAGGTTCTCGTCCTGGTCGCTCTTTCCGGATACATCGTGCTGAACTACGGATTCGCAAATGTGGCGTTTCATATCGGTGGGCTGCCCATTATCCTCGGCCACGCGCTGATGTTTGCCGCACTCGCCATTGTAGTTCTCAGCGGACGGGTATCGATTATGAGGGAGCTACGCGAACCGGCAGTCCTAACTTCGTTTGCTCTGATTCTTTTTTCATTTATTCATTTGGTCGCAGACGTTCCTCGGTTCGGGTTCATGGCCGTGCGAGACGGCTCCCTCTTCATTGAAGGTGTTTTTTTGCTACTAGGACTGGCCTGGGCGAAAAATGCTTCTAGCTCACTTCCTCTAATGAAGTGGCTGTTCTGGGTGTTCTTCGCAAATCTCCTCTACTGCCTGTCCCTTCCTTGGGGGGAATCAATACGTTCATGGTCGCCGAACTCGGGCATATTTCTAGTAGTTCCCGTGTTCGGGTGCTATGGAGATGGTTGCCTGTATCTGATGACGGGCGCACTGTTCTGTTTATGGTGCGCCCGGTATGCGGTGAGGTTGCCGCGTTGGGTCCTGTACCTCCTGGCCGTGGTTCAGCTCTTTGCGCTTGCTATCCACCAAGCGAGATCGATGTATCTGGCAATTCCGTTAGTGTTCATGATCCTTATACTCGTGGGTGAGGTCCGGAAGGCGGCCAAAATCGGACTTGCGGTGGGAGCAGCCTTCCTCGTGGTTACCTCGCTGGCCTTTCTGCCCAGTCTGCATCTGGAGGGCCGCCTGGGCCCCGTGACTCCGCAGTTCCTGGAAGAGCACCTGAGCAGCCTGGCTTTGGTAAGGGGTACACCTGGAGAGGGCTCAATTGAAGATCGGGAAAAGTGGACGTCCGATGTCTGGCGGCGAGCCACCTCGAGCACGACTAACCTCCTTATAGGGGAGGGCTTTGGCAAGCCCCTTATAGACTTTGAGACGCCCGGACGTGTGGCGGTCAGGCAGCCCCACAACACCCACCTAACCGTGTTGGCGAGGCTTGGACTCGTCGGCATGCTCCTCTGGACCTTGTTCCATCTTTCCATCGTCGGACGTTTCCTTCGCACGCTGCGCACGCGGGGCTCCCTCGACAAACAGTCTTCCTCGCTTGTCTTATGGCTGTTCCTGTTCTACGTAAGCTTTATGCTTGTGACGAGCGTGCAACCCCTGCTCGAGTTTTCTTACGGGGCGATTCCCTTCTACCTCCTGATGGGCTTTGCTCTCGGGCTCATGCGCAAGCTGTCGGAGGGGAGGGTCCATGGAGGCCACCAACGAGGGGCTCCGGCTCATACTTAGCCGGGTGACAGGAGCTGATATTTTGGATGCCGGGCGTGCGGTCTGGGCGGTGCCCCGTACAGCCGAGGAGTAAGGCCTTTGTATGCATTTCCAGCTGTCTAAGGGCCTCCCTGGCACCCGTGTGCTTGGGCTCGGCTGCGAGCTGGCACTTGGAGCCATACGTCCCTACGTTCGTCGCCATGGTTCTTTTGATTAAACTTTCAGTGAGTGGTCGCGGGAAGATGGTAGCTCCTGTGAGGGACGCACGAATGCAAACTGAGGTGGGTCACATATATGTACACACGTGAGCGCTCGGAGCAGCCAGCGGTATCCGTGATCGTAGTGAGCCACAACGCGAGACCATTATTGCGAGACTGCTTGCTGTCCGTTAAGGCAGCGCAAGGCCCGCGACACTTCGAGGTGGTTGTCGCTGATAACGCTTCGAGTGATGGCAGCCTGGAGATGTGTCGAGATGAGTTTCCTGACGTGCAGACCATCGAAAACCATGAGAACCTGGGGTTTGGGATGGCTAACAACCAGGGTATCAGGGCCAGCAGAGCGGAGTTGGTTTTGCTTTTGAACAGTGACACGGTTGTTTCGGCCGAGAGCGTGAATAGACTGATTGAACAAATCCTGTGCCGACCAGGGGTCGGCGTGCTCGGCTGCCGCGCGATCAGGCCAGACGGGAGCGAACAACCATCGTGCTTTAATTTTCCAAGTCTCAAGACGGCCATTGTTGAGCGTCTCCTGCTGTACGGCCTATCCCGGAAGCTACCACACACGGTGATGGAATACCACGCCACCGACGGCCCCTTTGAGTGTGATTGGGTACTGGGCGCATGCATGTTGGTTCGAAGGGCCGCACTTGAGGCAGTCGGTGGGTTTGATGAAAGCATCTGGATGTACGGGGAAGAGATGGACCTTTGCTACAGGATTAAGGCGGCTGGCTGGAAAATAATGTTTGATCCACATGCTGAGATCATTCATCTCGGCGGTGGCTCTTGGGGAAAGCGAGCATGTTCGCCGACGGTATTGAAGGTTTTGGGCCTGCTGTACTTTTTCGTTAAGTACCGCTCATGGGGCATCGCTAGTCTGGTCCGCATTCTGATCGCAGCCGGCGCAATCTTACGGATCTTCGTCTGGATGACCGCCTTGGTCGGGAAGAGGGACGAGCGTAAGTCTATATTCGGTGAGCTGCGGGCCAACCTTTTGATCCTACGGAGTGGCGTGGGACTTCGTAAGAGTGTCACTGCAGGACGCGGCCATTTCCTGAACGCAAAGCTTACTCGGCGTCGCCCGCCAGACTCTTCGGCCAGTCTTCGCCCCTGGGTGTAATTGCGGCGCCGCACTCCACAGCACTTTGGGCCAGCGGAAAGCACGGGAGGGGCTTGTGTCCCCCCGTTCCTCTACGCGGGAGCACCGCAAGGGTGCTTCCCTACACCGAGCCGTCTGTCGGTCTGAGGTGAAGCCTCGCCGGGAGTTTCACAAGCCGTGCCAAAATTAAGCATTGTGACGACGAGTTGGGACGACGGCGACCCGTTGGGCCTGAGGGTGGCGGAGCTATTGCGCGCCCGGCATCTTCCGGGAACTTTCTATTTTCCGTTCATTGATTACGACGGGCGCCGGACCCTCACACCTGATCACCTCAGGTCCTTGGCGTCGGAAGGCTTCGAGGTGGGCGGCCATGCCATGTCCCACAATGTTCTGCCGCAGTTGAGTTCCAAGGAAATCGCCCGGGAAGTAGGCGTCTGCAAGGACCGGCTGGAAGACATCCTCGGTAAGCAGGTCCGGATGTTCTGTTACCCGAAAGGCCGATTCAACGCCGCCGTGGTACGGCATGTGAAGCACGCCGGCTATGAAGGTGCTCGAACAACCCGCATGTTTAGGCAGGGGCTTGATTTCAGTCCTTTTCGAATGCCCACAAGTCTCCTCGCTTATCCCAACACAAGAATGCAGCACACGAAGAACCTGGTCAGGGGTAGGAATATCAGAGGACTTCTTCCCTATGTCACTAGATTCATCTGGTGTGATAGTTGGGTTTCAATCGGCAAGATCCTCTTCGATCGGGTCCTGAAGGGAGGCGGCGTCTGGCACTTGTACGGCCATTCTTGGCAGATCGAAGAAATGGGCCTCTGGGATGATCTGAAGGAGATTTTAGATTATGTGGGCGGGCGGGAAGGCGTCCGCTATGTTACCAACGCGGAGGTGTTGACCTTCCTGCCCGAAAGGACGCCTGTACCCCCCCAAAACTCAATTTTGCAGCGCTGAGATGAAGATTCTCGTCGTTCGCAGCACCTCCCAGCAGCCTGGCGGCAAGGGCGGCATGAAGGTAGATCCATGATAGTACTTATGGCTCATAACCGTTACCGGATTGATGGCGGAGAGAACAGTATGTGGGAAGCGACTGCTCGCTTGCTTAGTCAGAACGGTCACCAAGTTCGCCTCTTCACCCGCGACAGCCGAGAGGTGCGTGGCCTGGGGGGAAAACTAAATGCTTTCAAACAAGGGATCTACTCAGCAGAGGCAAAAGAGGAATTCTCATCCATCCTAGAGTCTGAGAAACCGGACATCGTTCATGTCGGCAACCTGTACCCGCTAATTTCGCCGTCGGTCTTGGTAGCCTGCCGACAGCATGGCGTACCCGTGGTAATGCGGTGCCCCAACTACCGCCTCACTTGCCCGACGGGGTTGCACTACCGGAAGCAAGCTATCTGCGAGCTGTGCGCCGGCGGCCGCGAATATTGGTGCGTGTTGAAGAATTGCCGGGGCAACCTGTTCGAAAGCCTCGCCTATGCAACGCGAATCGCGGTTGCTCGCAAACGGGGGTTCTTTCGAGAGAACGTGACGGCTTACGTCCCCCCGTCTGAATTTGTTAAACGCCGCCTGGTTAGGGCTGGCTTCGCCGAGGAACGCATCATAGTGTTGCCCAACATGATTTGTGTGCCAGGTTGCGCAAATGACGCGTCCGAGGGAAAGTATGTTGCCTACGCGGGGCGCATCACCCCGGAAAAAGGCGTCGAAATACTACTTGCGGCCGCGGCAAAATCTGGATTACCTGTGCGCCTCGCGGGTGACTATTCAGCGATGCGGAGGCTCGTGACGGGAGCTCCTCCGAATGCAGAGTTCCTCGGAGGTCTAAACAGCGATCAGTTAGTCGAGTTCTATCGGAATGCGAGGTTTTTGGTTATTCCCAGCCGATGTTTTGAGCCATTTGGTATCGTCACAATAGAAGCCATGAGCTACGGGCTGCCGGTAATTGCCTCAAAGATTGGGGGATTGCCGGAGATAGTTGAGGACGGCGTCACCGGATTCTTGTTCGAGCCAGGGAACGCGGAGGATCTCGCAAGCAAAATGCGACCGCTCTGGGAGAAACCGGGGCTTTGCCAGGACATGGGCCGAGCCGGCCGGGACAAAGTAATCCGGGAGTACTCCGCAGATAGATATTACGAGCGGCTGATGGCTGTGTACGCCCGCGCGATTCAGATCTGTCAGGGGAGTACGGTACGGGGGGCAGTGGGAACCGATATTACGGGGGCAGCGCCGCCCGCGCCGAGTACGAAGCCAAGTACGCCGCAGAGCGCAATTACGAAATGGTGGTGGAGATCTATCAGAAGGTTATAGGGCAAAGGTTACAGGGAACAGGGAGCAGACGGTAGATGGGATACGACGATTTGGGATTGGTGATTGATGATCGAGGGTCGATGACGAATCAAAAATCCAGAATCGAAAATCCAAAATCCTTCCGCGTCTTGGGTGTGCGCGTGGACGCCGTCCAGATCCCCGACGTCATCGAACTGATGGAGCGCTGGATTGCGGCGCGCTCGGCATGCCACTTCATCGCTTTCAGTGACATGCACGTCATTGGTGAGGCTCAGTGCGACCCGTCGTTCAAGCACATGCTTAACTCGGCAGACCTGCTGGTCGCGGATGGCATGCCCTTGGTGTGGCTGGGCCGCTGGCACGGGTACGCAATGCGCCGGCGCGTTTATGGACCGGAGCTCATGGAGACCTTCTGCCGTAACACAGGGCCCCTCTATCGACACTATTTCTACGGCGGCGGGCCGGGTGTTGCGGATCGCGTGGCGGAGAAATTGAAGCAACGGTACGGAG
>Ga0116131_1002218_pt1 | contig 10199 bp, 10 predicted proteins | sample June2015DPH_17_1_FD_89734 | JGI IMG/M metagenome (GOLD analysis project Ga0116131, IMG submission 89734) | Peatland microbial communities from SPRUCE experiment site at the Marcell Experimental Forest, Minnesota, USA - June2015DPH_17_100 | ecosystem: Environmental > Terrestrial > Soil > Wetlands...
AAAAAGGATGGCAAAGAGTAGTTTGTGGTTCTAATTCAGTATATACAGGGAATCAATATTCTAAACCAAACAACATCCAATTACGAAAATTAATTGAATTGGCCATTGAATTAGATAGAAAAGAGGTTGTGTGGGAAAATAGAAACGGAAAATATCAAACACTTTGGTCAAAAGATGATGTGTTAGAAATAAAGATATAAAATGCTCAAGTTACTCCATAAAGATGATACACAAACTACACCGTTCGCTGTTACAAAAAATTGGGGACTATCCAATGTAACAAATGAGGATTCAATCCTCATGGAACATAGTGGTAGTGATGGTTTGCCTGTTGCTTTAGAATATCTTGTTCTTCTTCCAAATTACGCAATTACCGCAAGTGCTTGTAATGTTGCTTTGGAACAACAAGCCGATGACTTGGCGAGATATCGTTCTGGATTAAAACTATCAGGAATCTTCTATCCTAATACAGACCCAACTAATTTAGATGGGACTTACAAGCGTGTTGTGTATTCACAAGTCGTGAATATGTTCTATAACAACTACCGTGACCCAACGAAGATTTGGGGACTAGAACAAATTGATTTTGAAAAATCTCAAACAAAACGATTTCTTTCAGACCAATTTAAGATGTTTGAAATACCACAGCCTGTTTATGGTGAGAAAGTTATCCCAAACACGGTTAAGATGGTTGATAGGACAACCGACAATGACTACATCATAACCGATGATGGCAACTGCAATTTATTTGCCGGAACAAATATTTTCGCTAAACAACAGGAAATAGGCAATTTTATTAATCAATATATTACTGGAAGTAGTAATGGTTGTGATTATTACTATAATCCGGCTCTACCGCCAATTCCTAGTTAATGTATGATAAAATTATTGAAAAAATATCAAGTTCAAGTAACGCCGTTCGCAGCGACGAAAGACTGGAATTTGAATAATACCGATAATCAAAATCTACTTCTGTTTGAATCAACAGGGTCAGATGATGGGTTGCCTATTGCGTTAGAATTCATTGATTATGATTTAAATTGGGCATTTGATAACGATATATGTGACATTGCATTGGAACAACAACCAAATGATTTGGCAACTTCTCAAATTGGATTGAATGTTCAAGGAATAGTATATCCAAATACAGAACCGTTAAATGACGATGGAACTTATAAACGTTCAATTTATCACCAAGTAAAGACGATGTTTTATAATAATTATCTCGACCCATCAAAGATTTGGGGCGTCGAAAATATTGATTTTACATTGTCTCAAACACAGAGAAGTTTGTCAGACCAGTTTAGATTGGTTGACGTTCCAAGAAGTGTCTATGGAGATAAAATTACTCCAAATACGGTAGTTGTTTATGACAATACATTGGATAACGTTTATACCATAACCGATGATGGAAATGGAAATCTATTTGCTGGAAAGAATCTGTTTTCACATCAACAAGAGTTGGGTGAATACGTAAACAAATTTATAGCATCAGAAAGTTCTTCATATTGTGATTTTTATTGGTTGGGCGAACCATACCCACACCTTTCTGAAAGTGTTGCTTTTGTGGCTACGTTCTACACAGGAAGCACAAGAAATTGGTGGTATGGAGATACTGCGTCATTTACATCAAGATTGAGCGATGCTCCTACAGGAATTCCATCTGGAAGTAATGTTAACGTCAGTTCAATAACATCTAGTAGAAATTCATTTATTTCTAACCACGATTTCCCAACATTAGTCATTCAATTCTTATATGGTAGCACAGATAATCAGCCACCGTTAAAGGATGTTGGCACATTTACCGCTATGTTTAACAGCGGCGGATTGCAAGATGTAGTAACTACTATCACATCAAGTTTTGATACACCTACAATTGGTTGGTCGTTTATTTCAGGAACGGTTCAAAATGTTGTAACTACAATTACAGCAAGTTTTGATAGTATGTCATTTAATGCAATGTTTGTATCAGGAAGTAATATAACAAATACGTTCCCAGCAACAGCAAGTTTCGATAGTGCATCATTTGGAATGGTGTTTATATCAGGAAGTAATATAACAAATACGTTCCCAGTAACAATGAGTTTCGATAGTATGTCGTTTACAATCGGATTTTCGGGTGGAAGTCTAATGTAACAAATATGTATAGTAACAAGTAAAGGATAATATGAATGACCTAAAATTAACGGATATATCAACAAACAACACTCTATCAGGAAAATACAAACTTTTTGTAGTAGATTCTAATAATGAAGTTGTTAGAGACTATCCATGGCAAAAGAATTTGATTCTAAATCAAGGAATGGACGCAGTTCCATATTACACATATGAGAATTTGATGCGTTATGCTGCGGGTGGAAATGGAACACGAAGTAATTCCATTTACTCGGCAGACAGTTCTGCGTCAGTAGCAGGAAACACAGTTACTTTAGTTCCTGGAGTAATTAGTGGAAGTATTCAAGCCTTCACAGGTTCATATGGTGGATATGGCAGCGGGTTACAAGTTGGTGATGTAATTCAATTCCAAGATTTTTCACAAGTTCAAGTATTAGCGGTATCAGGTATTTCAGCATCAGTAACTCCGGGCGGAACCATTCCATTACAACCTTTTACTATTTGGAAAACTTCACAAGTTGGATTGCAATCTGAATATCAAAGAACCAATAACTATTTTGCTGGTGCAGGATATTGTCAGACCACAACACTTAATACTACAAGTAGTGTAATAACACAATTAAGAAGAACGTGGGATTTCAATTATGAAACGTCACCATACACATACACGGAAGTTGGTGTAGGTTGGGGTAGTAGTGAAAATAACACAATTTTAAGTAGAGTAATTTTGCCTACACCAGTTTATATTGGGTCTTCTCAAAAATTGAGATTAATTTATGAATTGGATGTAGCCGTATCTCCTACAGCATCATATCCTGGAACTCCATTTACCGCGTCCATTGCTGGCTGGGGAACTGGTTCCATAGTATATGGATATCAAAGCGTTGATGCTATTATTATGGCTTATGTAGATGGCAATGGAAATCAAGGCGGATATTCAATATCAGAACCGGCGGCAACATCAGGACCGAATTTATTTGTATCAAATAGTTCTAGTTCGGTTGTTGGCGGGGATAAAGGCGGAGGATTTGCTGACCAAGTTGGAATGGCAACTGACGCCTATGTTCCTGGAAGTTATACTCTTTATAGAAATGGAACCTTTCAAGTTGCTCAGATGGCAAGAAATGACCTAAGAACTATTGGATTTGGTTTAAATTATTATGGTTCATCTTGGGCTGACGGTCACTGCGCATATTTTGCTGTATTAACCGAGAATCAAACCAAGACTAATGTTCAGACATTATCATTATCTTGGATGTGGACTTGGGGAAGAGTGTTGTCATAAAATTAGACGCTCTTCATTGATGTATGATTGCACAGGTTTATAATCAAAACTTTGGTTGGTCAGTTACTTGCGACGACCCTTGGGCCGCAGTTGGTAATCCCAATCCATTTAGATATGACCCTCTTACAGCAAGTCTGAACAGAACCGGGTCGGTTGAAGTTTACAAATATAACATCAATACAGACGTTCACGATGTTAAAACGATTCTTTATAGACCGCCTACGTCAGTTGAAGATGTGATTCTTTCTACGGAAGATAATAATACAGGTTCAACAGGCCCAGACTACTATCTTCATACAGAATACACAGGGTCAATTCCATATACAGCCGACAAAGACTTATTGGTTGACGCCGCACAATATTACACTTCATCGGAAGATGGATATGGTTGGGCGGTAGATGTTAGAAACGCTTTATTGGCCGTCGGCAATCCATATTATAGAAATATTTTCACTTTTACATCAGCATCTTTGGTATTCACTGGGTCTGGATATGTTGATTTATTTGATTTATCTGTATTAGACATCGACCCATATGCTAACAGAATTCCACCAACAATCATTGGGACGGGTTCGGTTGGATTGTATGTTTCAATCAATATAAGAGTTCCAGCATATCAAAATTATTCGTATGTAATTTTTCAAACAAAAGATTCATTGCCTACATCTAATTGGTTAAATGTCGCCGTGGGTGTAACATCTAATAGCGGAGGCGATGTTACGGTTCCAACATTTTATACACCGGCTGCTTTAGCACCATTAAATCAAAGAGTAATTGGTGTGGTTGGAACTAATCCATATCTTACAACAATTTACAATCCAATTGACACAACAACTTCTTCATTTGGATATTCCGTATCTCTTAACGATGAATGGTTGGCAGTAGGTTCTCCAGAAGAATCTTCAAGTATTGGCGCCGTATTCATGTTCAGAAAACATAATGGGAACAATTTAAGTTGGTCATTGTATCAAACATTGCCAACGCCTCCAGGTTTAGGAAGTGGAGATTTATTTGGTTCGGACATTGGTATGAACAAAGCATCTTCTTCGTTCAGTTGGAGTATGGTAGTAGGCAGTTCAAAACCAAGTAGTTCAAAAGCCTATGTTTATGAATTTGATGGAACTCAATGGAACAATACATTTACGTTGAAACCTGACAGCAGTTCCGTTTATCCTTTACCGTTTTATTCTACTTTACCTATTGTAAGCAATTATCCAAATACCCAAGATTCATTTGGTTATTCTGTTGCTATGTATGGCAACAGTGTAATGGTTGGTGCTCCATTTGATAGAATTATTCAAGAATTTAGTAGTTCTGCGGAATATCAACAGGGAGCTGTATATTTCTTTGAACGTTGTGCTAATAGAGATTATGGATATTACTTGGCAAGAAAATCATATGGTAATGAAAAAATAATGAACAACAATGAGCTTGGTTGGTCTGTTAGTATTTTTGACCAATATGCTGTCGCCGGCGTTCCAAAAATCAATGCTCTATCTTCATCAATATGTTATTTAAGAGGGTCATTATTTCAAGCCAATTATTGTGGCGATGAAAGTGAAAATGCCCTATGTGGTCAATTTGTTTTATTCAACAAAGCCACAGGTTCGATTCCTGATACTACAAATGTCGATTGGGATATTACCAACGTTTATCAAGTAAAGAAAAGTTTATTGAATCCGTATCGTGTATATGGATGGGACTCTTGTGTGTCAGGCCAATTTATTACCATCGGTGCTCCGATGTTAATCTCCGGTTCAGCTACAGAAATGGACTTGAATGCAGCAACAGGAAGTTTTACTGGAAGTGTATCGGAATTAGGCGAATTGAGTGGCAAAGCCTACATTTACAATTTAAAAAATCTTCGTGAACAATTTTATGTTGGAAATGTATTCTATCGTAATGGTAAAATTGTTATCATGACTTCTGGTTCAAACTTTGAAGGATTACAATTAAACAGTGTTGATAGTAATGAATACGAATATGAAATTGATTTTAAGTCAAGACAAACAGTATTTGAAAAACAAGTTGTGTGTCCTGTAGAACCTGGAGAGTTCAATGTTAGCACAAATCCTACGGCAGTAGTTTTACCACATTCTCCATTCGATATAAATCGTAATAGTCAATTTGATTTTCAGGACGCCGATGTGTTGTTAAGATACATGGCTTTCAAGAGCACAGAAACTTCTGGAGCACCAAACACCGACTGGACTTCATCAATCATTGATACAACGACAAATGAAGAATTGTCGGTGTATGCTATGTACTCCGCCTCTTGGTCTGGAACTGATAGTTTGTTTTCATCAAGTTATTCGACTATCAATAATACACTTTACAACAGTTTGGATTTCAATAATGATAATAAGGTTAACTACAATGATATGAACATCTTGTGGAAGTATTTTATCTATCGTTTGACTCAAAAGAACTATGATTCTTACATTACACCAAATTCTCAAAATAAGTATTTGAGCAATATTCTTGATTATATGAATGGTTTGACTCTCCGTGGCCAACCGCCTATGATTAATCAGAACTTCTTGGATTATGCCGCCTTGAGTAAGGCCGACCCAACAGGCTCGTATCTGGCGCCAACAGTGACCTCTATTGGCCTCTATGATAAGACAGACCTTGTTGCCATAGCTAAGTTGGGTTCACCAATCAAGATAACTCCAGACTTTCCAATTAATTTTGTTGTAAAAATGGATTTCTAATTATGGATAACTTTATTAGAAATTGTTCTAAATGTAATTGTATTGTGAGTTACACAACTAAAGTTGAAATGAATCGTGCTAATAAACACAATAAATTATGCAGACGATGTGTTCAAATAGGCAGGACATTTTCTAACAAATCTAAAAAATTGATGTCAGAAAAAAAGAAAGGGATTAATAATCCATTTTTTAATAAAAGACATAAAAAAGAAACTGTTGATAAAATATCAAAAGCACACCAACAAGAAAAAAATTATTGGTATGGAAAATCTCTATCCGAAGACCATAAACTAAAATTACGAACAAAAACATCAGAATATATTAAAAAATTACAAAGTTTGTCCATTAACCCTCACGGAAGAGCAAACCCAAAAGCATGTTCATATTTTGATAAACTTAATAAAAATAATGGTTGGAATCTACAACATGCTATGAATGGAGGGGAAATGGTTATTTGTGGATATATGGTAGATGCATATGATAAAGATAAACACATCATTATTGAATATGATGAACCATTTCATAATCGTCCAAAACGAAAAGAAAAAGATATAATTCGTCAAAATAACATAATTAACCATTTTAGGAATAATAAAATTAATGTAAAATTTTTACGATATAATGAACGAGATAACTATTTATATACAGTAAATTAACATATAAGACATTATGCCTATACCCACACCAAGGCCTTCATTGACAACCGACCTAGCAACAAGATATGTTACTCAAAAGGTCGGCGGTGCGTTCAATGACAAAAACATCATCGAAACTGGCGTTGACGCATTGTTCGCAAGTTATCAAGGAGCAACATTTCAGAAAGCAAATGGATTTTTAACCAAAGTTCAACAAGGTATTTCTGACTTCAAAGCCGATGGTAAAGATTTGTCATTCTACGTTCAAGGATTAAGCACAACACCATACGACGCTTCATTTCCAAGTTAATATAAAAAATAAACACGAATGAACTTCCTATGTATATAGGAAGTTCTTTTTTTTAAAATATGATTTGTGGAATTTATAAAATCGTTAACAAAGTAAATGGAAAATGTTATATCGGAAGTTCTAATAACATTTTTAATAGATGGCGATATCATAAACGATTACTTAAAGAAAATCGTCATGATAATGGGCATTTACAAACATCTTGGAACAAATACGGGTCCGATGAATTTGAATTCTCTATAATAGAAGAGACTCTTAAAGATAAACTTTTGGAACGTGAACAAAAATATTTAGATATTTGTAAAGTTAATCCAACTTTATATTACAACATAGCATATGACGCATTATCTCCGATGAAGAATAAAATTCCGTGGAATAAAGGAAAAGTAGGTGTTCAAGTAAGTTGGAATAAAGGATTATCATTTTCAGAAGAAACAAAGGAGAAAATGAGTAAATCAGCAAAACTAAGAACAGGAAATAAAAATTCTATGTTTGGAAAAACACATTCGAATGAGACAAAACAAAAAATGGTTCTGGCGTGGAAAACTCGAAATCCTGTTAGTGAAGAACCCAAATTAAAAATGTCTATTTCTCAAAAGAAAAGATTTAATAAACCTATATGAAAATACTTGGATTAGATTTATCAACATCTACTTGTGGGTGGGCAATATCTGATAACGGTGTTATAATAGATGCTGGATTTTTTCGAATAGAAAAAGTTGAAACATATAAAGAAAAATCAAAAATGATTATAGATGGGTTAGATGGTAAAGAATTTGATAAAATCAATGTAGAAGAAACTTTATCAGGATTTTCTTCCGGCTTTACATCGCAACAAACATTAATTAAATTAGTAAAAAATAAATCGGTAATTTGTTATATTTTAGAAGAGACTTGGAAAAAACCAATAATCAGTTTGAATGTTAATACAGTAAGAAAGAAAGTATTTGGTAAATCGAGAATTAAAGGAATAAAACCAAAAGAATACGTTAAATCTCAAGTCCCTCTCTACGTTCCAAATATAAAGGAATTTGAAAAACTTAATAGAAACGGGGATTGGGACATACATAATGGCGATATGTATGATGCCGTGACCTTGGCATTATTTGGTTAAAAATGATATAAAGGATGGAAATCTCCATATTTATAAATAACAAACTTTAACTAAAGACATATGGCAAATTATCCAAAATATGACCTAACAGGCAAGACACCGGCAGCAACATATGAGAGTCTTGTTCAATATAACGCTGAATCAGCATCATTGGTCAGTGGTGTTGGTGGTGGTGATTTACCACAACTTAATATTACTGCATCTATATCTATTTCCTCTTCATATGCACCTACAATCGGATTAACCACAATTATTTATCTAACAGAAAGTAATAAAGTTACTATGAGTTTCGTAAATGGTTTGTTACATTCCGTATCATAATTTAATTTATGCCAGTTATACCATCATTAGTTTTAACAAATCAAAACCCTGTAATAACTTACACGGCGTCAGTATTGACTTCCGGTTCTGTTCTTTCAGATGGTCTTGGAAATCAATTGACTTCGTTACAATTAACATCGTCATATTCCAATACATCGTCATATGCTGTAACATCATCTTTGTCGGTGATATCATATTATGATTATTCAGGTTCATTTGCTAGTCAATCAATGTGGTCTGTTTCTTCATCTTTTGCCACCAAATCCATTTGGACAGATTCATCATCTTTTGCCAGTCAATCAATTAGTTCAAGTTGGTCAAATTTTGCGCTGAATACAACTTCCTCTGGATTAGTTGGATTGGTAACTAATGATGTTAGTGCCTCACACGTTACCGCCTCTACATTCGCAATACCTTCAAATTTATTCAATGTAGATGTTACAGGCAGTGTTGTCGGTTGGAATTTAATTGTTAATCAAATCGACTCTGATAGTCATATTATCAAAACGGATAGTATGGGAAATATTACCGCTTATGGTATTACGGCATCGTTGTATTCCACCGCCTCTCAAGCAACAATAGCACAAACCGCGTCTTTGGCATCAACAGCATCACAAGCAATTTCATCGTCATTTTCAACGACTTCATCATATTTTTCTCCATCACAAGGAACGGTAATTGATGCCGGCCCATTGACAGGTTCCGTATCTGCTTCTGGATATGGGTTCACCACAGATGTTGAATTTAACAACTTCGTCACGTCGGTTTCATCGTCTTTACAACAGTTTAATACGTTATTGACATACTTGAGGTCTGCTGGCATCATTTCATAATAAGTTGACTCCTGACTTTTTATAGATTAGCATTCCCCAAAATGCTAAAGGAGTCTCAATTATTTACCCTTCTCGACAAGGTATTGGCACAAACTTCACACATCCGAAAGGGTGAAGAAGCCGTCTATTATTGCCCATTTTGTTCACATCACAAAAAGAAACTTGAAATCAACGTCAGAACTCAAGAATGGCATTGTTGGATTTGTCACGCAAGAGGAAGAACGATAAGTTCTCTTTTTTATAAACTCAAAAGTAAATCGCAATATTTTGAAGAGTTGTATAAAATCGTCGGAAAAGATTGGAAACGTAGTGAAAGTGAAGTTGTAGAAAAACAATTATGTTCCTTGCCTGACGAATTCATTCCTCTTTGGAAACCTTCAAAAACTGACGATTATGGCGCCGCCATGTCATATCTCCAAAAACGAAATGTATCAATGGATGAAATCATTCGTTACAACATTGGATTCTGTGAACGTGGACAATATGAAAAACGTGTCTTAATTCCGTCATATGATAAAGATGGAAATGTCAACTTCTTTGCAGCCAGGTCTTATGTTGATTCATTCTACAAATATATGTTGCCGCCGTGGCCGAAGACTATAATTGGGTTTGAATTATTTGTTAATTGGAATGAACCTATCACTTTGGTAGAAGGAACTTTTGATGCTATAGCAATAAAAAACAATGTTATTCCTCTATTTGGAACAACGATGTCAAATAAATTAAAGGAAATGATTATATTAAGTGGAATTCCAAGAGTCAATATTATGTTAGACGGCGACAAATCTGGCATCGATGGCGCAATAACAATTTACGAATTTTTACAACCATTTGATATAGATATTCATTTAATTTTATCTAATAAAAAGGAT
>Ga0116131_1002221_pt1 | contig 10186 bp, 11 predicted proteins | sample June2015DPH_17_1_FD_89734 | JGI IMG/M metagenome (GOLD analysis project Ga0116131, IMG submission 89734) | Peatland microbial communities from SPRUCE experiment site at the Marcell Experimental Forest, Minnesota, USA - June2015DPH_17_100 | ecosystem: Environmental > Terrestrial > Soil > Wetlands...
AAAGCGTCGAAGCCATGCTGAGCGCTTTCCGGTTAGATTTGCGAAAGGCCTAAGTGTCTGAGCGACCATAGTGATCGATACAGCTTGATTTCAAGCATCTTCCATCGTCGTTTTGGGACGGAGCCTGAGTTCCTAGTCCGCGCGCCGGGGCGTGTGGACCTCATGGGAAGTCACACGGACTACAATCTGGGCAATGTGCTTACAATGGCGATCAGTCGTGACGTTTGGATCGCTGGTCGGGCGCGGCACGACACGATCGTGCGGGTTTACTCGATGGGCCTTGATGACGAGCAGTGCTTTGACGTGGCTTCGCTAACCCCGGGGGGCCGGACCGGCTGGGTAGATTACGTGCGCGGCGTCGCCGCCGTGCTCGCTTCCGAGCGCCTTCAATTGCGCGGATTCGATGCTGTCATCCACTCCACTGTTCCCATTGGAAGCGGCCTAAGTTCGTCTGCCGCTCTGGAGTGTGCAACCGCCACGGCCTTCCAATTGACTGGTGGATGGACTGCCGAGCCGGCGCGGTTGGCCCGCCTGTGTCAACGTGCCGAGCATGAATGGGCGGGCGTGAAATGCGGCATCCTCGACCAGTACACTTCGTACTTCGGCCAAGCCGATTCCGTACTCGTGCTTGATTGTCGGACGGTCTCTCACAGTTGCTCGAGGATCAGTTCCGGGCTCGAAGTGTTCATCTGCGACACACGATCCAAACGTGAGCTCGTAGGATCCGAATACAGCTCCCGCCGAGCGCAGTGTGAGGAAGGTGCACGCCGGCTCGGCGTTCGCGCCCTCTGTGACGTGACACTCGAGGACCTGATGAAACACAAAGAAACAATGCCCGCTGAGGTGTTCGGACGTTGCCGGTTCATCCTGGAGGAGGACGCCCGTGTACGTCCTATGGCCGCGGCATTGTCAAGCGGTGACGAAAGGGGGATCGGTAATCTGTGTAGGGAGTCTTTCCGCGGCGCTTGTGAGTTGTATGAGATTGGCGCGCCGTCGATGCACGCTATGATGGATGCGATGATAAATGCTCCGGGGGTTGTAGGCGCACGCCAGGCCGGGGCTGGCTTTGGTGGATGTATGGTTGCCATCGTCCGGCGGGAACAGGCTCATGCATTTGCCGAAAGCACGCGCAGCCGCTACCTCGTCTCGACAGGCATACAGCCCGATGTTTATGCGGTGCGTGGCGCCGGGGGTGCTGGTGTAATCGACCAGTTCACGAAGGAAGAAATCAACCATGTCCGATGACGCTGCCACGGCCGGTTGTGAATACCACGATGTGCGCGCCGCAGGAGATCAGATCGAGGATTCCCTCGGAATCATCGGGATTGCTATAACCGAAACCAAACGGGCTCCGGTCAGGAACTGAATCCAGCACCCAAAGCCCTTTATGCGGAGGTGTCTGGGCTACTTTGCAATGCTTTCGATTCTTGTAACGAAGAAGACATCAGAATTCTCCGGCCACGATTCAGCGCCGGCTTTCTTGATTTGCCCTGTGCTTGAGCCCCCTCAGCGCGCGAACTCTTCCGCCACCTCGCTCGCGATCTTCGCCCATTCCCATAGCTTTTTCGGCTCGTAGCGCACCGTCGAAATATCCTTCATGATCAGTTCCACGTGGCACCGGCCCCCCGTCTTGGTAAGAAAGGTTCGGAGTTCTTGCCGCGCCCCGTCCGGGTCCCAGTGATCGCGCGCAAAGATCGCCGGAGTCGGTTTGTGGCTGAGGATATAATCGCTCCCCACCTTGTCCACCAGGCGCTCGGTGTTGTTCCAGTAACTCGCTGAAATCTTGCGCAGATTCGGAATCCGGCGCAGCACTTCGATCTTACGGTCCAGCGGCTCGCAGCACCCGTAGTACACCATTCCCCAACGCTCCAGCCAGCGCAGATCGTGCTTGACGGCGAACTCCCATTGCATCTCGGGTGAGACGTCGGAAAAGATCTGCGCGTTCGAGCAACCCCACATGTTGTGTGGCCGCACGTAGCTCGGATCGAAGTCCGGTCCCGGCAGTGACTTGGTGTACCCGTAGCCGCCCGATCCGATGCGGGTGTTATTGCAATCCAGCGCCAGCAAATTCATCTCCACGAACTGATCGAGTTCGGTGATCCACGCATCCACCATGCGCTCCACAGCGGCATGCACCAGGTCGGGCCGTTCCACCAGGTCGAGCATCGCCTCCTGCACGCCCCACCATCGGATCAGGTAATCCCACGGGGTGAACCAAATATGCGTCTGCCCCATCTTCTTCACCGGCATTATGCCACCATAGACGTCGCACATGGCCTGGTAGTAAAGCTCCGTCGCCAGCTCGTTGTGAGTGACAACCGGCATCCTGATCTTTTCGAGATCCGGGAAATCCCGGATCTGAGTATGGAAATGGCGCGACACCACATCGGCAGCCGGATCGGTGGTGGCGATATCGACATCTTCGACGATTCCGAAGCCGGTGGAGTGAATCGCCAGCGGGCAGGCGAGGAAGTCGCTCACGATCATGTCGCCCGGAAGGTGCCGCCACTGATAGAGGGTGCGCCGCAATTCCCCTTCCTGCTCCTGCGCCCAGGGGTGCTCGGTCCGGAGCCTCAACTCGTCGTCCACGTCCATCTCATGCCAGCAGATTTCGTTGATCCAGACCATCGGACGCTCGGACTCGCGGTCGTTCAGCTTCCGCCAGAGTCGCGCCTTCTCCTTGTGAACCGGCAGCGCGGCGATCCCAGCCAATTCTCCGGCCAAGCGTCGAAGGATCTCTTTATCTTTTGGCAAGAGTTTGATTTCTTCTGCCACCAGTAGGGGTGGCTGATCACTTGGGTCGTGCTTCATGAGTCTGTACCTTGCCTTCTTGCTTAAGCGTGCCAGCTACCTACCCGGGGAACCGCCAACGCCTCTGTCGCCCGGCTCGAGCTTGCTTCGCAATTCGCCGGGTTCACCATGAATACCCAAGCCCAATTCCATTTCGTCCTCCCCGAGCTGAAAAACCGGCTTACCGGAGGCTAGAATCGTGCATGAAGTCAGGGCCACGCCCATCGTCCTCGTATTGTCATTCGCCTTGCGCGCTGCCGCGACGACCTCGTCCAGCGTCCTTCGCCCTGCGGAAATCGTTCCGAAATGATCCCGGTCAAGGTTCCGACAAGCGGCCCAAAGTGACCGGCTTGAAACCGGAATCGGTGCCCGGATTCATCCCGGAATCGTGACCGCCTTGCCCCGGAACCCGCATGAGGTGGCCGACGGCACCACCCGCGGTAGCGAAGAGAGCCTATCCTACGCACTTGAACACCTGATCCAGACTGACTGGGTCCCCTAGCTTCTCCCGTGCAAACCCCGATCGTAGAACTTGGGAGCCTCAACTCGAATGAGGACAGGTCATTCGCCGGGAACTGAACTATTTCGACGTATCAAGGACTCAATCGATTCGGCCATAGAATCCAGAATCAGAAAGAGCGAAACGGCGCCTGCATCCAGGACACCTCTGGATCGTTCTCCTAGGCGGCTTGACCGGCCAACTTTCGCCACCAAATCCTTCGTGGAATCTCTGCCCGCGATTGCGGCTTTTCTCATAGCCTCCAAACTCTCGATAAAACTCTTGCCCGAACCAACCGCCGCCGAATAAGCGGTAATGGCGGGGATGAGCGTATCCATCATCGTTTTGTCTCCCACCTTCGCCTCACTGACGCTCCTGATTCCCGCCTCGCCGGACTTGAGCATTTCTTCAAACACCACTGAATCAATAGTGTCCTTGCCTTCACAGGCTTTCGCCATACCTTGAAAAAACATGCCATACAGGGGACCCATGGCCCCGCCGACATTTCCCATTAACGTCTTCGAGAGCGCTGCCAGACAATGGGCCAGATTCCCTGGTCTTTCTTCCAAGGCCGCCGCGCAGAGCGTTGCCCCCTTGTTCATATTGATACCATGGTCCCCATCCCCCACCATCCCATCCAGGTCACTTAAGTATTGCTTGTTGTCCTGAATCGTCTTGATGATATTCGAGCAAATTATGCTCCCTTGTTGAAGGCAGAACCCCCCCATGATTTACCTCCCGAACTGCCTCAACCCCATGCAATCACACTCGTAATCGATACACTCTTTCAATTCTTCATCCAGTTTCAAAACCGTCAAGGTAACACCTGCCATCTCCAAGCTTGTGAAATAATTCCCGAGATATGACCGATAGGGCCTCAGTTCTTTTTTCGCAAGGATTTTGCGGATATCGTTGTAGAGAATGAATTGTTCCATCAAAGGAGTGGAGCCCAGGCCTGATATCAAGACCACGACTTCCTCTCCCGCTTTAAATGGGAGGTCCGGGAGGATGATATCGAGCATGCGTTGCGCCATTTCTCCTGACGAGACCAGCGCGGCGACTTCCAAGCCGGGTTCACCATGATGCCCTATGCCCACCTCCATTTTCCCCGGCTCTATCGTGAAGTTGGGGTGCCCCACCTCAGGAATCGTACAGGGGCTCAAGCCGATTCCCATGCTCCGGGTATTATCGATTGCCTTTTGGGCAACGCGGATGACTTCGCTGAGACTTACACCCATCGCGGCTTTTGCCCCGCCTATTTTCCACATCAAGACTTCACCGGCAACACCCCGCCTCTTCTCCCTTTGGTCGCGTGGCGCGGAGGGTACGTCATCGTTCGCCACAACCGTCTTGCCTTCGATTCCGTCATCGGCAGCCATTTTGATGGCCATCTTCACATTCATGATGTCGCCGGCATAGTTACCGAATAAACATGCGACCCCCTTCCCCGAGTTGGCTACCCGAAAGGCGTCGTAGAACATCTGCGCCGGCGGGGAGGAGAAGATTTCCCCCACGGCAACCGCGTCCACCATATTGCGTCCGAGGTAGCCGAGGAAAGCCGGTTTGTGCCCGGAACCCCCACCGGTCACGATCCCGACCTTGTTGGGGATTGGTGCGAGTTTGGACTTCAAGACCCTAGGGTTACCTGTGGCCTCTACCGTCTCTGAATATGCCGCGAGGTAGCCTTCGACCATTTCATCAACCACACATCGAGGATCATTGATGATCTTTTGCATCGTGCATTCCCCCTTCCGTTCTGGCGGACTCAAGGTTCAAGGTCTATGGCGCTTCCTCCGTTCTCATTCCAATTGCTTACACGCTTTTTTCAACCTCCGAGGCGATAGCCTTCAAGTTTCTTAAGCCCTCGATCGCCAAGGCCTCCCCGGATTCAGCGAACTTTCTCCAGATTGCACATAACCGGTTCAATTCTTCAAAGCCTGGGTCGAATGATTCGATAACCAGCGGACCAGAGTACCCAATGCTCTTCAATGCGGTGAAGAATTCTTTCCACGGAACAAGCCCTGTGCCCGGTATGCCCCGGTTGTTCTCGCACAGGTGGACGTAGCCGAGGTATTCTCTCCCACACGTATTCACCGCTCCCGTAAAGCTGGTCTCCTCTCGTATCATGTGGAAGCTGTCCAGGTGCACCTTAATGTTCCCGGTGCCCACCTCCTTGCAGTATCTCACCGCATCCTCGGCGATGTTGAGAAAGTGCGTCTCGAATCGGTTGACAGGTTCCAGGGCTATGATCAAGTCGGATTTGCTCTGGGCATATTGGGCCACTTCGCGCATTGCCTGCACTGACCATTCCCATTCCCGATCCGTCCTGGGCTTCCCGGTAAGGCAACCCCAACCCGCATAGTTGACTCCCCCAAGGATCTTTGATCCTAATTCGATGTTGAGGTTCACGAGCTTCTTTAACGATTCGACTCCTGCCGCCCTGACGTTTGGCTCTGGGGAGATGAGATTTGTGTCTTTGTTGAGGGTAGTGGTGGTGACTACCTCGATCCCCACATCGGAAACCTTCGCCTTGACCTCGGGGGTCGGGAATATTTCCGGATAAGCAATGGCGATGTCAAGCGTCTCAAAACCCAACTCCTTGGCCTTCGGTATGATCCAGAGATCCTTTACGGCAAAGTTCTCGGACCAAATAAACGAATCAACTCCAAACTTAAACACGACAATCCTCTCCACTTTTGGATTCTCAACAGGATGTACAAACAGTCATTAAACAGCCTCCCATAAGGACTGGCAAGTAGCCCCTCGATCCAGCCACCCTCCTTCATCGTCACCTGATCGCGTCAGAGTTACTGAGCACCTAGCCATTTTGGGTCAAGCGCCATGCTCAGCTGGATACGATAGCTGGGCTAACCAGCGTTAAATGATGCATCTCCTTATCGATACCTCTTTTCAATCTGACTGATTTTCTCCACTTTACGCGCCGACTCGCCCCCTTGGAATTCGGAGTTCAGCCAAATCGAGACCAACATCTGTGCGACCTTGGGGCCAACGATGAGCGATCCCATCGCCATAACCTGTGCGTTGTTACTCTTGCGAGAGCGCTCTGCCGAGTACGGGTCGTGAACTACAGCAGCGCGGATTCCGGGGACTTTGTTTGCAGCAATCGCCATTCCAATGCCGGTCCCACAGACGAGGATCCCCCGATCAAACTCACCCTGCTGAACCGCGCAAGCGACTTTTTCCGCGACGTCAGGATAGTCTATCTTGTCCTTCGAACCGACACCGTAGTCCTGGAAATCAATGTTTCGCTCCCGCAATAGGGCGATGATCTCCTCCTGTAGAGGTAACCCCAAGTGGTCACAGCCGATGGCTATTTTCATGTGGCGTCATCCTCTTTTCTGGAGTCGGCGGGGAGCATATTTCAGGAATTCCGGGCGCGCATTGACCCGTCCCGGCAGGATCCAACTTCGACAGCAGGACTCAACATGCCGTGCTCACGCTAACAATTCCACGTCAACCTCAAGCATTTTGCAGACCATCTTCAGTTCTTCGACGTGATCACCATAGACAGCGTGGCAATGGTTAGCGTCGAACTTGTCAAGAAAGATGCTATGGTCAAACGGCAGTTTGGCAAACACGTGCGGCCATTCCTCTGTCGTCTCCTTCATCTTTTCGCGAGGGAGCTCCACAAACTCGGCCGGGATGATTGTCATGCGATACCGGCGCTCGGTGCGATTAAGTCTAGCAATCGTAGCTATTCCCGCTTTGGTCATGCAGTTGACGTGAGCTCCGCCGCCGGAATAGATCTCAAGACAAGGATACATGGTGACGTTCTTCAGATTCTCCTTGGGATCATTCGACCTTCCAGCGTACCAGGTTGATTGTGACCCGCAGTTGCAGAAAACCATCACGTCGTAGTCAGGATCGTAATGTCGGACGTCCATGAAAATGACCGGGTCGCCGGTAAGCAGTTTCAGGATTTGCATGGTTAGCCCGGCGTCGCCATCCGCTTCGCAAGAAAAAACCGTGGTTTCCTTAGGGCCGTTCCAGTCGTACGGATCGTTAAAGAATGCTGCACCGAGACATTGGGTGCAATAGTGGCGGCTCATTTCGTAGTGGCACTTGACCCCCACAAAATCGAACTTGTTCTTTTCAATGATCTGCCTAGTGGCTTCGTAATGGCGGATCTGGGTCTTCAGTTTCTCGGGTGTAAGGTGGTGATCGTCGTATTTGATCTGACCTATGTTTTCATTCAACCACTTGAAGGCCCTCTCTACCTGTTCCTCTGGAATGGTTTCAGCGATCCTGACAATTTCCGATTCGTCAAGGTGATCAACATCGACGCCGAATTTCTCCTGCCAGTCCTGCATACTCACGACGGCACTGTACATGCCAAGGCTCCGGCCCCCGATCATCCCGTACTTCTGCCCGTTCAGGCTGCTCACCACCCTGGCGCATCGGGCAAACGTTAAGTACTTTTCCAAGACCTCTTTCCTATTGATATCGCCAGCAACGCGAAAGTGTTCTATTCCCAGATGATGCAAGGCGCCGCCAGAGGCCAGCATCGCCACCATCCCGGGCCAGTCAGGAAGAAGGTTGGCGGCCAAGAGGAATGGGCCTTTCCCGTTCTTGGCGGCGATGGCGGAGAAATTTGGAAAACTGAAAACTCCATAAGAGAAAATGGTGCCGTCCAAATTCTTGGCGACCATCTTCAAAGCTTCTTCTTTGGCCAACTCAACTGAGTTCACGAGTCGATCGCCTTTAACAACTTCAACCTCGCCACTCTTCTCTAATGCATCAGCGATGCCGTCCAGGGTAGTCTGGACAAACCCTTTGAGCTGCTCGTGGACTTCCGGCTCACCGTCTGAAAAACCCAGGATTCCAAGTCGCGGTTTCCTAATCATGCCTACCCCCTTTTAAGTTACTGCGTACTGTCAAAAATCTCTGCCTCTTACACGCATAAGTCGTTGATTCGCCAGAGAGAGCCGGCATTTCGCCTTTCTCCCCCCTCCGAGACCAATCCCGGCACCAAAGCGATAAACCCTGGGACCTTGGGGGCGAAGCCCCCAGAACGTTCTAATCAATTCGAAATGCAGGGCCTTCTTTCGTCGCCGCTACCTCCCGGCGTGTTCCTAACCGTCCCGGCAGAGTGCCCCAATTCACATCGTTCTTTCATAGAACTTTTCACAGAACCGGATTGAACTAGCCAAGAGTGTTCCCCCACGCCACAACGACCATGCCGATGCAGAGGACTACGATTGAGCTCAACATTGCTAAGAAAGGCTTTGTCCCAGAATTAGCCCACTCCTCCGAAACACCACCCCAAAAGTTGGCGCAGATGATGTTCAGGGATGTAACTAAGACCCAGCCAACCACGGCTGCAAGTTCGCCAAAGTTAGCACTCCCAAAACCATAAAAAATGGGACCCGCGCACCAAAGGACTCCCATGAGAATAGCCAGCCCATAGTGAAAGTATTGGTCTGAAAAAACTCCCCAAGAGTTTCCTCTTGTAATGAGATATGCACAATACCCGGCATTGACCAAAAATCCAGCGGTCAGAGCGATTGTCCAGATCGCATTCGCTTCGAAAATGACCCTTGCCCCGTGGGCCCTGGCAATTTGTGCTAACGGAGCACCATAAGCAAAGCTTAGATTGAGCATTGAGGAAAACAGTCCTGAGAGAATGGCATAGATAATTCCCCTGATATAGCTTTCACTCGCAACTTGAGAGCTCGCGATTGTAGCTTTTTTCTCCAGCCGGTTCTCTTTCAATTGACCGGACCATGCAGAAAGACCTACTCCAATGACAATCAGCAAGACCCCACCGATGATAACTTTCCCTCTCGCTGTGAGAACGTACTCAGGATGAAGCAGAACCAACGGCGCCAGCGACCCCACAGCGGCCGTGAGTCCCACAACGATAGCTTGACTCAGTGCTACACCAACTCTTTTGAGTGCGAGACCGTAAAGTACGGCACCAAGCCCCCAACCCATCCCGTAAAGGATGACAGGCACTACATCCTTTCCGTGGGCAGAGCGAAGAACGGTCAACAGTTGTGGTACCGTAAGGAATCCCATCGCCCAAGGGACAGCAAGCATGCCGACGAAGGAATAGACCAGCCACAAGTGCTCCCATCTCCAGGCGCGAATCTTCTTGAGTATCACTCCAAAAGAGGAGGCCAGGAAAGCCCCAACAAAAATCAAGCATGCTCCCTTAATGAAAGCGGGCTCACTGTACATATGACCTCGTGGGATTTCAGCTATCCATTACCATTCGACAAAAACCTGGCTTCAATCCTGGGTATCAGGCACTAACCGCAAAGTCAGGATTTGGTATGGCTTCATCATAAAACCCAGTTCATGCGGCGCGATCTGCAGCGGATGTTGGTTTTCTTCAAGCAAATTGCACTGATAAGCACTTCCCAAACGGAAGCCGGTGGTGAGTTTAACCTCACCCCGAGAACGTTCATTTTCGTAAAGTCTGACGATTAGCCCGCGACCATCCTCGGCCTCTTTTACAGTCTCGATGATGACATTCGCTTTGTCAACTCTGACGAGGGATCGGGAAAGCCCATTGTCAACGCCGCTGGAGTTGACACGCTTCAGGATCAACGGATCATTCAAAGCGTAACCGACCGCCGCCGTAACCCCACGCCAGTCACCAGTGTGGGGCAACAAGCTATAGGTAAAGCAGTGTTCCCCTTGTTCGGCATTGGGGTCGGGGAACGAAGCACACTTCAGCAAGGTCAGTCTTAGCACGTTGCCATGCACATCGTGGCCGTATTTACAGTCGTTCAGTAAACTGACGCCATAGCTTCCCTCGCTTAGATCGATCCATTTGTGAGCGCAAGTCTCAAAGCGAGCATAGTCCCAGGAAGTATTACGATGCGTGGGTCGCTCCACATTTCCCCACTGAATGTCATACGTCGCGACGGG
>Ga0116131_1002229_pt1 | contig 10164 bp, 6 predicted proteins | sample June2015DPH_17_1_FD_89734 | JGI IMG/M metagenome (GOLD analysis project Ga0116131, IMG submission 89734) | Peatland microbial communities from SPRUCE experiment site at the Marcell Experimental Forest, Minnesota, USA - June2015DPH_17_100 | ecosystem: Environmental > Terrestrial > Soil > Wetlands...
AATCACGTGCAAATCCTACGGTGTCGCACTCCAACGTGACGGTGAGACGCCTTCCTGCGAGGTTCATAACCTTCCAAGATTCTGTGTTCGTGCTCCCTTCTCTGGGCGCGTGGTCGGACGCGCTGAAGGGGTTCGACCTCATCCACATCTGCGACTACTTCTACACGACATCGTTCCTTCCTTTCCTTCATAAGACGTGCCCGGTCACTCTGGTCACGAACGCCCTGCCGGGATACAGCTATTCGACGGGTTCTCTTGCGATAGACGGGCTCGCAAGGATAGTCACCGGGACCATCTGTCCGAACCTCCTGCCCAGATACGACCGAGTGAACTCGGTGACTACCAGCCTTGTGGACGACCTGGTCGCTTTCGGGGTGAGGCGAGACAAGATCAGCGTCATCCCTTCGGGGGTGGACTGGCAGCCGTTGGACCGCGACCGCGAAGATGTCAGACGGGAATATGACATCGGAAAGGACGAAACCGTGATGATGGTGATGGGACGGCACGTCCGGGTGAAGAGGTTCGACCTTGCGATAAAGACGGCGAAGCAGCTCGGCGCCAGACTGCTCGTGCTCGGGACCGGCCCGCAGAAGCCTCACCTCGAGTCTTTCGCAAGGAGCATTGGGGCTGACTGCACCTTCTTCGACTTCGCCCCTGAGAAAGTGAAGCTGGACTGCTTCGCAATGTCCGACCTCTTTCTACTGACATCGCTGTCAGAGGGGCTGCCCACGACCGCTCTCGAGGCGATGGCGAACGGACTGCCGGTCGTCTCGAACGACCTGCCTGGGATGAGGGACATGATAACGCAACGGGGCACAGGGATTCTGGTGAGCGATGGGGACTACGCAGGGGCCTGTTCGCGGCTTCTCGCAGATCGGGACCTGCGGGACTCGATCAGCGCCAACGCAGCCAGCCTAATCAGGACGACGCGCTCGTGGAAGGTCATCGGGGGGAGATACGACAGGTTCTTTGAGGATGCGGCACAATGAGCGCGGTCAGACGCATAAGGCGGATGAGGGGGATCGCCTGGGTGAAGCTGTCGATTCTTGACTGCTGGGCGGTCCTCAAGATGACCCTTCGCTCCAAGCTGCTGATAGGGGAGGACTTCCCCGTAGGACTGGGCATTGCGAAAGGGATCACCAAGAATGACGTCGTGCTCGAACTCGGAGCGAACACAGAGGGCACCACGCGGAAGTTGGCGGGCCTGGCGCAGTCCGTCCACTCCTTTGAACCAGTACTGGGCTACTACAAGTGGCTGGTGAGGAACACGAAAGCAGCGCTCAATAGAATTACAATGCGAGTTTGGGCTACGCCTAGGGCGGGCTGGAGCTAAACAGAATGACAAAGACTCGTATTTGCTTCGTGGCGGACCATCCAAAGAACATTCTGGGAGGGGCAGAGCGGCAAAACTTCAAGATTGCAAGCCTAATGGTCGAGAAGGGTTTTGATGTGACAATGATCTCGCAGTCTGGAGGAGGGAGTCCGTCTGAATACTTCGATTCTGGGGTCCGCGTGCGTGAGGTGACCAGAATACGCGAGGGGGGTCCAATGAGAGACCTCGATCTGGTCAGGCTACTTACCGAGATGCAGAAGGCTATCAAAGAAGAGAACGCCCACGTTTACTACCAGAGGATTGGAGGAGTGATGACTGGGCTCGTCGGCTTCGAGTGCCGAACCATGAACAGACCATTCATCTTCGCCAGCGCCAGCTACTGGGACTCGAACGACAATTTGAACGGACGTGCCAAAGAGAGGACCCCGCTCACTTGGCTGAGGATGGCCAGTCCCATCTACCGCTACGGGTTGGACCGCACCACTGCCATTGTCGCTGAAACTGAGGAGATAGCCCTCCAGTTCAAGAAGAGATTTCCAGCCAAGGACGTTCGACAAATTCCACCAATGTCGATCCTTGAACCCAGTTCTCCGAAAAAAAATGACCCGCCGTTCGTGCTCTACGTGAGTAGGCTTGTCTGGTACAGGAGGCCACTTCTGTTTCTGAAGGTCGCCCGAGCCTTGCCGGAGATGAGATTTGTGCTTGCTGGCTTCGGTGCAATGGAGGAAACGGTGAGGGATGAAGCTAAGAAGATTCCCAACCTGACGTATCTGGGACCCGTCACTCCCGTTGAATCGGCGGACCTAATGCGCAGGGCCTCGCTGTTTCTCAACACAAGCCTCGTTGAAGGATTCCCCAACACGTTATTGGAAGCGCTCGCCTGTCGCACACCCTACGTGTCAGTCTTCGACCCAGATGATGTCATTTGCAGATTCGGTCTAGGTGCTCATGCGAGGTCATTTGATGAACTAGTCAGCTCCGTCAGAATTCTACTCAACGACCAGGCTGAAAGAGAGAAGATTGCAAGTGATGGCGACGCTTATCTGAGGAAATTCCATGATCCAGAGGTCATAGCTTCCAAGTACGCGGCGTTGTTCAGGGAAAAAACAATGATGGATATCGGGAGCCCCGCATCTCAAGACAATTAATCGGGTATCATCATTGCTACCAGTGCATCTCAAAGGCCTCAGAAGTGAATTCAGTCAATCCGAATGCGCCTCCAAAACGGAAATAGATTCGTATTGGTGGAGCCTGCTTCGACGAACTTTCTTTACTGCAGGTGTGCGAGGGTTATGAGAATCGCAGTAGTCCTGAACAGTGTGCCTCACACTGACCGAGCTGGTGGCGCAGAACTCTTTGCTTCGATGTTGGCCAGAGGACTGGCAGAAAGAGGGCATCAAGTTTCCCTGCTGTGTTACTCCAGTCGACTTGTTGCTGGGCGCCAGAGGACAGACAAATCCAAGCTCTACGCATCTCCCCTTGGGGGACTGATAGGACAACTCTTCATGGTGGCAAATCTGGTAAGGTCTAAGCCTGACGTGTGCGTCGCCGTGTCTCTGCACTCGTCATTCCCTGTTCTAGCGTATGGCATTCTCGCGCGCGTTCGGTGCTTTGTGTGGTACGCAGGCAGTGACGCATACTCTCTTAGCGGTTTGGTACAGACTCAAGGTGCAAAGGAGCTCTTGACGAGACTTATTCTTTTTCGAGCAGTGAAAACGAGATTCAATCATTTGGTGCTCAGCAGAGATATGTGGAAGGTACTAGCATCTCAGGGCGTCGAGACAGACAGGTTGCTCATAGTTCCTACTCCCGTCGACAATCGGTTCTTTTCCATTGTACGTGACCCTGACGCTCTGGCCATTGGATACGTAGGTCGGTTGGAGTTTGTGAAGGGTTGCGATGTACTGCTTGAGGCATTCTCTCGGTTGTTGCGGGATCATCCGTCAGCCAGACTGACCATAGTGGGAGATGGCAGCTTGAGACAAGAGTTGATCCGACTAGCCGAAACTCTGGGTGTGGAGAATTCGGTCGTATTCACAGGCCCTGTTCCCTTTGCAGAGGTACCGTCTTTTCTGGGCCGGTTTTCAGTCTTTGTGCTCCCTTCTCGATCAGAAGGCCTACCGAATGCCTTGCTGCAGGCAATGGCTGCTGGGCTCCCAGTCGTCGCGACGCGAGTGGGTGGTATCCCTGAGCTTGTGGAGGACCATGTCGAGGGACTGTTGGTCGAGCCAAACAGTCCGAATGACTTGGCTAAAGCCATCGGCGAGCTCATGTCTAATGAAGGCCTGTGTCGCACTCTCGGACAAAACGCCAAGGCTAAGGCAACCAAATATTCATCTGAAGGGGTTATGCGAACCTATGAATCATTGCTGTCGAGGGAAAGGTCCTTTCTCAAGGTCAAGTCATCGGACATTGTTCCCTTGCACTCGATCCAAGTATTGATTGGTGGTGACTGAACATAACAACCGCGAAGACTGGAACCTTCTCTGTCGTAATAACAACCAAAGACAGACCAACCGACCTGTCAGAGCTGCTTGGCACAATTGAGAGACAAACTTCACCCCCTCTAGAAGTCGTTGTTGTGGACAATTCGGCTGACGGCTCTGCTTCGAAAATCGTTTCGAACAGAGAACCCAGCTTCGCACTGGTAGGTTGCCGACTTCTGTATTTGAAAGGACTCGATCAGGATTTGACAGCGGCCAGGAATCTGGGAGTCTCTATCTCGAGAGGGGATGCGATATTCTTCCTGGACGATGACGTTCTCCTTGAACCTGACGTTCTGACAGAATCTGCCATCTTCTTTGCTCGCTTTCCGAACAGTTTGGGATTCTCTCCGACAATAATTCCACGAGGTGGCATCGGCAGTTCAGGGAGCGAAAGGAGCTTCACTAACGCTGCTTACAAGTTGCTGATGCTACCTTATGAGAAAGACGACACCTTGAGTGTGCGGAGGTCCGGAGCAAGCGTCCTTCCGAGGAACCTGTCTCATGTAGTAACGGCGCAGAGATTGTCGGGCGTGTGCTGCTACAGACGTCAGGTGTTCACGGAGTTCCAATTCGACACGCTCCTAAAGCGTTGGTCCTTCATGGAGGATGAAGACTTTTCCTATAGAGTGCACACCAAGTATCCCGGTAGATTGCACATCATACCCTCCATCCGGGTGATCCACAAGAGGTCACTACAGGGGAGGCTGCCCGAGAGGGACGCTGCGTACATGCAAGTAGTGTACTGGTTCTACTTCTTTTTCAAGAATATCTCCTCTACGTCTCGAGTCAATCTCATTGCATTTCTCTGGGCCCTGAACGGAAATATGTTCATGTCAATCCTCAGTGCTCTACCGCTGAGAAGAAGGCATGCAAATGCTCTGGTTCTGGTTCACCTTATTGGCGCATACTCACTTTCTTTCAAGAATCTTAAGAGCATTCTCTGTGGCCGACTCGAATTCTTCAACTCCAGGATCGCATCTACCCCAGAATGGCCACTTCGCGACTAACGATGCCATCTTGTGGAGCGCTAGTTCCAACTTTCTTCTCCAGCCAGATTTTGTCAATCTGGGCGCTGTCCGGGAACGCTGCAGTCTGCCCAGTGGCCATTGACGGTCACCGACGAATCCTTAAGGCAAATGAGGCTCACACCTGTGGGCCAATGGTAACGTAAGTCTGATGGCTTTGTCTCGATTTGCTAGTGGCCGGCTTGTTGCACTGGGCTTGATTTCGACGTTACTAATGGCACTCATCTTCGTCACTGTTTTCCATCTAAACTACACATCACTCGTTGTATACTTTCTACTTGTAGTCTTCACGACACTCGCACTGGCCCGCGACGGTCAGGTCTTGATCAGATTGAATGTGACAAGACTCCATATTCAGATTGGCTTGACGCTAATCAGCGGAGGGCTGTTGTACTCGCACCTCTCAAACATCGAACTGAACGGAATCTGGCTAGCGGTTTTCGTGGTTGTCATGATTCTGCTGCCTGGAGTTTCCGCATTAGAACTAATCCAACCAAATCCCAAGTGTTCAAGATGGGAGGATCTGGGTCTCGCGTATGGACTTGGTTTTTCCTACGATTGTATTGCTGGAATCCTCGTGCTGGGAGTGTCTGCGAGCGCGCGAGGAACATGGTTGCTTTCTAGCACCCTAGCGTTCTCCTTACTGTCTGCTCTCGTCGGAGTTCTACAAAGGAAGCATAGCAATCACACCCGGCAGCCGAGGACAATATCAATTGGGTATGACGACCTGCTCTTGGTTGGGATTCTTGGGGCACTTACGCTCTTCTACATCGGGCTTTATCCTCAACTATCTACTCACGTAAATGACATCTATCGAGGTTATCTTCACGCGAAACTGGTTTCAAGCGGTCTAAGTGCTGGGGCAACAACCGCAGACGGCCCACTCCTGTATGTCTTTCAGTCGCTTCCGTTTTCAGTCGCTAGTCCCTCGGCAGCGACATTTCAGACGACATACATTCTTCTCAACCTATTCATTGTCATATCATTTTACGCCATGGCGAAGGTGGTCCTGAGGGGAAAGCCGCATCAGACCCCTGTCATCGCCACAGCCTTCTGGTCCCTGTTTTCAGGATTCGGCTGGATTGAGTATCTTGTACTGACCATCAATGCTCATTCGGGCACCCTCCTCTCTGCCATAGAGATGGCCGATGCTGTTTCCTATGGAGACTTGACTTGGAGGAGAAACTTCTACTTCCTCTCAATGGAAGCATCACTTGCAATAGCCTTCCTGATAATCTATCTGGCTTTGAGGACCGACACAGGAGCGAAAAGAATCGCTCTGTTGGTGCCCCTAGCGATCCTAATTCCATATCTCCATCCGTATACAATCTATTTCCTCGTCCTTTTCCTGAGCATTCTGGCCATCGTCTTGCTCGAGCAGCAAAGAAACGACTTGCGGCAAGTCGGCTTTTCGGTCCTTCTCGCAGCATTGCCAGGCTTCGCCGCGTCCTACATCCTTGGAATGCGGGGTCTTGAATCATTCCCCAGTTCTTATGAGTTTCTCGTCTGTGTTGGAGTTGCAATTCTGCTTGTATGTTCGCCAAGTCTGGGACACAGAGTGCACATACGTCTTCCAGCGGTACGGCACATAGTGAAACGCGACCACGCAGTTCTATCAATTGCAACCGTCCTCATGGTCGTGTATCTTGGATTCCTTCTAAGCTGGTATGCTGGAGTAGTACCCTTCAGCCTGCAGAGCCTAGACATCTTCGGGTACGTACCGTGGGAACTCTACCCCGTCAGACTTGGAATAGTGGGGGCTCTTGGTATCCTGGGCTTCTTCCTGACATTCAAGAGAAGCAGCGGCATTACGCGCGAGCTAGTGTCTCTGTTCATCCTCACAGTCCTGATGATTGCTGCACTCCGCGCAACATCCGAATTCCAGCTTCTCGCAGCCAATCAGATTCAGCTGTCTGCGCCTGGATCGGTTCTCAATAATATCACCCAGATACTTCTAAACATAAGGGAAGAACGTTTCCTCGACATCCTCATGATTCCGCTTTCTCTAATCGCCGCAGTCGCCGTGACATCTCTGGTTTCCAGCCAGAGCAAGCATACGTTATCTAGGCAAGTCGTAATCCTTGCTCTCGTTTCGATGCTGGTGGTTTCAGGAGTGTCATCGACGGTGATAAACGTCAAGTACGACCAATCCATCGCGAACAACCCCCAGCTGAACTCATTCGAAGTCGACGCACTTCAGACTGTCCAATCCCAAGCACTGAGACAGGGGACCTCTGTGATAACGAGCCCGACGACGGACCCGTCGCTATTGGTCTCGAGCGAATCTACAATTATCGTTACCGAATCACCCGCTATCTGGGCGTCAACGAGTCCTGAATTCCCACTCTTGGTCCTTCGCAATACACAGAGCACGCCCACCTACATTTTCCTAAACAACGGGTCTGATACTGCAGCAACAAGCGAAAACAGCACGTATTTGGATCAGCTAACGAGCCTAGCTGGAACGACTGTCCAGAACCAGGGGGCCAAGGTGAAGCTAGTTCAGAACATGTCCTCCCCTTCATCCTCGTCGAACACTGCCCTCGTAGTCCCCTACGATGCCTCAACCGAGTCAGTAGTACAGCCGGTCAGTTCAAAAGGTGGAGGCCTTGTCCTCGGGTTGTATTTCACTCCAAACTCATCCTCCTATGACTACTCAAGGTCTACCCCCACCTATTCCAACGTGCAGATGAATGGGACTGCGGTTTTCAACGGAACGAAAAGCTACATCTCCATCCCAGACACCAGCAAGTACCCAAGTCTCCAGGTTGAGTTTACGTTCCAACCCCTGAGCGTATCAGGCAACCAAGTGGTCGTCAGCAAGCTAGATTACGGGGGGAATCCGCAGGAAAGCTGGGAAGTTGCACGGTACGGACAAACCCTAGGATTCAAGGTCTCCCCTGACGGCAGCACGGAGTTCTTTGTCCAGACAGGAAACATACTCACCCTGGGAACGACCTATAAGGTCAACTGTATCTATGATCATGGCGCCCTGACCATCTCAGTAGACAATCATGTCGTCGCGTCAAAGCCATACGACATGGGAATCTTCAACGGAACGAGTGACATTCTTGTAGGGGGAGAGCTTTCGTCAGGTCACCCCACCGCGTTCGCCCAGATGCTCCTCGACAACGTGACGGTATCCAATTCCGTGCAGACTCGAGACTCTGCACTCTATGACGCATACGACCTTCTGAGCTCGGCTGAACTGAACTTCACCACCGTGCTTGCTCAGGACAGCCGCCTTTCCGGGTACAACACCCTGGTGCTCCCGTACGACGACGTCAACGACAACGCGACGCTGGAATCAGCACTGGCCCAGACTGCTGGCGCGAGGACGTTTGTCGTCATGAACGGCAACGGTTTCGGGCCTATTCTGGGAGATTTCGGGATGCTCTCGTCTCAGAGTATCGTCGCGGGCAAGGTCGGGAGTCCTGAGGCCACTACTGCACTCGAGCAGCCGGTCAACGTGTCAGTCATCATTCCCAACGACAGGGTCGATGTCGTCGCCTGGTACTCGAGTGGAAAACTGACGGCGCCATTCATCATGTCTCGGTCGTATGGGGATTACACGATGGTCTATGTCGACACACTCCCCCTCGTCCAGAAGGAAGAAATCGTCGGCAGCGGCGCGGCACAACTTGCAGGCACAGCGCTAGAACCCTTCATCGCACCCTCAGATCCTGCTTCAGTTTCGCCGTGGTTCACCTCGCCTAGCATCATCTTCAGCTCCATGAACTCTACTGGATCGATAGTCATGAAGTCGAACAGCATCATCATCGCAGGTCTGAATGAAACGAACGGGTTGGTGTTGGAGTCGGGTGGGACAAAGATCACCGTCGGTCCGACTTCATCTCTCGTCGCCACTGGGTACGATAAGGTGGAGATATCGGCGGCCAGAGCTTCCATTGGCGGCGGATACGGCTTCTACTCCTTCGTCACGCTGTCGAACAGCTCTCTTGTGTTCAGTGGCACGAACCTGGTGAACGTGAACGCTGGGGAGTCCCACCTTAGCGGGCAACAGGTCTCCGTCATCATACCGAAGACCGTGATTCTCCTCGTGCGAGAGCCCATGGTCTCCATCGACGGGTTGACAGACTTCAATGGATTCTACTCCCTTCACCCACCATCGCTATATTCCGACGGAAGGCCGATCCAGCTGAAGGGAAGCATCTCCTTCCAGATGTACAGCGGCGATACGTCGTCGGTGGCCCTCCCAGTCAGCTTCGGCGCAGGCGCCGTCGCCACATACAAGACACCAGTGATGAGCTTCAACGAGTGGTCCGCGTTCCTCGCCTCTGCTCCCTACGTGGCGGCGATAGCGTGCGTGACTATTCTTGGCTGGCTCTTTTTCAAGATGAGGAGTCGAAAGGAGCAGACCCGTGCAGATTCTCCCACGGGCTATCACAAGACAGACACGGTGTCGGAAAACATCTAGGTACGCTAGGGCCCGGCCATCAGAGCGAACAGGGAGGAACCTCACCAAGGCCGACAAACCTTCGATCGGGGGAAGGCTCGTCTAGCCTTGGCCGAGCTGCCGCGGCAACCTGAGACGTGCGCATGAGGAATGCGAGTCCATACTCTGGTGATGACCTCGTCAAGGCGACAGTCTCCACCGACCCAAGTCTCGAGAGGAATCCAGCAGAAACTACCACCCGGATCTTTCTTAAGCGTGGCATCACCAGTTCTATGAGCGATGCCGACATCGAAGAGCAAGGACATAGAAGATGCGTACCGATGGGCGAGCTGTCTCACGAGTGAAGGCAGACCCCCAGGCTGGATTGCTGACCAGTTCCTCTGGACGGACCAGGCCACAGCTGCAAGAACGAAGTTGCAACTCGGAAGCGGTATTCTGCTTGCAGTAGCGGGCGCTATCGGGACTGGAAAGAGCAGCCTCCATCAGGCGTTGACACACTTCACCAGAGGGAGGGCCTCTGGCGGCGCCTATGTTCTGAGCCTGAAGTGGCCTGAGTCAGGCGGCCTGCACGACAATGTGTTCCAGAGACTGCTTGAAAGCTCAGAAAGCTTTCAACGGGTTTACGAAGATGCGCTTCGCTCTAGGCCAGGATTCGACCTGAACAGACCATTTGGGCACCAGCCGAAGATGTCACTTGCTGGAGGCTTCAAGCACCTCGACCACACACTGTCAGTGCTTGCAGCTCAACGACGAAGTCCAGCTGCAGCGTCTGAGATGGCGCTTCCTCCGGAGGAGGTGACCCGGGCTCGGAGAGAAGCGCTTCTAACCTACTTTGCAAACGCCGATGCAATCCTGATCGACTTGCCTGACTACAGTCGATCTGATCTTCGGTCCCTGACGAGG
>Ga0116131_1002234_pt1 | contig 10148 bp, 8 predicted proteins | sample June2015DPH_17_1_FD_89734 | JGI IMG/M metagenome (GOLD analysis project Ga0116131, IMG submission 89734) | Peatland microbial communities from SPRUCE experiment site at the Marcell Experimental Forest, Minnesota, USA - June2015DPH_17_100 | ecosystem: Environmental > Terrestrial > Soil > Wetlands...
GCCGTCGCCACTCCAGGCCGAGCCATCGACGATGAGCCGGTCGGCGATGGGCAGCAGCCGGTCGGCGCGATGCGAGCCGAAAGGGGGGTCGCCGGGCCACCACAGGGCCACGGGCAGGTCGTGGACCAGCAGCGGCACGATGATCGAAGCCAGGTGCTGGCCCGTCTCTCCGTGGGCGGCGACGCGGATCGTCTCCGCTCCGGTCTCGGCTCGGCCATCCGGAGTGGTCAGCGACAGGCCCTCGATGCGGGCCTCCAGGCCCGGCGGCCCCTGCGGGCCCACGACCGAAAGGATCAGCGAGCGCGACGCGTGGCGGCCGGCCGTGCCTGCTATCGTGACTGCACACCGCTCGGCGGCCGCCGCCTCGCCCGCCACGACCACCAGGTTGAGCACGCTGGTTCGGGCTGCAACGTGGTGCCCGCCGGCGTCGCTGGTCGCGCGCGCGGCGTCCAGGGCGGCTGCGGCACGGGCGGCGGCCTGGGCCTGGGCCTCGATCAGGGCGGCCTCAGCCTTCGCTGCCTCGACTCGTGCCACTGCTGCGCGCGCCCAGAGCTTGCCCAGCTGGCCCTCGATCTCCGGGACGGAATGGGCTACCGGGCGCGGCGGCGTCAGATCTTGCGCCACCGTCGTCCGTCCCGTTCCATCAGCTCGTCGGCCGCCTCCGGTCCCCACGAACCTGCCGCGTAGTTGGGAAAGCTTGGCGCGTTCATGTCGGCCCAGGCGTTGATGATCGGCGTAACGACGGACCAGGCGGCCTCCACCTCGTCCGCTCGAGTGAAGAGCGAAGCGTCGCCCAGCAGCGCATCGAGGATGAGGGTCTCGTACGCATCCGGCGAATCCACGACGAACGAGGTGTCGTAGGCGAAGTCCATGTTGACGGTGCGAACGTCCAGGCCGAGGCCCGGTACCTTGGCCGCGAAGCGCAGCATGATTCCCTCGTCGGGCTGGATGCGCATCGCCAGGACGTTGGGCGCGGGATCGCCCGAGGTTTCGCGGAAGAGCCGCAGCGGCACGTCCTTGAACTGGATTGCGATCTCAGTGGCGCGCTTCGGAAGTCGCTTCCCGGCGCGGAGATAGAAGGGGATTCCACTCCAGCGCCAGTCGTCGATCGTGAAGCGACCGGCGACGAACGTCTCCGTCTCGGACTCGGGATCCACCTCGGGCTCCTGGCGGTAGCCCGGCTGGGGTTCGGCCTGGATCCAACCAGGGCCGTATTGACCGCGAACGACGTCCCGGCGGATGTGGTCGAGATCGGGGGCCGCGATGGCACGGAGGACCTGGAGCTTCTGGTCGCGCAGGGCGTCTGCCTGGAACGAAGACGGCGGCTCCATGGCCACGAGCGTCATCAGCTGCAATAGATGGTTCTGCAGGATGTCGCGACTGGCGCCGGTCTCCTCATAGAAGGCGCCGCGGCCTTCCACTCCGATCGATTCGGCCACGGTTATCTGAACGTGGTCCACGTAGCTGCGGTTCCAGACCGGCTCGAATATGCCGTTGCCGAATCGGAATACGAGCAGGTTTCGGACCGTCTCCTTGCCGAGGTAGTGGTCGATGCGATAGACCTGCGACTCGCGGAAGACCTTGTTGACCTCGTGGTTGAGGAGGCGTGCCGATTCGAGGTCGCGCCCGAAGGGCTTCTCGACGATGAGGCGCCGCCAGCCTGCACCGCGCATCTCGTGGTCGAGGCCGACACGGCCTAACTGGCGCACGATCTCGGTGACCTGCGATGGCTGCGTTGCCAGGTAGAAGAGCCGGTTGCCGGCGGTGCCGCGCTCCTGGTCGAGTTCGTCGAGCTTGACGCCAAGTCTGTCGAACCCGACGTCGTCCGCGAAGTCGAGCTGCTGATAGCTGATGCGTTGGGCGAACTCGGTCCAGGCCCCTTCGTCGATCGGCTGAACGCGCGAGTACTTCTCGAGGGACGCGTGGACCTCGACCGCGAATGCGGCGTCCGTGTACGGCCGACGGGCCACGGCTACGAGACTGAACTCGGCAGGCAGCAGGTTCGTCCGCCACAGCTGGTAGATGGCCGGAAGGACTTTGCGGTGGGCCAGGTCGCCGGTCGCTCCGAACAGCACGAAGGCGCACGGGTCCGGCACGCGCTCGAGGCGCAGCCCCTGTCGCAGCGGGTTGGCGTCGGCGTCCGACCGCCCGCGGCGACGGGCGGCCGTGGCCGCTTCCCGAAGCTGGAGGGCGGTTCGGGCGAGAGGCGGCGGAGCGGGCGAGCGGGGCGGGCTCATCGAACGACGGATTGCGGGCGGAACGCCCGGTCCCGACGAGTGGCAGTCATCTCTATTCGGTCTTCACGGCGTGGCCGCCGAACTCGTTGCGGAGTGCTGCCAGCACCTTGGCCTGGTAGCTGTCCTCCTGGCGGGAGCGGAAACGGTTGAGCAGGCTGAGGGTGATTACGGGCGCCGGCACGTCCTTGTCGATCGCCTCCTGGACAGTCCATCGACCCTCGCCGGAGTCGGCGACCCAGCCCTTGAGGTGGGTCAGATCCTGGTCTTGCGAGAAGGCCGAGACGGCCAGCTCGAGGAGCCACGATCGAACCACGGAGCCGTGCATCCACAGGTCGGCGATGGCCGCCAGGTCGAGCTTGTAGTCCGAGGCGTGCAGGATCTCGAAACCCTCGGCGTAGGCCTGCATCAGGCCGTACTCGATGCCGTTGTGGACCATCTTCACGTAGTGCCCCGCGCCGGGGCCGCCGGCGTGGAGGTAGCCGTCTTCGGGCGCGAGCGAGCGGAAGATGGGCTCGAGGCGCTTCACGGGCCCGGGCTCGCCGCCGACCATCAGGCAGTAGCCGATCTTGAGACCCCAGATCCCGCCCGAGGTCCCGGCATCGATGAAGTTAACACCTTTTGCGGCCACCTTGTCGTGCCGGCGAACCGTGTCGTGGAAGTTGCTGTTGCCGCCGTCGATGATCGTGTCGCCGGGCTCCAGGAGCTTGAGCAACTCGTCGATCATGGACTCGGTGGCGTCGCCGGACGGCACCATGATCCAGATCGCGCGGGGCTTCTGCAGTTTGACGACGAGTTCCTGGAGGGTGAAGGCCCCGTCGGCGCCCTCGGTCATGATCTCGCTGGTCTTCTCGGCGGTTCGGTTGTAGGCGACGATTCGATGCTTGTCGAGGAGCAGGCGCCGGACCATGTTGGCGCCCATGCGGCCGAGCCCGACGAAGCCGAGTTCCATGACGTCATGCCTCCTTGAGGGCCGCGGCCAGGGCGCTCTCGAGCGCGGCCAGGCCAGATTCGGGATCTTGTCCGAGGTTGATCCGGAGGACCGGCAGATCGTGGTCTCCGAGCGTTCGGGCGTCTCCGATCGCCTGGGCCTCGATGAGCTTACCGAACGTGTAGGCCTTGCCCGGAATCTCGCGATCGTCGGGGTGCTCGGCGACCAGCTGGAGGAACCAGCCGATCGGGGCGCCGCCCTTATGGAGCTGGCCGGTCGAGTGCAGGAAGCGGGGCCCGTAGCCAACGGTCGTGGCCCGGCGCGTCCTGTCCCGCAGCAATGTTCGGATTACGGACAGGGCCGTGTCTCGGGCTGGGGTCTGGGCGACGTAGGCCTGGATCGAGGCGTAGCCGTTGGCCTTGAGCGCCCCGAAATGGGCCTTGAGCGCCGTCCTGAGGGCCGGCGCATCGGCTACGCTCAGGGCCGAGTCCGCGCCGGTGCCGGCGGTCTCGCCGGCCTCGAAGGCGGCCAATACCGCGCGGGTGTTGGTCTTGGCCTCCTCGACGTTAGGCTGGTCGAACGGGTCGATGCCGAGGACGGCGCCGCTGAGGGCCGTGGCCACTTCCCAGCGCACGAACTCCGCGCCGATATCGATCCTGGAGCCGACCTCGATACGGACGACCGGGTGGCCCGCCGCGGCCAACTCGGCCAGGCGGGCGTCTGCGTCGCCGCCGATCGATGCGTCGGGACCGGGCGAGCCGTCGAGGGCGATGCGGACGAAGACGCGGTCGTCTCCGTAGGTCGAAACTGCGCCCAATGGCTCACCAACCACCGGCACGACGCCCACTCCGTGCTTTCCGGTCGATTCGGCGATGAGCTGCTCGACCCACGGCCCGAAAGCGGCCAGTTCGCGGTCGATCACGAACGTCAGCTTGTCGCGGCCCTCCTTCGCCAAAGCGCCGACGACCAGACCGAGCGCAAGGCCCGGGTTCCGAGCCGGGTCCGAAACGCCGCAGGCGATGACCATCGCCCGGGCCCTCTCGAGCAGCGTGTCGAGGTCGACTCCCAGGAGGGCGCCCGGAACCAGGCCGACGTAGGTCAGGGCTGAGTATCGCCCGCCCACGTCCGGCGGGTTGAGGAAGACCTCGCGCAACTGGTCGTGGTGTGGAATCGATCGCAGGCTCTTGTCGGGGTCGGTTATGGCGGCCATGAAATCGCCCGGCTGCGACGGTCGGCCGACCTCGGCGTCGCTCAGCGCAGCGGCGGTCCGCGCCCACTGGTACTCCTCGAAGGAGAGGGACTCGGCCGTTGTGCCGGACTTGGTGGAGACGATAAAGAGCGTGGCGGTCGGGTTTAGGTCGTCGAGGGTCGCGCTCACGGCGGCTGGGTCCGTTGAGTCGAGGACGCGGACCGGCATGCCGTCTTCGGCCGCGCCGAACACATCCGTCAAAAGCGCCGGCGCCAGGCTGCTGCCGCCCATGCCGCCCAGCACGGCAGTGGTGAAGCCCTCGTCACGAATCGCGGCGGCGAACGCCCTCAGCTCGCCCGTCTCGTCGGCGAAGTGGAACGGTGCCTCAAGCCAGCCCAGGCGCGCCGCGATGGCTCGCTGGCCGATCTCTTGGTCGGACCAGACCGTGGGGTCGCGCCGGCCGATCGCCCTGTCGGCCCAGTTCTCGTTGACGGCACGGTCGCGAGCCGCGGCCAACGCCGATTCGAGCATCTCGTCGTTGAGCGTCAGATCCACGGCAAGGGTGCTGGTGGTTTTCGGTTCGGTCATGACGGTGGCCTCGTGACTGGCTGGAGCTTGGCTGGAAACGACTGTGCGGCGGCGATCACCGGTTGAGGTGGGCTGGTCGGGACCCCTCGATATGGGCGGCCTCTTCTTCGATGGCGCGGATCTTTCCGACGCGCCGGACGTGGCGCGGAGCGCCGCTGAACCTGGCGGCAAGGAAGCTCTCCGCGCAGGAAACGGCAGTTTCGACGCCGATCACACGCGCACCGAGGGCCAGCACGTTCATGTCGTCGTGCTCGACGCCCTGGCCGGCAGAATACGTGTCGTGGCACAGCCCGGCGCGGATGCCGGGCATCTTGGATGCGGCGATGGAGGCACCGACGCCGCTTCCGCACAGGAGGATGCCGCGGTCGGCTCGACCATCCAGGATGGCGAGGGCGAGAGCGCGGGCGTAGTCCGGGTAGTCGTCCTCGGCATTAGAGCCGTCGCCACCCAGGTCGATCAGCTCGTGGCCGAGCGGCGAAAGGCGAGTCAGCAGCTCGGCCTTGAGTTCGGCTCCGGCGTGGTCTGCCGCGAGTGCGACCCGCATCTCCGCTCCTTTCAGAGGGCTTCCGGGCCACGCTCGACGGTCTCGACCCGCCCGCTGAAGCCGTCGCGGACGACCTTGCGGCCGACCTCGGCAACGCGATCGACGGTGAAACCGAAGCGGCGCATGACCTCATCGCCGGGCGCCGAAGCGCCGAAGTGGTCGATGCCGACGATCGCGCCGTCGGTGCCGGCGTAGCGCTCCCAGCCGAACGGGCTGAGGGCCTCAATCGCGACTCTCTTGCGGTTGGCCCGCGGCAGAACGGACTCACGGTAGCCCTCATCCTGCGCCTCGAACCGCTCCCAGCAGGGCAGGCTGACGACGCGACTGCGGATGCCTTCTCGTTCCAGCGCTTCCGCTGCCCCGACTGCCAGTTGAAGCTCCGAGCCTGTGGCAATCAGGATCAGGTCGGGCCGGGCGGCATCGCCCGATGCGTCGCGCAGGACATAGCCTCCGCGCACCACACCGGTTCGCGCGTTCTCTGCCGTGCCGTTCAGGACGGGCAGTTTCTGGCGGGACATGATCAGAGCGGTCGGGCCGTCGCGACGCTCAACGGCACAGGCCCACGCCGCAGACGCTTCGTTGGGGTCGCCGGGGCGAATGACGTCGAGGTTCGGTATGGCCCGGAGGGCCGCCACCTGTTCAATCGGCTGGTGTGTGGGCCCGTCCTCGCCGAGCGCTACGGAGTCGTGGGTCCAGACGTAGACGACCCCGAGGCGGCTCAAGGCGGCCAGCCGGATTGCCCCGCGCATGTAGTCGCTGAAGGTCAGGAAGGTTGCCGCGTAGGGGATGAAGCCGCCGTAGAGGGCAATGCCGTTGGCGACGGCCCCCATCGCGTGCTCCCGGACGCCGAAGCGAATGTTGCGGCCACTGGCATCGCCCTGCTCGAACAGGCCGCCGTCCGCTACGTCCGTCAGGTTCGATTCGGACAGGTCGGCCGAGCCGCCGAAGAGTTCCGGCACCGAACCGGCCAGGGTGTTGATCGCCTCGCTGCTGACCTTCCGCGTAGGCTGGGAGTCGCCGACGGCGTAGGTCTTGAGTCCGTCCGCCCAGCCGTTGGCTAGGCGGACGTTCCAGCGTCGGTCGAGCTCGGCCGCTTCCTTTGGGAAGTCGGTCTCGTAGCGGGCCAGCTCCTCGCGCCAATCGGCCACGAGCTTCTCGCCCGCCGGGATCGCCTGGCGGAAGCGTGCGAGGGCCGCATCCGGGACGTAGAAGTCGCGGTCGGGGTCCCAGCCGTAGGCCAGCTTTGCGCCACGGACCTCGTCGACACCCAGCGGCGCCCCATGCGCCTTCTGGGAATCGTGCTTGGTCGGCGCGCCGAAGCCGATGTGAGTCCGGACGGCGATCAGACTCGGGCGGTCGTCGGCCCTGGCCGCGGCGATAGCGGCACCGATCGCCGCGGCGTCGTTGCCGTCTTCGACGCGCGAAGTCCCCCAACCGTACGCATCGAAGCGGTCCACCACGCTCTCCGAGAACGCCATGCGGGTCGGGCCGTCGAGCTGGATTCGGTTGTCGTCGTAGAGGAAGACCAGCTTGCCGAGGCGCAGGTGCCCAGCCAGGGAGGCGGCTTCGGAGGCGATTCCCTCCTGGATGTCGCCGTCGGAGCAAATCGCGTAGATGTTGTGGTCGATCAGCGTGTGGCCCGGCCTGTTGAACTCCTCGGCCAGCCGTTGCTCGGCGATGGCCATGCCGACGGCGTTGGCGAAGCCCTGGCCGAGGGGTCCCGTGGTGGCCTCGACTCCAGCGGTCATGCCGTGTTCGGGGTGACCGGGAGTGCGCGACCCCCACTGCCGGAAGGACCGGATGTCCTCGAGGGTCAGCCCATAGCCGGTCAGATACAGCAGCGAGTAGAGGAGCATGCTGGCGTGGCCGGCGGATAGGACGAAACGGTCGCGGTTGGGCCAGCCGGGATCGGTAGGAGCGTGGCGAAGGAAACGGCTCCACAGCGTGTATGCCATCGGGGCCATGCCCATCGGCGCCCCGGGATGGCCGGAGTTGGCCTTCTGGACGGCGTCGATAGAAAGCGTGCGAATCGTGTCGATCGCAAGCTGGTCGAGGTCCCCGGCCGTTTCCGTCATTCGATTTCCTGCTCCCTTGCCGGCGCCGCTGCCGCTCGCGCCGTCTTCTGCGACCCGGACCGCGGCGCCAGGCTTCACAGGCGGACCTGCCCGAGCCGCCGCGGTCCTGTTCGAGGTCCCGAGCGGAGCTCGTTGATCGGCCGGACTCGGCGCTCGAGATTGGCGCGAAGGGGGACCCCGCCGGGATCGACCCTCCGGGCTCGATGATTGCGCCATTCTACGGCTCGGCGCCCATTCGACGGCGCATCGAGGTGTGCGGACCGGCCTGTGTACCGGATCGCCGAAGGTTGCGAGGTCCTTGAAGGCTGCTACACTCGCCTCTCAGGCGGCGCTCGCTCCCGAGGGGTTGGGCGATGCCTGCCGGCAGGAGCCGGGACGACGGTCCCGTTCCTGGGCGGCGGAATGCGAGGAAGCTAGATGCGGATCTACGAGGGCAGTCCCCGCCAGAACTACCAGGAAGTTCTGCGATCAATCGGTGCGTTTCTCGACCAGAGAGGCATGCGCGAAATCCTGGTCGTCGAGGCGCCCGACAGCTTCATCGTCCAGGGCCTGACCGTGGGAACGTCGGCGGCCGGCCCTTGGTCCGAGAACCTGGGTCAGCAGACCAAAGAGACATTCGTATTCGACGACGACGACGTCGCTCGCTTCATGGAAGAGGGCCACACCAGGCGCGACAACCAGCAGCGCGCGGTCACCTGGGGCCAGGCGGGCTACTATGAGCAGGCGTTCCGCGTTGTCGGCCGCTACATCGATGAACAGAAGCCGCGCGATATCTTCTTCTTCGAGCAGGACGGAGCCTTTGTGCTTCGGTTCCTGATGGGAGGGCAGACCGGCAGCGGGCATGTCATCGCCGAATTCACGCGGGACGAGGTCGAGGCCATGATCGCCCAGGGTCAAGACTTCAGAGGCCAGAAGGCCAAGTCTCAGCCGGGAGCGTGAGCCCGGGAGCGGCACGGGCCGGGTAGGGAGGTTGGACGGTGAAAATCGTAAAGATCTTGGCAGCGTTCCTGGCGGTGGTACTGGCCGCACTTGTCGTCATCCCGCTCCTCGTGCTGGCAGGTCTCTTCATCTGGCTGAAGCTGACTGAGGAGGGCGATGAGGAGTCGCTGGAACTCGATCAGGAGAACGTCTAGCACGACCGGTCACGGATCCAGATGGGTCGCCCGGGCCGCGAGGCCCGGGCGATTGTTGCACCGGCTGTGACTGGGCAACCTGCCGTTTCCCGGGAACTCGGCTCCGAGCCGCTTGCCGCGGGAGCGGTGGCCGATGCTCTGGACGCGGCATCTGGGCCAGTGACCCACCGGGGTTCCGTTCCCACGGCCCGCACGCGCCATCTCGCCGAGATCGCGATCCTGCTGGTAATGCTGACGTGGGGTGCCAACGTCGTGGCAGTCAAGGCTGTCCTCGCCGACGTGCCGCCGGTCCTCTTTGCATTCGTCCGGTTCGGTGCGGCCTTCCTCGTGCTGCTGGCGATCCTGCGCTGGCGCGAGGGAAACGTAGGCCTGCCGCGGGCTGACATCCTGCCGATGCTCCTTCTTGGTTTGGCCGGCTTCGGGCTATACCAGGATCTGTGGGCGACCGCGCTCGGGCGGACGACCGCGTCCAACTCGGCTCTGATCACGGCCGCGACGCCTGTCTCGACGATGCTGATCGCGGCGGCCGTTGGTTCCGACACCCTCTCTCGGGCGAAGCTCCTGGGGGCGGCGATCTCGTTCTCGGGGGCGGTGGCGGTGGTAGGAGTAACGCACGGTTTCGGCTTCGCCGGTGCTTCGGCCGGTGACTTGATGACGTTCGCGGCCACGGTCTGCTGGGGCTGCTACGTGGCCTTCGGCGCGCCGGTCCTGCGCCGCCACTCCCCACTGCGTACTGCGACGTGGGCGATCGGCCTCGGCTGCCTGGGGATGCTGCCTCTCGCGGCCTGGCAGTTCGCCTCCTTCGATCCATCTCGAATCCACGCCACTGATATCGGCATCCTCCTCTTCTGCGTGCTGCTGTCCGCGGCTGCTGCGAACGTGGTCATGTTCGAGGTCGTTAGAATCCTCGGCCCCACCCGTACCATGCTGTTTCAGTTCCTCGTGCCGGCTTTCGCGGTCATCTTGGCCGCGGTCTTCCTGGGCGAGGCGATCGTGATAGGCCAGGTGGCCGGAGGCCTCGTGATCGTGGTCGGGATACTGGTCGCTCGCTCGCGCCGATTCGGGACGCGGCTCGCCTGACGATCACCGTCGCACTGGCCGGAACTCTCGTGGTTACCCATCCGAGTTCCACGTCCCGGCGGGCGAGGATCCCGCGCTGCCGCCCCGCGCCGCGCCTTCCGGCTCCACGCGCGAGCCGCGCGCGATTCCGGGCATCCTGCGTCGACACTGCGTAACGCTTGCCACAGGCATCGCCGCGCCTGCCTTGACAGGCGGGACTGTGCGTCTTAGCATCAATAAGCCTTTATATAAAGGCGCGTTGTTTTGGGACGTCGCCCCGGGCGCGCGCGGTCAGCTCTGGCTGGCGCTTGCCCTCGGCCTAATCGTCGTCACCGCCAGCATCACCGCAGTCCAGCGGACCTGGCACGTTCGTACGCAGCTTCGCAAAGAGGAGC
>Ga0116131_1002239_pt1 | contig 10125 bp, 7 predicted proteins | sample June2015DPH_17_1_FD_89734 | JGI IMG/M metagenome (GOLD analysis project Ga0116131, IMG submission 89734) | Peatland microbial communities from SPRUCE experiment site at the Marcell Experimental Forest, Minnesota, USA - June2015DPH_17_100 | ecosystem: Environmental > Terrestrial > Soil > Wetlands...
AGCCATCCGACGGCGCGTCCCACCTCTTGGCGACGCCCCGCGCGCCACCACCCTTCCAGAGTCACGAGGAGGTAGGCGACCAGGAACCACCCCGAGTAATACACGAGTTGTAACTGACCGGTGTGCAGGCAGAGGGCTCCAGTTGCGGCCACGGCCAACGCACTGCCCGGCCCCGAAGATTTCAGCGCACGCAAGGTCACAGCGAAGAGCAGCGGGAAGAAGGTGATGCTCGGCAGGACACTCAGCCAGCCGGCATACACGGCCATGAGCACCTTGAAATTGAAGAGGGCGGCCACGGCCATCAGCACGCAGGGCCACCGTCCGAGGTCGAGGGATCGGCCCAGCGCGTAGAAGGCCCATGCCCCGATCACGAGGTGGAGCCAGATCGTCCAATTCATCGCGTCTGCCGGGTGGAGCACGTAGAAGAGGAAATGCAACGGATACGTGTAGAGACTGTTGGGATTCGTCAGTGCGGGTCCACCGGCAAGCTGGTCCGCGCGCCAGAATGGAAGCCCACGGCCCGCATGCCAGGAGCGGAACAGGACCTCCTTGGCAGCGAGGTGATAGGCAACGATGTCCGAGTGAGGCGAATAGAGAATTTCTCCCGGTCGGAGCAGGAGGCCGTACCCTACCCCGGCCAAGAGCGGGATCAGGCAAACAGGAAGGAGCCAGTGCGGTAGCCGGGCCGCTTTCATTCAGGAATCCGGGCGCCGGGCCCCGCGGGATTCGCACCGTCGCTCGCCGGGGCGTTGGGACGGAGCCATGTCCAGCAGCAATATGGGGCCATGCAGGCTTATACCAAGAAGCCGGGCGGGGCGCAAGTGGGCAGTCCCGATGTCCCCCTCTTGTTTTTCCTTGACACGGAGATGGGGAATGCAGTCTCTTTGAACTGCAGCGGGCCTGAGGACGGATGCCATGGGGATTACTGAAGCCGATACCTGCCGCATCTACGTCCTGCCCAAGCTCCGCGAGGCGGGCTGGACAGACGACCAGATCCGTGAGCAGAAGTACTTCACGGACGGTCGGATCGTCATGGTCGGCCGGAAACACTCCCGGAGGCCAGGCAAGAAAGCGGACTACCTGCTCCACTACCGCCCCGATTTCCGGATCGGCGTAGTCGAGGCAAAGGCTACCTACAAGAATCCCGCCGACGGCCTTCAGCAGGCGATGGAGTATGCGGAGATCCTGGGACTCAAGTTTGCCTACGCAACGAACGGGCATGGGATTGTTGAGCACGACTATATCACCGGGAAGCAACGGGCCCTTGATCGCTTCCCCTCGCCCGCGGATCTGTGGGGCAGGCTCCGCTCAGCAGAGGGTCTGGCCGATGACAAGATGGCCGAGGACTTGTTGTTTCCATTCAACCGTGAACTGCGTAATCCGGACGGCTCCATCAAGACCCCGCGGTATTTCCAAGAGATCGCGATTCACCGTACCGTGCAGGCCGTCCTTCAAGGCAGGCCCAGGATCCTCATCACCATGGCCACGGGGACGGGGAAAACCTTTGTGGCAGTCCAGATCGTATGGAAGTTGTGGAAGACAGAACGCAAAAGGCGGATTCTCTACCTCGTGGATCGAAACATCCTGGTGGACCAGCCGCTCATTCGGGAGTTCAGCATCTTCGGCGACGCCGTCTGGAAAATCCAGGGCGAAGCAAAGAAGGGCCGAGAGATATACTTCGCCCTCTACCAGGCCCTCGCCGAGGACGAGTGGCGTCCTGGCCTCTACAAAGAATACCCTCCGGACTACTTCGACCTTATCATCGTGGACGAATGCCACCGAGGGAGCGCTGCGGATCAATCCCGGTGGCGTCAAGTCCTAGAGTACTTCCATCCGGCCACCCAGATCGGGATGACGGCTACGCCTTTGCGCGAGGAAACCCGGGATACCTACCGGTACTTCGGGAACCCCATTTACACCTACCGCCTGGGCCAGGGCATCGAGGACGGATTCCTGGCCCCGTATCGAGTGCATCGGATCGTACCCAGCGTTGATGCTACGGGCTGGAGGCCAGCACAGGGTCAGCTCGATCGGTTCGGGCGGGAGGTCCCGGATGGCGTGTACGAGACCAAGGACTTCGAACGTCTGGTCTCCCTCCTCAGTCGGACCGAGTTGGTTGCCCACCACCTGACCGCGTACCTGAAACGGACAGATCGGTTGGCTAAAACCATGGTCTTCTGCGTGGACCAGGAACACGCGGAGGACATGCGAGCCGCCCTACACAAGGCCAACGAGGACCTCACCCAGCAGTACCCGCACTACGTGGCTCGCGTAACCGCCGAAGAGGGGAAGGTTGGGCGCAGCCATCTGGATGATTTCGTGGATCCTGAAAAGGATGCCCCGGTCATCCTCACGACCTCAAAGCTCCTCGGTACGGGTGTGGACGCGCCCACGTGCCGAAACATCGTCCTCTTCAAGCCGATCGGGTCCATAGTGGAGTTCAAGCAAATCATCGGCCGGGGCACCCGCCTGTACCCAGACAAGGATAAGCTCTCATTTACCATCCTGGATTACGCTGGGGCCACTCGCTTGTTCGCCGATCCCAATTTCGATGGGGAGCCTGAACGGATCAGTGAAGAGGCAATCTATCCGACTGCCGAAGAGCAGACGCCTCCTCCCGAGGTCGAGGAAGAACCAGTGTGGGGGGAAGGCGAAGACGTGATCGTAGATACCGGCAAGCAGGAGCCCCCTCGGAAGTACTATGTTGATGGCGTCGAGGTGCAGATCAGCGCAGAGATCGTGTACGAATTGGACAGCTCTGGGAAAAAGCAGAGAGTGGTCACGTACACAGACTATACGAGGGAACAGGTACGCCGCCTCTATCCCACCCCTGCCGAGCTACGAACTGAATGGATGATCGCGGAAGACCGAGCGGCAATTGTCGAGGCTCTCGCAGAACGAGGCATTGACTTCTCCACATTGGCCGAAGCCACCAAGCAGACGGATGCCGATCCGTTCGATCTTCTAGTTCATGTCGCATGGAACGCCCCGCTTCGCACCCGACGGGAACGTGCCGAGCGGGTTCGGAATGAACGCAAGGACTTCTGGGATCGGTACACGCCCGAGGCCCGTTCCGTCCTCAACGACTTGCTCGACAAGTACACCGACCACGGCGTCACCCAGCTCGATGATCTCCAAATCCTCGAAGTGCCACCTCTCTCCGAGCGCGGAACCCCCGTCGAAATCGCCGGCCTTTTTGGCGGACCGGCCCAATTACGACAGGCAGTTACCGAACTGCAAGCCTTGATTTACAGTTAGGCATGATCCAGCAGAAAGGTAAAACTTATTTTTACCTTTTCTACCAGAATACCTTCTTTATTGAAAAAGGTAAAAATCTGTGTTACCTTTTCGTTGCCATGCCAAAACGAGATTCTCAGGATGCAAAACGCCGCCTATACGAATTCGTGGTCGCACAAGGGGGATACTTCAGGGCTGCCCAAGCCACCGAAGCCGGTTACCCAAAGCAGCTCCAGTACTATCATGTCAAGCGTGGCAACTGGGTGCGTGAAGCCTGGGGGATCTACCGGCTCCCAGAGTGGCCCCGGAGCTCTTACGATGACCTCATCCTGTGGACGCTCTGGTCACACCAGCTCGCTGTGGTCTCTCACCAAACCGCCATGGCAGTTCATGGCATCAGTGACCTGATGCCGGCGAGAATTCACCTGACGGTCCCGCCTCGCTTCCGTAAGAGGCCGCCTCCCGGTATCGTTCTTTACCGAGACGAGCTGGCTCCCCATGAGATCGAGCAGCGCGAAGGCTTTCGGGTAACAACTCCTCTTCGGACCCTTGTTGACGCAGCCAGAGTAGGAGTGGATCCTGAACGCCTTTCTGCTGGTGTCCGCGATGCCATTCTGAATGGCCTCCTTGGAGATCGCCACATCGAGGCCGCCGTAGAGACACTTCAAGGTGCGGCCGCAGAGCGCCTGCATCAGGCACTGATCGAGGCTCGGAGAACCGCATGATGCAATACGCCACCGCCGCAGCCTTTCGCATGGCCTTGGAGGAGCGCATAAAGCAGCAATCCGCTGCCGAAGGGACAGCACTCTGGAGGATGCGCAAGCGGGTAGCATTTGAGAGACTCCTTGCCCGTCTGCAGGCCCGGCCCAACAGCCCATGGCTCCTGAAGGGTGCATTTGCGTTGGATCTCAGGTTCCGAGACCGAGCACGCAGCACAAAGGACGTGGACCTCAGCATTGACGTTTCGCTGGTCGGAGCTGCGCCTCTCGCCGACACCAAGATTGTGGAGATCTTGAGAGACGCGGCGAGGTACCCGCTCCCGGATTTTTTCATCTACAACATCCCGAGTGAAGGAGAAGAAGTCTTGCACGAAAAGGGCTCCCCCACCCAACGATTCACCGTCCATGCCGCTCTGGCCGGGCGGCTCTTCGAAGAGTTGAAAGTCGATGTCAGCACGAGGCAAGAAGTTGTTTCACCCGTGGAAGAGGTTCCCGAGAGTGATGCGCTTGCCTTTGCAGGGATACTTCCCGGTACGTTTCGGGCCATTTCCCTCTCTCAGCAGTTTGCCGAGAAGATCCATGCGTTTACTTTCCCATGGGAGGATAGGGACAATACCAGGGTTAAGGATCTTGTTGATATCACCCTGATCCTTGAGACAAGCCCACCTGAACCGACGGCTGCGCGGGCCTCTCTCTCCGCGATATTCGAAGGAAGACAAACGCATCCGCTGCCCACTGAAATTCTCGACCCACCAGTCACATGGGTCGGTTCCTATGGGGCGGCGGCAAGAGAGATTGGGCTTGCCAACCTCGGTATGGACGAGGCGATGGTCCTGCTCCGTAATTACTGGTCCACGATGTTCCCGTGAGGTAGGTGCATGGCAAGACAAAGGAAAGAAAATGTCGTTACGCCCCTGACCGCAAAGGCACAACTGTCAGCGGCCATCAAGAGGGCGCGGGACATCATGCGGAAGGACGCCGGGCTGAACGGCGACCTCGACCGTATCCCCCAGCTCTCGTGGATCATGTTCCTGAAGTGCTTTGACGACATGGAACAGCGGCGCGAAGTGACGGAAAAGAAGTACCGCCCTGCGATCGAATCGCCCTACCGTTGGCGCGATTGGGCGGGCGATCCAGACAAGGGACAGACAGGGGAAGCTCTCCTGAAGTTCGTCAACGACCAACTGTTTCCATATCTCCGGGGACTCGTTGGGACTGGGGCAGGAGATGCACGGGACGTCCTGGCGGCTGTGTTCAAGGAGACCTTCAACCGGACGCTGTCCGGCTATCTCCTGCGGGACGTGGTCAACCTGGTCAACCGGATCAACTTCAACTCCTCGGACGACATCCACACGTTGGGCCACCTGTACGAGTCCATGCTTCGGGAGATGAGGGATGCTGCGGGGGACAGCGGTGAGTTCTACACGCCTCGCCCGGTCATCCGTTTCATCGTCCAGCAGGTCAATCCGCGCCTTGGCGAGACGGTATTGGACCCGGCGGCAGGCACCGGCGGATTCCTCGTGGAAGCGTATGAGCATCTGAAGACTCAGGTGAGAAGCGTAGAAGACCGGCGCTGCTTGCAGGAAGAAACCCTGTTCGGCGTCGATAAGAAGCCCATGCCATACCTCCTCGGTATGATGAACCTCCTCCTTCACGGCCTCGATCGCCCGAACCTCGTCCGCGACAATGCCCTGAGCCACCCGCTGACCCAGATCACCGACAGCGCTCGCTATAACGTCATCATGACGAATCCGCCCTTTGGGGGCGAGGAGGAGAAAGGCATCCAGGACAACTTCCCCGAGGCTACGCGGGCATCCGAGACCGCCCTTCTCTTCCTCCAGTTCATCATGCGCAGCCTCAAGCGCCGCGGTCGCTGTGGCATGGTCGTTCCCAATGGCGTCCTCTTCGGCGACGGCGTCTGCGCCCGGATCAAGAAGGATCTTCTGGAGAACTTCAACCTGCACACGATCGTGCGTCTGCCCAATGGCGTTTTTGCCCCGTACACCAGCATTCCGACGAACCTCCTGTTCTTCGACAAGACCGGCCCCACCGGGGAGATTTGGTTCTACGAGCACCCGCTCCCCGAGGGCCGAAAGCAATACACGAAAACCCAGCCCCTCCAGTTCGAAGAGTTCACCCTCTGCCAGGCCTGGTGGTCCAACCGCCATGAGAACGACCGCGCCTGGAAGGTCCGCGTCGAGGACATTCTGAAAACCGAAGCCGAGGGCCGCCCTGCCATCAACCTCGACCTCAAGAATCCTCGTGGGCAGCAGGATTTCGAGCACATGCCCCCTGAACAACTGGTGGACGACGTCTTGGATAAGGAACGGCGGATCGCCAATCTCCTGACGGAGATTCGCCAAGCTTTGGCACAACACCCATGACATCTATTTTTTCCAGAGTTAGGCTTGGCTCCTTCCTGAAACACCGGAAGGAGTTCTTCACCTTGGACGACACGCTTGGGTATAAGCGCGTCCGCGTGCAGCTCCATAATCAGGGCATCGTCCTACGGGACGTAGTCGAGGGGACTGAGCTACAAACGAAGAAGCAACAGGCAGCCAGGACTGGTGAATTGCTGGTTGCCGAAATTGACGCCAAGGTTGGTGGCTTCGGTATTGTCCCGCCGGAGTTGGAGGGAGCGATCGTCAGTAGTCACTACTTCCTTTACGAGATCAACGAGACCCAGTGCCTGCGCGGATGGTTGGACGCTTTCATCCGATCCGGCGGTCTAGAAGATCAAGTCAAAGCCCGAGGGACGACGAACTACGCAGCCATACGACCTGAACACGTGCTCGAATTTGAGATCCCGCTACCGCCCATTGCTGAGCAGCGGCGGATTGTCGCACGGATCGAGGAACCAGCCGCCAAGATCGAGGAGGCCCGCACCCTTCGTCGGCAGTCGGCACAGGCGGCCGAGGCACTGGTTTCCACGGCAGTCTCGGACCTCTTTTCCAACTCAACAAACAGTGCCTGCGTTACCGGACACCTCGGGGATTATGTCATTGAGGCCTCTTATGGCACTTCTGAGAAAACGGAAACCGATCCGACTGGTTTACCCATCCTCCGAATGGGGAACATCCAGGACGGTCGCCTCGATACGCATGATCTGAGGTATCTTCACATCCCGGAAAAAAACCAGCCAAAGTTGATCCTCCAGAAAGGCGATATTTTGGTGAACAGTACCAACAGCGCGGAACTTGTTGGGAAGAGTGCTGTGTTCGACCTAGAAGGTGAGTACGGCTTTGCGTCATACTTGATTCGTCTCCGGCTTGACCGAACGCGGGCCGATCCATGCCTGGTTGCCCGGTTCATCAATTCGCCAATCGGCCGTGAATACATGTTCCGTGAGCGAAAGCAGATGACTGGACAAGCAAACGTTAACCTCAAGAAGCTCAAGATGCTGCCGATAAACCTCCCGCCGCTTGAGGAGCAACATCGCATCGAAGCGTTCCTAGAGAACTTCCAGGAAAAGGTAGATGCGCTTAAACTGTTTCAGGCCGAGACCGCCGCCGAGCTTGACGCCCTGCTCCCCTCCATCCTCGACAAGGCATTCAAGGGAGAACTCTGACCGAATCAGGAACACGCCCTCAAGCGCAGATAGGAAAACGGCATATGTACTTCTTCTACGTCGATGAAGCCGGTAACCGAAATCCCAAGCTGGAGATAGTCCGCGAAGGGGGGGAAAACCGTCCGCAATGACTGGCTTTATGTCTTGACGGCGCTTTCCCTGTTTGAACACCGCTGGCACGGCTTCGACAAGAAGCTGAGCCGACGAAAGAGAGAGTTGATTGACCGAATCTCCAGGGATACGGGGAGGCGGTTTGATCTCTCCGATTGCGAGCTAAAGTCGAACTGGATCCGGATTCCTAAGGAGCGGGCACGGCGGCCCTTCTTGGCGAGTCTCACCGACACGGAACTCAGAGACCTCGTGGACTTGTTCTACCGCCAACTGAATTACCATCCGATGTTCATCTTTTCCGTAGTGGTAGACAAGCGCTACCTCTTCGACTCTATGACGGAGGAGCGACTGCATCGAAAAGCTTGGGAACTTCTGCTGGAGAGGGTCGAATACTTCATGCGGACTGAACACGACCGCCATCAGGCGGTCATGGTGGCAGATGACGTCAGCCCGCAGATGAACCGCTCCCTGGCCATGAAGCATGCATTCTTCCAAGATCAAGGAACATCAGCCGGACTACGGCTACAGCATATCTCAGAGATGCCTCTCTTCGTGAGAAGTGAGCTGTCGAACGGCGTGCAGCTAGCCGATATGGTAGCGTACGACATCTATCGCGCCCTCAGGTCTGCAGACGTGTCTTACCCATATTTCGTTCGCGTTCTCCCTTGCTTTTGGTCGTGTGCGACGACTCCGCCCGAGGAGATTGAGGGTCTCAAAATCTTTCCCGATGATAGCCCCCTTCACGAGTTGCGGAAGACCTTGGGGAAACAAGGAGCCCAGAACCTGTAGGTCCTGGGCTCCTTGAAAATGATGCCCGGCGGGGCGAACCCTATCGAGCCGACAAGCGGCACCGGGCAGTTAACTTTTCAGACACTGTCAATATGCATTCATGCGCTGACGTTGTCAAGTATTCTTTCCATCGCATCATTTTCAGGCGACCAGCGCCTCTAGCTCTTCCCTGAGCACAGGAATGGGCCGTTAATCATGCCTTTGCAGATCCCGCCACATGGCGACGGCGGAGGAGCAACAGACCCCGCGGAACTGGGAGGTCTCCTGGATCGCCGCCGGGACTCTTTCCCTATCAATGTGCCGGAAGCCCCACGATTCCGCCAGCGGCGCAATGCTGGTCGTCAGCAGGTAGGCGTGCTCGACCCCCTTACCCCGTGCCCTCTCGGCTAGCGCCTCGTAGAGGCGCCGCCCCAAGCCCGATCCCCGATACGCCGGGTCCACCGCGAGGGACCGAAAGAGGGCGTCGGAACCATACACTTCCATGCCAACGCATCCTACCAGCCGTCCGTGATGCCGGGCCACCAGGAAATGGGGCAGGTGCGCTCCGATGTCTCCAGGTAGCTCCGCCCCCTGGAGGAGCGCCTGGATGGCGGGCAGATCTTCTGCGCGAGCCTGCTCGATCACGATCTCGGCGCCGACGGATGCGGGATACGGCTTGATCCCTTCGAACCGGGCACTCCAGATCTTGCCGGCCGCGGCTGCGGCCAGGGTTGAGGCGTCGTAGCCTGCATCGGCAGACACCCCGCAACAGGAACTGGCAAACAGTCCTGCAAGCTGACCGGCCTCATAGACGATCCGGGAGGTCACACGAACGCCCCGCAGGCCCGCCGCCTCCAGCCCCCGCACATATTCCACCTCGCTGATGGCACCCGCCAGGCATCCTGTCCACGCGTCGCGGCTTTCCCGGATGGCACTTGGCAGGTCCTGAGCCACGATATCCGAGATGGAGATCCGGCCCTCCGGCTTCAACACCCGGGCAATCTCGCGGAACACGGCCGGCTTGTCGGGGCTCAGATTGATTACGCAATTCGAGATCAGCCAGTCCACCGAGCCGTCCTCGACGGGCATCTTCTCGGCCTCGCCAAGACGAAACTCAACGTTGGTGGCGCCGGCCTCCCGGGCATTCTGGCGCGCGCGCTCAATCATCTCCGGGGTCATATCGAGACCGACGACCTTCCCTGTCGGTCCCACCTTCTCGGCCGCGATCAAACAGTCAATCCCTGCGCCCGATCCAATGTCCAGGACAACCTGACCCGGTCGGACGCCAGCGAAGGCCAGCGGATTCCCGCAGCCGAAGGAGTTCCGCACGGCATCGGCGGGCAACCCCGCCAGCTCTTTCGTCCCATACCCCGCGATCTTGGCCATTCCTCCCTTCATGCCCTCAGTCACGGAAGGCCCACAGCAGGAGCCACCGATCTGCACCGGTTGGGACGGCGCCAGGCCGCAGCAGGTGCCCGAGGAGGTTTGGACCGCTCGCGCATAGCGCTGCCGCACCGCTTCCTTGATCTCCTTGTCACCGAATTTGCGCTCAGTCATGACAGCACCCCTTCTCGATAGTCTGGACCGGCAACGGATCCACTAGCAGGTTGCTGAAAAACTCGGGAAAACCATCATTTCTTCCATCACCGAGCACGCGGGTTCACGTATAATGCGCCTCGAAGAGAACAGCGATCTCACACTCACGAGGAGGCGCACCGTGCG
>Ga0116131_1002249_pt1 | contig 10100 bp, 9 predicted proteins | sample June2015DPH_17_1_FD_89734 | JGI IMG/M metagenome (GOLD analysis project Ga0116131, IMG submission 89734) | Peatland microbial communities from SPRUCE experiment site at the Marcell Experimental Forest, Minnesota, USA - June2015DPH_17_100 | ecosystem: Environmental > Terrestrial > Soil > Wetlands...
ACAAAGCCAAGGTCCGCCAGGCGCTTGAGCAAACGTTTTGTCTGCTGCTGCTTAGAACGGCGGTCGAAGTGGTCTGGGCCGAGGTCCTGGTACTGAGCGCCCTGCTTTAGCATGTGATAAGCCGCGGTGAGGATCGAAGCAGCCACGGCGCAGACGGCCTTCTTGGCTCCGCGTCGAGCAGGAAGCCGCGGCGCCGGCTCCAATAACGATTGACGATCAGCGCCGCCGCCGAATCGCCGGCGCTTCTTGCCCGACCCCAGCCGAACCTCGGCTGCCCCTCGGCGGCCGCCCGCACCGACAGGTGTCGGCTCTCGCAGGGCGCGCTATGGCGCGCCGCGCGCTCCCAGAAGCAGCCACCGATTTTTTGGCGAAACAGACCGCGCCAGGCCCCCGCGGCCGGCGCGATGTCTCCCTGTTCCTGCCTGTTTTCTCCCTGTTATTTGTCTTTGTTAGAAAATCATCTAAGTCCAGCATCTATCGCACTTTCGGGCCATCTGCGCTCATTCCCCTCCCTGTTTTTCTTTGAAAACTTCCCTGTTTCCGCGGCGGAATGGATTACATCGGCGACGCTTCGAATGTTGGCGTGCCCGGGAAATAGGGAAATAGGATGTCCCCGAGCCAGGAAACGGTGCTCGAGGTTCACGCACTGACCAAGCGTTTCGGAGGGTCGATTGCACTGAGGGACGTGAGCTTCAGTGCGGCGGCCGGCGAAATCATCGGGCTGATCGGCCCCAACGGAGCGGGGAAGACGACGCTGCTGAACGTGCTCAGCGGCGTCGTTAAACCAACCAGTGACACCGTGAGCACGCGGGCCGCAATAAAAATACCGACCGGCTGATAATTCTGCGCAGGAGTTGCCGGCCATTCTCACTAACAGGGTCTCGGCGAGGTCGATTTGAAGAAGGTAGGCGCCTGGTGCCGCCGGCGCAGCATCAGCGCTCGCGCAGAACTCAAGTGCCTCTGCTAAATTCATCTCAGTCCTAACGCCCGGATTCGAACACACATCGTGACGAAGGAAAGAAACTATGACGTCTTGGCACGATCAAGTGGCGCTGGTGACAGGCGGTGCGCGGGGCATAAAGTTCAGCATCAGGGTGTGTTCGGTGTTCGGATTGATGAATACCCTCTGGGCCACGTCGGAAACACCAGTCTGGGTCTGAATCTGGAACTCGATCTTGTGCTCCTCCTTCGCGTCGGTCGTAACTTTCGAAGTCAGTGCCTGGGAAGTCTGCGTAGTCGTTCCCGCCGTCTGGGAGGATGATTGCCCCACTGTGCCACCGAGGGTGCCTCCGGCGCCCGTAGAGCCGGTCGGGGTTCCGGTCAGGGCCCCGGCAATTGCTCCCAACGGAATATTCGCGTTGAGAGAGGCATTATTGGCCAATTGATTCTGCAGATTGGTCGAAAGTTCGGTGGTGAAGCTACTGTCGTATTCGATGTTCGTCTCTTGCGTGACGTCGGTCATGGTCATCGAGTGATGTGGTCTTGTTCGAGCTGGTCGTCTGGGTAAGCGTGACCTTCTCCTGAGGTCCCAGTCCCAAAGTGTAGACCAGATCCCCCAGGCTAGCCCCCGCTGGACGAAGTCGAATCTGGTCCAAGAACATCACACCTAGGTCGCGATCGACGGCCAAATGCTGTGAGGGAGGATCGCCAGACTGACGGGGCTTGCCGCCGACCGCGATGGCGACAGTTTGCATCGCCTGATCATGGACTTGCATAAGGACCTCAATAGTCTCGCTGCAGCTCATGCGGAAGAGGTGCTCGCGGGTGCGCACGTCTATGCATTGCTGCCGGAGGATCGGCCCGCGATCGAAGCGTTCATGCGCGGGGTGGAGGCGACCCAGAAGCTGAAGTTCAGTCACCCCGGACTTGCGACGACGGCAACGCGGGCAGGCGCGCGGCTCACGATCCAGAACGATCTCGGAGAAACCGACGCGCATGTAGTGGTGATCGTTGTCGAACCAGATGCGGTGACGGTCATCCACACCGACGTTCATCTGGCGCGCGCGAGGTTCTTCACCGGCCTTTTGCGTGATTTTCCTGTTCAATGGAGTGGACTCGAACGCAAGAGCGCGACCGGCCTTGGTGATGACGGCGTCTTCTATCTCGTCACCGGCCGCTTTCCGACTGCCCGCGGCGAAGACCGCGACGCCTTTCTGGAAGCGCTCGGCGCATCACTAGTCTTTCTGATCGACTGGAATAAGGGCCGCAAGGTCTTGCGGGAGTGGGTATCGAACGCCGATGCGATCCGCATCCTCGATTGGGCGGCACGCCATCGCGTGGGTCACAGGGGATTCCTCGAACTTGGCGGTGCGGAACTTGTAGCGTCGGCTGTTCATCATGCGGCACCATCCCGAATAGGATTCGGCGAGCGGCTGGACGACACGCTCGGGCGCGAGGCGGCGGTCGATTTTCTTAAAACTGTTCTGCGGATTTCGGCCGAGGCGCTGCTGCAGGGGAGCTCGGTGCGGCTGGCGAGAGACCGCATCGAGGCGGTCCTCGTCGCGCATCTACAGCGTGTCAATACGAGGGTCTTGGCCGTCGTGATCCGTCAAGCGGGCCTTGCCCGTGAGATCGCGGCAGGCATTCAGCAGTTCGTCGCTGAACGGCGGGCTCACAGACCGTTTGACTGCGCGGATTTGGCCAATCGGGCACAACGGATTGAGGAAAAGGCCGACCGGATCGTCATCGAAGCGCGCAGCGAAATTGCGCGGTTCGGTGTCGACAAAGGCATCGAACGCCTCGTGAATCAAATCGAAGATGCGATCGACGACCTCGAGCAGGCAGCGTTTTCGGCTTCGCTTGTGCCGACGCAGATCGCACCGGAACTCCTCGATCTGCTGGCTGAACTCTGCACCGCAACTGTTTCCGGCGCCGAGGCGGCCGCAACCGGCGCTGCAGCCGCGGCCGAGATTCCCGAAGGTCATCGTATCGATTCCGAGGATGCGCTTGCTGCAGTCGGTCGGCTGACCGAAGCTGAGCACCGGGGCGATGCAGCGGAGCGCGCAGTGACGGCCAGGATCCTGACCGACGAATGCGATCTGAAGACGGCGTTGTCCGTTCTCGACCTTGCACGCGCTCTGGAACGGGCGACGGACCAATTGGCCCGCTTCGGGCATCTGTTGCGCGAGCACGTGCTCGCCGACCTTTCCACATGAAAGGGCGGCCGCAAATGCAGATGTGGACGGCCCGGTGGTAAACTGTGGCGTCGGGTCCGGACGCCGATCGGCACGCGAAGGTATTGATTATTATCCGATTGGGGGGTCAAACGGCACTTAGTCACAGGCATGCTGCGGGCCCGTGGAATTGACTGGCTGTCATAACTCCTTTGATCCGCTTTCGGTAAGTCTAACGATGTTACCCTCGTCGATTAGCCATCCTTTTTCGCCCGCGCGCCTCAGACCAGCAGCATAGTCTTCGGCCCTGTGGTTTGGGTTCTGCAGGAAGGCTAAGTAAAGCGCGCCTGCCGTGAGGACCTCGCCCGCCTGGACGCCATCGTCCCGAAAAATGCTGAGAATGGCGCGTGCATTTTCATCCGTAGACGAAGGTTCGATCATCGCTCCCCTCCTCATAAGCGACTCTGCCATTATATTCCGTCGCGCTTCAGCAGGCCGGCCAAGCGCCTCCGGCTTCCGCTCCTCTTGAAGCTAATAACATCTGCTGCCTTCACAAGAATTGATCCTAATCAAGGTGGCTGGCGCATTCCGGATTAGAAGTTCGAGTGGATCAGGAAAAGCCCCGCTCTCGCGGCGCTCCTTGGTCCACTTCACCCTACCGTCTGGTGGACAGCTCGGATTCGAGGCGTTCGGCAACCTTGACACCGTGCCGAACAACCTGACGCGGGTCATGCTAGTCTGCCGACGGATGTACGTGGCGTCGAGCGGGCAGGCGGGGCGTCCGACGAATCGCATCGTGAATCAACCTTAGCTTTTCTTCGCCACCGATCATTACCATGCGGCAGCCGCCGCACTTTGATGATCGAAGCGGGTGTCGAGGCGTGGGTGTATGCGCCATCACTCAAGGAGGCCGCACAAGCGTAGTTGCGACTCGCCGCCTATTCATTGCCGGTTCCTAGGGCGTATTTGATCTGTGCCAGATCTCATCCGAGGCTGAGCTAGAATTTGACCTTTGACGGATCGCGAGCAATCCTATGATGCGCCCGTGGCAATATGCAGCGGGCAAGCGATCAACCTTCGGCGCCGATTGGCATCGCATGATTCATCCGTTTAATGTGAGTGTTGCTCTCTGGATCGCTATCGCATTCTGCATTGCGCAGGCCGGCGTTTTCTCGGGACTGAACCTGGCAATTTTCAGCGTCAGCAGGTTGCGGCTGGAAGTCGAGGCTGCTGGCGGGAATAGCAATGCGGCGAAGACGCTAGCGTTGCGCGCAGATTCTAATTTCACGCTGGCAACAATTATCTGGGGCAATGTCGCCACTAAGGTGCTTCTTACCTTGTTGTCTGACTCGATCTTGGCGGGCGTGGGTGCTTTCCTCTTTTCGACAGTTGTCATCACGCTACTGGGTGAAATAATTCCGCAGGCCTATTTTTATCGAAATGCATTGCGCCTTGCTGCCCGATTTGTGGTTTTTCTCAAGTTCTATCAGCTGATACTCTTGCCGGTTGCAAAACCCACGGCTCTGTTGCTCAATTGGTACCTCGGGCCTGAAAGTATTGCATGGCTTCGCGAGCGGGATTTTCGCGTCCTCATGTCAAAGCACGTGGAGGCCGGGGGCACTGATGTCGGACGACTGGAAGCGATTGGCGCACTGAATTTTCTCGACCTCGACGATATCGCCGTGCTGGATGAGGGGGAGCCTGTTGATCCCCGCAGCGTCATCTCTCTGCCAATTGTGGGCGGACGGCCAGTGTTGCCAGCCTTCCAACGCTCGCCGAGCGATCCGTTCCTGCGGCAACTGGACGCTGCGGGAAAAAATGGGTGATTTTTGTCGATTGAAGCCGGAGCGCCACGCATGGTTCTGGACGCCCACCATTTTCTGCGCAATGTCCTCTTCAACGAAGTGTCGGTTGGGCCGGAGCCCTATTGGCATCGCCCAATCATCGTCACGGACATGAGCACGCGATTAGGTGACGTGATCGGGCTCATGAAGGTAAAGCCGGAACATCCTGAAGATGATGTCATCGACCACGACCTGATCCTGGTGTGGGGAAGGCAAAAGCGCGTCATCACTGGTGCTGACCTTTTAGGGCGGCTCTTACGTGGAATTGCCACACGGGAAGTCAAGCCAAGTTGACGAGACCGAGGTTCTTGAGCAGGCCGCGGACAAGCGAAATCAGACCTGAAGCTCTCCGGAGCGATTAGCGTTGCTCACTTGTCACGCCCCTCATTCGTTTCCGCGAGCGCGGCGACACGAGCCCTTATCGCGGAGGCGATCTCCTGATCACGGGCGCGCTCCGCCGCGCTCGCTATCAATGGCCTTGGGTCAATCACTTCTCCGAAACGCACGGTGATTTGGTGAGGTCGAGGGAATTTCCGCGTGATCGGCCAGGCGGAAAAACTGCCTTTGATATAAACCGGAACGATCGGGACCGGATGCTTCTCCACCATCGCGCCAATGCCTGGCAAAAAGCGTTGCAGCTGACCATCGGCACTCCTGGCACCCTCGGGAAACCAGACGAAGTTCCAGCCGCGCTCAAGCGTAAATCCGCCCATCGCTAGACCCGACATCACCGCTCGGTCGGGATCAATGGGGATGATGCGAGCGGCGCGGCTAAAGAGCCGGCGCAATCGCGTTGTAAAGACGATTCCAGTCCAACCGGCCCAGCAGGTATGCCTCAGTCGCTCCCTCGGGAGGGCAGCAGCCAATGCGAAAGGATCGAGATAGCTCACATGGTTTGGGCAGAGGAGAATCGGATCTTTCTGGGGCAAGAGTTCAAGGCCTTCGACGCGCAGCCGGAACGCCCAGCGCATGATCAATCGAAGCAAGGTGTCGCCAAGGGCGCGAATGACGGCAAGACCGGTGCCGAGCGGCGCGAGCCAAGGTGCCTCTACATCTGATGGCACATAGGCTTTTCCCGTCTTTGGTGCCGTCGCGGCTTCGCGCATAAAATCGCGGAGAGTGACGATCCGCGCGACCGCGCTCTCTTTCAAGACGATCCCAAGGTCACGTTCGAGCGCCAGGGTGAGATCGACCCAGCCGAGGGAATCAATCGCCAAATCAATCTGTGGGACCGTATCGAGTTGCAGGTTCCTATCCGGAAATCGCTGCTGAAGCCAGCGCCAAACCCTTGCCATGTCCGGCCTGTCGAGCAATGCGCGATCTTCTGGCGACAGTTCCGCCGGTGCGGATGGGGTTTCATGCCGTTGCGCCGCTTCGTAGAGCGGCAACAGCAAATAACGGCGGATCTTGCCGAGCCGCGTTCGCGGCAAAGCGTCATGCGTAATCGCAAACCCGGTAAGTCTTGCGTAGCTCGGCAAGGTATGAGCTTTGGCTGTAAGGCCATCACGGATTGCGTCTTCCAGCCGTAAGGCACCAAAGTCACGCGCGGCAGCTAGATCAGGCACAACCAGCGCGACGAGCGCGCCATTTTGCCCGAGGAGGGCAATCTCGCGAACGAGTGGAGCGGTCCCATAAACGGCCTCGAACTCTTCGGGAAAAAGCTTCTTGCCATCGGCGAGCACGATCGTCTCGGTCTTGCGAGCCGCAATATGTAGGTAACCCAGGCGGTCGATAGAACCGAGATCACCCGTCCGGAACCAACCATCCGGAGTAAATGCTTCTTTCGTCTTTGCCGGATCGTTGCGATAACCCGCAAAGAGCGACGGGCCGCGTACCTCGATTTCTCCGACTCCATCGGCGTCTGGATTGGCAATCCTTACCTTCATACCTGGTACCGGACGGCCGGCCGATCCTGGGAGCGCAGCGCCCGGCGGATTGAAGCTCAGCATCGATGATGTCTCGACGAGGCAGTAACCCGTCAGCATCTCCCAACCCATCGCGTCGAGCGTTTCCTCGACTTCGACATCGACGGCGGCGCCACCGTTCACAAGAAGGCGCAGACGGGGTGCGAACTGCTGGCGAACTGGTGTTAGTAGGATCTTGCCCGGCCAATTTGTACCGTGGCGCTGCGCCCAACATGCGAATGTGAGGAGCATTTGTATTAGCGCCGCTACGAGTCGAGGTCGCGCGGCGATGCCACGACGTATATTGTCAAGCAACGCGGTGTAGAGGCGCGGTACGCCGACCAGCACGGTTACCCGCCCGCGCCGCGTCGCCGCAACGATTTCCGGGCCGCTAATTCCGGCGGGTAGTACAATGCCGCAGCCCATAGCAAACGGAGTTATCATGCCGATCGTCAAGGGATAAACATGATAAAGAGGCAAAGGCAGGAGCGCGCGGTCGCTTGGGCCGACGATGCGGATTGCAGCCAATGCCAGCACATTGGCCAACAAATTGGCGTGTGACAGTGGAGCGGCCTTCGGCGCACCGGTCGTTCCCGAAGTGAAAACAATAGTGGCTGGCTCGGTTGGTGTGACCGTCGGCAAAGACGCGTCGGTCGTCCCCAGGAGACCTCGCCAACTTTCGGCTGCAGCGGGATCGCTCTCCCGATCGAGAATGATCGTGTCGCACGACGGCGCTATCACTTGGAGGCGTTTCGCATCTGCTGCCGTGCTGAACGCAAGATGACACGCGCTAATCTCGATCATCCGCTTCAGGTCGTGATCATCACTTTGTGCATCGAGGGGCACTGCCACCGCACCTGCCCCGATAATCGCCCAGAACGCGACGATCCACTGGGGGCTGTTGGGGGCGATGAGCGCGACGCTATCGCCACGGGAGATCCCTCGCCGCGCGAGGCCAGCGGCGAGGCGTGTGGAAACGTCGCCAAGCTTGGCGAAAGACCAGGTTTCTTCGGCCTCGCCGGTAAAAGCGATGACGGCGGCATTCTCGCCGTTCGCCGAGAGCTCTCGCCGTAGTTGCTGCAGAGTATCAGGACCAGGCATGCGACAACCCTTCCGAGGAAGGCTCTCACTAGGCGACGCTTACGCACGCGGTTATGCGACAGCTTGAGCGAAGTCCGCTCCGTCTGCAGCCAAGCTTCGCCCGACATTCTCCAATCAGGGATTGGCGCGAGGCCATATATCGCCTCGGGGACTTCCACACCAGTTCGATCTTCAGCAGCCCGCCCTTTGCACATCGGGTTATTAGATGGTCAAGAAGACATCAAAACGAGCGTGGACACCGGAACATGCTCGCACCGACGAGCAATTATCTTGCCTATGCGCAGCCTGTGCAAGACCTCGATCTCAACTACATTCGCAATTCGGCGAAGGTCGTTTGGACATACCCGCTGACTGAGCGCTGACAATTCGATATTCTATCGCGCTCTCCTGGCGAGCGGCCCGGTCCCATTTCCGACAGCAAGTCATCGGCAACACGGATCTCGCGCACAATCGACTCTGACCGGTATTTTAAAAATGCGGCGCTGGTTTTCTCAGCTGCCACTTGCCCGATCAGGCCCTGGCGGAGTGGCTCATTGTCTGATGTCATTACCTCGCTCTTTTCCGTTTCAGGCGAAAGGCACAATAGCTGGCTTTCACAAGATCAGATCGCAAGCAAAAACGGAGAGAAGGATCGTCATCCCTGCCATGAGCGAAAGCATCTTATCGGTCCTGATCGACGCGTGCCGCTTCAGAACGCAAGGCTTGGGCGCTATCTCGCAGCGACAGCGCCCGTTTCGATGAGATGGTAACCTTCGCCTGAGCCAACTCGCCCTACGAATGCGGTGCTTTTGATCTCCACGACCTGATCCATAGTTCATACTGCCACCCAGGAGCAATCTGATATGGCGCCGGACGAGAGTGCTTTCGGTCAGCACTACTAACTGATTACCGCAGCTGCCGGCGACGAAGCGCCGCCCTGCACTGATTGTGTGTAGGGCGGCCTTTGGGCAACTTGATCGGCATTTGGTCGGGCCGCCGTAGCAGGCCGCCCGCGGTCAGCGATGGTGAGCCGAGACCGCCCTCGTCACTTCGGCTGCAATTCGCTGCGGCGCCGCGTGAGAAATATCACCGAGGCTGAGCATGCCGACCATTCTCTTGTGTTCATCAATGACCGGCAGCCGTCGGACATTCTTAGTTTCCATAAGGCGCGCCGCATCGGCGGCGTTATCGCCGTCTCGGCACCAGATCACGCCCTTCGTCATCACGTCCCTGGCAGTGAGCTTCGATAGGTCTTTGCCATCCGCTTTGGCTACCGCTCGTAATGTGATGTCACGGTCTGTGACCATGCCAACGAGCCGATCGTTCTCGCCGATCGGAATTGCGCCAATGTCCTGGTTGAGCATCTTCTTTGCCAGAGTCGTGACCGGCGTCTCGGGCGAAACCCATTCGACGCCCTTGTGCATCATCTCTTTGACTTTCATGGTCGCTCTCCTTACGAAGGGTGGTTGTCGCGCCTGGATGCTGACGTCATCTCACGCTGACTCGCTGGCTTTGCTAGGATCGGATTCCGGAAGCCATGTTCAAACATGCACTCCTATAGGCTCGTGAAACGACACCGAAAAACGCCAAGGTCGCGACCACGCGCAAAAGTTTCGAGTTCATCACCAAGCCCTCCTCTTTGTCGAACTAGTGGGGGGCCTTTCAGCATCGGCTTTGTCGAGGGGGCGCTGCATAGAGCAGCCGCATTGACCTAGCCGAGCCAGATTTATTTCGCCATTATCCGTGCGGGTGCAATGATCTGCATCAACCGGTCAGCCGTGCTGACCCAACGCCATAGAGGCCACGAGCACGACCGCCTTACCGTGCTATCATTGGTCAATGCCCGCGGCTCGCCGCGTCCCGCCGCCATCGCGTTTACCTCTTTTCTTGCCCTCACGCGCGTGCGAGGGAGCCGATCTAGCGCCTACGAGAAAAAACAGAGGGGGGTGCGAGCTCATTGTTGGCTCGGGCCAAATGGGCAATGTGTAACTTTAACGTCCTTTAACGGCACGCGGCGCGGAAAAATTAGCTAGCTAGTACCCGGAATCAGAAATCCGCGCAGTGAGAGATAGGATGCTAACCGACTCTCGAATCTCAGCTTTTTGCATCATCTCTGACTCACGAATTAATGAAAGTGGGTACTAGAGCCGCTCCCGGTC
>Ga0116131_1002255_pt1 | contig 10081 bp, 7 predicted proteins | sample June2015DPH_17_1_FD_89734 | JGI IMG/M metagenome (GOLD analysis project Ga0116131, IMG submission 89734) | Peatland microbial communities from SPRUCE experiment site at the Marcell Experimental Forest, Minnesota, USA - June2015DPH_17_100 | ecosystem: Environmental > Terrestrial > Soil > Wetlands...
GTTCACGGCGACGCCTTCCAACGGAGGGTCGACAAATCCTGCAGTAGGTAATATGTGGCTTGATGTCGGTGTGGTTTCAATAAGCGCAGCGCCTAGCTCTGGTTACTTGTTCTCTGGATGGTCGAGCAGTACTGGAGATATCATTTTCCTCAATTCAGCATCAACGTTTACTACCGCTAACGTAAATGGACCCGGGACAATAAATGCGAACTTCGCATTGGCACCAACACCTACGCCAACTCCGACTCCAACAGTGACTCCAACACCTACCACTGCACCCACGCAAGCACCAACAGCGACCGCGCCACCAAATCAATCAACTTCAACCAGTTCACCCGCAACATCAACACCAACACAAGCTCCAACTGCTACGCCTTATTCTTCCAAGAACCCTACGCCTTCGCCTTCAATTACAGAGTTTCCATCAGCCATTATTGTTTCAATCTTACTCATAGCAACGGCGACAGCAATATTATTCTGCAAAAGACAGAAAACTGATAAAGTTAATAACCAAGTTCGCCACCGCACATAGGGCACTCTAAAGGTGACTTGCCTTGACTATACATTAGCTCAATCCAACATATGTAGCAGAAGTAAATTTGGCATTTTGGACAGAGCTTAAAGCCTCCGCCGATAGGCTTACCGCAAGCATCGCAGGGTCTGGACAAGTCGAGCATAGAGAAGCTTGTGGCTAAAACGCTTTAAGAGGCAAGTGTTGAAACGACATGCCAGCGCAGGGGAGAGCGCACTGAAAGAAAAAAGGGTTGGTGGGTGAAATCTCTTGCAGGGCATGGGTTCAAATCCCTCCCCGCCCGCCACGGACAAACAATGTCATTTTTTAGATTGATTATCGCTTTAACCAAACGAAAAAAGATGGGTTGCCGAGAACTTACGGGGTATCAAAATGTTTATTACTTATTTCTAAATACCAGCTTACCGTTTTTCTCATCGACAACAATTTCGGAACCTTTATCGACTTTTTCTTCTAAAATCATTTTTGACAATTCGTTCAACAAGTTTTTTTGAATAACGCGTTTTATTGGTCTTGCACCGAACTGAGGGTCAAAACCGATGAGAGCAATAAAATCGACGGCTTTTTTAGTGACCGTCAGTTTAATGCTGTTCTTTTCAAGAATCTTCTGAACATTTTTTAGTTGAAGTTCTACTATTCTCCGCACTTCCTCGCGCGTCAAGGGTTGAAACATGATTATCTCATCGACGCGGTTTAGGAATTCTGGCTTGATGCTTTTTTTCAGCAAATCAAAGACCTGTTTTCGTGTTTGATTTAAGATTTCTTCACGGTTTTGCTCATTTACTTTTTCCAAGTTTTCTTGAATTATGTGAGAACCAATGTTTGAGGTCATTATGATTATGGTATTTTTAAAATCCACGGTCCGACCCTTGTTATCGGTTAATCTGCCATCATCAAGCACCTGAAGCAATATATTGAAAACATCCGGATGTGCTTTTTCAATCTCGTCAAGAAGCACAACTGCATAAGGTTTTCTCCTAATGGCTTCAGTTAGCTGTCCACTTTCTTCATAACCAACGTATCCAGGAGGTGCACCAACGAGTCTGGAAACAGTATGCCGTTCCTGATACTCAGACATATCAATTCTAACCATGCTATTTTCATTGTTGAATAGACATTCGGCTAAAGCTTTGGCTAACTCGGTTTTTCCAACCCCCGTAGTTCCCAAGAAGATAAAAGATCCGATTGGTCGTTTAGGATCCTGCAAACCCGCACGATTTCTCCTAATAGCATCAGATACCGCACAGATTGCTTCTTCCTGTCCCACAACCCGCATGTGAAGTTCCGTTTCTATGTTAAGCAATTTCTGTTTCTCACTCTGAAGCATTCTGTTTACCGGGATACCTGTCCAGCGGGAAACAACATCAGCAACCTCTTCAGCGCCGACCTCCTCATTAACCATGGCTGAATCTTTCTGCAACTCAGACAGCTTTTGCTCTAAAATCTTGATTGTTTTTTCCGCTTCAGGAATTCTGCCATAACGAATTTCCGCAACCTTTCCAAGATCACCAATGCGGTTTGCACCCTCAGCGTCAAACTTGAGTTGTTCAATTTCATTCTTTTTTATCTGAATCTGCTCAACTATATTCTTTTCAGACTGCCACTTAGCTCTGAGCTGATTACGCTCTTCACTTAGGTTCGCAATCTCTTCATTAAGCGATTTAAGTTTCACTTCATCTTTCTCACGCTTAATGGCTTCACGTTCAATCTCTAATTGACGAATCTTTCGCTCTACAATCTCAAGTTCTTCAGGAGCAGAATTAATTTCAAGCCGAAGTTTCGATGCAGCCTCATCAATCAAGTCAATTGCTTTGTCAGGAAGGAAACGGTCGGAAATATATTTCTGTGAAAGTTCAACAGCCGCAATTATAGCTTCATCTTTGATTCTCACATGATGATAAGTTTCATAACGCTCTTTCAGACCTCGAAGAATCGAAATGGCATCCAACGTATCTGGCTCTTTAACCATAACCGGTTGGAACCTTCTTTCAAGAGCTTTGTCCTTTTCAAAATACTTCTGGTACTCATTTAGAGTAGTGGCACCGATGGCCCGTAATTCTCCCCTAGCTAGTGCAGGTTTTAGAATGTTGGCTGCATCCATTGCTCCTTCACCACCGCCAGCACCGACGAGTGTATGAATCTCATCTATGAATAGTACTATTTCACCTTCAGCTGAAATAACTTCCTTGACAACGCTTTTCAAGCGCTCTTCGAATTCACCCTTAAACTTTGCACCGGCAATAAGAGCACTCATATCCAGTGAATAAATCTGCTTTGACTTAAGATTCTCAGGTACATCTCCATCGACTATACGCCGAGCAAGCCCCTCAGCAATCGCGGTTTTACCAACACCTGGCTCTCCAATAAGAATCGGATTGTTCTTTGTTCTTCGCGATAGAATCTGAAGAACTCTGCGGATCTCCTCATCACGACCAATGACAGGATCAAGTTTTCCCCGTCTAGCCATGTCATTCAAATTTATTGCAAATTTATTCAACGCATTATAGGTCTCTTCTGCAGTTTGAGAATTAACCGTCGAACCCTTCCGCAACTGCTTGATAGCTGCCCTCAAATCCTTTTCAGTAACCCCATTTTCCTTCAACAATCTTGAAGCAGTATCATTTAACGACAAAATCCCCAGCAAGAGATGCTCGATAGAAACAAACTCATCCTTAAACTCCGAAGCTAATTCTGACGCCTTCTGAAGCGCTCGATTAGAATTAGACGAAAGATACTGTTCTTCACCACTAACTTTAGGTAAGGAATCAATTAGCTGATCAAGCGCCTTTGAAAAAATATCGACATTTACATTTAATTTCCTCAACAAATAGGGAACAACATTTTCATCAACCAACAATATTCCTTTCAACAAGTGAGCGACTTCAATTGACTGAGTTTGTTTTGCTGCAGCAATTTCCGTGGCTTTCTGGATTGCTTCTTGCGATTTAATTGTGAAATTATTCAAATTCATACGCGGTATCCTTCTTTACCTGTTGTGTTGAACCCTTATGTTTCTTTTATCGTAATGCAACTTCCATCGAAAACAAGTTGTTTATCAAAGCATAAAAACACATTGGACAAACAAAAAATCGCTGTGTAAAGAAAAAAGGGAATTGCGGGTGACATCTCCACTGCGGTGAGGGTTCGATGCCACGGCTGCTCAACTTGCCAGGGGGTGTAGCTTCTATCTCCTGTAGAAAACATCTAATCCAGCATAGTCAAGAAAACTTGACTAGAGTCAGTCAAGAAACTTTTACGAGAAGCCTTTTATTGAAAAATAGTCCATAGAACAGTCATGCGAAAAATAGGTAAAGTTTTCACATTTCTTCTAATTCTAACGATGGCTTTCTCAATGGAACTTTTAATCTCCAAGCCTTTTGGTTTAGCTCAAACTGGCACAAATGTAAGCTACATAATCAGTTCAGATACAACATGGACACAAACAGGTAGCCCCTACAACTTTGTTGGAAACGTACTTGTAAACAGCGGCGTTACACTAACCATCGGATCGGGAACAACTGTAAACCTTAACAACTATTACCTAAGAGTCAACGGTTCCCTAATAATCCAGCCAGGCGCCACCATCAACATGCAAATTATAGGGGAAGCCATTCGCATCAATGGCGCCATATCTGCAATAGGCACAAGCGACAACCCCATTCACCTAAACGGCGGCGCCTACTGGCATAATTTCCCAACCCCTTTTGCCTCCACCTCCTACGTCACGTTTGCTTCAAAAAGTGCAGATTGGAATCCCCAGACAAACTCTGGATCGATTGTGGAGAATGCCATCGTTAATTACACTGGGTTTCAAGTTGCAAGTGGTGTGAAAATTAGCAGCTGCAATTTTCTCAGCTATTCTGACTTGACTCTTTTGGGTGGTTCCCCCACAGTTTCAGGCAATAACATCGCTTGCCCTTTCAGCCTAATCTACGGCATGAATCTTGTCGACGGTACGGAAACTCCATTGGCAACAACTAGATTGTCCTGCACAATTACAAACAACCTAATCTCTGACGGCCTCTACGTTGAATCGGGAAGCGGTTCCGTTACTGACAACGTCATCTCAGGGGGATTAACAGTAAGCGATGAATATGGCGATGCTGTATCCGACGTAATTGAACGCAATTTGATAGGCAACAGCTCTGTTGGAATCTCATTTAGCATTGAAAATTCATATAATAATCATGCAGTTATCGAAAATAACACAGTCATCAATAATTCCGTGGGGATTCAGATAGGAAACCAGTTTTCCCCTGCACTAAGCAATAACAACATCTATGGCAATGAATTGAACGTGAAACTTACGGGAAAAGCATCTGCTCAAATTAACCTGCCTAACAACTGGTGGGGAACAACCGATCAGTCAGCCATAAGCCAAACAATTTACGACTACAAAAACGACTTCAACTTAGGAACCGTAAACTATATCCCATTCTTAACTGCCCCAAATCCACAAGCATTGCCTAACCAAAATGCACCAATACCAACACCTAACCCATCAACATCGCCAACTCCAACTCCAAGTCAAACGCCAACAGCAACTCCCACCGTTCCAGAGTTTTCTTGGTTGATGATTTTGCCCTTATTTGCCTTCATGCTCTCGGTTGCAGTAATACTTAGGCATCGAAAACCCACTTCATTTAGCAAGCGCTAAAGCTTGACAAACTTAACTTTATGTTCGATGGTTTAAGAAAAAATGGGGTAGTGGGGGTCGTAGTTAAGAGAACCTGTGGCCGCATTCACGGCATTGGTAACGCTGAATTTCCTTTGAACGGGTGTATCTTATGCCGTCCTTGTATGACTTCTGACTGCCGCATACGGGGCATTTTATTACTTTTTCTTCTAACATGTTTTTCATTTCCTTTTATTTTTTCGTCTAGTTTTAAAGAAAAATGGGGTTGCGCGGGTGATTTCTCCATTCACAGAGGGTTCAAATCCCACCCCCTGCCCTTTTGATACTTAGCCATCTTGGGCTAAAAGAATAGCCTACTTATTAGATCTCTAAAAGCGCATTTTTTAGGAATGAGAAAAAAGAGGGAAAATGGCGCGGGAGATATCGCCACTCCGAGAAGATAAAAACCTATCGACGAACAAAAAAGGTATAGCGTAAATTCTAAGCTTGTAGCTTGTTTGAGGTGCTGCTCGGCACGCTTCCCTCTCAAATGTAATTTATATTTTGTTGCTTCTGACAGTAGTTCCGAAAGTGTCTGGCATTTGCTTGGGTTTAACGTTTTTACTTGCTAGGGAGATTTGCAAGCCAGCTTAAGGCGGCTTGAAAGCCATAAACGACGCCTAAGAGTGTTTACCTGCAGAAGCCTGAGCAATCCAAGCCAAGAAACCACTCAAACTTTACTGTCAGCCCAACTGTACCGTCAAAATGTACCGTCAAAACGTATATAACTATACCTACCCAGTAGATAGCAGAGCACACAAAGCTAACCCACTTACGGATCTACTGTTCTGAAGGTACCCTTATTTATCAGTTAAAAGGCTAAGCTGATTGCGATATCAAGGGGGGCTATCTTTTTTGATGCAAATTTACTGGCAAAAAAGCAGCTGCCCTACTTCCCACTGCATTTTACAATAGTTTTCACTAGCTAAAGTGCGCCTATCTCCCTGTCCTCTTTTTGCTACCCAAATGACCAGCCAAAAAGAGTACCACTATTTCCTAGTTTCTGAAATAATACTCTTGGTCTCTTTATCGACTTAAATAAGCAAACATTAAGTGCTGATTCGTTTTCTAATTGCTTCGTACTGTTCGGGCGTAAACACCTCTTCTTCACATGCGGGGCATCTAAGTGCCTTTACGTTGTGCAGTATAACGCCGTCAAGTTCAAAGTCAAACTCGACTTCGACGTATTCCACGCAACATGACGGACAAAGCAAAGCACTTGCCTTCATGCTTCTTAGTTTATTGGGTGAATTTTTTTCCAAGCTCTTCCGCCCATGCTTCTACCTTAATCATGTCTCTGTTGTCGGTGACGGTTTTTCCACGGATTTTTATGCGTCCGCCGAAGGCTTCCGTAGCTACAGGATTAATCTTAGGATAATTAGCCAACGTGTCTTCTACAAATTTTACTTTCGCATTTTCATAACTGGCCGGTGCACCTGCCTGTGCTGAACTAACAAAAAATGCCACATGTTTACCGCTGAGGTCATTTTCGAGAAACTTTAACGCTTTATTGTAAACTTTGCCTGCTCTTACGCCTCCGCCGATGACTACGTTTCGGTACTGCGCTAAATCGGGCACTTTTTGCACTTTCAGGTCAACCAAATCAACCTCTAACCCATATTTGGAACGCAAAACCTCAGCTATTTTCTGTGCTGCCCCCTCAGTGGCTCCGCCCTTAGTTTCATACGCTACAAGAGTCTTATTTCCATCCATCTCTAAGCACTGCCATGTGACTCTTCAGTTGGCGCTATCCTTGTGCCGCAGCTATGACAGAAAATCGAACCAGACGGATTCTTTGTTTTACAGTTAGGACAAACAACGCCTTCTCGCTGTGCAGATTTTTGCTGCATGTTCTTCCCTGCTCTTTGGATGGCTGAGTGCGTTTCGTGCGCTGCAATAGTGAATGCTCTCTCAAGCTCTATTCCTACTTTGTAAAAAGCATCCCGCAGCTCATCAGAAGGATAAGCCGCGTTTGCAGCTTTACCCTTCTCGGTTTTGGTGCCGCATTTGGGGCAAAAATAAGCGTCATCTGGGATTTTTTCACCGCACTTAGAACAGTAAACCAAATTTTTTCACCATAAATATGCATGATATACTGCGAATTTAAGTCTTTACGATTTGAAATTAAGGTAAAAATAAAAGTAGGAAAAACGGGCTCAGAATCTGTTAATCAAGAGCTTTTGTTTTGCCTCTTCAATAAGTTTAACCGTCTGCAATCGCCACGGCTCAAAGTTCTGCGGCGTTGTTGGGTAAGTGTTGTAGTGTGCGCCGACCTGCCTCATCATCGTAACTGTCAAACGCAATTTATTGAGGAATCCAACGCGCCGAATGCCCCTGAAAACCCTTTTAGCAGTTTCCGTAATGTTTAGGTGGAAGTCGTCGCCCATGCCTGCCTTTAACACGTCATCTTCGGTCATAAGTTTTTGGTTCATGCCGTAGTTTAGGTCTTCGTCGCTGCAGGATAAGAGGAACATGCGAAACACGTCTAAACTTGCCTGTTTCTTTCCATATGTCTCAATATACTTTTTGTTATAGCCCCACAGCGCTTCTTTGGTTGGTTCACCTTTGGCTAAGGCTTCAACGATTGTTTGCCCACCAAAGTACCCGCTGAGCATTGACGGTCCGATGCCGCCGCCATGAATAGGATTAACCAGCGACGCAGCATCCCCAACCAACATTATGCCGCTAGCAACCATGTTATCCAGTGGTCTCCGTGTCGGATCAAACCATGCACCCGCATTCAAAACAAGCGATCCTTCAAAAGCAGGCTTAGTAAAAGTGTTATCATATAGCTGCTTTTTTGGACTGGGATATTTGCCCCGCATGCAAATGCCTAAGCCAACATTAACTCTGGCTCCGCCTTTGGGAAAAATCCACACGTAACCGCCCGGAGCAACTTTTTGGTTGAGGTAAATTTCGCAGTAACGAGTGTTCTCGGTTTCCTGTTTTAGCTGGCGGATTTCGCGATAACATGCTTCCACATCCTCGTTCTCTACTTCACGGTCTATGCCCATTTCCGCGGGAAGCTGGTGTCTGACAACGCCGAAAAAGCCGCTGGCGTCAACAACAACCTTGCTCTTCAACTGCAAGGTTTGGCCTGTTTTCATGTTTTTTGCCACTACGCCAGCTACTGCACCTTTCTCAATTATTGGCGAGCGAAAATTCATGTTATCCTCAAGAACAGCGCCTCTGTCAGTTGCTTTTTTCAATAGCCATTGCCCAAACAGTCGCCTGTTAAGCAAGTAACCGACAAAGTCCTTGTCCGCTATGGTGAAAACCGTATTTTCGTCAGGTGAATAGATTTTGATGCCGTCAATTCGTGTTTCCAACTCGCCGCCTGAAGGCTTTTCTAAACCCAGAAACTTTAGATGATGCTCTCCGAGAGCGTCGCCGCAGATTTTTTCTCCAATCTGCTCGCGTTTTTTCTTTTCAACCATGCAAACTTTTAAGCCTGATTCAGCGATGGTTTTTGCGGCTAAGCAGCCTGCTGTTCCTGCGCCAACAACTATGGCGTCATATTTTTCCAAGAGTTCTCTCCTCCGTGACCTTCTTGATGTACTTTGTATACCTTGTTGTATTAGTAAACCCTTATAAACTATGAAGTGAGCCAAGTTACACCGAGTGTAAACCAGATGAGTGCCCCATTAACTTTAAGCGCTGAGTTCCGCAAAATCGTAGAAGCACGCATGGACCAAGTGTTGAAGGGTATAGAGGAAACGTTTAACCAAATAATAGAGACCCAGAAGATAACGCCCACTGAACTGAAAGAAGAACTTGACAGCTTGCAGGAAAGCTTTAACCTCTTATTCCAGAAATGGAGCCTAGAAATACTCTACACTCTGCTGCTAAAAAACTTTATAGGCTTTGGCGAAATCAAAAAAATCTTAACCGTAAACTCACGAACTCTATCTGACAAGCTCAAAATGCTCCAGAAACATGGTTACATAACAAGAAATGTTACTGCTGGTCCGCCACTAAGAGTGGATTATGCTTTAACATCTAAGGGAAAAAACACCGTACTACTCGCATTACCGCTTCTGTATTATTCAAGCTCTTCCGAAATTAAGGCTTAATTGGTTTTTTCTCATTTCGCTTTAGTGATTGGGGCAGGGTTGTGGTTTCTTTCACAGTTTCAAAAACCATGCACGTCAGTGTCTTCTCTAAACCCTTAATCAATCGTAACTTGTCAACTACAAACTTGCCGACGGCGTCAACGTTTTCAGCACGAAGTTTCACAAGTAAGTCCCAGTCGCCAGTGATGATGTGCACCTCTTGCACTTCAGGAAACCGAGCTATCTCCTCGGCAACGACTCTCTGAGAAACAGGCGAATCATCAGTTTTTGCCCTGTATGAGACGGAAGCTAAGATGAAGGCTTCAGTGCCTAAATTCATCTTTTCAGGAGACAGGATTGCCCTGTACTGTTTTATTATGCCTAGTTCTTCCATGCGTTTTGTTTTGGCGAAAACTGTGGTTATTGGCGAATTGATCTTTTTGGAGATTTGCTTGGCTGTGAGTTTACTGTTTTCTTGTATCAGTTGGAGTATGGATAGGTCTTTTTCGTCAAGTTTAGCGCTCATATGTAAATATTACAAGCTTCAAGTATAAAAACTTGTGTTTATTGTAATTTATCCACGTTTTATCATAAAAAATTTATTATCTACTTTGCATAGTGTACTTTCCAATAATTAACATAAAGTGAACACGGTTGAAAAGCAAACAAGAAACCATTCAAATCGAAATCCCAAAACCCTTAGACCAACTTTCACCAAGCGAATTAGAAAGAAAAGCCTGCATAGGCAAAATAATGACTTACACGCTAAAAAGCCTCACTTCCACATTTGTAGATCAAGGCTTCCAATGGCTGCTTCCAGTA
>Ga0116131_1002258_pt1 | contig 10065 bp, 6 predicted proteins | sample June2015DPH_17_1_FD_89734 | JGI IMG/M metagenome (GOLD analysis project Ga0116131, IMG submission 89734) | Peatland microbial communities from SPRUCE experiment site at the Marcell Experimental Forest, Minnesota, USA - June2015DPH_17_100 | ecosystem: Environmental > Terrestrial > Soil > Wetlands...
AGAATTAGTCCACCCAGATTCCTGGAAGAATACAAAGAATTTGAAGTGAAAGGTCCATCAATGCGTGATACTTCAGTTGACATGCGTCCTTCAGAAACAGGCATCGTAGATGGAATATTCATAACCGCATCAGGCGAAGGTAGCCAACTTGTAAAAGTAAGAGTCCGCGACCAGCGAGTTCCAGAACTTGGCGACAAATTCGCTTCACGCCACGGACAAAAAGGAGTAATAGGCTTAATCGTGCCGCAAGAGGACATGCCCTTCACTGAAGAAGGCATCGTACCAGACATAATAATCAACCCTCATGCTATACCTTCAAGAATGACCATCGGTCAATTCATCGAATCTCTCGCTGGAAAAGCTGCAGCGGCAAGAGGAAAACCAGCAGACGGCACACCCTTCGCCAACGAAGGTCCCAATGAAATACGCAAGAACCTCGTAAAACTCGGCTTCAGCCATACTGGAAGCGAAGTCTTCTACAACGGTACCACAGGGGAGAAGTTCGTCGCAGACATCTTCGTCGGCATAGTTTACTATCAGAAACTTCACCACATGGTTGCTGACAAAATACACGCAAGAGCTCGCGGTCAAGTTCAGATGTTAACAAGGCAACCCACTGAGGGCAGAGCCAGAGGTGGCGGTCTCAGATTCGGAGAAATGGAGCGAGACTGCCTCATCGGCCACGGCGCTGCCATGCTGCTTAGAGATAGGTTGCTGGAAGAGTCAGACAAGTACACGCTCTACATATGCGAGAGCTGTGGCCAAATCGCTTACTTCGACATGAAACAAAGACGCTATGTTTGCAGGATATGTGATGAAAAAGCAAAGATTTCACCAGTAATCGTCTCGTACGCTTTCAAGCTTCTGTTGCAGGAGCTTCAAAGCTTGTGTATTACACCTAAATTGAGACTCAAGGAGAAGGCATAACATGTCAACGGAAGAATTAATCCACAAAATAGTTGATGAAATTTCATTCGGTTTAATTTCACCCAAAGACCTCCGTAAACAATCAGTCGTTGAAATCCAAGCCCCCGACACCTATGACGAAGACGGCGCACCCATCACTGCTGGCTTAATGGATGGCAGATTAGGCACACTCGAGCCAAGGCAAAGATGTAGAACCTGCGGTAACACCGCTATTCGCTGCCCAGGCCACTTTGGACACATCGAATTAGCCGTACCAATCGTGCATATAGAATTTACCAAAATTATTTTTGACCTTCTAAAAGCCACCTGCCGCGGTTGTGGTCGCATACTCTTATCTGAAGATGCTTCTAAGAAGGCGCGTGCCCGAATTGAGCGGCTCAACGAGCTTTTAGGCACAATTCCAGATGAAGTTTACAAGGAAATAATGACTGAAATAAAAGCAAAACAGTGTCCCTACTGTGCAGCGGTTCAGTACAAGATTACTTTTGAGAAGCCAACCAAGTTTATTGAGCAGACTGAAGCAGGCTCCGAGCCATTGACGCCCAGCATGATTCGTGAAAGGCTTGAACGCGTTTCAGACGAGGACCTTGAAATTTTGGGTTTCAACCCGAAAGTTGCGCGTCCAGAATGGATGGTTTTACAGGTTTTGCCTGTACCGCCAGTTTATGTTCGTCCATCCATCACTTTAGAATCTGGTATCCGTTCTGAAGACGATTTAACCCACAAACTAGTAGACATTATCCGCATCAATCAGCGTTTGAAGGAAAACATGGAAGCGGGTGCACCTACACTCATCATTCAAGACCTTTCTGAGCTTTTACAGTACCATGTTACTACGTACTTTAACAATGAAGCCTCAGGCATTCCGCCGGCAAGACACCGCAGTGGCAGAGCATTAAAGACTCTCTCGCAAAGGCTCAAGGGAAAGGAAGGTCGTTTCAGAAGCAACCTTTCTGGCAAACGAGTTGACTTTTCAGCACGCACGGTCATTTCTCCAGATCCGAACCTTGACATTAATGAGGTTGGTGTTCCGCAGGATATTGCTATGCGGTTATCTGTTCCCGAAAAAGTTACTGCATGGAATATTGAGGAAATGAAGAAATTCGTAGTTAACGGTCCAGAAAACTATCCTGGCGCATTATATATTATTAGGCCAGATGGCAAGCGCATTAGGCTAGAATTCGTTGTTGACCGAACCAAAATCGCTGAAGCTGTAGAGTTAGGGTTCGTAGTTGAGCGGCATCTTAAGAATGGTGATATTGCAATCTTTAATCGTCAGCCTTCACTTCACCGCATGTCCATCATGGCTCATTACGTTCGTGTTTTGCCATACAAGACTTTCCGCCTGCATCTATGTGTTTGCCCACCTTACAACGCTGACTTTGACGGCGACGAAATGAACCTTCACGTTCCACAAGGCGAAGAAGCACGAACAGAAGCGCTCCTGCTAATGCAAGTTCAAGACCAAATCCTCTCGCCCAGATTTGGTGGACCCATCATCGGTGCTATAAGGGACTTTATCACAAGCGCCTATTACTTTACTCGAAAAGGAAGTTACTTGACTAGAGGCGACGTTAACAGGCTGCTAACCACAACTGGATACGTTGGGGAACTGCCAGAACCAGAAATTAAGGAGCCGCAACCCATGTGGTCAGGCAAACAAATATTCAGCCTGTTTTTGCCGAAAACGTTGAATTACGTTTTGAAAGCCAATATTTGCCAAGGCTGCACTAAATGTGAAGAGGAAGAGTGCAAGCATGACGCTTACGTAGTGGTTAAAAATGGCCAGTTAGTTTCAGGCATCATTGATAGGCGTTCCATCGGTGCTGAGCAATCCGAAAGTCTCCTTCACAGAATAATCAAAGATTACGGCACCCAAGCAGGACGAGAATTTCTCAACAATATAACTCACCTGCTAAAGCTATTCATTTCAATGCGAGGCTTCAGCTACACCTACGACCAACTGGTTCTCTCGCCAAGAGCTGAAAACAGAATCAAAAAGACAATGGAACGCATCCAAAAGAAAATTGACGAGCACATCGAAAACTACCACAATGGAACCCTACCTCGCTTACCAGGACAAACCTTAGAGGAATCCTTCGAAATCTACGTCATGCACGAACTTGCCACTGCCAGAGATGAAGCAGGCAAAATAGCAGACGAAGACTTCACACTAGAAAACGCAGGTATAGTCATGACCCGAACAGGTGCAAGAGGTTCAAGCCTAAACATTGGTCAAATGGCTGCTTGCGTTGGGCAGCAATCAGTGCGAGGCAAACGTATTTTACGAGGTTATACAGGAAGGGCATTACCGCACTTTGTTTACGGCGACCCCAGTCCCAGAGCAAGAGGCTTCGTGTATAATTCTTACCAGAGTGGTTTGGACGCGATTGAATTCTTCTTCCATGCTATGGGTGGCAGGGAAGGTCTAGTTGACACAGCCGTCCGCACGCAACAGAGCGGTTACATGCAACGAAGGCTAATCAACGCTCTAGAGCATATTCGTTTAGAATACGACAGCACAGTACGTGATTCAGCAGGTGACATCATCCAATTCAAGTATGGAGAAGACGGTGTTGACCCAGCTAAAAGCGACCACGGCAAAGCGGTAAACGTAAGCCGACTCATTGACCAAATAAAAATCGGCGAAGAAAAAGGTGAACCAGCATCTCCAGAGGACATCAAGAAACAGTTGAAAGGTGTTGAGAAGCAGCTTACGCCGATTTTGATGAATCAGCTTAAACAAAACTTCGCAAAGAACAAACTTACCAAGAAAGGTGTTGAAAAAGCCGCAACTTTGACGGCTGAGCAGTATAAGCGTGCTTTAATGGAGCCAGGTGAAGCAGTTGGAATCGTTGCTGCTCAATCAATAGGTGAACCAGGCACTCAAATGACTCTTAGAACCTTCCACTATGCTGGTGTCAAAGAACAAAACGTCACCTTAGGCTTGCCAAGACTCATTGAAATTGTTGATGCACGCAGGATTCCTTCAACGCCAATCATGGCCATCTACTTAAATGGCGAACATGCGAAGAACAAAGAGAGTGCAGTGGAAATCGCTCGAAACATAATTTACACTTCTGTAGAAGACGTGGCTTCAGCAATCTACGAAGACCCTGTGCGGGAAGAAATCGTTATTGAATTAAGCAAGTCAATGATGGATGACAGAGCCATAACAATGGATGAGCTTAAAGAGCGGTTGGAATTGCAAAATGCGACTGTTACAGTTACTGATGATACAGTGCAGATTAAGCCGAAAAAAGCTGAACAACTAAAGAGACTGCTAACCAAGATTCCAGGTTTCCAAGTTAAAGGTGTACCAGACATTAAACGTGTGCTGGTTACTGAAGAACGCGGAGAATGGGTAATACGAACTGACGGCTCCAACCTATCTAAAGTCTTAGAGGTTAAAGGTGTAGACACTTCACGAACAACCACCAACAACATTCACGAAATAGCTAAAACTCTTGGTGTAGAAGCTTCAAGAAACGCGTTAGTCAACGAGGCAAAAGGCGTCTTGGAGGACCAAGGCTTAGATGTTGATGTACGCCATGTCATGCTCGTAGCAGACATGATGACTACAACAGGTGATGTGCAGCAGATTGGCAGGCACGGCATTAGCGGCAAGAAAGCAAGTGTTTTAGCTCGAGCGGCATTCGAAATTACAGTGCCTAACATTGTTGAAGCAGCGGTGAAAGGTGAAGTTGACCCGTTGGCAGGTGTAACAGAAAACGTTATAGTCGGGCAGTCGATACCAATCGGCACAGGCTTAGTTGAGTTGTACATGTCAACATTTGAAAAACAAGCAAAACAAGGAGGAAAAACAGAAGCATGATAGATATAGATAAAGCGTTAGCGACAGCAGTGAAAACTGGCAAAGTATCCTTTGGATCCAATGTTGCATTGCAAAACGCTAAAACTGGCAAGGCTAAGATGATAGTTTTAGCCTCTAACTGTCCCAAAGACATAAAAGAACAGATAGAATACTATGGTGAAATCTCTAAAGTCCCCGTGATAACGTACAAAGGTGGCTCAATGGATTTAGCGGAAGTCTGTAAAAAACTCTTTATTATATCAGCATTAAGCATAAGAGAAGTCGGGGACTCAGAAATTCTTAAAATAACAGAAGAAATTAAAGAATAAAAAATGGAGGAAAAAAACTGACAACCGGCATAAAAATCACCTGCGACGAAATGCGTTACATAGCTTTGTTTGAAAGCATAAGCGGCGCCAGCGTGAAAGACTGCATCGTGGACGAAGTAGAGCAACGAGCAATATTCATCGTCAACCAAGGCCAAGTGGGCGTAGCCATAGGAAAAGGCGGCAGAAACATCCACACACTCGAGCGAATGACAGGCAAAAAACATGAAATAATCGAGTACAGCGAAGACCCAGTTCAATTCATGAAAAACGCCCTAAAGCCAGCAGCAGTCAGAGAGATACGCGTTACCGAGCGAACCGATGGCAAAAAGATGGCAGTCATAACCGTTAACCCGAAAGATAAGGGCGTCGCAATAGGCAAAAACGGCAAAAACGCCGAGCGTCTGCGGTTTTTAGCAAAACGGTATTTCGATATTCAGAACGTTAGCATCACCTAAGCAGTCCGTAACTGGCTTACTTAGGCGATGAAACGTCGCTGATTCATTGTGTATTGTTAAACCTAAAGAGCATATAGCTCCATATTGGTGTTCCTCTAATAGTCTTGACTCACTTAACAATGTATGTCGATTGTTAGTCAAGAAACTTTTACTAAAAGTAGTCAACAAACCTTGACGAGAATCCTTTTATCACGACCTAAGATTTAGCAGCTATTGGTGAAAACGGAATGAAACATGAAAGTTGCACCATCGTTTTTGCCATTTTGGCTTTATTGCTATTTAATGTCATAGCCTCAGGAGTTTCCTTACGGACTGTTAAGGCGAATACCCAAACCACAACCGTTCAATTTTATAATATTGGTGCCGGCCAAACGTCGCTGACTAATGAGACGACTCATACCAGCCCTTACGTTGCTGAACTTGTGATTCCATCCAGCGCACCACAAGGCTCCGGCTGCATGGTATTATACCCTTACAATAAAACATTAAACTCATTGCAGTCATTTCAGGTCTACACCTCATATGCCAACGCTGTTCCTAGATTTGTGATGCTGCTTGACACCAACGGTGACTGCTTGACAGACGTTGTCTTGCTAAGTGACTATCAATTCACCAGTAACGGCAATTGGCAAATTAGTCAAGGCGGACAAAGATGGGGGTGGAGCGAAGCAAGCCCTGACTTAAGCACATACGGGAACGGCTGGAATGATACTAGCTATTGGAAAGGCATCTACGGAAACGCGACGGTTCTCTCTGTTGGAGTAGCGTTAGAGTACTGGGCTGTGAAAGACTCTAACGGGCTAGGTCAGTCATTATATGCGGACGAACTTGTGCTAAACGGCGTAACATATAACATCGCCCCACCGCCTAACCAGCCGCCGAACGGGTCCACCCCTGATGATTGGCCGATGTTTCATCATGACCCACAGCATACAGGAAACTCGGCATCCGCAGCCTCCGATGGCAATCTGCTCTATGTACTTCAATTGCTCCAACGCCAACTCCTACCCCTCAACCAACAGCAACTCCCTCACCAGTGCCGACCTCCGCGCCTACACCAGCACCAACAGTTACACCTACACCTGTTACCACTTCGCAGCCAACTGCGACTCCAAGTGCTACAGCAACGCCTGCCCCCGATCCAATATCTACAACCCAACCCACGACAAGACCAATGCTTGATATTAACCAAAACGAAAACGATTCCGGAGACTCGCTTATACTGGGAATCATTATCGTTACAGCCATAATAGCAGTGATATTCTTAGCGCTCGTCTTCAGAAGAAGCCCATAGCATCCTCAATGAAACCGCCCACCGTTTTCACCAAATAGAAACCCTACCAAAAAGAGGTGACCAAGTATCGATTACAACGTAATGAATATAAGCAAATATCCTCCTGCGGAGGATTTCAATTCCTCATTTTTCCAGGTAGGTGTTCTTATGTAAATTTTTATAGCCTGAACTTGCATATGTAGGCTGGGGATTGAATGACTGACTCGCACGAAGATGAAATTTACTCAATTATGTTCAGCTCGCTAAAGCATCCAGTTAGGCGTAAAATTCTCCGAATGCTTGGGAATAAACCTATGACTTTTATGGAGATGGTTGAGGAACTTGGGGTTTCAACTCCACATTTGACATATCATCTTGAAAACCTCGGCGAACTGGTTTCTAAAATGGACGATGGCAAGTATAAGCTGTCGGCTTTTGGATTAGCCACTGTAGGCGCTATGAAAGATGTGGAAGAAGTTCACGAAATTGAACCGAAGCGCCGTTTAGTGACTTTTAAGTGGAAAGCCGCTGTGGTAGTGCTGATGGTTGCGGTTTTGCTTTTATCCGGCATGGCTGCTCTTCAATATTCCTCTATAAACCAACTCTCCAACTCCAAGCAGTCGCTTTCAGCTGAAAACCAGCAGTTATTGTCGTTTGGAATAGGCGAGGATAAAGTAGCTAATTTCCTGCAAAACCTAACCCAAATTGATACTACCAATTATACCATCTCTTTACTTAGTGACACAATGCAGTGGCGCACAGATTTCGGTGGCGTGGCTGAAGAAGTGATACAATACTCTCTCACAAGTAGTAGAAGCAACTTGAACATAAATTTTCGGTTTAGGAGCAATCACTTCTCACGGTATGAACTTGATATGATTGAAAGCTCACCCATTTTTGTGCAGATACAACCCGATGTTGTTCTACAAAACGCTAAAGGCATACTTGCTCGATACAAAGCTTACTCGGGGGATGCATACTTAACGAATATGAGCAACCTTTTAGACGCCGTTAACGCGACAGAAAACACGTCGGTAACTCAGGGTAACATGAAGCTGCAGATAACTGTTTCAGGGGGCACTGTTTCGTTTTTGTGGATGTATACCCAGGACGGCATTGATTACCAAGCCAAAGGCTTACAGATGACCTTCCAAAATAACGTCTTAACTACTATGACAGACGGCTACTTCTTATTCACCATCGGGAGCACTGGCTTGACTACCTCCCGACAACAGGCGATAGACATTGCTAAAAACTACGTGACAACATTAACTTGGACCATTGAGGGCCAACAAGTTTCTCACTTTAGTGTGGAAGACCAACCTTACTCCGTTCAACTTGTACCTCATACCCGCGGCAATTCAGTAGCTTTGATTCCTTATTGGTACGTGGAAATGAGCCTTACAGCAACTTACGCAGGCGGCATAAACGAAGTTGCAATTGGAATCTACGCTGACACAGGTAAAGTATCAGATGTGCAAATGCTAAGCGCCAGCACAGAAACATAGCACTTCAGTGTCCAGAAAAGCTACTTTTGTTCTTTCGTCTACTTAACACGACGATTGTAAGCAGTATCACTATTACTGCCGTTATAGTGGCTCCTAAAATCAGTGCGGTATTGGCATCCAAAGTTTCGGGATATGAAGTTGCAGGAGTTGATTGATGAGAAGAATTCGGCGTGGCTGATGGCTGCGAAGTTGGTGATTGGGTTACTGTTGGCGAAGAGCGTGATGTTGGAATGGGTGATGACGTTGGAACATACGGTGAAGGCACAGGTCCTTGGTAGTCTGCAGGTATGTATTGTTCGGTTAACTCGTAGAAGCCTTCGTTTGAACGAGCTAATCCGCCAATAACATACAACGAGTCATCTAAGACAGCTACAGTCATGTATTCTGTTATGTAGTCATGTGTGGTAGGGAAAGAAGCACCAGACGTCCAGTCATCATTGCTTGCATCGTAAATTTGAGTAGCATCCACTGGTCTACTTAAACGTCCGCCTATAACGTAGATTCTTGCAGGCGCATTTACCCCAGTTGTGGCAGCGCAGACCGCTTGAACTGTAAGTGTTGGAAGAGATTTTCCTACAGTCCAACTGTCCGTTGTGGGATTGTATATTTGGTTGGCAGAACTAAAACAGGACCCGTCGCTAACCTCTCCGCCTATCACGTATATTTTGTCATCTAAGACAGTTGAAACGTAACTGAAAACAGGCGTTGGGATTGGTGCGCCTATGCTCCAAGTATCAGTTAATGGGTCATAGATTTCATTGGCACTTGTAAGGGTTGGTCCAGGCATGTTTCCGATCAATCCGCCTATCACATAAATTTTGTTGTCCACAGCATTCGCTTGGATCGCTGTTCTGTTGGTTGGCATGGGCGTTTTTGTGCTCCAAGAGTTTGTTGATGGATCATACGCCTCGTTTACGTTTGTCATGAGGGCGTTGCCGTAGGAATCATCACTCATCACTCCGCCTATGGCGTAGATTTGGTTCTGGCATGCAACTACTGCAAAGTCACTTCGTAAGGTTGGCATAGGCGCCTTGGCAGTCCAAGTATCGTTGCTAGGGTCAAACGCATAGGTTAGTGCTTTCCAATCAGCATCTTGCCCAAAAACGTAAACTTGACCGTTCACAGCGGCTGCCCCATAAACACTCATGGGTACTGGAATTGGCGCTCGCATCACCCAAGAATCCGCAGAAGCACCTGCAGGCTTAATTGCTGCAATGTATGTAGTAGCCAAAACTACGACACAAGCAACTGCGAACACAGCGGAGCGTTTCATCTTTAGCCCTAATGTTACCGTATTTTTTGGGATAAAAAGCGTTTTCGTCAAGAATCCTTGACTAAAAATTTAAGGTGACAAAAGAGCGATAGTCAAACTTTCTTGACTAATCTTGCTCGCTTTCCTGTTCTTCAGATTCGTCTTCGCTTTCTTCCTCGGCTGGCTCTGCAACTTCTGCTTTTTGTGCTTCACTTGATAGGAGCATGTTGATTAGTGCTTTCTGGTCTACTTCTGCCTGTGTACGCCAATCCAGAAACAGTTGCCCATTATCATCTTGTCCAAGATAGCCGTAGCGGATGTAGCGGTCGATGTTTAAGCCGATTTTCCAGTTGGGCATTTTCTCGCTAAGCAGTTTCTCAATGTCTTTGCGTGCTGCTTGTCCTTTCTTGCTGATTACGTAAGAGATTGTTATGGCTAAGCCTGCTAAATCGTCAATGCGCCAACCCATCAACTTGTCCTTCGTCTGCAAGCTGCCTCTCAAAGCAA
>Ga0116131_1002271_pt1 | contig 10020 bp, 7 predicted proteins | sample June2015DPH_17_1_FD_89734 | JGI IMG/M metagenome (GOLD analysis project Ga0116131, IMG submission 89734) | Peatland microbial communities from SPRUCE experiment site at the Marcell Experimental Forest, Minnesota, USA - June2015DPH_17_100 | ecosystem: Environmental > Terrestrial > Soil > Wetlands...
ATCTCCCCCTCAGCGCCACAGTCGTATTCGGCGTTTCAGCCGGTCACCTTTACTGCCCAGGTTCAGCATACGGGCCCAGGAACGAGTGCTCGAAAAGTGAATTAGGCGGGCTCAAGCGTTCGGAGCAACCGATGTGCCGCCGTTCTCCGCTCAACACCGCAGGGAACCGCCGGACGTCATTTCTTGGCGGTGACCCGGTCTGCAATTTTGTCATACTCGATCTTCGTCATGATTCGCCGCGTCACCACTTCGTCGGGTTCACTATAGGGACGCCCCGCAATCACTCGGTCTGCTTCGGCAGCAGTCACGCCCGGCAGGCTCAGCAACTGTTCTTTTGTGGCAGTGTTCAAATCGAGTGGCTTGTCGCGGCTCCAGCCTTCGCTTATCCCTGCCACCACCGCCTTGGCATAGCGATCTCAGCCGCGAGGCGGTCTGGACGGCGATGGAGGGGACGGGCTGGCGTCCCGTTTCCCAGATTGCCATCGACGAGGTCTGGTCGGCGCTGCGGTTTCGACCAACGGAGGACGTGAAGTCGCGTTAGTGAGGAACCGGGTCACCATTGGTTATTCGAAGAATCGAGCCGACCCCATCCAGCATCGAAAACGTCATACGCAGGGAGATCACGATGGAAAAAACAATCTCTACGACAGACCTGAAAGCCAAGCTAGACCGCAAGGAAGGAATCAAGGTGGTCGAGACGCTCGCGCCTGAACGCTACCGCGAAGCGCATATCCCCGGAGCCTTGAATATTCCGCCCGAGCGGATCAAGGAACTCGCTCCGCACTTGTTGCCCCTAACACCAGACACCATACACGGCCTGGAGAATGGCACCCTGAGGCCGATTGTCGGGAAGGAGTTGCCGCTTGCAGAGGCTGGCCGCGCTGCCTCGACCTCGAAAGGCCCACGGGTATACCTTCTGAGGCTACAGACGATGATCACCAACGATCAAAGGAGCCGTAGCGCAGCAGCCACCACCAGTGCCCGACCGTATCGGCAAGGTGTTGCTCGTTCTCGCTCTCGACATGCGCCTGTGCTTGATCTGCAACTGTGCCTTTTCCCGCCAAGCCGCTGCCGAACATGATGGCAATCACGGCAGGCTTTATGCCGTACAAAATTCCCGCCACCTGCGGCAATGAGCGGAGAAACTCCAAAACCGTTGAGAACAACAGCCACCAATAACGAGCCCTGCCCAGCCGCGCTTCGACTGACCGATGAAGATGGCGACTTCTGTCGAACTGGGACCGGGAATCAGGCTCGCGGCAGCAAGGCGGTCGACGAACTCTGCTTCGGTAATCCAATGCCGCTTCCGAACGAACTCGTCTTCCATCATTGCGATGTGGGCGGCAGGTCCGCCGAATGCTATCGTGCCGAGCTTCAAGAAGACCAATGCGAGTTCAGCCAGTGACGGTTGCTCTTTAGACGTGGCGGTCTGGCTGGCGCGAGAGGCGATCATCGAAAGACAGGGTGCCGGAACCGACGATCAGGAGGAATATCAGACCTAGCAACATGCAAAAGTCTGTGCGGGCTTCGTGCATCATCGCCCAGAATCCCGATTTTGGCAGCATTGGAATTTTGGTTGTCGCAATTGCAACCAGAATGTCGATGAGCAGCGGAATCGAAGCAAGGCGGGTGACCAGCCCCACAATCAGCAATGCTCCGCAGACGACTTCCACGACTCCTACGAACGGACCGAAGAACTGGGGTGCTGGAATACCGATTTTTGCGAATCGTCCAACACCCAAAGCGGCCGGAAACAGGAATTTCTGAATGCCCTCTGATAGAAACACCCAGCCCACCAGAATACGGATCAGCAAGACCGCTTTTACTGTGCGATCCGCCCAAGTTGCGTCAGTATTCAGCGACATTGAATTCTTCGCCCCCACTTCCTTCTCGACCGGAAATGCCATTCTGAATGAGATGGACCGTTTGAAGGAAGTTGAAAACACGTTACTTATTGGCTTCGTTCTGCATTTTGGTCGGTCGGGAGCCGACGGCGTCGGCGGAGGATTGCAAGGTCTTTCGTCTTTCCTGGTGCTCCAGTAGCCTCTGTACTGCCCAATCGAACTGTCTGTGCATTCTCTCTTCATAGCGAAGAATCTGATCCATATCATCCTCCGGGGGGAGGGCGTGGTAGTCAAGGCGTGCGTCAGATCGTCTTCCTTCGGTGCGGGCTAGGACGTCGCAAAAAAATTCTTGGGATTCTCTGCGATTCGTGATGCATGTCAAGAACATCTGACGGTCGGAATCCCGTTCAACCCGCCTGTCGTTCTTTTCGGATTCCATCGCTATGCTTTTCTCTTTCTCTACTAAAGACAGCACCTGCTCATAGGTCTTTTGCGGCAGAGTTCCATAACCTCGTAGCTGCTCCTCAGCCTGACGCAGAACGCACACTTCATCCCCTAACTTGGTGATCAGCGATTCGGAGTCCGGACGATCGGACCAGATCGCTGACTGTTGAACCGAGCCGCTTTCACAGCGCGTGGCACGCCGCAAACGCCACATGCACTCCGCAATCTTTACCACCAGCCACTCCTCATAGAACCCTGACGGCTCGAACTCCCGATGCAGGCCGTCGAGGAGCGACTTGAAATCCCTGTCGGCCTTATATCCATCGCAAACGGGAATCACGACATGCTTCGCGAACAGTCCCAGGGTCACAGCATTAAACTTGGCGTTGCGCTTGCCACGCTCCGTGCGGGGGCCCGTCGAACGCTTGGCGTTTGCACGGTTCGCTTCGGTTTTTATCGGAGTCACGGTTTTGATGCATCGCATGATGCTCCTTTTTCTAGAAGCTTAACTCCACAACGACAGAGGTCGAAATGACCAAAAGACTTAGAGAGAACTTTAAGGTTACATTTTCATGGCTTCTCCTTCGGGCGCGCAATCTTGTTGCGCGGGGGTTGCGGATCTTGCAGGACTTTGCCGGATTCTGCCGAGCTAAGTGCTGGATTTTCTTTGTTTTCAGAGTCAGTGGCCTGACTCATAATCTGTTGGTTGTAGGTTCGAGTCCTACCGGGCCCACCAGTAAACGCTTGCGGAGGCTGTAGTTGCGTTGGCTACATTCCGGAGCCGCAAAAGGCCATTTTGGATTGTGCCCAAATTTGTGCCCTAGTGGGCTGAATTGCGCTCCTAGAAAATAGAGGGGCGGCCCGGTGAGAACCGGTCTGCTTAGAGGATGTCGTAGCGAGAGAATAATGAAGAGGGCCCCTAGGGATTCGAGCCGATATGCCGATCCGGAGTTCTGCAACGGGCTGCGACCCCCATATTTGGTGCTGGCTCATTGCACAATCTGAATCACGCTCCCCTGGCTGGGCCGGAAATTCGCGTCCCCTCCATAGTTGGCGGTGATATGGTGCTTACCCTTGGTGAGCGCTGAAGTCTTGTATCGCGCCACGCGGCCGCTGAGAGGGACTTGCGCCATCACGGTGCGTCCATCTTTGAACGTAACCGAGCCGGTTGGAGTTCCGCCGTATTGACCGGTGACGGTTGCCGTGAATTTCACGGACTGCCCCACCCGCGACGGGTTCGGCGAGGAAGTGAGAGTAGTGGTTGTCGGTGCCCTGAGTACCTTCTGCTTCAGCGGTGCCGAACTGCTCGGCAGGAAGTTCGAGTCTCCGGAGTAGGTCGCGACAATCGAATTCGTGCCCGGCGAAGTGAACGAATAATTCAACGTCGCCTGTCCGTTACTTACCGTCCCCTGGCCCAAAGCTGTCGTTCCCGCTTTGAAGGTGACCGTGCCACTGGGCGAGCCACCGAATTGAGTGGTGATGGTGGCTGTGAAAAGAACAGACTGATTCACGGCCGACGGATTCGGGTTAGAGGTGAGTGTAGTGGTCGTGGCCTGCCGATATCCCGCCGCAACATTTAATAGAACAGTAACGGTGGAGAGCGAACCGCTCGCGACCACCACATCAGGTTTGTGGTCTCCGTTGAAATCGCCCGTCGAAATAAATACTCCGCCCGGGAAGTAGGGGATCGCCGTCTGAAAGGTTCCATCGCCGTTGCCCAGCAGGACACATGTGCCGTCGCTATTGGCCACCACGACATCCGTGTTGCCGTCTCCGTTGAAGTCACCTGCGACCACGGAGTAGGCATTCGATCCTCCGGAACTGTAGGGGGGGGCGCCCCAAAAAGTTCCGTCGCCCCTGCCAATCAGGGAGTGAACGACGCCGTTGCTGCAATCGGTCGCGTTCCGGCAGAGATTCGATACCACCAGATCAGTTTTCCCGTCTCCATTCACGTCCGCGATCACCACCGAATCAGCTTGGGCCCCGGCGGAGTTGTAGGTCTGCGCGGCCTGAAATGTGCCATCGCCGTTGCCCAGCAGCACGCTCACAGCGCCGTTCTGGCAGGTGCTGTCCTGGCACTGACTGGCCAGCGCAAGATCAGGGTTCCCGTCGCCGTTGAAATCTCCGACGGCCACAGAATCGGTGTAGTATCCCGCCGACGCAAAACTCTGAGCGGGTTGGAAGGTTCCATTGCCGTTCCCCAATAGCACGCTAACTGCGCCGTTCTGGCAGCTAGTGTCCTGGCATTGATTCGCTACCGCAAGGTCAAGATTCCCGTCTTTGTTAAAGTCAGCAATCGCAACCGATAAGGCCGTGTAGGCTCCGGAGGAGTAGTTCTGTGCCGCCCGCAGCGTTCCTTTGCCATTTCCCAGGAGCACGCTGAGACTGCCGCCGCTCTTGCAGTCGCTAGTGCTGCACTGGTTGGCCACAACCACATCGGCTTTCCCGTCGCCATTGAAATCACCGATCGCCACTGAGGCGGATCCGAAGCCTCCGGTGGCGTACTCATGTCCCGCTTGAAACGTTCCATCGCCGTTCCCCAGCAGCACACGTATAGTGCCGTTGTTCCCATGGTTGCAGTTGTTGCTCTGGCAGAGATTCGCCACTACAAGGTCAAGTTTCCCGTCCCCGTTCAAATCGCCTGTGGCCACTGAATCAGCGTCGTAGCCTCCGGAGGCGTAGCGGGGCGGTACTTGAAACGTTCCGTCCCCGTTTCCCAGCAGTACGGTGACCGTCCCGTTGCAATTGTCAAGGGTTTGGCATTGATTGACTACCACCAAATCAGTTTTTTTGTCTCCATTCCAATCACCCGCACCCACGGAGTAGGCAAAGACTCCATCGGAGAGGTAGTTCTGGGCTGGCTGAAACGTTCCATCCCCGTTCCCCAGGAGCACGCTCACACTGCCCTCAGCGCAATTGCCGCGAATCTGGCACTGATTGGCCAGCACCAGGTCCGTTCGTCCGTCTCCGTTGAGATCGCTGGCAGCCACCGCAGCCGTATTATTTCCTCCGGAAGCATAGTTCTGCGCAGGCTGAAAAGTTCCGTCGCCCTTTCCCAACAGCACACCCACGCTGCCGTTGCTGCAGTTTCCACTGCTCTGGCATTGGTTCGCCACCACTAAATCAGTTTTCCCGTCTCCATTAAAATCGCCGGTTGCCACCGAAACGGCCGTATAGCCTCCAGAGGCATAGCTGTGCGCCGCTTGAAACGTCCCATTCCCGTTTCCTAGCAATACACCCACGTTCCCGTTGCAGTTTCCACTGCTCTGACATTGGTTGGCCACCACCAAATCAATTTTCCGGTCTCCGTTGAAATTACCGACTGCCACGGAGACGGCCGTTAAGCCTCCGGTGGCGTAGCTGTGTGCGGCCTGAAACGTCCCATCCCCGTTTCCCAGCAGCACACTTACGCCGCCGCTCGCGCAAGTGCTGTCTTGGCACTGATTGGCCACAACCAGGTCCGCGTGTCCGTCCGTATTCACATCTGCAATCGCGACCGAGGAGGCCACGACTCCGCCGGAAGAATAGGCCTGCGCGGATTGAAACGTCCCGTCCCCGTTGCCCAGCAGAACGCCGACCACGCCGTTCGCGCATTGGTCGGCACTCTGGCAGCCATTGGCCACGATCAGGTCAGCTTTCCCATCTTTGTTCACATCGCCCACCACAACCGCGTAGGCTTCGTATCCCCCGGAGGAGTAGCTGTGAGCAGCCTGAAAGGTTCCATCACCATTCCCCAGCAGCACGCTTACAGTGCCAGCGTGGCACTTGCTGTCCGAGCACTCATTGGCCACTACCAGATCAGCTTTCCCATCTCCATTGAAATCACCAACCGCGACGGAAAAGGCGTACACGCCCCCGGAAAGATAGGTCGCCGGATTGAAAAAAATCGGATTGTCCTTCGGAATGTTCGATTTTGACCCGATAGCGCGGAATCTTCCGCGAGGAAAATTCGACAAGGGCAGCGCTGGGGAAGAAACATTGCCAGGACCTGAAGATATTCCCGACTGATTGATATTCAGGCGTATCGCCGGTCCCTGCCCACTTCCCCGACGTGACTCCGGAAGCCTTTCGCCCGAGATGGTCAGAAAGGGGGACAGAACAAGCGCAAGAGACAGGAGAAGAATCGCGGCAACCGGAACTGAGGAGAACCATCTTTGGGCCATTTTCACATCTCCCTACCAAATGTCCTGTCGGCCAACAGGAGACGAACTACATAGTTTTTTCTACCGTATGCGGAATCCGCTGTATGAGCAAAAGGTGGCAGATTTACAACTACAACGTACCTGTCACGGTCGCTGCTCAGACTCCGCCCCGTCTTACCACCAGACACATGCGGAAGCAGCGCCACAACACTCGAAGGGCAAAAACCCGGACAACCTTTGGTTCAGCCCACTATGCCTGCCCCTGCAAGGGCTGTCAAGGGAGAAAGAAGTCTGGTAGTGCCCTAATTTCCAAATTAGGACACTACCGGAAGTCTCGCCACCCGGGTATTTTTCCACAGGCGCGGACCTTGCTTGATTAGACCGGCGGGACGTGCGGACAAGTGTGCAACTAAAGATGCGCGGACTAAAGATGCGCGGACTAGGCTGTTTAGCAAGCCTCCATGACACGACGTCCAAGGCGTTTCCGGGAATCCCAGATCGTAACCTGCCTCGGTATGAGATAATTTTCCCGATCAAGTCCTGAGAAAAACTATGGCTCAACGCACGGTTTTCTGCGTCAAGTTGCACCAGGAACTTCCTGGCCTGGAGGAACCGCCTTTCGACACGGAATTCGGAAAGAGGATTTACGAAAACGTCTCCCAGGAAGCCTGGAGAGGTTGGACGGAATTCTGCAAGATGCTGCTGAACGAGTATCGCCTCAATCCTGCTCGCCGCGAAGACCAGGAAGCCATCGTTAAACAGATGGAGCAGTATTTCTTCGGCGAGGGCGCTGCCCCACCCAAGGAGTACGTGCCGCCCCCCCAGAAATAGCCGCACTTCGCAGATCGTTAGCCGAGGCAAATCTAGCCGGCTAAATCATCGCCCGATTAACGCCATTTCGCCTCACCCAGTAACCAAGAGATGGTTACCTTGCTGGATACGGGTTTACCTCATTGTCACCTGTATTTCATCATCCCGTAACATAACCCGGCTAGAAATGAAGTATGGATCCGCCCGCCTACGATACGCTGATCCTCTCCGACGTGCATCTGGGAGCGGACACCAGCCGCGCGCGCGAAGCCACTTGCGTGCTAAAGGAAAACCGCTTCCGGCGGCTGATTCTGCTGGGCGACATCTTCGCGGACCTCAACTTCCGCAGGCTGACCAAGGAACATTGGAAATTTCTCGGATACATCCGCAAGCTTTCCAATCCCAAACGCAACTTGGAAGTGGTTTGGGTCGAGGGCAATCACGATCAGGGCCTCACCGACATCATGTCTCACCTGGTCGGGGTGCGCGTGTATCAAGAGTACGCATGGGAATACGCCGGTATGCGTCACCTGGCCATTCATGGCCATCAGTTTGACCGGCTGCTGGCCAATAACCTGCGTCTCAATTATTTTGGGACGCTGCTCTATCTGCAGCTGCAGAGGCTTGATCTGAAGGGCAAGCCGGTGGCCCGCTTCATTGACCGCATCAACACTCGTTGGCTGCGCATGTCGCACAAAGTGGCGTCAGGAGCGCTGTTTCACGCCCGCCTGCATAAGGCAGACCGCATTTTCTGCGGTCACACTCACGAGGCCATGCACCAGGAAAAAGACAGCATCCACTACTACAACGCAGGCGGATGGGTCGACGAAAGGCTCACCTACATAACGATTGACTCGGGAGGAGTGCGGATTCATGAATATCAAGAGCGAACTGACGGTCATGATTCCGGCGAAGATGCTGGCCAAGAACGAAGCGAACCTGATTCCACGGTTCCCGAACTCGCCGATGAATCGGGACTACCCGAAGATGCAGAATACGAGAATATCGGTGGCTGACGCCGGCTGGCTCGGCAACGCCCGGTCAGGAAACTCTTGCGCAAGCTGACAATCGTTTTTCACCACGCCGGTGGAGGACACCGCAGTACGGCGGATGCTCTGAAGGACACTCTCGCAGTACAAGACCGGCCTTGGGAGGTCAGTCTTCTGAACATCCAGGAATTGCTCGCCCCTCTCGACGTGCTTCATAGCGTCACCGGCCTGCACATTGAGGATACTTACAACCTGATTCTCCGAAAAGGCTGGACGCGACTGACCCCGCAACTCCTGGTGCTTCTCCAGGGGGCAATCCGTCTCTCTCATCCCTGGGTCGTGAAGGCGCTGCGAGCCTATTGGTCGCAACGTCCGGCAGACCTGGTGCTCTCGGCAATCCCACATTTCAATCGTGCTTTGGGCGAGAGCCTCCGAGGGCCGGAAGAAACTCCCTTTGTCACGCTGCTAACGGATCTGGCGGATTACCCACCCCACTTCTGGATCGAGCGGGAGTCTGAATATATTATCGTCGCAACCGAGCGGGCCAAACAGCAGGCCTTGGCAATGGGCCATTCTGCGGACCGCATCTTTGAAACATCAGGAATGGTTTTGAAGCCAAGGTTCTACCAGAAGACCACCGTGGATCGCGTCTCCGAACGCAAGCGGCTTGGCCTTGAACCCGATTGTCCAACTGGGATTGTGCTCTTCGGAGGTCACGGGTCTCAGGTGATGGTTGATATTGCCAAAAGACTTGATGAAAGCAACAGCGGGGTCCAGTTGATCTTGCTTTGCGGACATAACCAGAAGCTCGCCGCTCAGCTCAAAGGTCTGAAAACTAGAAAGCCGATCCTGGTTCAAGGGTTTACCGCGAATGTTGAGTCCTACATGGCATTGGCCGACTTCTTCATTGGGAAACCGGGCCCTGGCTCCATCAGCGAAGCCCTGCAGTTCCACTTGCCTGTAATCGTGGAATGCAATGCAAAGACGCTGCCGCAAGAACGGTACAACGCAGAATGGCTGACCGGGAAGGGTTTCGGAATCGTCGTGCCTAGCTTCCGGGAAATCGCGCCTACCGTTCAACGCTTACTCCAAGGTTCGACTTTCAATGAACTCCGCCTCAACGTCAGCACCTATTCAAATCGAGCGCTCTTCGAAGTGCCGATGATTTTAGAAAAATGCGCCAAGAACACGGCCGCTCCCATTCAAATTGAGGCTACCGTTTGATTGGAGGGGCATTGACTCTGTTCTTAAGCAATCTCTGATTAAGTTGCCGATAGTAGGCGGGGGCGTCCACGTGCGACGCTCCAGTTGGAATTCATACTTAATCAGGGTTTCATTAAAACATCGGCCAATGCTGGCAGTAAGGGGTGATGTTGGAAAGCCTCAGGATTCAATCACGCAGAAGTCCGCTGGACATTGATTTGCGAGCCCGTGGAATGAAATTTGCTTCTTCCCACCTTGCCCCGGCCTGCCTCGCACGCGTATGATGCAGCGTTCATGACTCCACGAACGTCACCCCGCCAGCCCAACCTGCGAGAAGCGCAATTGATGTCTGCGTCGGAAATCGAACGCACGCTGGTGCGGCTGGTCCACGAAATCATCGAGAAGAATGACGGAGCCACCGATCTTGGTTTGGTCGGAATCCGCCGGCGCGGAGTATTCCTCGCGCAGCGGCTGGGACAGATGATCGGACGGATCGAAAAGACTCAGGTGCCCGTGGGCACGCTCGATATCACTTTGTATCGCGACGACCTCTCGACCGTGGGAGCCGTGCCGGTAGTGCAGAAAACG
>Ga0116131_1002284_pt1 | contig 9990 bp, 10 predicted proteins | sample June2015DPH_17_1_FD_89734 | JGI IMG/M metagenome (GOLD analysis project Ga0116131, IMG submission 89734) | Peatland microbial communities from SPRUCE experiment site at the Marcell Experimental Forest, Minnesota, USA - June2015DPH_17_100 | ecosystem: Environmental > Terrestrial > Soil > Wetlands...
CGTTGGGTGCTAGCGTGGTCGGATCGATGCCGAAGCAGGGGCTCCCAAATATCCACCCCGCCTTTCCTTGCGAGAAATCGCCGTTAACCAGCAGATTGGAACTCAACGACCAGCCCACTTCTGGAGCGGTCAAGCCGCCGTCGACAATTGTTTGGGCAAAGGCGGGAGATCCGCATATCAGTGAAAGAGTATACAATATTAGTACCAACACAGAACATTTAGCTAATGATATAGTAGCTAATGATGCAGTAGCTACTGATGTACAGTAATAGTATCGATGCGACATGATCGTTGCCCCCGCTTGAGTCGATGTGCACTTCGCCATCACTCATAGAGCAACTTCTCTGCCACTGGAGGTTTGTCATCCGTCGATACTCACTGGATACTCACTGATGCTCCAAGGCGGGACATTCTGTCGCGTAACAACGCACGCTCTTCACGCCGATGACACATTTCACTTGACGAGCGAGCTGGTCGAGGTTCTCCGCTGCTTCAAGAGCGGTTGAAAGTTGAGATAAGGTGCGACATGGAATTGCCGATACTGTCCAAAACTGGACAGCACCGAATTGCCCTCAGTGCCGGCTTCCCTAAGATTCGAGGGACCGCGTTCGGGCCTTGCCCCGCGCGGCCTATTCTGTTCTAAGGTAGGGGGGACGACCAAATGTCCAAGGTCACGGTTATAATTCCGACCTACAATCGCGCCCACATTCTAAGCCAGGCGATAGAGAGCGTGCTTGCCCAGACGATGGGGGATTTCGAACTCGTTATCGTCGACGATGGGTCAACCGATGGCACCGCTGAAATAGTTCGTGGTTTCTCGGACTCGCGGATCCGTTACATCCAGCAAGCAAATGCGGGCCCAGGGATGGCAAGAAATCGTGGCGTCGCGGAGGCCACGTCTCAGTACGTTTCATTTCTCGACTCAGATGACCTTTGGACACCCGACAAACTCTCGTCCTGCCTCACCTTTCTCAGCAACCATCCAGAAGTCGGGGGAATATTTCATGATCTTGAGTGGCGCAGTGGCGATGAGGTCAGGCCTTCGTTCGTGCGCGCTCATTCGGCCCGGATGCTGGCATGGCTTGCGGGCGGAAGCTACCCCGAAGGCACACTCATACCAGATCGCGAACTACACCTATTGCTACTCCAAGAAGTTCCAATCAAGCCCACAGCACTGATCGTTGACAAGCTCGCTTTCAAAACAAGCGGTGGCTTCAACAGTTGGGTATGGGGCGAGGACTGGGAATTTCTGCTTCGGTTTGCAAAACAGAACCGTCTGGCTTACTTGGACCGTCCCCTTGGTGTGAGAAGAACCACACCTGATTCGGCGCAGTTGAAGGAGATCAAGCGAAATTTCACGGTCGCGTGCGAACTCCTAAGTAGCCAACGGTCGCTCATCTCGTCTCAAGACACCGAGGCACTCGCTGCAATTTCAACCGGCATAACACAGATAGCGAAGGGGATGAGCTGGGAATACCTCAAACGAGGAAAGCGACTTCCGGCTATAAACACTTGTCTCATCGGCTTTGCAAAGACCGGCAACGTCGAACTGCTCTTTAGGGCGCTCGGTGTGTGTCTACCTATTTCACTGTTCCGAGCCGCGAAAACCTTATATCGAGGGCGCTCTCGCGCGTCGTGGATCGCATAAATTCGAGATAACGTGACTCGCCTGCACCCGTCCGGATTGCGTGGATGGCGCCGTCGCCGTGCTGGAGGACCTCATCTCACCTGCCTAATCCGTTTGCTGCAGCAGGTAGCCCATTATCGGCAGTGAGACCAAAATCGATAGGACGCCTGCGGCCGCGGCGCCGGTGGGCCCGTGCCATGCTGTGAATGGATAGATCACGATGGCTAGAACCCCTGCGCGGGCAGCCGACATAATGGCGGTTCGTTCCGGTTTTCCCAGACCGTAGAGAAAGGTTCGCCCGATCACTAGGAAGCCCTGAAGGAGGCCGTAAATGCACAGAACCTTGAGCGGAGTAACCGCATCAACCCAGGCTGGTCCGAATAACCGGAGAACGGTCTTCGCGCCAAAGGCGAAAATGAATGCGACGTACGCCAGCCCGACCACGGCCACAACCGCGTTCACCGACCAGAACAGGCGCGCTCTCGCGTGGCGATCCCTGCGCAATCGCGCCACCATCGGAAACGTCACCACGGAAGCGGCCGTCGTAAATTCCGCGACCGGCATCTCACCTGCGCGAAAGGCTATTTGGTAGTTGCCGAGCGCGCTGGGGCCGAGCAGGTGGCCTACGACCAGATTGTCGAGTTGCTTTGAAATGAAATCGCATAGCGCGCTAAAGCTGGCCCACAATCCGAACGAAAGCATGGTTTTCGCGCGAGCCATGCTGAAACCCAGCCGCGGCCAATGAGGAAACAGCCAGTAAGTCAAAACGACCCGCACTGCGCCGCCCATGAACATCGAGAATACGATACCGCGCCAGTCCCGCCAGTAGAGCACAGCCATAAGACCGAATATTAGGCTCGCCACAACCTCCGAAACGTTCAAGATGGTCATAAAATGGAAGTCGAGACGCCGGTATAGAGATATTAGGCGCGGACTCTGAATCGATTGCAGGATTGGAAGCGCGGCTATAGCCCAGAAAACCGTGTAAGCGTCGCCCAGATGGAAGAAGGCGCCCAGCGGACGCGAGAACACAACCAGTATCAATCCAATAATCAGGCCTCGGACGACGGAGGTCGTGAATAAAGTGTCAAGATAGGGGTCGATCTCATCTTCTTGCTGGACGAGCGCCGATCCTATGCGCGGATCGGTAGCGGCATTGATTGCTGCAAAGATCAATGTCGCACTGGCGATCACGCCGAAGTCGAACGGTTTGAGCAATCGCGCGAAGACGACGTACCGCAGAGCGGCACCAATTGAGCTGAGTCCGCGCGCCGCGGTGGTCCAAGAAAGACCGGTGAAAAAGGTCTTGAGTACAGCCCCTCCGAGTTCTTGAGGGGTCTCCGCGCTGTGATCGCTTGCGTCCGCGGCGTTCATCTTTGGCGCCGCCTCAGCCGATGGTGCCGCTTGGCCTACCGCTTCATGGGGCATTTTGGGATTTTCCCGTGTTTCCCTTTTGTATGCGGCCATCGGGAAACAGCGGTACCTGCGAATGAAAGGCTAGACTTCCTAATCGACCGGACCTTCTGTACCAAAACTGTCATTCACTGCGATGTTACGGACGCAATTCGCACGATGCGGACCGTGTGGAGAGTAGCGCGGCCAGCGTGCGGTGTCGACCATTGGGTGCTATAGCCCTTGCCACGTTGGCGCAGCGCCAGCACGACCTCCGCGCACACACGCTGGGCGTGTGCACCAACGGCCATCGCGTGGTGCGCGATTTGCTGCTGCCCGGGGCCGAGAGTGAGCAAGCCTGGCTCGAGGCGGTGCGCGCGCTGGCCACCCGTAATCTCGGCGCTCCGGTGCTGGCGGTCATTGATGGCAATCTGGGGCTGAGCGCGGCGCTTAAGGTGCAATGGCCTAAATTCGCGATTCAGCGCTGCGCCTCTTCGTTTCTCATGTAGCGTGACTGGTTCGTCTTGGCCAAGCGAGCAACAACAACTATTTCATTTCCCAGCTTCGGCCTGAGACGTGTGAGCACGCGCAGGGGCCAATCCCGGCGCCTTGAAGAACTAAATCTTACCCGATACAGATATCGTTGAACCTGGAAGCCGCAGTGCTCTAGAACATCCCGAAGCTCGGTGTACGAATATTCCCGGACATGCCCCATGTGCCCCAGATTATCCAGCTTGGACCACTCTGTTATCGGATCGGGGCCTGTGCGGCCGTGCCGTATAATCCTGCGCAACGCATCGATGCCGATCCCATTCGGCATCGTCAAATACATAAATCCATCCTCGTCCAAGAGGCTCCTGATGAACGACATCGTTTTTAGAAGATCAATGCGAAGATGTTCGAAGATCTCGCAGAACACTACGCACTGGAATTGTCCGACCATCTTCGCCGCGGCGGGGCACGGCCGCTCCACATCAAGCTGCGCGACCTTTATCCCGAGTACTCGCTCTACGTGGCGAAATCGGTTCGGATGCAAATCCACGCTCACGACTTCCATTTCCGGGTGCGCCTTCTTCATGAGGTATTCAAAAACGAAGGGTGCGCCCCCGATATTCAGGCACCTTGAAAATTCATAGTTGCGGGTTAAGAAATCGACGTCCCATAAAGCCCGGCCGGCGTGATACCGGGCATAGTTCTCCGCCCACAGCCAGAGCTTCCTGTCCAGGCCGAGTTCCGGGACTAATTTGAGGTAATCGGCGGTAGCGTCCTTTGCCTGCCCCCAACCATAACATTTCGCAGGCTTTGGTGAGCCACTCCTTTTGCCTGGAATTCCCATTTTGAATCCTGCTTTAGACTCGCAGCAACTTGCCGAGATTGTCAACGAGCACTCTCAGCCTCGGCAACCTCCACAGCGCCGAGGGCTGGGCTGCTCCAAGCTGCTCAGCGACTACCGGCGCTCCAGCCGCGCGATGAAGCACGACGATGCCCACCTGGATCTCGTGATCGAAGCGCTCGCGCACCGAGTTGAACACCGCTGCCATAGAGCGACTGCTCGTAGGTGGCGCCGGGTTGATACTTCCAGGAATCAACCAGATGGAGCCGGCCGGCGCGGGCGATGAACAGGATTCGCTCCGAGAAGTAGCCGCGGAACAAGGAACCGCACTATTGCGCTAAAGTCGCATATCGGATCGAGGTACTTTTGCGCGCCCGCCTCGAGGTCGTCGTAGAAGCCGGCTAGCACGCACTCGCTTGCGAACGTCTCGCGCCACTTCTTGAGCTTCGCCGCATGATGATGCCATTGATCGGGCACGTACGATTCGATGGCCTCAGCTCGCAATCGCTCGGCCGTGCAGTTACCGATCGACCACCTTGAGCACCATCGGCCTCGAAAAATAACTCTGTTCCAGCACCAAATGTGCGGTCCCCGGGGATTCCCGCCGGAAGTAGAACACCTGCGAGCTGTACATCCAAGGTGTCCAATTTCGCGGGCGTCGCTCGTCAGGCCCCCCTATCAATTTCAGGACCCCGCCAGAATTGTGAGACACATACCAGTAATTGTCATCGTAGGGCCGCATTGAAAGCGTCACGACTAGTTGCTGCCCGACCGAAAGCGCAACCGTCTGGCCAGTATTCTGCAGGTTGACATGCAGGGTAACCGGGCGCGGCGGGCGCGCTGGCTGCCCGGCGGATAGCGCAGAAGGCGCAGCGGAGAATAGTCCGGCAGCAATCGCGAAGCACGCGAGCAGGCACGACTGACGGAGCGATGGTTTGACCATGATTGCGCGAAGCCTTTGAATCAGAATACTACCATACGAGCAGCCGGGGCAAAAAGCGGGAATTAAGTTGCATTAGGAAAGCCCGTACTAGCAGAGCCCGCGGTTCCCGCGGCGACGACTGTCCGCCGCGCGCTAGCGGATTTTTTCGCCCGCCGCGATTGCCGGCGTTTTCGTGAACTTGAGCATGAAGCGATCGGTCTGACCGCGATGCTTGAACACAATCCAGGTGCGATCGTCTTCAGGGTGGCGCAGTGCGCTCGACGCTCCGGACAGCCTGAAGCCCGCCTTCTCCACATCCTTGATTAGAAAATTCTCGTCGATTCGGTGGAGCGTGGTGGTCACCGTATTGTTGGCGCCCGGCTGCGCGCTGTGATCGACGATCCCGTAAATCCCGCCTGGCTTGAGCGCCCTGAACACCGCCGCGTTCACGTTCTCGCGATTGAGCTTGAAGCCGACCATGTCGTGGTAGTTGAGATGGATGATCACTGCGTCGAGCGACTCCGGCGGCACTGGCAGCAGGTCGGGCGCATCGAAGGGTTTGCTGACCTTGACGACGCTCTTGAGCGCCGGCTCTTTCAGCCGTTCGTTCCATGTATCTTCGATTTTCTTGAACTGCTCAGGGAACGGACCGTTCTGCGAGTAAACCGTACCGGTCGATCCGACGATTCGCGCATACAGCTCGGTCATGTAGCCGCCGCCCGCGAATATATCGGCAATCTTCATCCCGGGCTTGATTCCGTAAAACGCCATCATCTGATCGGGCCTGCGTCCCGCGTCGAGCGCCTTGTCCGCGGCTGGCCGATCGGGCGAGTTGATCGCGTTGGTAATTTCCTTGGGAATCTGCGAGGCGGGGACTGGTGCGCTTTCAGCCACGCTCACCGCAACCGGCGCAAGCGGATTCTGCGCGCGCGCCGGCGGTGAGATCCACGCGACTCCGGCGAATGCGACTATCGTTGACAGGACCAACCGCCACGTTCCAATACGCATTGCCATAGTCATCTCGATTCTCCGCGTGACGTTTGATTCCTCTTCCACGAGCGACAGGTAACACACCGATCGCAAAACGGGCAATGCGGTTTCTCCCGCCCGTCCTGCGCGCCCCGCAAACCGCAAAGGCAGGCGGCGGGGGAGTGGACGTGGCTATCGTGCACGCGGCAAGATTAACCATACGGCTTTTTGTTGCTCGCCATGAACCCAGAGACCGAATCCAATTCCTGAGACACCCCCAGCTTCAGATGAACCCAGAGACAGAATCGAATCCCTCAGACATCACGCCCGGCTTCGGCGGACTTCGCGTCGTCGCGTTCGAGAGCCGCATGGCGGCGGAAGTCGCGACGATGATCGAGCGGCGCGGCGGCGTCGCGATAGTCGCGCCGGCGATGCGCGAGGTGCCGCTCGAGGACAATCACGCGGCGCTGGATTTCGCCGATCGCCTGCTGGCCGGCGAAAACGAATTCGAGGTGGTCATTTTTATGACCGGCGTCGGCACGCGCGCGCTGTTCCAGGCGATGGAAACGCGCCATCAGCGGGCGTCGATAGCGGCTGCCCTGGCCGCAATCACAACCGTGGCGCGCGGCCCGAAAGCGATTCGCGCGATGCGCGATCTTGGGGTCGAACCCTCGATAGTCGCGCCGGAACCGAATACCTGGCGCGAAGTGCTGAGCACGCTTGCGTCAAAGATCGAGCTCAAGGGCAAGCGCGTCGCGATCCAGGAATACGGAGTTTCCAATCACGAGCTGACCGCGGGGCTCGAGGCGCGCGGCGCCCGGGTCACGATTGTTCCGGTCTATAGATGGACGCTGCCGGCCGATCGCGCGCCGCTACGGGCGGCGTTGAACGCGATTGCGGCGGGCGCGGCGGACGTGGCTATCTTCACCAGCTCGAACCAGGTCACAAACGTCATTCAGCTCGCGGAGGCCGAGGGAATCGGCGACGGCGTCAAGCGCGGATTCGCGCGCATGGCGGTTGGCTCGATCGGGCCGGTATGCTCGGAGCAGATTCGCGCCTACGGGCTCCGCGTGGACTTCGAGCCGGAGCATTCGAAGCTCGGCCATCTGGTTAAAGCGGCGGCGGCGCAAGCGGCTTCAATTCTCATCGCGAACCGCGCTGACACGCATCGAATTGAAGCGGGTGCGGCGCCAAATCCGCGGCGCAGGGCGATTTCCAACGCGCCGCGGTCTCCCCTCGCCGACCATCCGATGCTCAAGGCGTGCCGGCGCGAAGCTGCCCCCTACACTCCTATCTGGCTGATGCGCCAGGCGGGCCGCTATATGCCGGAGTATCGGCGCGTTCGCGAGCGTCATGATTTTCTCGAGATGTGCAGGCGGCCCGAGTTGGCCGCCGAAGTCACCGTCACGGCGGTCGAGCGGCTCAAGGTGGATGCGGCGATCATTTTCGCCGATATCCTGCTGCCTCTGATCCCGATGGAAGTCGGGCTGCATTTCGAAAAAGGCGACGGGCCGGTGATCGATCGCCCGATTCGCACCGAGGCCGACCTCGAACGGCTTCCGGCCGTCGATGTGGCGGCGCTCGGCTTCGTTGGCGACGCGATCAAGCTGGTCCATCGCGCGATCGGCGCGACGACTCCGCTGATCGGATTTGCCGGGGCGCCGTTCACGCTCGCGTCGTACCTGATCGAAGGCGGCTCGTCGCGCCAATACCAGGCGACCAAAACTTTCATGTACATGCAGCCCGAAACGTGGCATCGCCTGATGGAGCGGCTGGCGCGCACGACGGCGGATTATCTGAAGATGCAAATCGCGGCGGGCGCCGACATCGTCCAGATTTTCGACAGCTGGGTCGGCAGCCTTGGCCCGGACGACTATCGGCGCTTCGTGCTGCCGCATACCGCCTCGGTGATCGCGGCGATTCCCGCCGACGTGCCCGTGATCCATTTCGGAACCGTGACCGGAAACCTGCTCGAGTTGATGCGCGAGGCGGGCGGCGACGTTTTAGGTCTCGATTGGCGCGTCAGTCTCGCCGACGCGTGGGCGCGGCTCAATTACAGCGTGGCGGTACAGGGCAATCTCGATCCGATCGCGCTGTTCGCGGACGTTTCCGAAATCCGCACACGCGCCCGCGCGATTCTCGATCAGGCCGGCGGACGCCCCGGACATATCTTCAATCTCGGCCACGGAATACTTCCGGATACGCCGGTCGATCACGTAATCGCGCTCGTCGATGCGGTTCACGAGATGAGCGCGCGCTGACGCTATGACCGCGAAGGCAAGGTGCGACGCGGTGTTGATGATTGGATTCGGCGGACCGACGCGCGCCGACCAGGTGCGGCCGTTTCTCGATGGCATGCTGCGCGGGCGGCCAATCCCGCGCGAGCGCTACGAGGAGGTGGTGCGTCACTACGATCTTCTCGGCGGGCGCTCGCCGTACAACGATCTCACGATGCGGCAGGCGGCTGCGCTACGCGAGCAGCTTGCGAAAAAAGGCGCGTGCGTGCCGGTCGCGGTCGGGATGCGCAACTGGGAACCGTATGTTGCCGACTCGGTCCGCGCGCTCGCTGACGGTGGATCGCGGCGCGTGCTCGGCTTCATCATGGCGGCGCATCGCAGCGAAGCCAGCTTCGAGCGATACCAGGCAACCGTCAACGACGCGTGCGCTGCGTTGAGCGAAGCGGCGCCCCAGTTCGTATATCCCCAGCCGTGGCACGACCATCCGCTGTTCATCGCGGCGGTGGCGTCGCGCACGCGCGAGGCTTACGCGAGGCTGGACGGCGCAGAGCGGGCCCACGCGCGGCTGATCTTCACCGCGCACAGTATTCCGCTCGCGATGGCGCAGGCCGGGCCGTACGTCGGGCAGCTTACGCAGTCGGCGCGGATGATCGCGGCAGAGCTTGGGATCGGCACATGGCAATTCGCGTATCAAAGCCGCAGCGGGAGTCCGCGCGAGGCGTGGCTCGAACCCGACATCAAGGATACGCTTCGGAGCCTGGACGCGAAGGCAGCGGTGGTCGTGCCGATCGGTTTTTTGTGCGATCACGTCGAAGTGCTGTACGATCTCGATATCGAGGCGGCGCAAATCGCACGCGAGGCGGGAATCAGGATGGAGCGCGCGCCGACCGTCGGGGACCATCCGTTGTTTATCGAGATGATGGCTTCGATAATCGCGCCGTACGCGCGCGGCTGACGGATCGAACGAGGGAGAAGCTCAAACGGACTCCGGCACGCATATCAAACGGGTTGCGGTAATAGGCGGGGGAATCACCGGTCTCGCCGCCGCGTATCGGCTTCGCGAGCTCGCGGCGACGCGCGAATTTCCGCTTGAAGTGGAATTGCTGGAACGCGGCGCGAGATGCGGCGGAGCGCTCGAGACGATTCGCCGCGACGGATTCGTAATCGAGACCGGCGCCGATTCATTTTTGTCGGAAAAAACATCGGCCGCCGAGCTCGCGCGACGGCTTGGTCTCGGCGCGGAACTGATTCCGACTCGCGAGATCTACGGCAAGACGTTCGTGGTGCGCGCGGGGCGGCTGGTCGAGGTCCCGGCGGGATTTATGATGCTCGCGACGGCGCATTTCGGGCCGGTTTTTCTAAGTCCGCTTTTCTCGCCGCTCGGAAAATTACGGATGGCCCTGGAACCATTCATCGCGGCGCGAACCAGCGGCGACGACGAGAGTCTGGAGTCATTCGTGACGCGGCGACTGGGGCGCGAGGTGCTCGATCGCGTTGCGCAGGCGCTCGC
>Ga0116131_1002287_pt1 | contig 9990 bp, 9 predicted proteins | sample June2015DPH_17_1_FD_89734 | JGI IMG/M metagenome (GOLD analysis project Ga0116131, IMG submission 89734) | Peatland microbial communities from SPRUCE experiment site at the Marcell Experimental Forest, Minnesota, USA - June2015DPH_17_100 | ecosystem: Environmental > Terrestrial > Soil > Wetlands >...
CAGCATCTGTCCGTGGTTGAACAAGACTGCTTGGCAACCAAGATGAGAGCCTCGAAGTCGGTTCAAGACCGATAGGTAAAGCGGGTTTGGGCGGCAGCGACTCTGCGACCAAAATTGAAATGTGTTCCTTTTTGGCCGGAAGCGTTTCTTCCCAGTGTCTAAGATACCGTCTTGGATCACCCGCTGTTGATCCGAAGCCAGGAGAAATGGCGATTGCGAAAGCCGAGAAGTGTGTACAGCCCGTTTGTTCGTGCGTAACATTGTCCAGCAAGTACTGCAGCAGCCAGTGCGAGGCTATGGAAAAGACGCCGGGTATCGATTGTTCGTGTGGACGCACCCGCTGCAGGGGCAAAACGTCCCAATGAGGAATGTGTTCAGCAGTTGGTGAATCTTCGCCGCGAGAAAGGTCAAGACGGAAATGCCCCCTGTGCTGACGATTGGGCATTCGACCCGCACATGGAAAGACTTCCTCGCGCTTCTGCGGGCGCACCGCGTCAAGCGCGCCGTCGACGTCCGCAGTGTCCCCCGATCGAGACACAACCCTCATTTCAACCGCGAGACTCTGTCGAAGAAGCTAAGGGCCGCGAGGATCGGCTACGTGCATTTGCGAAAGCTCGGAGGCTTGCGCCATGCACGACATGATTCGCTGAACATGGGCTGGCGCAATACCTCATTCCGTGGTTTTGCCGATTATATGCAGACCTCCGAATTCGAGGTAGGGTTACACCGATTGATGAAATTAGCCGGGCAGAAGCGGAGCGCGATCATGTGTGCAGAAGCGGTTCCATGGCGTTGCCACCGTTCGCTCATCGCCGATGCGCTGACTGTACGCGGGATTCGGGTTGACGACATTACGAGCATGAAACGTTCCCAGGTTCATTCGCTCATTGCTTTTGCACGTGTCCGAGGTCATCGCATCACCTACCCCGTAGGGGACGGCAGCGGCGGGCGAATCAGGTGAGAAGGCGGAGGTAGCGTCGTCGGGTAGATAGTAACCTCCCAGTTAGTTTTCGAGAGAGATTACGGGAAACCGACAAACCAAGGTTTGAGAATGTTGATCCAATGATGCTTCTTGATTATCCATTGTGGCTGCGGGCGACGCACTTCTTCAATTTTCTTCTCCTGTCGCTTCTCGTTCGGAGCGGTCTCGAGATCTTGAGTGCACATCCGAGACTTTACTGGAACGATCACTGCACGCCGGGCAGCGAATGGCTCAAGTTCACGAAGAAGCAGCGACCTGAGGACCGACTCTGGACGGCGAGTGACGAGGAAAGTTCATTCCCGTCCGCGATCGCCCTGCCAGGACACGAAAATCTCGGTCTGGGACGGCACTGGCATTTTCTCGCGGATTTTGCGTGGCTGCTGACGGGTTTGGTATACGTGGTGATGCTCTTCGTTACGCCGGAGTGGCGACGACTGATTCCGACTTCCTGGCAGATTGTCCCGGACGCATGGCACGCCATGCTTAGCTATCTAAGCTTCCACGTCGTGGAAACACCGGGAGGATATAACGCATTACAACAGTTGAGCTACGCGGCGGTCGTATTCTTGCTCGCGCCGTTCAGCATTGCGACGGGAGTGGCGATGTCCCCAGCCGTCGCCGCTCGTTTCCCGTGGTATATCAAGATCTTTCACGGAAGGCAGGGCGCACGGAGTCTGCATTTCCTGGCTCTTTGCACTTTCATCGTATTCTTCCTCGGCCACGTCGCCATCGTGGCTGTTCACGGCTTCCGCAGCGGTTTGGCACTGATTGTTCTGGGGGAAACGCACAATCCGCATCTGAGGCGCGCTCTGACGATCTGGCTAACCGGGTTGGCCGGCGTAGTGGTCATCCATGTCGTAACAACCATGTGTTCGCGTCGTCGCCCGCGCTTTGTCCAGAAAGCCACTCAGTCGATCACCGATCCTTTGCGCACGCTGCTTTTCGGCCATGAAATCTCCGCACAGCACTACTCATCTGCGGACATCTCGCCTTACTTCTGGGTGAACGGTCGGCCTCCAAAAGAGGAAAGTTATTTGGCAATGGCACGCGACCAATTCGCAAGCTACAACCTGGAGATCAGCGGATTGGTCGATAGGCCGCTGTGCCTGACGCTGGCGGACCTCCGCGCCATGCCGAAACAAACTCAAATTACAAAGCATTGCTGCATCCAGGGCTGGTCAGGCATTGCGGAGTGGGGCGGTGTATCTCTGCGTCACATCCTCGGACTTTGCCATCCGCTTCCCGCCGCCCGCTATATCGTTTTCTACGCGTTCGACAATAAATCCACATCGGAACCACACGCCCAAGGACCGGGATACTTTTACGGCACGATTCGCTTGGAGCTGGCGGAAGATCCGCAGACGATTCTTGCCTACGAAATGAACGGCCAGCCGCTGCCGATTTTGTACGGAGCACCGCTCCGACTTCGAGTGGAAACGCAGCTAGGATTCACCATGGTGAAATACATCCGCGCAATCGAGTTCATCGAGGAGTACAAAACCATTGGCCAGGGCCAAGGCGGCTGGCGGGAAGATTACCAGTATTTCAGCCAGGAGGCCGGGATCTGATTCATGAGGTGTGGCCTATGAAAACCATCGCGATCGTTCCAGGTACGGCTGGCTCTCGCATCGTGGATCGGCCCGAGCCCTCCGTCACCCCACAGGATGAGGCAAAGGTCAGGGTCCTATGCGTGGGCATCTGTAGCCCCGATAGGACAGAAGTATCCGGGGGACGTGCGCGGATGCTCCTGATGGCCAATGGATGTCCATCGAGTCAGCAGGCCACGTCGGTGGCCTCAGTTTTGGTTCGGCACGCGATCGCATCTTTGAAAATGTCGATGGCTGGATGTCTCGGTTTGATAAGTATGTCGTAACACGATAGACTTTCGATGGCGCGAGTGAAGAACAACCGGAAGGGAATAACGGTAAACAGATCAGTGTGCGGTACAATCGCGAACTCCGCGAATAACCAGAAGGTTCCCAACGATGATGTGTGCACAAGCGAATGTTGCGTTGCTTGGGTGCTACGCGGCCGAGCACAAATTGACCTCGCCTCACGGGATGGGTCCGGCTTCCGATCTGCATTGGAGTTCGCAGATACCTAATCGGCATGGAAACAACACTCACATCTTGTGACTATCGGTCGCTTGCCGAACTGCGGCATCAAATTCGACTCTTCATGCACTTCAGCGAGCAGGCGGCGCGCTCGGCTGGACTCAATCCGCGTCAGCATCAGCTCATGTTGGCGTTGAAAGGCCTGCCGTCGCATATTCGCCCAAGCATTGGGGAACTGGCCCAACGGCTTCAGGTCCAGCATCACAGCACGGTGGAACTGGTGAATCGCCTTGTCCGAGGTGGATACGTGCGTCGCCGGCGAGGAGGCCAGGACCGGCGCGAAGTCCTACTCTCACTCACGCCTAAAGGAGAGAGGGTATTGCGGGAGCTTTCGTTGCATCACCGGACAGAGCTTCGCAATGCAGGTCCCACCTTGATTGGCGCGCTGCGGCGTGTGATGCGGGGAACAAGGAATTCTGGTTCCTCCGATGAAAAGGCTGGAACGAGCAAGAACAGGAGAACAGTATAAGCATGCAAGATGGCAAAGACCGGAGGGCAGTCGATGCAGACTTGAGCAATGGCCAGGACGCCAAGGATGCGATGTCCGGAGCACGGCTCGCAGTCACGCCGACGGGCGAGTTGGTAATTACTCCTCCTGCGCAGTTTCGGATGGTGCTTATTTCGTTTCTGGCTGCCGGCATTGGGCTCGTCGCCGGATGCATAGCCTTTCTGCTCTATAAGCTTATCGGGCTCTTCACAAACATCTTCTTTTTTCACCGTTTCTCCGCCGATTTCACCAGCGCACGCCTCAACCACCTGGGACCCTGGGTAATCGTCACGCCGGTCATCGGAGGCATCATTGTTGGTTTCATGGCAAAGTACGGCTCATCAAAGATCAAGGGCCATGGAATTCCGGAAGCGATGGAAGCGGTGCTCGCTAACCGCAGCCGTATCGAGCCGAAGGTCGCAATCCTGAAGCCGATCTCCGCGGCGATCGCCATCGGGACGGGCGGCCCCTTCGGCGCCGAAGGTCCAATTATACAAACCGGGGGGGCGATCGGATCCCTCGTTGGGCAGGTTCTTCACACGACAGCGTCAGAGCGCAAGGTGCTGCTGGCTTGCGGAGCGGCGGCGGGAATGTCGGCTACGTTCAATACGCCGATTGCAGGAGTGATCCTCGCCATCGAGCTTCTTCTTTTTGAATTCAAGTCCCGTTCGTTTATTCCCCTAGTAATTGCCAGCACCCTGGCAACTGCCGTACACGTTCGACTATTAGGCGGTGGGCCAATGTTTTCTGTTGCGCCCGTGGACTTCGGAATCCCAAGGGCGCTGCCATTCTACTTAGTACTCGGAGTCATCTGCGGACTGGCCGCGGTTGGGTTCAGCAAGCTGCTGTACTGGGTGGAAGATCAGTTTGACAAGTTGCCCATCGACGAACTCTGGTGGCCGGCGATCGGTGCTCTGGGACTGGGCATTATTGGATATTTTGTGCCTCGGGTTCTAGGCGTCGGGTACGACACGATCGGCGACATTCTAAACTCGAATCTCGCCCTGAAGCTACTCCTGGTCGTCATGGTGGCGAAGGCCGTGGCGCTAGTAGTCTCGCTGGGATCGGGGACATCCGGAGGCTTACTGGCACCGATGTTCATGTCAAGCGCAGCACTGGGTGCCGCCTACGCAATGGTGATCGATCGCGTGTATCCAAGTGCCCAGCTCGCTGCAGGTGCTTTTGCACTTGTAGCGATGGGGGCTGTGTTCGGAGCGGCTTCTCGCGCCACATTTACGTTCATCATTTTTGCATTCGAAATCACGCGCGACTACAACTCGGTGCTGCCGCTGATGCTGGTCAGCGTCATTGCAGATGGGATGGCGATGTGGCTCATGCCGAAGTCGTCGATCATGACAGAGAAGTTGGCGCGTCGCGGTATGCGTGTTCATGCCGAATACGAAACCGATGTGCTCCAGCAGGTATCCGTAGGGGAGATGATGGACCGTGACCTGCCTGCGATTTCCAGCGACATGTCCGTGGGAGAACTAGCGGAGAGAATCGCTCGCCGAGATCCTGCGGTGAGTAAACACGAAGGTCTGTTGATCCTCGACACTGACGGAAACCTCGAAGGCATCATCACTCGCAGCGATATCTTGCGAGCGTTTGAAAAAGACAGCGACGGCAAGATGAGCGTGCTGGACGCGGGGACGCGCGATGTTGTGGTGACACATCCAGATGAACTGCTGCATGATGCAGCAGCAAAGATGCTCCGGTGCAATATCGGTCGCTTGCCGGTGGTGGAACGCACGCAGCTGACGCGAGTAGTGGGGTACCTGGGGCGCCAGGGAATCATGGAGGCTCGGCTGCGGCGGCTGGACGAAGAGCACGTTCGAGAACTAGGTTGGGCGAGTCGGTTTTCCAGACGGCGTCCAGTGCCGTGACCAGCATGAGCGAATTCTTCACATACCAGTCCACCTTGGCACAGCTCTTACAACTCCCTTAGAATCAATAGGTAACGTTAATGACTCTGATGACAAATGGCATAATTCCGCAAGTTGAGGAATCATGGTCCAATTATTCCCCTTTCAGGAATGACAAATGTACTGAGTGTAAGGTGCTGCCTTTATGTATAGGAGGATGTCCGCACAGAAGAGTTTTTGGCGAGGTCAAAGCCCTATTTGCGAGTTGGACGAACGGGTAGTGCAGTTCTGCGTTAATATGATTGCGAAAAACATAAGATATTCTTGATGTGATGGCATTTGGCGCGGTGCCTACTCCGCAGTTGCCCAGCAGTGGGTAATCAGTTCTCCGACCGTGAGGATGCGTATCGCGTTCATAAAGTCTCCCAACTAATCTCGAGGCGTCGGCAGATCGGAAGTGGTTATCGCACTCGCTTTGCCTTGTGGTCTTGTGCGAGGTGTGTGAGCGGAAATCTAATGATTCTCGCCCTGCGAATGGCCCTCCTGTAAACCCTTCGAATTCGTGGTGTACCCACAGGCTTCAGCGGTGGGGTTTTTAGCTCGCTTGCTGGATCCTGTTTCGAGACCCACGTTGCCGACAACATCCGCCCGACACAGAAAGGTCGCCCGACTATCGCCTAGACACCTCAAGAATTCTAACTTCCTCTTCGCGTACGATTTTCCAGCCGTCGGGAGAACTGGCGAAGGTCAACTTCCCAATCTCCTTGCCAGAAAAGTCCTTCCCTGTCGATTCCGTAGCATCCCACTCTTTCTGAAAGACTGCTGTAGCCCGACTATACTCAACAGCGTTTGCCGCACGCCGAACGGAGGGAATGGCTTCAATATGTACGTCACTGACATCGTACTTGCGAATGTTGAGCATTTTCGCGAATGCGGCCTCTTTGTCGTGCTGAAGTTGCTCTCGCGAAACATTGTGTAGCCGGAAGTACGTCTCCACCAGAGGAGCGTAACAGGAAGCGTTTCTCGCAGCATCTTTCGTGCGAAACGACTCTACCCACACTGCCACGGCTCTTCTCACGGACTCCTGTGCTTCCGGACTCATGCCAGTGTTATCCGTCCATGGTCTCTGCTGCTCACCGGCCAATACAAATTGGCCATTGGTCCAGTGGAATGTCTGTGTAACATAAAACGTCGGACAGCAGCGTGCCTCGCCCGCCATATGCTCAAATGAGATTGAACCAGCGCCTATAGAGACTCCGGTAACGTCAAAAAGCGTCAGTTGGTCTCGTCGCTTTGGTTCTGTCGCCCATCCCTTGAAATTCCAAGGTTGCCCATAGGCAAATGTGGACAGCAAGGCGGCTTGGCCATTCTCGATTCCATATACATAGACAAGATTGTTCTCAAACCCTGGATGCGCCACCACTTGTGGAGTGCAGCTAGACACGACGACCGCTTCTTCTTGGCCTGCACCTGTCAGGTCGCCATACAACACGCGCGACACCTCAAATGTTGCCTGCCTGTTGGCAAACTTGCCCTGATGGACGTTGATCGTTGGGCCAAAATCGTCGCAGTATGGGGGTCCAACACGATAGGAAAACTCACGAAAGTTTATGCTGCGAAGGATCTTCGCCTCGGAGGCTGCTTGTTCACGAGGCTGTTTATTGCCATTGTCCGCTGTGCTTTTCTTCTTGTGCTTAACTGCCTCCGCTTCAATATCCGACTTGAGATTCGCAATGTTGGCTCGGTCTGCAGCCAAGAAGTCATCGCTGATTCCGTGGCGCACCATGAAGTTCCACACCTGCTCACCGCTCGGGTCAGAAGTCCCGGCCTCCTGAAACAATGTTCCCGACAAGCCTACTTTATTCACATAGTTCTTGCCTCGCGCTTGCATCAGAAGCACGATTTGGCGGTTGAACTCAACGAGGTCTCGAATCTGCTTATCACTGCTGCTGGCTGCGCAGCTTCGTACCGCTTCAGAATCCACGGCCATCTTTTCGACAGTGCTCGTGGTCGCGTAGTCAGCCCATGCTTCGTACGCTTTTTGGTACGCTTCAATATTTTTGGATGCTCTTGCCTTCGCAGCATTAAAGTTGGCACAGGCAGCTTGGGCGGCAAACTGAGTACAGTTTTGAGCGTATGCGGCGCTCACAAACAGCAGTGCGAACAACCCAATCATCTTCTTCAAAGTGTTCTCCTTGCGACCTAGGGTCGTATCTACGTTGAACCGGCCATGCGAGTTGGTAGACAGGGTGTCCTTGCCAACCGTGACCGCTACCCCGAGGAGACTTTCGTCCTTGTCATCGACGGGCGTCGGCTTCTACGCCATCGATGGAATCCTTCAAATGAAGTCAGGTGTCATCCCTGTCCACGCATCTCGCGTAGCCGAAAAGCACCATGCCCACATCCACACCTCTATAGTGCGCCACCCGCAGTACCTTTCTAAAGTTACAGAGGTCATGGGGCGGGCGTTTCTTCCCGCCCCGGATCTGTCTTATGCTACGGGCCGACAACAATGCCTCCTTCGCGCGTCCGATATCCTCGCGGGGTCGAGTTGTCGGGCCATGCGAAAAGAATGTACTGCATGGTTAGCAATGCATTTTAGGCGGTGAACTTGAGATTTCCGCGTTGTGAAGTCGAAGACGAACAGTCCCATATCCAAGCTGGAGCTTCTTGGCGATCTCCCGGAGGCTGGCTCCCTCAGCCTTGAGCCGAATGAGTTCTTCACCGTCTACGATTCGGCGCGGGCGGCCCAACTGTTTGCCACAGGCGCGAGCATGCCGAATGCCGGCATTCACCCGCTCCCGGATTAGGTCCCGCTCAAGCTGGGCAACAGCCGAAACGATTGTGAACAACGCCTGTCCCAAGGGGCTGGTGGTGTCGATGTTTTCTTGGTAAGAGATGAACTGAATACCGAGCGAGCGGAATTCCTCTAGCGCGAGTAAGAGGTGTTTAGTGGAGCGGGCGAAACGGTCAAAGCGCCAAACCAAGATTGAGTCAAACTTCCGTTTACGTGCGTCGGCCATGAGTTCGTTAAGTTCCGGACGCGAGTCCTTCGCCCCAGACTGGCCGATGTCGATGTACTCGCGAATGATGGTGAATCCCCGAGCGGCGCAGTATGCTCGCAGGTCACGCATCTGCATTTCACAGCTTTGGTTTTTGGTGCTCACTCGGGCGTAGATTGCTGCTCGCATACTCGAATTCGTACTACGGAACAGCGCAGAAAGCTAGGTAAGAAAATACCCAAATCCTAGCCATTCTTTGCGCCGCGCTCGTATTTCAGAAGGTAAGGGGCGCTGAGAAGGTACCGCTCCTGGCTCATCGACCCGAGAAGGGTTCTTACAGAGGTGAAATTCTGGCGTAGGGGTGTGCTGTGGAATTGGACGACGAGTTCGACGATGAACCGAGCAGCACCCGCTACTTGATCGAGCGTCAACAGAAGCTGAGCGAGTCTCCGTGCCCCATTGATCGACTGAGAGCAGTAGTTCTTGGTGGCGCAGTGAGTGATCGCCTGAATGGATTGAGCGATCACCCGATCGGCCAACTGCTTTTCGATTTCTGCTGGCCGGATCTTTATGTGGACGGTCCTGAGCTAATCATCGTCACGCAGGCCATAGATCGGCTCCGTCGCTCCACGGGAGGCGCAGTCACGAATGACGAAGCTCAAGAAAACCTGAAACAGCAGCCAGTCTGCCCGAAATGTGGAGACGAGATGTTTCTGCACTACGGAATTGACGAACCTGATTTCTGGCTGTGTGACTACTTGGCCTGCCGGTACAAGAGATACGTCGGTGAGCAGTAAGCATCAGATGAGCGACGGTTTCGCAAGGCGTTGTTCACCTCGGGCGTTGTTGGCGGCGCACTCCCACCGCATGTTTTGCTGATTCAGGACGATGTCGTTCCGGGCAATCCTCAACACGAGCCTGTTCCACAACACGACCACAACCTCTCTCTCGTCGGTTTGCTCGACCACTGCGATTCCGCGACCGCGCACTGCCACGCGGTCACCCTTTTTCATGGTGCGCTCCCGTTGGCGGCGGACGTAGTACCCCTTGCGTGTCTTGATTAGGTAGTCCAATCCCGCCGCGTCGAAGCCTGAGCCGTTCTTCCAGAAACGGATGCTCTCGTGGTCGCCGACTATGAAAATGTCGGCGCCAAATGCGATCAGCGTTTTCAGTCGGGCGTCTATCTCTGTCAGTGTGAACGGGATTGTTTCGGGCGGCAGGAACAAACTCTTCGGATAGGCGAACTGGGCACGCCACCCAAGTTTGTACTCCACCACTGTTCCCCACAGGTAGACTTCGCCGTGGATACCGCGCCCCTCGTAGCCGAACTGGCGCAGGTGCTCAATGCTCTTCGCCGCGTAGACGCCGCAAGTGCAGTCCGAGTGCGGGGGTTCGTGAGCGCCATGCACGACTCGCGCACGAGCGACGATTGTTCCGCGAGCAGCAGCCCGGCATCCCGCCGCTGCCCCGGAAGCCACGGCTCGCCGTTGAGCGACTTCAGCCCAGTGGCGTTCCACTGCCAAACGCGGTAGCCGACGAGGGG
>Ga0116131_1002307_pt1 | contig 9921 bp, 11 predicted proteins | sample June2015DPH_17_1_FD_89734 | JGI IMG/M metagenome (GOLD analysis project Ga0116131, IMG submission 89734) | Peatland microbial communities from SPRUCE experiment site at the Marcell Experimental Forest, Minnesota, USA - June2015DPH_17_100 | ecosystem: Environmental > Terrestrial > Soil > Wetlands...
AGGGCGCTCAGGGCTACGGAAAGCGTTTCGGAGCCGCCTTTGCCGATGGCACCATCGAAAACTTCATGACCGGAGCTGTTCTCCCGTCCCTGCTCCACCAGGATCCTCGTTTCTTTCAGGAGAGCGAGGGGGGATTTTGGCATCGGACCGGATACGCAGTCAGCCGTATCTTTGTCACGCGCACCGATTCCGGGCATCAGCAATTCAACTTCTCTGAGGTTGTCGGCAGTGCGGCATCGGCCGCTATTTCCACCTACAGCTACCACCCCAACGCCGATCGCACTCTCTCGAACACCGCAAGCGTCTGGGGGACGCAGGTAGGGTATGACACAATAACGATCGTGGTGAAAGAATTCTGGCCTGACATTCGCCGCAAGCTGAAGAAAAAATAGTTGCCCTTCCGCCGAAGCTGATCCGGGCATTCAGCCTTCCTGGATTACAATCGCTTCGCAGTCCCATTGAGCCAAGGGCGGAGGAGTCCGCATGTTCCAACCTGACCTGCTGCACCACAAACGTATTCTCATCACTGGCGGCGGCACGGGTTTGGGCAGAGGCATGGCCCGCCGCTTTCTGGAGCTGGGCGCCACGGTTTACATCTGCGGACGCCGCCAGCAAGTCCTGTCCGAAGCGGAAGCCGAATTGAGCCGCGTGGCGCCACACAAGATTCGATCTCTCCCCTGCGACATTCGTGATCTGCCGCGCCTGGAAGAAATGATCGAGTCCATTTGGAAGGGCGGCCCGCTCGACATCCTGGTGAACAACGCCGCGGGAAATTTCCTGGCTCGCACCGAGGAACTCTCCCCGGGCGCCTTTGAAGCCGTCCTTGGAATCGTGCTCATGGGCACGATCAACGCCACCATGGCTTGCGGACGCCGATGGTTGCAAGCCGCCCACCCTGCAGTCGTCCTAAACATTGCCGCAACCTATGCATCCACCGGTTCAGCATATGTGGTCCCTTCCGCCATGGCCAAAGCTGGAGTCGTCGCCCTTACTCGCAGTCTCGCCGTGGAATGGGGAGACCGCGGCATCCGCATGAACGCTATCGCTCCCGGACCGATTCCCACCGAAGGAGCTTTCTCTCGCTTGCTTCCACGGCCGGAGCTCGAAACGTTTGCTCGCGAGCGAAACCCTCTGCGCCGCTTCGGCACCGTCGAGGAGTTGGCGAATCTCGCCGCATTCCTGGTGAGCGATGGCTCGAGCTACATCAACGGTGACGTGGTTGTGATGGACGGCGGCGAGCAACTACAAGGCGCAGGCGAATTCAGCGCATTAGGAAGATTGCTGACCGAGGCTGATTGGAAATCGCTCAAGCCGTCCAAGCCGCCGAAAGCCGGTCAGTGAGCACCCCAGAGAATGCCGGACCACTAGCGCAGTCGAGCCACACCAGCCTTTACACGCGCTTCAGTATCCATGCCGCGATGGCATCACCAGCCACTTCAGCAGCATATTCACCAGCGTGAGCACGATCCCGCCCACGAACGCCGCCCCGAAAGTTTTTATATGAAAGCCCGGTACGAACGTCGAGGCGAGTTCCAGCATGATGGCATTGATCACAAACCAGAACAGTCCCAAGGTAAGGATGGTGAGAGGGAAGGTGATGACCTTCAAAAACAGCCCTAGCGTCGCGTTGACCAGGCCGATCACGACGGCTGCAATGAGCGCTGCAGCCGCGCCGTCCACATAAAAGCCAGGCACCACGCGCGAGGTGATCCAGACCGCCAGCGCGCTGACTACCCAGTGCAATAGCATTCGGAGCATGAAAAGATCCTCCCGGCCGCAAACAGACTATAAAGCGGCAAAGCCCAATGTAGCAACCCGGCAAGCGCTCGACCGGTGTCGTTCAGCATGAAATGGCCAGCATAAACTTGGCCGGCATACACTTTGAACCGTGGCCCACAAGACCAATGCCGTACGCCTTCTCGACCAGCTTGCGATTCGCTATGAATTGCGGGAATACGAAGTTGATCCCGAAAATCTCGCCGCCGAAACGGTCGCGGCCAAGATTGGATTGCCTCCCCAGCAGGTTTTCAAGACGCTGGTGGCGCGTGGCGATCGCAACGGAATCTGCATGGGCGTGATCTCCGGCGACGCCGAACTCGACCTCAAAGCCCTGGCCGCGGCATCCGGAGATCGCAAGGTTCAGCTGGTTCCGGTAAAGGAACTGCAGGCACTCACTGGCTATATTCGCGGCGGAGTTACCGCCCTGGCAGCTAAGAAGGATTACCCAGTCTATGTGGACGAGACCATCGAACTTTTCGACACCATTGCAATCTCCGCCGGCATTCGCGGAATGCAAATCCTGATCGCTCCCCATGACTACCTCACAGCAACCAAGGCCACTCTCGCATCGCTCGCCCAGAGCAAGAAATAGACTGATGGGTCTAGGCGCGGGCGTCCTCGCCCGTGCGGGTTGTGCTGATGGCTTCGTCTAAGCTCCTTGGAAACAGTCGGAAAAGCAAGCTGCCGGCCGAGATCGGGTCGCCCTCAAGTTATCTACGGAACTGCCGATAATCCTTGATAAGGGTAGGTAGAAAGAGGGAACAACCATGGCAACTCCGATTACTGGGGGAACCGCTTTCGACTTTGGCGAAGCGGCGCAAGTCACCGCGCCGCAACCCGCCGCATCTGTCCAGCAACCAACCCAAACTGAGCCCACAGGGGACACCGTAAGGCTTTCGGATGGCGCGCAAGTCCGGCTTCTGAAAACGCAAGGCCAGACCGTCGCACAGATCGCCATCAGCACCGCCTTATCTACTGAAACGGTGAATAGCTACTTGGGGATAACGCAGGCGCCACTTCCAACGGTCGCCGCAAAATAAGTAATTCCAGATCCGAAGGGTCTGGGCGGGCGTCGAAATGAACGGATGAGTTCGGCCTCTGGGGGAGGACCGATCTTACTTGGCGCCCGCCGCGGCCTTAGTCTCCAACCTCTCCAAGACGTCTTCCGCTCGCCCCAGCGCTTCCTGCACGTTTCCGCAAATGTTTTCGCGGCCGATGACGTCCTCAAATTCGGCCTGCCGGATGAGTTGAGCGGGCTGCGCCCGGGCGCCACAAAGAATCAGGATCGCTTGACCGCATGCAGTTCCCGCGCTACTGCCTCCAGCGCGAATAACCCCGTCGCGTCGATCGCAGTCATGTTGCGCAAGCGCAGAATGACCACGGGCGGCAGCTCATGGATTCTCTCCGTAATCACCGCGGCTTTTTCCGTCGCCCCAAACAGGAACGGCCCGTGAATGCGGAAAATGGTCGCGTAGTACGGGATGTCTTTGTCCTGCAGGATGTGTACGCGGCCATCTTCCACGCCTCCGGCTTTCAATAAGTTGCGCGGCACGGACGTGCTACGACGATTCCACTTTGGTGTGGCCACTGGTCGTGTGGAGACGGGCGCCCCCGCCCGTCCCGGTGGAGTAACGCTCCGCTGCCATCTGGCCGCGGCCGCTCACTCCCACCCTGCCGCTTCAATCCGCTTTCCTGTCTGCAGATAGTGATTGATCGCCGCCTCCCAGCTTTGCATCTTGTGCCGGAACCATTTCTGATCGTAACGCTCGACCTCCCGATTCCCCTCGGTTGACAGCCCGGTGTAGGTATATTGGATGAGCGCGCTGGTGTGGCCCGACGAAGTCTGCGCTCCCGAGCTTCTGCTGAGACAGACCCTGATCTGCGCCGCCACCAGTCCGGGATTCACCCAGGCAAATGCAATGCGGAAGGATGCGGGGTCGTAATCGGTGACCACCCAGGTAGTCTCAGTGTCGTCTTCATTCGGTGTGATGAAGACGCAACCGTACTCGGCCGCGCCGGACTCCGAGTAAATCAAACGATATTGCCATCCCGGAACCCAACTCGCCTCGCGCACCGGACATAGCAACGGGAAGACTTTCTCCGGCGGAGCCACATTGTTTTGGGTGTATTCGTGAGTGACGCGCTTGCCTTGAAATTCCGACATAGTTTCATCCTCCAAAAAAGAAATGGCCCGCGCCATTCAGCACGAGCCTCGATTTCGTCACAAAACAAACCCGCCGGATTGATTGCTCAATCCGGCCTTTCCTATTTTTATTGTCTCACGTGCTTTGCTGCAGCACAACCTGTTTCCCGAGTCGGTAATGTCTCAGTTTGCTCTCCGCCGGGTCTCTCCGCGCACTCTGCGGCTGTTCTCCGCGACCCCTGCGATTTAAGACTTTGTGTTTGCCGAAATCTCATCAACACCGTAAAACGCGGAGACCGCTGAGTACAGCCGCAGAGTGCGCAAAGATAGCAAATCGCTTCTGAGGAATCTTCAAGTTTGCTGAAATTGAGACACTACACCCGAGTCTTCATTCCTTTCCTGCACACTCTCAGCATCCTAGAACAGATTCCACAAAAACTGGTTATACACATCGTGGTGATACTGCACTTCGGGAGCCTTCACGAAGGTTCCCAGAAGCCGCGGACAGCGATCGGCTGAAGCCTGCTTCAAGTCCGCATAGCGCGCCTTCACATCCTCGCCCAGCAGTTTCGTCGTCCACTCGGCGTTGCGGAAATTCGCCAGCGCGTCATAGATGTTATCCGGCAAGTAGCGCTGCGCCTGACGCAGGTTCTTGATCTTCGCCGTCTCGCCATCGAGGCCGGTCTTGAAGATCGAGTACATGACCATGTATGGATTCGCGTCGGGAGCGACGGAGCGAACTTCCACGCGCATGCTCTTTTCGTTGCCGATGGGGATGCGGATCATGGAACCGCGGTCCACGGGCGATGCCTTGAGTTGGTTCGGCGCCTCGAAGTGCGGGTCGAGGCGGCGGTAGGCATTGACACTGGCATTCAGCAGCAGGCAGAGGTCATTGCCGTGAGTGAGGATGCGATCGATAAACTCCCAGCCCATTTTGCTGAGCTTCTCCTCGCCCTTTGCATCCCAGAACAAGTTCTTGCCGTTTTCGCTGATCGAGACATTGGTGTGCATCCCGCTGCCGTTCACGCCCACCACCGGCTTGGGCAGGAACGACGCGGTGCACCCCATCTTGTTGGCCACCTGGCGGCAGATCAGCTTGTAGAGTTGAATCTGGTCGGCCGCAGCCACCACTTCCCCGTAGCCGTAGTTGATCTCGAACTGCGAAGGCGCCACTTCGGGATGATCTTTTTCGTTCTGGAAGCCCATCGCCCGCTGCACTTCCGCGGTGTTATCGATAAACGTGCGCAACACGTCGCCGGGCAGCGAATGATAGTAGCCGCCGGTGTTGACGTACTCGAACTTTCCAGTTTCGTGATAGCGGCGCTCCGCATCCGGCCCTTGAAACAGGAAGCCTTCGATTTCGTTGGCCGCGTTCAGCGTGTAGCCATGCTTCTTGTAGAGTCCCTCAGCATACCCCTTGAGGATGCCGCGGATGTCGGCACTGTAAGGCGTGCCCCCCTTATCGATCACATCGCCGAACACCAGCACCTTGCCCGGCCCGAACACATCCGCGGGCCCCCAGTAAAAGGCGCTCCAGTCAATGCCCAGGCGAAGATCGCTTTCCCGCTGAGCCGTGAAACCGCGAATCGAGGACCCATCAAAAGTCAGATTGTCCCAACTCTTGATCAGAAACTTCTTGTCGTAATCCAGCATGTGCAGGCGGCCTTCCAGGTCGCTGAACAGCACGGTCACGGCCTTGATCCGTTTTTCACCGGTCAAGTATTTGATGCGCTCCTCTTGAATTTTGTGAGTGGCAACACGACTCAGGCGTTGCTCTTTCGCGCCCAAATTCATCTCTTCCAGTTCGTCGTATGGGATGGCCAGGTAATTTCGCAGTTCGGTCGGCATCGATCTCCTTTAAGTTTTGCGCGCAGACTCAGATAAGTTTCGGGGGAGGATCAGAACTTGGTAGAGTATCGCGGAGCACCTCCCCCTGCCAATCAAAAAAGCTTATGAAGCCGATTAAAGGGATTTATCCGTGTGGCGCGGGCGGGGGCGCCCGCGGACGTTGACCTTGCTCGCGTGGGAACAGCCGCCCTCGGCGGTCCGGTCGAGCGAAGCTCGACTCCCCTCTACCACCCGCAATCACCGTGCCCACGGCATCTGTACAATCTCTAAGACACGGTTAGCCTTGATGGGCGCTCTCATAACGCATGTCCCGACTGGAGAAGGAATCACGTGGTCAACATACTGCTGAACGACGTCGAAACCAGAGTCCTCGGCTCGCTGATAGAAAAAGACGTCACCACTCCGGATTACTATCCCCTTTCGCTAAACGCGCTGGTCAACGCGTGCAACCAGAAAAACAACCGCGATCCAGTGATGAATCTGGACGAAGAGACCGCGCGGCAAGCGCTGGACTCTCTCCAGGAAAAACGTCTCGCCGGACCCACCAGCAGTGCCGACAGCCGCGTCACCAAGTACGAGCACCGCTTGCAAGAAGCCTTCAACTTCACTCGCGGCGAGACCGCAATCCTCTGTGTGCTGCTGTTGCGCGGCCCCCAAACCCCCGGCGAACTCCGCGGCCGCACCGAGCGCATGCATCGCTTCGAAGACCTCACCGAAGTGCAATCCACCTTGCAGCGCCTGATGCAGCGCGACCCTGTGCTAGTCAGAGTTCTCCCCAGACAACCCGGAACCAAAGAAGCCCGCTACATGCACCTGCTCGCAGGTGATCTGGAGAATGTTGGTGATCTGGCGGATGTTGGTGATGTGGCGCGGGCGCCCTCGCCCGCGTCTCTCCCCAGCAGCTCAGCCGTTGCCAACCGCATAACCCACCTGGAGAACGAAGTAGCTGATCTTAAAAAAGAAGTCGCCGACCTGAAACAACAACTCGCCAGCTTCCGAAAGCAGTTCGAGTAGTAGCTCGTGTGGCGCGGGCACTCCTGCCCGCGTCTGTCCCGATGCGACTCCGCCGATACCAACCACATAGCCTGAAAGATGAAGCCGATGACCCAGGTGTTCCTCCGTCACTGACAAAATCAAAGTTGTGCAATGACTCCAGAGTCAGGCAAGGACAAAACGCCGGCAGGAGTGCCCCCACCACACGAACTAGCTGTCCCCGAATCACAGCCTTTGGCAGAACAACAAACCGGTGCTCTGCCGTGCATCGCCGAGTAGGTTAAACTAGGGAACTTTCTCCAGGAGGAATTTCCCTATGTCCGAAGCCGCCCTCAGTGGCGCCGATTTCAAGAAGCAACTGCGTGAAGGCACGCCCAAGATGGGCCTCTTCCTGAACGCGCACAGCCCCACCGTCGCCGAGCAGTTGGCCCACAGCGGCTACGACTGGTTGCTGGTGGACACCCAACACGGCCCCATGGACCACGAGAAACTTTCCGCCATGCTGAGCGCCATCGCCAACGGCGGAGCCAAGTCCATAGTCCGCGTCGGCGGATACGACGATCGCCCGGGGATTCAGCAGGCCCTCGACCTGGGCGCCGACGGCGTCCTCATTCCCTACATCAACACCGCGGAAGAAGCGCGGCAAGCGGTGAGTTGCAACAAATATCCCACCACCGGCACGCGCTCGGTGTACTTTCCACAGCGCAGCATGAACAAGGCCGGCCTGCTCGGCTACGCCGGCAACGCCAACAACAACCTCATGGTCGCGCTCCAAGTGGAAACCGCTTCCTGCATCGACAACATCGCCGAGATCGCCGCCGTCCCCGGCGTCGATATCCTGTTCCTCGGCCAGAACGACCTGTGCATGTCAATGGGCCTCTTCGAGAAATACGAGTTCCCCCACATGTACACGTCGCCGGAGCTGGGCGCCGCCACCCAGAAACTCGTCGAGCACGCCCGCAAGAACAAAGTCATTCTCGGACTCTTCCTCTTCGGCACCGCTCGCGTGGGTGAATTCCTGGAAAAGGGATTCACCTTCATCAGCGTCGGCAACGACCTGCACCACGTGCTGACCCAAGCCGGCGCATACGTAACCGACATGGAAAACACTGCCAAAGAAAAAGGTAAGCCTTGGAAGCGGCGCCCGACCGCGCTCTTCTAGTCAAGACATTACGTACCCAAACGGGCCACGCTGCTTTGCGACGTGGCCCTTGTTTTCCGTCTCCGGCAATCGTGTCGCGCCCGCCACAGCGTCTCCCGTGGACCACGCTCTTTCTAAACCCGCCTTCCTCTAACCGTTGTGGAATCAGCCTATTTCCCAACGGCTGCCATCTTGCTCCTACGGTTCCTGACTGGGGAAAACCAGCACAGGAGGCCAATATGGCGCATTTCACACAACTCGGATTATCAGGAAGTCCAGACAGCGGAAAGACATCACCCAACGTATCGTCGGATGGGCAACGCTCACACTCAAACCCAAAGAACCTTAGCAGCAAGCAAAAAACCGCCGCGCTCATCGGCTCGCTGATCGCGACATCGCTGCTAGGAGTCTTCTTGTTGGAAAGCGGCTGCTCGAAAGAATCCGGTAAAACGGTGACCATTGCCACGCCAAATCAGATCGTGGCCAGTCAGCCGCCCACATCGATCTCGACCGCACCCATTGCAACATCCACGCCGGTGGCAAGCCAGCCGCCCGCCAAAAAGAAGTCGCGTCAGCGAAAGCTGTCAGCTTCTACGTACACCAATCCCAAGTATGGAGTCTCCTTCCGCTACCCTAAGTACGGCAGCCTGAAGGAAGGCGACCAGGCGAATCTGAAGCTGGATGGCCTGGGACCACTGGAAACGAATTTTGTCCAGCCCGGTGGAACCACGATCAGCGCGGTAGAACTGCCCCGCAAACTATATCCGGGCACAGACTTCAACGCAGCATTCTTCAACGTCAGCGTGAATCCCAAGCTGACCTCTGAGGAATGCGAGCAATTCGCGTTTCCGGAAACCAGCAACCCGGCAACTGATCCCGTCACGACGTCGCAAACAAAAGTTGGCGTCACCGAGTTCCACGCAGTGGAAGGCTTCGCCGGAGAAGAGAACAACCAAGCCGATGTGAAGTACTATCACGTCTTCCAAAACGGAAGCTGCTACGAATTCGTCCTGGGCCTGGAAACCGCCGAGGAAGCCATCCCGGACGTCAAACCCGCCGTCAAGCCGGTAAACAGCAACGAAGTGTTTCGCAAGCTGAATTGGATCCTGTCCACGGTGAAGATCCAGCCCATCACCGCTCCGGAGAAAGCTATTCCGGAAGTAGCCACTGACACGCCGACCGCTCCAACGGACGCAGCGATCACTGAAGCGCACTAAGAACGGAAAAGGCCACGCTCGACTCTGAACGTGGCCTTTTGTTCACGCCGGATTCGCGCTGGCCCAGCTCTACCGCCCGTCCGCATCCTAGCCCCGCAGAATCCACCACGCCTCGCGGTACGTCCTAAACGAAACCCATTTCGGGAATTTACTACATAGTAACGGGGTACCCCCCTCCCCCTGGTCTTTTGGAATGATGGGGTTACGGCCAGACCACCACCAAAATCTTTGAGGAATAAGGACTTATACGCAAAATATTCCGGAATAAGGACTTAGCTGGTCGAAACATGCCGAGGCCACCTGGCGCGACGGACGGGGCTGGATTCTATGATTGTCAAAGAGCTAATGTTTATTGGTAGATAATATCCCAGGGAGAAGACCGAGTCAAGGACTGGTAAAATCTGAGCGCTCATTTGCAGAGGCAAACCACCTGCCGGGCGCTGAGTGCCGCCACCCACCTTTCAAAAGCGAAAGGCGAGGGCAGGCCCGCCGGAACCTTTGGCAGAATGCCGGGATGCCAACGGTGCTGCGATCCGGCCCGTATCGCTTCTACTTCTACAGCCACGAACCCAACGAGCCGCCCCACATTCACGTTGACCGCGACGATCTGTCAGCCAAGTTCTGGCTTAATCCCGTTCAACTGGCAGCCAACTTTGGATTTCGTGCCCACGAGCTGCGCGAGATACAATCGATTGTGGCAGATAACCGCCACCGGTTCCTGGAGGCATGGAATGAGTTTTTCGGCATCGGCGGCGGATGAACGCGTCTCAGACGTCCAATTCACCGACGACACAATCAGC
>Ga0116131_1002319_pt1 | contig 9895 bp, 12 predicted proteins | sample June2015DPH_17_1_FD_89734 | JGI IMG/M metagenome (GOLD analysis project Ga0116131, IMG submission 89734) | Peatland microbial communities from SPRUCE experiment site at the Marcell Experimental Forest, Minnesota, USA - June2015DPH_17_100 | ecosystem: Environmental > Terrestrial > Soil > Wetlands...
CCTTAACGATGTGAAAACTCTATAGCAATGAAATCATCGCAATGGAACGCAGAACGTGAGGCCAAGGTAAACGCAACACACCTGATAGGTAGGGCGTATGATCCTAAAGTAACGATCAGAAACAACATATTCCCCGAGCCGCGTGAGATTTATAATTGCACGACATGCGAGAACGGAGAACCTGAACACCCTGCATACAAGACGAATATGGAGAAGTACCGCGTGAAGTGTAAGTGGAACAAACAGTGGAATGAAGGCCCGCGATATAGGGATATTGATTGTCCAAAATGGACACGCAGGTGGGTCTTAAAACTTTAGAATTCTAGAGTTATTCTAGAATAGAGGAGATTTAGATTTTAAATGGCAGAAATAAAGAAAATAAAACTGGCGGTTGGATCGGCATATGCGCCATCGGTGACGATTGTACATTTCGACGAAGAAAAGAAAAAGGAATCTAAAGAGAAGGAGAACATAACAGATGGGAAATAGTTTTATTTTTGACAACAGCATAATTAAGGCGTACACAGCACTGGTAAACTACACTACGTCATCATCGGTGATATTCGGCGTACTGGGGCAGGTCTCGCCGACGCTGGGTAACAAGCAGGGCTGGGCGACATACAACGATATTAAATGGTCAGCAACGACACCCTATGAAATCGCAGCGGTCGCAGGCTCCAGCTACGAGGTCGGCGGTGGCGTGTGCTCGAATACCACGCCCGCAATCAGCACAGATACGATTAACTTTGGGCTGAGCGCCAAGGTGTTCACGGCGGCTGCTGGTTATACAATCACCGCAACGATGGCAGCGTTACAGTACGCATCGTCATCGTCAACAACGACGTCGAACCCAATATTAAGTAACCATGACCTTGGCGGCACGCAAGCTGTATCAAATGGCACGCTGACGCTCGCGTGGCCTTCGAACATAGCGTTCTCAATCACGAGTTCAGGCGCTACATAAGGGAGACGCAATGTCTCCTCCCATTCTTTTTGTAGTGGTTGCAGATGACGTTCTATTCTAATCGATAGCGGAGCTTACAGATGGGACTTAGAGGGCCAGACCCCTACGAAACTGCGTGTACCCATAAGTGGGACTTCAACGTCGCCGGAAGTGGCAACATATCTGACGGTGTAGGTTCCCTTACGGCTACCAATTCGGGGGCAACGTCTACAGCGGCATCTAACGGTGCCTACGATTATTACTTCGAGGGCACCGACGACTCGATGAGTTTGGGAACCGGAACTACCGGCGTCGGGTCGGGCAACTTTACTATGGAATTTGTAGTAAGCTTTGATACATCATCGACCCTCAATGCTGCCATGTCGCGCGATGGTATCGTATCGACTAAATACTGGGGTTGGTTACTCAAAAGTGACGTCAATTCTCACATAGAATGGGTTAATAATAGTAATAACACTCAAACGGTTAACCTTACCAGTTCTCTTACTGTAACGACTAATGTACCCTACCATATTTTCGTAACAGGGGCGCCGGCGGGCGGCACGAACAACTATAATATGTACTATATGAACGGCACAACGCCAACCGTTACCGCGCAAGGAACATACGCAGGTTCGCCGGACGAATCACAATCATTGACTATCTATTTTGGGCGCGTCACAGAGGGGGCTAGCACTTGGTGGCATAAGGGCACGTTACACCTCATCCGCGTCCACAACGCCGTTTTAACCTCGGCGCAGATGAAGCAGAACTTCGAAGCGGAAGGCTGGCGCTATGGTGCATATGTTAGTTTAGGTCTCACTGCTCCGGCTGCCACCACTACAACAACTGCGCCAGCTCCAACACAAGCAACTACACTCACAGCGCCTACCGCTGCTACAACTACTACATCTAAACCTGCACTAGATATAGGCCCTGCGCTCGTTACACCAACCGGCACAACTGCGACAACCACGCCGACGTTCGCACAGGCAACCACGCTTATAGCTCCTACTGGCACAACCGCTACAAATTATCCTGCGCCGGACGTAGGCCCTGCACTCGTCACGCCGACCGGCACAACCGCGACAATCATACCAACGTTCGCATTAGCTACTACACTCGTTGAACCGACCGCCACCACCGCGACGAATGCGCCTACACAAGACCTAGCTACTACACTTGACGCTATTCTCTCTGCTACAACCGCAACGTACACTATAACTGTTCTGTCAAATTCAACTGTTATACTAATCACCCCTACAGCTATCACAACAACATTCGCGCCATCTCAGGATCTTGCAACTGTACTTGCTACACCGACAGCGACTACAATAACCAGTGTTCCAACTCAGGGTGTAGTTCCTTTACCACTCACCACACCTACTGCCACAACCACAACTGGCGCACCGTCTCAAGATATAGCTACAACGTTACTAGCAACCCCAACCGCCTTAACTGAAACAGATACCCCGTATCAGGCAATTGAAATTATACTCATTACTCCCACAGCTACAAGCGCGACAAGCGGACTGATAATAACGCAGTGGGGAGCAATTGAGGTACTCCGCGCTACGTATGACCAAAACCCAATCTCATTGGAGGGAATGTTGAAAAATACTGACATGCTCACTGCCGTTAATAAAGTTACAACTGAATTACTCAGCGCTACATATAACCTAGAAACGCCGAGCTTAACGGCGGTATCGAAAAATAGTGGTAGGCTTACGGCTATTAGCGAGGCCATTCTGTGACATTCTATTCAAAAGTCGGCACTATTAGCACGCCGACATCGACCGGAAACCAAACGGTCAGCGGCATAGGCTTTACTCCAGTTGTTCTCATTATATGGGGCACAGCGCAAAGCGGAACGGGTTTCGCTGCCGGAGATTCTTTTGGCTTAGGTCTCTCCGCATACAACTCCGCAAAAAGCGCATACCAACAGGGCGCGGTTTCTTGTGCAGGCGCTTCTACTATAGGCAATAGGCAATATGTGTATCAAGCAGCGACATCTTTTGTCCTTTTTCTGTATGATACCACTCTTCTGCTCAACGGGACGATAACTACGATGAGCGCTTCAAATGGCGGGCAGTTCATCATAAATTGGGCCACGGTCTACTCTTCACCGTTTACACTTAACTACCTAGCTCTCGGCGGCTCACATATAACCGGCGCAGGGGTTATACACTCTACTCAACCGATATCGGCAGGCAACAAAAGCGTTGCGGGTCTCGGATTCGCGCCGTCATGCGTTATGCATCTTGGGGCGTATTATTCCGGCGTCCCCCCCGCAACCGCAATTAACGCCCAGATTCAATTAGGCGCTATGACAAGTTCCGACCAATGGGCGATTGGGGATATTGCAATATACGGCGCAAATCCGTCTAATACTAGTCGAACCCAATTAACCGATCACGCGTTTGTTATGGAGGCCTCCGGGTCCGCTTCTGCAAAGCGCATCGGAATGGATTCTGATGGCTTCACATTAAATTGGGATACTGTCTCTGCATATGCAAATTATTTATGGAGCCTATGTCTCGCTGGCGTAACTTGTCAGGTCGGTGCGTGGTCGAAAGCGACGGGTGCTAACGGCTCTACCGACCAAATCGCCACTACAGGCATAACGCCCGTGGCAGTAATAGCCGCTACAGACAGTTACGTAGCATCAGCGTCTACACAAACCGGCTTCCGTTTTTCGATCGGCGCGTCAGACGGCACGAACAACTGTGCTGCTGGTGGTACTTCAGAGCAAGGCGCCAACCCGAGTGTCGATTACAAGTTTGCTTATGCGGATGAGGCCATTGTCGTTAATGACAGCGATACGGCGACTCCAGATGCATTAGGGTCTATCGGATTCGCGAACCACGCGTTTGTCGTTACGTGGGGTACGAACAACGCCGTCGCAACGCAGATTTGTTATATTGTATTTGGCACGCCTAGCGTAGTAGTAACTCTTACCCCCCCCACAGCTACTACTACAACATACGCTCCGACGCAAGGAGTTGCCCCCACCCTTATAGCCCCTACTAGCAGTACAACTACTACAACTGCGCCCTCACCAAACGTGGCTCCTGTAATTACCACTCCAACTGGCACGACTACCACTACCACCCCCACTTTCGCTCAGGCTACTACACTCGCCGCCCCGACCGCTACTACCGAAACAGACGCCCCAGTAATCTCTGGGGTATCAAATATCGCGCTAACTGCGCCTACCGCCACCACCGCCACATTTGCTACTTCACAGGATGTAGTTACTACACTTACTGCCCCTTCTGCTGCAACTGAAATTAACCCCATATCTCAGGATGTAGGCTCGGCACTTAAAAAACCCACAGCCACCACTGCCACGTTCACCCCTACAAGGAAGGTAAACCCCGTAATCACAGCTCCGGCAGCCACTACCGAGACGTACTCTCCTGTAATTTCAGGGATTTCGAGCATTACGCTTACCGCGCCAACAGCCACTGCCACCACACATGCCGCTGCACTGGACATAAGCCCGGCGCTTGTCACACCTACTGCCACAACTGCCGTAAGCGCGATGTCTCAAGCGGTGATTGCCACCACCCTACTCAGAGTACCCACGGCAACGACCGCGACTCGTACGATATTCATACCGCACCGCAAGAATATCAAAGTGATTAAGGCAATATGTGGGCAACTCGAAATAGCACCGCTAAGAGGGATATCAAGAAATACTGACATGCTCACTGCTGTTAGAGAAAAATATTGAAAACAAGGAGGAAAAGTAGTTGACAGACATCACAATAACCGCTGGAACTACGTTGACAGACGCGGTAACGCTTTTGAACACTGAAGTCCCACCAGCACCTGTGGATTTAACGTCCGTTTTGGAAATTGAGTGGGTAGCGGGTTCCGAGGGTAAAATCGTCCTGCGGAAACGCCAAACAGACGGCTCAATCGATATAATCAACGAAACTGGAAGCGGCGGCGGCGTTAATACTACCCTCACGGGATCGGCGGATTCAAAGCAACCCGATATTATAGTTGATAGCACGTCTGGTTTTGTTCTCGGCGGCACGGTGTACATTCTCGACACGGTATCAAACATCGGCGAATCCCTAGTAATAACCACCATTGAAAGTGGGACATCTATGACGATGAGCACCGATTTGGTAAACGCGTACCCGTTGGTAGATACCACGACAGTCACGCAGATAGCACTGCCACAGTTTTTGATTACCTTTAACGTTGACGATACGTCTCCTGCGTTTGGAATTGGCTCCAATACAGAACAGAGAACTTACTCCTATGAGTTACGAATTTATTTTGGCGATGGAACACAAGAGGTAGTCCTCACGGGGGACTTCATCATCGAACCTTCGGAATCAGCAAGCACAGACGCTACTACATATATAGATTCAATCGTGTGGGGGATATATTGAATGACAGACGATTTTGAGTTTCGGGTAGGGGAAAGTTATACCCATTGCGTTGTAGTTACCAGCAGACACCACAATACCCCCATCGACCTGACCAACGGGGGGAAAACGTATTCATCCGCTACTGCCGGAACATCAGACGGAACGGCGCGAGTTATATTCACTGTTTTCACAACGGGAACAACACCAGTACCACTACTTACGAAGGACACTGGAGACCCACCACTGTTAGCGGAGGATATTTCCTTAACTGTAAACCCAATGGCGAGCACCGTAACAACCCCTTGTGCGGTTTTTATCAACATAACGCAGGCAGACGCAGCCACGCTTATCCCGGGCATGTACACGTATGAAGTGCGGGTAGTGCTTAATGGCAAGCAGAAGGTGGTGTATCCACTTGATGATACTACTGCATCATTTACGATTAATGGGTCTGAGACATGGGACGCGACAGCAGAGCCGCCAGCACCGAGGGCCGAGAGGCAGGATGAAGGCATAATTTTACCATCAAATGCTCCGGTAGATACTCTGTCGCAAGAACAGTGGGCTAAAGCTAGGGATAAATTTGAGGCTGAGAGAAAGGCAAGAAGGCGAAGATGAATTTTTTTTTAATGTAAAAGTGGACATGAAAAGTGGAACAAAAACCAAGCTGCGGGAGTTGGTGCTCTTTGAAAGGTAGGTGGTGCTATGACTGCAAGGCACAGGGCAGGCAGATGACTTCGCAGCTCGAGCGGCTTGAGAGAAAAGCCAGGTATAAGAATTCATTTGACTAAAGAACTAAAGAACTAAAGAATGACAAGTAATACCTATTTTATGGGCCTAGACATTGGACAAGCAAGGGATTATACAGCACTTGCTATAATAGAACGCAATCCGGTTAGTGTTAGCGTATCAAAAAACGAAATGTTCAGTGGCTCAAGTTCAACGGAAAGCCGGTTAAACCTAGAATATAACCTCCGCCACTGTGAGCGTCTGCCACTTGAAACGAGCTATACTGACGTTGAAGAATATATATATAAAATGGTCCAGCAGTTCAAACAACAAAACGTTCCGCTTTTTCTTGTCGTTGATGCAACCGGCGTAGGTAGAGCTATAATTGACAGTTTCAAACTAAAAGGCCTACAACCTATACCAGTAACCGTAACCGGCGGCCAACACACGTCGTTTGAAAAAGGTTACTGGAGCGTTCCTAAACGGGATCTTGTCTCAGTGCCAAAAGTGCTGCTGGGTAAAAAGCGATTGAAAATAGCAAAGGGGACGCCGTTTCGTGAAACGCTCATGAAGGAACTACAGAACTTTCACGTCAAAGTAAACATCGCAACTGGACATGACTCATACGAGGCCTGGCGCGAGGGAGAGCATGATGATTTAGTGTTCGCTGTTTCACTGGCGTGCTGGTATGCTCAGAAAAAAGGGGAAAGCGGCTTTATGCCAGTTATTGTAGGTGAAGGTATGGGTACGATACTTCCAGGATAATCATGTCAGATCAAATCATCTGCGGCGACTGCCTTGAAGTAATGCCGACGCTTGAAGATAGGTCGGTTGATATGATATTAGCCGACCTGCCGTACGGTGTCACCGCTTGTAAGTGGGATACGCCGCTGCCGCTGGGTAAATTGTGGGAAGAATTTACGCGAATAGCAAAACCGAATGCGGCGATGGTGTTTACAGCACAGCAACCGTTTACAAGCCAGCTTATATATAGCAACCAAAAAGCGTTTCGTTATTGTTTAGTTTGGGAAAAGACGCACGTGGCTGGATTTTTAAACGCTAAACGAATGCCATTACGCAAACACGAAGACATCATTGTTTTTTATCCACGGTTGCCAACATATAATCCACAAGGAACGGTGTCTGGAAAGTTTAGAAACGGACGCTTTCGCGAAAATGAACAACATAAAGTTTACGGCCGACTTGAAACGTGGAAATATAAAAAATACAGCGGCGTCGGAAATTATCCTACAAGCATTATTAAAATTTCCAATCCTACAATAAAAGGTCATTTACATGGAACTCAAAAACCCGTCGCCCTCTTTGAATATCTTATACGAACATATACCAACGAAGGCGATACGGTTCTCGACCCAACAGCCGGTTCTGGGACAACCGCAATAGCTTGCAGGAAAACCGGCAGACAGTATATCTGTATAGAAAAAGAGGCTGAATATTGTGCAATTGCAGAGAAAAGAATTGCCGAAATGTTATAATTAAAGGTAACAATGCAAAGATGGCTCGAAAAAATATAAAGAAAAATAATACGGAACCGAACGGGATAACCTCATTTCCCGAAAGTCCCCCGAACGGAATAACATCATTTAATAAATCAGAAAGCGCAGCGTTTGAAAAGCTGTCCAAGTCTGAACAGGCAACCATAAAGAAACTTATTGATTTACAAGAGATGCCGTTCACTGCCCAGGGCTTGCCCACGCTCGGCTCAGGCGACCTCATGGGAATAGGCCCCTCATCACCTGGTGCTCCGGTTAACCTCAACTACTTCGCAGAGTACGGCACTACCGGCTTAATGTACATTCCTCCCTACGTGTATGAGGAGTGGCTAACTGAGCTCCAATACACTCGCGGCGTCCGTATGTACAAAGAAATGTACATGATGGATGCCGTTATTTCTTCAATCTTTTATGCGGTCGAGATGTCATGCAGATCTGTAAACTTATGGTGGGAAACTGACGGTTCTACTCCTGAAGACTTTAAGGCATTGGAATTTTACCAACAATGCTGGGAGGATATGAGTGTTAATCCCAATGATCTGCTTTCTGAGGTTCTTAGCATGTTTATCTTCGGTTATCATATCTCAGAAATAGTCTATAAGAAACGAGAGGGGCCACATCCAGAAGATCCGACATTAGATAGCAACTTTGATGATGGGAGAATAGGCTGGAGGAAGTTTGCTACTAGGGCCCAGGAAACACTATTAAACTGGGACTTTGACGTTAACGGCGGCATACGAGGATTCAGACAACTTGCTCCACCTCACTTTAGGATTACTGAAATACCGATAGAGAAACTGCTTTTGTTTAGGGTAAAGCCGCGAAAGGGCAACCCAGAAGGCGTCAGTCTTTTGCGTGGGGCATATAGAACATATATGTTCAAAAAGCTGGCTGAAGAGATCATGATGACAGGACTAGAACGTGATATGGCAGGCGTTCCTGTCTTGCGTGCTCCTGGTGAGGTACTAACCGGAGTCGATGCACGTTCATCAGCAATGGCAGAGATGTTAAAGCGGATAGTTCGCAATCTCAAGCGAAACCAAGACGAAGGCATACTTCTACCATCAAACAATTATCCTTCTGATGTAGGCGGCGGCCCAATGTATAGTTTAGAACTTGCAGGCCCGCAGTCACAAAGACAGTTTGACATTGTTGGCATAATCCAGATGTTTAGTAAGTGGATAGCAATGACTGTCCTTGCTGATTTTCTTATGCTTGGCCAAGACACGACAGGATCATACGCCCTTGCTGAAACAAGAAATAATCTCTTTTCAATTTCAATAAGCGCGATATTGGATTCAATTTGCCAGGTATTCAACTCATACGCTGTTCCACGACTCGCGCAGCTTAACCCGGATATAAACCCTGAATCATTGCCTAAACTCGTGCATGGCGACGTAGCAAGTGCAGAGATTAACGACGTGGGTACATTCTTAAGCAACGTCGCCCGGGGCGGAGTGCCTATTCCAGATGACGTGACGTTTAGAAACGCCCTATGGGATCTGATACACCTGCCGAAGGAACCGGAACCGGAAAGCCCGTTGGCCACGCCGGTAGACTCATTGCTGCCTGGGCAGACTGCAGCTGCAGCTCGAGAACGATCTCAGCCGATAAACGTTGAGACGCCATATCGTGGACAAACAGATACATGGGGTAAGCCGCTGCCAGCTAAAAAGAGCCAGCCGACTGTTTCAGATGTCCACGTAAACCGGCCCAATGAGGATTTCAGTGTTGCATATGTCCAGGGCTTAGAACAAACACAACCTAAGAAAAAGAAGAAAAAGAAAAATGCCCGCTAATAAAGCAGCCAATCTCCTCACTGAAATGGAGATGCAACAGGTGCTCTTAAAACTTGAAAACGAAGTAAAGGAGCTGAAACGGGATTTAAAGATGCATGTTAATAACTGCCCGTTTCGGGAGCTGAAGTTAAGATGAAAAACGAATTTGGAGAAACTATCAACCTTGAGTCACTTCATAGGGTCCTAGTAAACACAAAAGACCTGATAGATATATCAGTCATAAAGGACGGAGACGCAACGCGACCGCTCACTGATTCAGAGAAGGAAGGATTTGAAATGCTACTTGGAGAGAGAAAAAAAGGGTTACCAGAACAACCGGAGAATCAAACCAGAAATACGCTATTTGCGCTGTTCATGATCTTCGTGTATCCGATACTCTGGATACTCATAGCGCACTTTGTATTCCACTTTTAACCTAGGAGGAACTAATGCCAAAAAAGAAAGCAACGAAACCTAAGCCTGAAGTTAAACCCGAAGTTAAACCTGAACCTAAAGAAGAGATAGTCATTGACGTAGTGCAAG
>Ga0116131_1002326_pt1 | contig 9872 bp, 10 predicted proteins | sample June2015DPH_17_1_FD_89734 | JGI IMG/M metagenome (GOLD analysis project Ga0116131, IMG submission 89734) | Peatland microbial communities from SPRUCE experiment site at the Marcell Experimental Forest, Minnesota, USA - June2015DPH_17_100 | ecosystem: Environmental > Terrestrial > Soil > Wetlands...
ATTCAGAACGTCGCCTGGCCTGGAAATATTGGAAAGATCGATCTTGGTCTTAATCTCATCGCTATCGACGCGGCTGGGGCGCGAGTGCTTGGTAGAGGTCTGCGCTTCGCTGGCCCCGCGCAAGTAAGCGCGGACCTTCTCCGCTTCGTGCTCTTCAACGGAACTGGAGTGCGTCTTTTTCTCAGTGACGCCTACTGCGGGAAGTGCGTCGAGAATCGCTTTGCTTTTGACTTCCAGCTCCCTGGCCAGATCGTTAATTCGAATCTTGCTCATCCGCCCTTTCTTTCCTCCGGACTGTCCCGCTAAGTCTTCATATCAACCTCACGGTGTCGGTGTTGGGTTGCACGCTTCCGCGGTTCGCGGAGAGTGCGTGACGTTCGCATTACTCTTTACCTTCGGAAGAAACAGGCTCCTCCGCCGGTTCTTCCGTCTGCTCTACAGTTGCCTGTGCTATTTCCGCCGCTTCGATCTCGCTGGCAGCTTCAGCCGTCTCATTCCCCGCCATATCTTCCGGCGCTGCCTCTTCCGTGAGCAATCCGTCCGGCGAAGCCTCCTGACCTTCAGGGGCCTCCACAGCCACCTCCCCCTCAGGTGCGGCCACTTCCCCGGCTTCGAGGCTGGAGAAATAATTATTGACCGCCAGGCTGATTTTTTCCACCGTCTTCGGACCAATGCCCTCGATCGCCTCGAGCTGCTCGGGCGTCATGTCCGCCAGAGCTTCCACCGTGGTTATGCCAGCAGCGCTCAATTTCTCGATCAACCCCTCGCCCAAGCCGGGCACGTCTGCCAACGGAGTCGTAGCGGGAGCGACCAGTTGCGACATCTGCTGTTCCACTTCCTGCCGCTTTTCTTCCTCGCTCTTAATGTCAATCTTCCAACCCAGAAGCTTTGCCGCCAGGCGAACGTTTTGCCCCTTCTTGCCAATGGCGAGCGAAAGCTGGCTGTCGTCCACCACAACTTCCAGATGCTTCTCGGTTCCCTCAAGCATACTAACCCGGCTCACTTTCGCCGGCTGCAACGCCTTCTCGGCGAAAGTCACCGCATCCTCGTGATACTCGATAATGTCGATCTTCTCGCCCCGCAATTCGCGAATGATCGACTGCACCCGCATGCCCTTCATCCCAACGCAGGCGCCGACTGCGTCCACGTCCTTGTCTTTCGACATCACCGCAATCTTGGTGCGTTCGCCGGCCTCGCGCGCAATCGCCCGGATGACCACCGTCCCGTCGTAGATTTCCGGCACTTCCGTCTGAAACAAATGCTGCACCAGTTCTGGTGCGGCCCGCGAGACCACTACCGCTGGGCCTTTCGAGGCCCTCTCCACCCGCGCAATCACTACCCGCACGCGCTCCCCGATGGCAAAAGACTCCAGGCGCGACTGTTCCTTCCGAGGCATGCGCGATTCCGCTTTGCCCATATCGAAGATCACATCCGGACCTTCGATGCGCTTTACCGTGGCATTGACAATCTCACCCACGCGTCCGATGTACTCGTTGTAGACCGTGTCGCGCTCGGCTTCGCGCACCTTCTGGAAAATGACCTGCTTCGCCAGTTGCGCCGCAATCCGCCCCAGAATGCCTTCCGTCACTTTGGGAATCTGCAGCTCGCCACCGACTTCGACGTTGGGATCAACTTTCCGCGCATCGTCAAGCGTGACTTGCAGAAGGGGATCTTCCACCTGCTCGGGACCTTCCACCACCGTCTTAACCGCAAATGCGCGAATCTTGCCCGTATCCTTGTCGAGTTCGGCGCGAAGATTCTCCTGCGTCTTATAGTATTTGCGCGTGGCGACCACGATGGCATCTTCCACCGCACTCACGACAATCCGCGGGTCAATGCCCTTTTCCTTGCTGAGGGCGTCGATCGTGTTGTAAAGCTCGCTTGCCATAAATGAATCCGATATAAATCGTGTCGTGCTCAGGATGCAAACTTGCCAGGTTTCAAAATCTCGAAACCCGTGAAACCTTGAAACTGCTTTCTAAATCTCTGGCACCAGGTTTGCCTTCTCAACGTTGGCAAACTCGATTTCCACTGTCTGCGGCGCGGCGTCTCCTGGACGCGCTTTCTTCCGCGATGCGCTCACTTCCAAGATCAACCGGCCTTCGTGAAAACTCTGTAAACGTCCTTCAAAGTGCTGGTTTCCATTCACTGGATTCCGCGTCTTCAGCTTCACTTTGCTGCCGGCGAAGCGCTCGTAATCGGCTGGCCGCAGCAGCTTGCGATCCAACCCCGGAGAGGAAACCTCCAGCACATACGAGTTGCCAGGAATCACGTCCTCCACGTCGAGGATGGTGCCGACCTCCCGGCTCAAATTCGCGCAATCTTCGAGGGTCACGCCAACAGGCTTGTCACTACCACCTGCGGCGGGCCCGGGAATCTTGTCAATCACGATGCGGAGCATGCGCGCCTTACCCGCTCCGCGCAATTCCACTTCAACCACCTCCAACCCGCTGGTGGTGGCCACCCGCTCCACAATCTCGCGTACCTGATCGAGCTCAAGTCCCATGAAACCAATAAGTTATCGGAGTGTTGGGCAGTTCCGAAAGCGCCGCAAACTAAAAAGTGGGCTTGCGCCCACTGGTGTGCTCCGCCAAGATCTGGTACTACACAACAGTTTCCAAGCACTAATATACGCTGCTCCGAGGCAAAAGACAAACCTGTCAGGCTCGAAACGCCGGCGTCCCGTCGCCTGTCGCCCGGACGTGAAATTCAGTGCCGGTTGCGATGTGATGGGGTTGCGCTTCCGCGCCCGCAGCTCAGCAGATTCCAGGCCTCTCTGTACGGCGAGTATTTGCTGGTTGGGCTGGACGTATAGAGAAGAATCGCCCTCATTTTCCCAGTGACCACAAGTCCTGCCGGGATGATGTACCAAATATCTTCTGGGATGACATAGGCCGCCAGGAAATCGAATTCTCCTCGTTGGTAAGGCTTTCCGGTATTGCTGGGCTTCACGCCGCACATATAGAAGCCCTCCGCCCTGCGGCTGATTGTGGATTTGATCTGCACCCGTACGAAGTGGCCGCCGGTCTCGATAACCATGTCGTAGCGCGCCATCTCTCCCCAGGGCCTGGAAATCCGGAGACCGAATTTGGCGGCTTTCGCCATGAACTGAAGCTCAGCCCACTCGCCGCGACGTTTGCAATTGTTCATCATTTTCCTGGAATTCATAGGTCCAACAAAGCCCCAATAAAAAACGCGGCCCGCTAAGGCCGCGTCTTTCCCTTTTCAGATTTTGGATGCTACTTCACCAATCCCGAAGGAAGTCCGTCATTCCGAGCAAAGCGAGGAATCTCCTATCCCGACCACCAACCATGGCGGCGGTAGGATCCTTCGCTAAAGGTTCTGCTAGTGTCCTGAGTCAGAAGTTCGTTCGTAAAGTCGACGGCTTTGAAACCGAAGTTCGTTCATAGTCGGCGGCTTTGAAAGGGCGCGGCTTCAGCCGCGCCGCGCCGGGCCAACAAAAATGCGGGCTTTAGCCCCTCAGGTCCGGCACTTTATTCCTTCGGTTGATTATGAGATGGCTTCTACTTCTATTATATCAATCCGAAATAGGTAAGTGTGCCATGTTTGCTAAAATTATATTCCCATTGGATGCAACGAGTTAAGCCCGATCGTGTAAATTTTTCCTATTGACAACATTTTCCCGGATACCCCATTTTTCGCGTTCTGCCCCCCGCCCGTGTAGCGCGGGCGCCCTCGCCCGTGAGGTCCGTGGAAGGGCACGGCCTCAGCCATGCAACTCCCTCAGCCTGTGTGAGAACCAGCTCTCGGGCGTGACCAATGCATCAATCCCCGCGAAAATCAGCCCCGGCAGGTGCGTTCCGATATTAGCCCAGCGCTTCAGCGCTGGGAAACTGAGATGCGCAACCAAGTCCCGTAGGGACGACCGAAGGCCTCACGGTCAAGCCGTAGGCAAGACTTGGAAAAACCTGCTCCAGGGCGGTGAGCAGGAGGTCGCGGCGCGGCGCCGTGTCCCAGAGCGGCTGCCGGCGATAACAACTGCATGGAATGAAGTGCAGATCGCCGGACCTGTAGTACCGCTCGAGGCCTCTGGGCACGCAGCAATTGTAGGTTCGTGGCGTGTCGCCCGAATGTGACGAGTGACCCGCACGACAAATTGGACGGAAAAATGGAAAGGCCCCACTCTTCGCAAAGAACACGAGAAATGGGTCACCTGGCACCCGGCATAAGTTCACGCTGTCATCCTGAGCGAAGCGAAGGATCTATGCATTCTGTTTGCAGCACGAACCCCTACGCATTGCATAGGGTGACAGGTGGGGACCTATGCTCCGTATTTCAGGGACACCGGGTGCCCCAGCCTTTAGCCGCGAAGCGGCGTAAGAATGCAGCCCACGGCGCAATCCGTGGGGGAAAGTGGGAACCAGACAAGCCCCAGCGGGGCGAAAGATTAGTTCTCACGCACACGCTTCAGCGCTGGGGAAAGTGAGAAGCGCGACCAAGTCCCGTAGGGACGACCGAAGCCCGAGGTGAACATTCTCAACCCGATCCGCATAACCACCCACCCAATAACCGCCAAGCGATATCGCCCGCGCCCCTGCTCCAGGACGGTGAGCAGAACGCCGCGGCGCGCCGCCGTGTCCAACAGCCGCTGCCGGCGATAACAACTGCATGGAATGAAGTGCAGATCGCCAGCCCCGCAGCACCGCTTGAGACCTCTGAGACGGGTGGCCCGGCCTTTCGCGTTCTTTGCGAAGGCTGGGGCATTTCAGCCGTCGGAGAACAAAAATCCCCGCCCTGTCTCTCCAAAAACCGGAGAGACAAGGGCAGGGCACCCTCGTGAGTAAGATCAGGAAGAAAGGCTGGGCCAGCCCCCCACCCTCGTGAGTAAGATCAGAAAGAAAGGCCGGGCCGGCCCGGCCCCTGATGGTCTGCTGGCAACTAGACAAGGTGCGGCGATGAGCGGGCGTAGCGCCGCACCGCCCCAGCAAAAAGGACAAAGTCTCCGTTATGCCCGAGGCCAGAGCTCATACCAGCGGAGAACCTGCCAGAGCCCATCTAGAGCCAACCATCCCGCAACCAAGTGCAGCGCCCAATACCAGACTGGTAGTGGCTCTCGTCGAAGCAAACCTTTGAATGTCTGCAGTGCTCCCTTCGCTGAGCGGTATGCTTTGTACAGGCATAGCTCGTCGCTGGAGTCTGCGCCTCCGATCAGGAATTGATGAATCGACTCGTTCATCATGAAGATGAGATTGATGTACGCCCGTTCCTTCCGTTCCCATTCAATCTTCCAGGGTGGAGGAGTGACGATATTCTCGGGCGGCAGAGATGCGAAAACGTCAAGGGGAGACGTCTTAGGAGCAAACTTTTCGAGGACGGCTTGGTACAGAGTAATGTCACTCATTGCGACCGTCTGATATTTGTCGAGGTAGTCGAACAGGCGACGGATCGAATAACTCAAACGGAAGAGTGGACGGATCACAGTGGCCATGGATTTGACGTGCAGGGAGCTCGTCAGCCTGTTGAGGTTCGGAGCATCGAACGTGAAGATCGAACGGCTCGGATTGAACCAATCTGGGTGCTCCCGAATGAGCTGGCCTCTTGTCGCTCGGAGATAGCCTTGATCTTCCTCTCCACCACGAGCCCATTCACTTACCAGTTCCAGCTCGACTTCCACACCTAGAATGAGATTGGAGACGTCCTCATAAGTCTTACGCCGGGAGTCGAGCGCTGTGGCGACGTAAGTAAACCAGGCTCCGGCCGCCGCCCAAAGCGTCCCGATGGACGCCCAAAATGTCGCCGAAGTCAGAATGTCGGGAAGCTGCTTCATGGGCTTGCCTTTTCCACAGTATACGTGAGCCCCCCGAGTAGCTCGCGGCCCGCGCAGCCGCGAACTCGTTCCTGAGCCGCGCATCCAACAGACCATCTCGCCTCCAATTTGCCTCAACCGCTCCCCGTCTCTAGAATAGAGGGTACCCGTTTCCCCGAGACAAATATGATTCATTTTCCGGTTCCTGAGGCGCTCACTTTCGACGACGTGTTGCTGCTGCCCGCCCGCTCTGACGTGATTCCGACCCAGACCAATACTCAGACGCAGCTCACGCGCAATATCCGCCTGAATATTCCGATCATCAGCGCGGCCATGGACACGGTCACCGAATCGCACATGGCCATCGCCGTGGCGCAGCAGGGCGGGATCGGGATCATTCATCGCAACCTGACCATCGAGCAGCAAGCCAACGAAGTGGACAAAGTGAAGCGCTCGGAGAGTGGCATGATCGTCGATCCGGTCACCATGTCGCCGGATGCCAAAGTCTCCGAAGCGCTCGATGTCATGCGGCAGTTCAAGATTTCCGGCGTGCCCATCACCAAGAACGGAAAGCTGGTAGGCATTCTTACCAACCGGGACCTGCGCTTCGAAACCCGCTTCGACATCCCCATCAGCAAGGTCATGACCAAGGAAAACCTGATCACGGTGGCGGTGGGCACGACGCTGGAAGAAGCGGAAAAGATCCTCCACAAGCACCGCGTGGAAAAACTCCTGGTAGTCGACGACAAGTACAACCTGAAAGGCCTGATCACGGTAAAGGACATCCAGAAAAAACTAAAATACCCCAACGCCGCCAAGGACTCGCACGGCAGGCTGCGCGCGGCCGCGGCCATCGGCGCTACCGGCGACTTCCTGGAACGTGCCCAGGAACTGGCAAAGTGCAAAGTAGATTTGCTGGCCATCGATAGCGCCCACGGCCACTCCACCCGCGTGCTCGAAGCGATCAAGGCAGTAAAATCCAAGCTTCCCGAGGTTGATCTGATCGTGGGAAACGTTGCGACGTTCGATGGCGCCTGCGAACTGGCCAGAGCGGGCGCGGACGCGATAAAGGTCGGCATCGGCCCCGGCTCCATCTGCACCACGCGGGTGGTAACAGGCGCGGGCGTGCCCCAAATCACAGCCATTGCCGAAGCCTATCGCGCCACCAAAGACGCCAACATCCCAGTGATCGCCGACGGCGGCATCAAGTATTCGGGCGATATCACCAAAGCCCTGGCGGCAGGCGCGGCCGCAGTCATGATCGGATCTCTGTTCGCCGGAACGGATGAAAGCCCGGGCGAGTTGATTCTCTATCAGGGAAGAACTTTTAAGTCCTATCGCGGCATGGGCTCGCTAGGCGCCATGGCCCAGGGCTCAAGCGAACGCTATTTCCAAAACACCGATGGCGACTCTTCGACCGCCATGCCAGTGATGGGCGAAGAATCAAACCGCCTAGGAAAACTGGTCCCCGAAGGCATCGAAGGCCGCGTCCCCTATCGCGGCTCCGTGGCGATGATTGTCCATCAGATGGTGGGCGGGTTACGGTCGGGGATGGGTTACTGCGGCTGTGGGAGCATTCCGGAGTTGTTGCAGAAGACCCGCTTTGTGCGCATCAGCGGGGCTGGCTTGCGTGAGAGCCATGTGCATGATGTCATGATCACTCGGGAAGCTCCGAACTATGCCGTCGAGTAGATCCGCTTTGCAAAGACCCATGTTTTTCCAACCCGCGGGGGAAGCTCGCTCTTGACCCCCGATCAAAAGCAGTTACTCAAGACCTGGATTGCGGCGCTTTTGTGGATGGCGATCATCGCGATCGAATCTACCGACTGGCTTTCCTCCGAACACACAAGCCGAATTCTCTATCCACTACTTCACTTCCTCCTCGGTCTGGATCTGGTCCGCTTCGAGGTGTGGCATCACTACATCAGAAAATCCGGGCATTTTGTGGGCTACTTTGCCTTGAGTTTTTTCCTGTTTCGCGCCTGGCGTGCCACGCTGCATTTGCCGTGGGCTCCGCGATGGGTGCTGCGATGGGCCGCGATCGCTTTCTTCATGTCTGTCCTGGTAGCGAGCTTGGACGAGTGGCATCAGACTTTTTTGCCTTCACGAACCGGCGCAATCAGCGATGTCCTGTTGGACAGTTCCGCGGCGTTGACGGCGCAAGTTTTGATATTTCTGTATCTGACCTGGAAACCGCGCAGGATAAGCGCTGCCGGCGATTGAGGGCTCGCGCCCCGGATTGACTCAATACATTGCGTCGTACTTGGTAACCACCCACTCACCATCCTTGTTCTCCAGCGTGACCGAGAACAGCTCTTTGTAGGTTCCCGGCTGGCCGGGAGCGTTCCGGCGCTTGCCACGGTAGTGCAGGATGCGGAGCGGTGGCGCATCTTCCCAGTCCACTACCTTCCACGAAATCAACGGGTGTTGTGCCTCGGAGTCGCAAATGAAGGCGGCGTACTTCTTGCGATAGTCCTTCCCCCATGTGGCCAACTGCTCACGGCAGTGCCCGTCACGCAAGGCATCCAGGTATTTCGTGGCCACGCGCTCGGAGGAACGGTCGCGCAAGGGATTCAGTGAGATGGAAATTGGAGTGCCGGAGAGGGAGTCGCGTTCCTCCGAGCGGGACAGCACCGGACCCTGACCGTTCAACCACATCAGGTAGCCAAAAAAGATCAGCAGAACGAGAACGCCGGCGCCCACGGCGATGCCGATTTGTACGCGGGAAAACCCCATATCCTTCCTGCAAGTGTAACGTGATGAGGGACTAGGGCTAGGTTACGGCGGTGACCCGCACAAGGACATGTACGAATGGAAGAGCGCACTCCCAGACTGAGAGGAAGTGCGCCTCTGTACATGAATAGTTCAACTGCCAGGAGTGCGGCTGTGGCTCAGTCTTCGTCAGAGCCTTGTCCCTTCTCTGGGCTTAGAATACTTCCGGCCATTGCTGCGCGCCGTGGTAGATGGCGAGGATTACGATGCGTTCTTTCTCGATGCGATAAGCGGCGACAAAAGGGGAATTCGAAACGATCAGCTCACGGGTGCCGGGGACCCGGCCCGGTCTCCCTGACATGGGGAATGTAGCGAACTGTTGAACACTGGTGGCGATATGCATGGTAATCTGAGCGGCAACCTCGCTGTTGGATAGCGTGATGTAATCGTGAGCCTGATCCAGTTGCTGGGTCGCCTGTTCCGTCCATTCGATCATTGTTGGGCTCGAATCATTGGCGTGCGCGCCCAGTCCTCTTGAGCCGCTTTACGACCTCCTCATGGCTGACAACGCGGCCTTTCCGCATATCTTCAAGTCCCTTGCGCACGAGCGCGTCTTGGTAGGCGCGCAGCTGGATGTAATTGGTGATGGCCTCATTGATGAGATAGCTGCGGGGGCGGTCCTGCGCCGCGGCAAGCGAATCGAGCGCATCAATCTTTTGGGCGTCGGCACGGAAGCTGATGGTCTTTTCTGGGTTGTTCATAATGCGATAACTATAGCACGTATTATTTCGTAATACAGTAGACCATTCTTGGCCGGCTTCCGCATTAATTCGCACACTCGTTCGGCGTTGGAGTCTTGTTCTACGCGATGGGGGAGAATACTTGAGTGGCCCACCAACGAGCGGTTCTAGGTCCGGGCGGCTGGAAACCATGCTTGCGGATCAAAATATGCGGACTGCAGAACCAAAATGGGAATGCTGCTTTTGCGGAGGGCAGGCGGTTGGAACGGGCCTAAGGCGTAATAGCTTGAACTCGATCTTACGGACAGCGGGCCGACGAGGCGCCAGTTGTTGGACACCGAGCAGCAATTGGGGCCGGAGTTCCCAACTGTCGCTGGTGAAACGCGATTTTATGCCAATCGTATGGCGGTTCTGCTGGTTATTCGGTAGTGTCTGAAATCATTTCAGACACTACCGGTTATTATTCCGGCTCCCTTGGATTAAATTGACAATTCCTTTACAATTCTTTCACACGCGTTTTGCGGGGTCTTACATACTCTTCTCGGCGGTGCGGAGCCGCACAATCCAGGTCACCATCGAAATACCGGGGGAACGTATGCAACCGAGGTCGATCCTGCAACACTTTTTGCTGTTCAACATCGCCATGCTGCTGC
>Ga0116131_1002334_pt1 | contig 9838 bp, 16 predicted proteins | sample June2015DPH_17_1_FD_89734 | JGI IMG/M metagenome (GOLD analysis project Ga0116131, IMG submission 89734) | Peatland microbial communities from SPRUCE experiment site at the Marcell Experimental Forest, Minnesota, USA - June2015DPH_17_100 | ecosystem: Environmental > Terrestrial > Soil > Wetlands...
CCGGGGCGCAGTTGCTCGAGCAGTCCGTTCGCGCTGGCGGTTAGCTCCGGCAGGACCGACTCGATGATCCGAGCCGGGATCCCGGTGACGCCGAAGGCGGCCACGAGACGGCGCAGGCGGGCGAGGCGCAAATCGGCAGCCCTGAGCGCGTCCCGCAGGGCCTCCCGCTCCTCGGCGAGGCGCTCAAGGCGCTCAACGCCAGCCGCAGCCCGGGCTTCGAGGATGGCGAAACCGCGGCGGTCCTCTGCCCGCATCCGAAGGTTGCTCTCGACCTGGCCCAGGGCGAACTTGGTCTCTTCGGCCCGAGAGCGCAGAGCATCGCCTTCGCTGGCGCGGGCCTCAGCCTCCCCGAGCGCGGCGCGGGCGGCCTTGCCGGCGGCCTCGATCTCGGCCAGCTCGGTCTCAGCCTCGGCGATGATGGCGCGGGCCGTCGAAGCTGCAGAGCGCATCGACTCGAGGAAGCGCTCTGCCTCGCGCGCCGCCAGCGCGGCACGATGCCCAGCGCGGGCGTCCGTGAGCGTGATCGGGTCGTATGCCAGCTCGCGCCGGTTGACCCTCAGGCGCTCGACCCTGGCGGCCTCCAGCGCGAGGTGCAGCGGCTCCTGTGGCTCGGCTCCGATGTCTGCAAGGTCCAGCCGCGCCAGCCGCAGCTTCTCGCCGAGGCCCACCTGGTCGTGCTGCCAGGAGTGGTTGCATTTCGGGCAGGTGATCGGCGGCAGCTTCCGCAGGTCCTCGATCAACTCGTCGACGCGGCTCTGGCGGGTGGAGCGTTCGTGGAGCCAGGCTTCGTGAATGACGTCGAAGCGGTGGCGGTCGGCTTCGACCGCTGCGGCGTTGGTGGCGATCGCCCGCTCGAATTCGCGGTCTTCGGCCTCGGCCCGCTCGAGGCGGCCGACCTCGATCTCGAGGGCATGGACGTCGGGGATCGCAGAGAGGTCGGGATCGGTTGCCGTGATCGCCCGCTCCGCCTCGCCCAGCTTGCCCACCGCATCTGCCTTGCGGGCGAACACGCGCCGGTAGCGGACCGCCTGCTCCTCGAGGTCGGTCTTGCGTTGGGCGGCCTCGCGGGAAGCCGCCTCGCCAGCGGCGATCCCGGCCGCGAGCCCCTGCAAGGCGGCCGCCAGTTCAGTCCGCGTCGCCTCGTCCTGGTGTTCGGCCGACTCGAGGACCGCAGCCAGGGCGACCGCCTGGGCCCGGTCAGCCTCCAAGCCTTCGCGCGTCTCCAACTCTTCCTCGAGCCGGCCCACCGTGGCGCGGTCGGCTGCCGTCTTGCCTTCGACGTCGCGCGCCTCCTCGCGGGCCCGGGCCTCTGCCCGTTCCCACAGGTCAAGCCCCAAGACGGTCCCGAGGATCCGCTTGCGGTCGCCAGCGGTGGCCTCGGCGAAGCGGTTAGCTTGGCCCTGGCCGAGCAGGACGGCGGTATCGAAGGTGTCCGCGTCCATGCGGAGCAGTTCGGCGATACTGGCCTGCGTGTCCCGGATCATGTCGCCGGTCAGGGGACGCCAGAAGGGTCGGACCGGCAGGCCCGGATCGTCCCAAATGGCCAGTTCGAGGAAGGACGAGCCGCGCGCCTTGGTGGAGCGGCCGCGGGTGATCGCGTACTCGGCGCCAGCGAAGGTGATCTCCGCGCGGACGCTCATTTCGTTCTGCCCGAGCTGGACTAGGTCGTCGGTCCGGCCGCGGGCGTCACCGAAGAGCGCATAGCGGAGTGCGTCGATGGCCAGAGCGCTCTTGCCGGAGCCATTGGCGCCCACGAAGGTCGTCAGGCGGGCGTCCCCGAGAGCTAGGTCCGTATCGGCGTGGCTGATGAAGTGGCGAAGAGCGAGGCTGTTGAGCTTCATCGGTTAGTCCCTCGCCCTCGGCGGATCTGGCCAGCAGTCGTTGTCCCCGTAGCGGGACGAGGAAGTCGGCTTGGCCCGAGGGCAGCGCCACTCGTAGGTCGTCCAGGATTCGCCCGTCTTGGCCGAGAAGCCCCTTTCGTGAGGCAGCCGCTGGTACTTACGACCACAGATCTGGCAGAACCGTGGCTTGCGCCTGAACAGGTGGAGCAGTCTCACGACGCCACCTCGGTCCGGGGTCTTGCGGCCATTCGGGCGGACCATCGGAGTCCTCGATTTACGGCTCGGAGGCCCGCCATGCATTCGCGGTTGTCCAACCCGGTCCACCAGTAGTTGCTGGTGTCGCAGGCAAGGTCGATGGCGTCGTATGTCAGCAAGCCATTCCTGCTGCCGAAGGTGGCGGGGGAGGAGAGGGCGTCGCGCATCGCCCGGGCGACGGCGCTTCGCTGCGGCTCGGGAATTCTCATGCCGTCGCCTCCGCCAGCAGCCGCCGTCCCTCTTCGACCAGCGCAGGCTCGTCGTCGTCCCCGCGGAAGAAGGCCTCCAGCGCGTCGGAGGGGCTCATGGCCTCGGACAGCCCGCCAGCCAGTTCCGGGACGACCACGGGGCGGCGGCGGATCTCGGCCACCTCGAAGGCTCCTTCGGCCTCCAGTGAGTGACGCCACTCGGCTGGATCTTCTGCGGGCGGCACGTTGAGGACGCGAACGATGGCCCCGGAAATCTCTGCCGCTATGGATCGAGCAGACATGGCATCGACCGTTACGAACCGGCGCGCGGGCGTCTCCACGAACCGCCAGTCGAAGCGGCCCGGCCCGACGTCGGCGATGACAAAGCCCTTGGTCTCGTGCTCCTCGCCGAAGTCGACGCGCTCGATGCTCCCTGGATACAGGACGGGGCAGGCGAGGCCCTCGAGCATCTGGTGGCGGTGGAGATGACCGGCCACGATGCCCTCGAAGCCGATGGCGGCCAATCGGCTGGCGTCCACCACGGTCCCGCGATCACCCAGGAACGCCTGTTGCGTCTCGGACATCTGGGCGCCGGCGAGCGTCTGGTGCAGGACCAGGACGGCCGAGTCGACGGTGCCGACCCACTGATTCCCCTTGGCGCGGGCGTAGAGCCCGCCCGCGATCATTACCACCTGCTCGGACAGGATCCCGAAGGCCTCGTCGTCGGGGACGTGCTCCATGCCCGGCTGTGCGCGCAGCCAGTGTCGATCGAGATAGGGGAGCATGCACAGGATGGTGTTCCCGACGCGGGCGATGCCCGGCCGGGCGAAGTAGTGATCGGCCGGGTGGCCGCCGCCGAGGACCGTGACGATCGAGTGACCGGCGATTTCTCCGTCGTGATTTCCGCGGAGCAGGATCTTATCGGGCGGCCCATTGAGCGCGTCCGCGACCTTGCCGACGAGCCAGGGCGCCGGATGCCGGCGCTCGGTGAAGTCGCCGGCGACGACGAGAGCCGAGCAGCGTTCTTCCTGGGCGGCATTTGCAAGCCAGTTGAGCGTGTTGAGGTAGTCGACTAGGCGGGCGTTGAGGCCTGTTGCCGGATCGATCCGCTGGCCGTAGGTGTCGATGTGAAGGTCGGCGGTGAAGGCGATGCGACTCATCCCTCCGCCTCCGCGCCAGCCAGATCGTCCTCGAGCCCTAGCGGCGTGTCGAGGAGCATCGCCTCGTACTCGTCCCGTAGGCGTGGCGCGTCCTCGATGGTCTCGTCCATTGCGAAGACGGGCGCGGGACCCGGCACCGGGTCCCGTGGCGCGATCCAATCGGCGACGGCGCTGAGACCAGCGCCGCGAAGCCGGTCCTCGGCCTTTCCGACCTGGTAGCAGTTCCCGCGGTAGCGGCCGCCGGGGCATTCGCAGACGAGAAGGCCGGGCGTGACCAAGCCGTCGAGCACGCGGCGATCACCAGCCTCAACCGGATGCACGAAGTGATAGCCATCGCCAGCGTGGTTGAGGGCCACGAACGTTCGCCGCCCGAGGTCCGCCCAGGCGAAGCCGGGAACCTCTGTGGAACCGCTCACGCCGCTTGCCCCGCCTTGATCGCCGCAATCTGGGCGAGTTCGATCCAGAGCGAACGGAACTCCTCAGGCGGTAGGCTCTTGAACACGGCCTCGAGTGTCTCAGCCTGGGCGGCGGTGAAGGTGAGGCCGCCCTTCGGATGCTTCTCGTCGACGACGGGCTGCAGAGCGAATACCAAGCCCATGACCGTGCGGATGGACTCACCGCCGAACGGGCCCAGGATCGCCTTGAGCACCGTCTGCTGGTCGTCGGTCGCGGCTCCGGTCTTGATCGAGGCAGCGGCCCCGTCCTGGAGCAGCGCCAGCAGCCTGTGCCGGGGCGGGCCGGCTGGCGCGCTGGACGTGCCGCTGATCCAGTCGGGCTCCTCGATGACCTGGCCTTCGATGACCTCGTCGTCGTCGGCTGCCTCGGGCAACTGGTATTCCTGGCCCGGACCGACCGCTTTGGCCTGCTCGGGGCCGTAGAGCGCTGGCACCGCGCCGGCCATCGCCTGGAGCATCGCCTTGCGGACGTCGGGATGGGCCGTGTTGGGCACGAAGGTCACGACTGCGAACGGCCGGCGGATCTCCTCGTTCGTGTAGCTCGACTTGAGCGAGAGGATCGCCCGGATGGCACGGCAGCGGGCCCGGGTGGCCACGTGCTCGTAGAAGAAGCCGCGGAACTTCGCGCGCTCCTTGTCGCTGGCCCAGGCGCGGCGGTTGAGGTCGACCTCCTTGGTCCCGGTCGCGGTGATGCGCTGGCCGGTCGGCATGATCATGGCCACGCTCACGGTGACGCGGATGAGGTCCGGGTTGGTGCCATCGTCGACGCGGCGCTCGTCGAAGAAGCTCAGGCCAGCGACGCTCGCGAACTTATTGAGCGCTCGGGCTCCGGGGGCCCGGTGCCCGTCCGGCACGTCGTTGCTCTTGTAGGTGTCGTCGTCCCAATCGAGGGTCACGACCTGGACGACGGGCACCAGCAGATCGGTCGTCATGATCGTCTGCGTGGGGACCAGGCGGTTGAACTTGTCCTCGGGGAAGCCATCGAGACTGAACTTGCTGGCGGGCTTGGCGACCAATGCGCCAGCTGGCGCGGCCGTGGCGAGGCCCTTCTCTTCGGTCATGTGCGCGGTCCTTTCTGGTCGCGCACCTTCGCTCGGCGCGCGTGCCGTGACGGCTGGTTGATGAGGCGGCGGTTCGGCGAGCCGGTCCTGGCAGCGCGAAGCACCTTCTCGGTGCATCGGGCACAGGTTGCCGAGGCCCCGCGGCCAGCCATCGGGGTCTCGCAGATCGAGCACCTCAGCGGCTCTGGCTCGGGCCGGTCGACGGGCAGGCGGGGGAGCCCGCGGCGGTCGTCGCCGGCGAGACGGCGCAGGCGGGCGACACCCATCAGGGGACCATCCTCTCGGGATGCGCACCACCGCTCCCCCAGGCATCATGGAAGGGGCAACTGCCGGAGGTGCCGACTTCGGGGCAGTTGCACTGATACTCGACTTCTCCGACACGCACTGTCATCCGGGGCCTCGTGTTCGCCGCGATCATCGCCAGCGAACCCTCGATCCGGCGCAACAGGCTCATGAGGTTCAGGAAGTCGGCGTCGGTCATGCTTGCTCCTTCGCCAAGTTCTCCTAGCGTCCGCATGTAGCGGTTCGGATGGGTCGCCAGCGCCTCGGCGGCGATTACGTCGAGCCACTTCTGCTCGCGGCGATCGGCCTCGCGGTTGACGCGCTGTCGGATGGCGAACGCTCGTCCGCGGCGGATCTGGTGACGGCTTTTCACCGGGCGGCCTTCTTCTTCCGCCAGGCCGCCTTGTGCCCGCTCGTCGCCGAGGCGGGTAAGTTCGGCGATGAGTTCATCCGATGAGTTCATCCTCCGATGAGTTCATCCATCATTGCTCGGAGATCCATCATTGCTCGGAGATCGGCCTCCTCGAACTCGGCGAAATGGAGATCGGACGCCAGCGCGGCGGCGTGGCGCAGCGCCAAGCGGGCGGCGCTCGTGGGCTTCTTGGGGGCTTCGCGCTTGGTGGTGAGCCCCTCGCGAAGCATCTGATGCCAGGTGGGGAAGTTTCTAACGGCGCTAGAAACTTCAGCCTTGCTCGGGAACTTCTCGGCGAACTTCATACGCGCCCCAAGTTCCGCTCGGCTCGCGTGGACTTGGTTGGCCACGCTGTCCAGCAGGCCTTTGGGAAGCTGCTTGCCAGAGCGCTGCTTGAGAAGTTCCTGCCCGAAGTCCCAACGCGCCCGGAGCCCGTCGCCCTCCGAGGAGGCAATGCGTCCCTCGATCTTCGCCAGCAAGCGTCCCCACATCGGCGGGATGTAGGAAGGATCATCCCTAGCGATTGCTAGCGGCATCAGTTTCTCCCTTTCGTGGCGGCTATCAGGGCGAGCACGATTTCGCGTTGGATGGGATTCATATCGGAGAGGCGGACGGGATCTGACGCCACAGGCCCCGGCAGGGGTGATTTGGCTGAGCCAGCGCCACGAACGACCTCGGAGTGGCGCATCTTCCCACTGGCGAGAAGCGCGGCCGTCCTAGCGCCTGAAACGGGCCGTGCGGTCATGCGAGCGCCGCCAGGAACAGCACCGCGCCGGTCCAGACGGTGAGGCTCAGCAGCGCCGCGACGCCGAGCCAGAGAAGACAGCGAGCCGGGTGCGGCGCCTCTTCGTAGAGCGCCAGGTCCGCCCACCAGTACGCCCACGCGCGGCGGATCATGGCCTCGGCTCCGGGTCGAACATCTCGGCCATGTGGGCCCGGCGCAGCGCCTCGGTCAGGTAGCGGAAGCCAGCCGCCCGCTCCTGCATGCCAGCCCGTAGGCAAGCGTCTTCGCAGGCGCGGAAGTGGACGATCTGCCTGGTGATCTGCAGGAGCACGGCCTTGCGGGCGGCTTCGGACAGGGCGTCGACGTCGTTCATCGCAGCCAGCCCAGGGCGGGCGCCAGCGCGTACACGGCTGCGAAACCGACCGCGAAGGCCAGGACCAGCATGGCCATGATCACGGTGGCGAGGGCTGCGTCGTTCTCGCTCACGACGCGCGCCGCTCGAGCATCCCGAGCCTAGCGGCCGCGCCACGGCAGGGCGCGCACATGGGGACGTCGCGGCGGCCGATCCGGACGACCTGGACGTCCGTGCCGTCGTGCGCGTGGGTCATCACTCCCGAGCAGGCGGAACGCGACTCATGCTGGTCGATGGGGGAGGGGACGGGCAGAGATGTGAGGTCCGATGGAGGAGGCATCTCTGCCCGTCCGCCGACGGAGCCGCTCATCTTCGGCTCCTGATAATCGGGGGTCACGGCGTCACCTGGACCGGACGTAAATCCCGAATCCCGGAACTATCCGGGTCATGCCATGTCCGGCCAGTGACGACGAGGTAAATGCAAACGTGGGAGACGCCGTACTCGCGCCCGAGACTGCGCTGGGACTCACCCGCCGCTTGGCGGGCGCGGATGTCGCGGACGGCTGCCCACGTCAGCTTGTGGCGGGGGGATGCCTCGCCCACTGCCCCGGCGCCGCCCCGCAGGCGGCCCTTAGCCGAGGCGTCGCGGAGGTTGTCGCGGGCGGTGCCAGTCCAGAGGTGGGCAGGATTGCAGCACGGGGGGTTGTCGCAGGTGTGGAGCACGTCGAGCGCGGCCGGGACTGGGCCATTGGCCATTTCGAAGGCGATCCGGTGGGCACCACGCCTCTTATTTCCATGCCAGAGCATCCCGTATCCATTGCGGCGCGGGCCGAGCCATGGCCAGCGGGCCCAGAGGCCGCCCGACTGGTCGACTTGATCCCAGAAGCGGTCGTAGCGCGCGGGTCCGGCGGCACGGACGCAAACCGGGTGCCTGCGGGCGCCCTTGGCACGCTCGGCATCGAGCTCCTGGGGGAAGAGGACATAACCTCTCTTACCGGAAGACACTTGTAAACTACCCGTTAGTGGGGCCGCGTTCATGCGTCCCGCCCCTTCGCCGTCAACACCGCGAGCGCCGCGAGGTAGCGGGCGGCTTGTTCGGGCGTGACTTCGCGGCGTTCCCAGGCCTGGAGCCGCTGGCGCGAGGGCAGGTTGGCATCGCGAGCTAGGGCGGTGACGGTGACGAAGGCAGCCTGGCGCTCAAGGCGCAGCACCTTGCCGGAGACCTTGGGCGGCTGGGCCAGCTTGACTGCCACGGCGAGCACCCGATCGAGGCGCCCGGGGGATTGCGTGTCGTTCACGCACCGGAGAATAGGGGAGGGGCGTTTCCTTTGTCAATAGGCTGTGTTAGGATGCCGGTCGACATGAACGGAGCGCGGACGTACCACTTTCGGACGGCGATCGGCGATCGTCTCGCCGGGCGGTCGGCGGTCCGCGATGGGATAGGACTCGCCGCCATCCTGCTCGTGGGGGGGGTCTATGCCCGCGCCTTCCTAGTCCCGCACGCGGTTGACGTGAGCCTCGCCGCTGACTTCGCCGTCTGCCAGCATGCAGTCCAGGCCTGGCTCGGCGGGAGGCCGATGTACCCGGCCTTCGAGGTCCAGGGACCTTACAACGTCGCCATCCCCGGCCTGGTCCTCTACCCGCCGGTCACGATCCTGCTGTTCGCGCCGTCCCTGCTCCTGCCCGCCGTGCTCTGGTGGCTGATCCCTGGAGCGATCTTCGGCGCGGCTGTCTACCGCATGCGCCCGAATGTCTGGGCGCTGGCCGCGATGGCTTACTGCCTCGTCCAGCCGATCCCGGTGAATCTGGTCGTGGTGGGCAACCCCGACATCTGGCTTGCCGCCGCCCTCGCGGTCGCCTTCTACTGGCGGCCGGCCGCCGCGCTCGTGCTCCTCAAGCCATCACTGTTCCCGCTCGCCTTGTTCGGCTTTCGGAGCCGCGGGTGGTGGATGGCCGCTAGCATCTTCGCGCTCGTCAGCCTGGCGCTTCTCCCGCAGACGCTCGACTGGCTTCGCGTGATCCAGCACGGCTATGGCGTGCGCTCGGGGTTGACCTACTCGCTGGACGATCTGCCTCTCGTCGGTGCGCCGCTGGTGGCGTGGGCGGGATCCGTACGGCGCAGATCAGATCACGTTGAGCAGACAGCAAATCTCATTGTCGGCGGGTCCGCTGAGAGCGACGGTCTTGCTAGCGGCAGGCGTCGTCGTGTAGCCGAACTGGACGCCCATGTTGAGCGGGCTGGAAGTCGTGTACCCCGCTACCTCGTACCAGCCCGAAGGAGCGGTCATGGTAGTGGCTCGCGCCGCCCACAGATAGAACTCGGCACCAATCAGGGGAGACACAACCATCGGCCCCGCCGTGTACGAGCCGCTGATAGCCCCGAAGGTCCTGGCATTGAAGGCAATGCCAGACAGTCCGGTCCATTCGATTACTCCCGCGACCGAATAGTCGTTCCACGTGAACACGATGCCGGTCGAGGGAAACTGCCCAACCACCCCTACCCAGACGACTATTGCCGCCGGGTTCCCGGAGCCATACACGCCGGCGGATGCCTGCGTCCATAGCGCTCCACCCCCGCTGATGGTGCAGCCGGTGGTCGAGCCGATGGTGCTGATGCAGGCGATCAAGGTATCGCCTTGCCGGGGGGTCGAGCCTAGCGTCAGGGTTTGTCCGTAATGCGCCGACCCTGACGAGACCACGTTCTGAACGTAGGCCCCCATGCGCGGGAATTTCGGCTTTGCAGGAAGGCCGTAGACCGGCTGCGCGGTAACCCATTGCGCGGGCATCTAATAGTCCCCGCCCATCGCCACCACGTCGGTCGTCTTGCCGGTGGTCATTGTCGCCACGCACCCGGCCTGTAGCGTCCATCCCGTCGGAACGACGAGGTAGCCGAGGAGCGGCGCGAGAACCGCCATCGCCTCAACGCGTGCGACCGTCGTATAGCCGGTGCCGATCGGCAAGTTCACCACGCCGATGTAATAGTTAGTCGAGCCATTGTTGAGGTAGAAGGCGAGGTTCACGGCCGCCGTATCGTTGGTGGAGCACATGATCGAATCGAAGCGCGTGCCGTTGCTGCCGATGGAGCCGAGCGACTTCGGGGTTGTCGCG
>Ga0116131_1002342_pt1 | contig 9817 bp, 5 predicted proteins | sample June2015DPH_17_1_FD_89734 | JGI IMG/M metagenome (GOLD analysis project Ga0116131, IMG submission 89734) | Peatland microbial communities from SPRUCE experiment site at the Marcell Experimental Forest, Minnesota, USA - June2015DPH_17_100 | ecosystem: Environmental > Terrestrial > Soil > Wetlands >...
CAAGCTGCAAAATCTTATCCTGGCCACTGGTCACTTTCGCCACGGCATCCTTTTGGCTCCCGTCACAGCTCAGCAAATCTCCGAGCTGGTTCTCGCCCGCTCCACCTCTCTCTCCCTCGAAGCCTATCGGCCAACCCGCTTTGCGTGATGGCAGGGAGATCCAGCGCCCAGGATGACGCAGCAAAAAAGCGAATCGGTCACCACACTGGCGCATGCCGCCGTGGAAGTCCTCAAGTACCCAAAAGTTTTGTGCAGTGGCAGAGAATCCTTTGAGAGTCACCCGGGGCACCCATGGTCGCGGTACTTCCGTACAATCGCGGGTCCGTTGACTTGCCCATGTCAATCCTCTAACATTCCCATAAGTGGATATGCAACCGACTCCTGACGAATCCGATATTCCCGGTGTGGTGGGGCGTCGCAGCGCCCGCCTTTCGATCATAGTTCCCGTAACAGTGCGCGGAACAGACGCGGCCGGGCAGGCCTTCAAAGAGAACACCTGGACGATCAGCGTTAACAAGCACGGTGGCAGGATCGCCACTTTCCATCAGCTAGCCGCCGACGACCAGATTGTTATCGAGAACCCACTGCTGGGCCAGACCGCCAAGGCCCGGGTCAACAGGGTTTGTGAGAAGCGCTTTGCTGAGGACCCCTACGAAGTCTGCGTTGAACTGCTGGAACCGCAGAACGTTTGGGGAGTCAAGCTCCCACCCGAGGATTGGCAGAAGGAGCGGCAGATCGTCCCGGGGGACCAGAAAAGCCCGACCCTGCAGGCCGCGCCGCAAGCTCCGAAGACGCCCGCGGCAACCGCTGAGAAAGGCGGGATGGTCGAAACGACGCATCTCGCGCCACGAGGATCGCTGGTTGAACTGAAAGAGCACACCGGAGGACTCAGTCAATTCAACATGGCTGTAAATGCTTTGTCTCGTTTCGCCGGGGAAGCCAACGCCCCGCCGGCTCAACCGGCATCGCATAGTCAGGACGCCATGGGAGTTCCGAAAGCGCCCGCTGGGCATCCGCAAGCCCCGGACCCGCTTGCCCTCAAGGCCCTGGAAGAAAGGATAAGCGAGGCACAGTCGCTCAGGCAGGAATTGAGCGTCCTTACGGATCGCGTGCAGTCGGCGCGGGTGGAAGTGGAGAATCTCCTCTTGAAAGCCCGCGAGGCGCGGCGCGACGGGACATTGGAAGCTGAACAAGTGGCAAAGAAAGTCGAAGAGGCGAGTGGCAAGCAGCTCCAATCTGTGCTCGCCAGGCTGGACCAGGAAGTAGAGCGAAGGCTTGGGTCAGCATCCACGCGTTTGGCCGGTGAAACGCAGCAGCGTTTGCAGGCTGAGGCCGCCAGCATGGTCGAAAATGTCGCCAAGGAAATGGGCGATCGTCTTTCACCGCTGGCGCAGGAGAGCCTCTCCAAGGCGGCCCTCGAGTTTCAAGCTCAGTGCAAACGCGCGGCGGAACAGGCCAAGGCTGAACTCGATGAATTGGTGAAGGACGCGACAGCCGTGGTGGATGTGCGCATCCGGAAAGTTATGGAGGACGTTTCACCCTCACTGAGCGCTCAAATCGAGCGATCGGCAGAGCAGGTTGCCCGCCAGCAGCTCGAAGAATTCAAGGAGCAAGTCGAGCGCGCGCGCAGGAGCAGCGAGGATTCCACCCAACACAACCTCGAAAGAATGCGACAGGAAACTCAGGCAGAGATTCTGAACGCCGCAATCCAGGCCAGGAAGATTTATAAGGAAGAATCCGGGACGGCAGCCAAGGCAATTTCCGTTTGCGTGGACTCAGCCGTGGATTCATTGAATCGCGCCGGCGACGAGGCCGTCTCGAAACTGCAGGCAGCCCACCAGACCCTTGAACTCAGTTTGAAGAAGGCGGCGGAAGAGTGCCCCCCACGGTTAGCCGACACATCCGCATCCGTGCTTGAGAAGTTTCGCGCCGAAACACAGGCGCTCACTGCCCAATTGCAATCCGAAGTGGAATCCACTGCCCGCGAGTTTTCGGAGAAAGCCAGCGGGGACATATCGGAAAAGCTCGAAGGTGCCGTCGAAGGGGCGCTGGAATTAGTGGCCAGAGACTTTAACAAACAAGCCGAAGATGCTCTGGAGCTGCTGAAAGAGGGACTCCGATCCGCTCAACAACAGTGCATTGATGAGACACAGAGGCAGTTGGCGGCGGCCCGCGAATCGACCTTGACTTCGCTGCAAAGTGAAGCCGGGGTGAACTTAGCGTCCTTCCGTGAGCGGCTGCACACAACGCTGCTGGAAATGCAGGCACAGCAAACCGAGGAGATGGAAAAGGAAATCCAAAACAGTTTGCAGGCTCTCCTGGAATCCCTGCGCACACAAATCCACTTGACAGCCAACGAATCCACCGCCCGGGTGATGGCCGAGGTCAGGAGCAGGGACGAGCAAGCCCTCCAGGAACTCCCGGACCGGCTCTCCAAAAGCGTTGGGATGGCCGCCCTCGTGACAAAAGAATGGGAGGAGCAAGCCAAGACGCACCTGGAAGAGCATTTGAGCCATGTGCTGGAGGTTTTCCAGAAGCAGCTCGAAGGATTGATCATGGCCGCGCAGGAGCGGCAGCGCAGTGACGCGGAATCCCTCAAAGGCTTGCTCCGGAGTCGTCTGCACCAGGCCGCTCGACTGTTTGAGGGTGTGGAAGCCGACGCTGGCCAATCCAAGGGGGTGGTCCGCGAGGAGTCCAGGAATTCCTCTTTTCAGTCTCTGCGGGCATCCGGAGACCCTCTCCGACCTGCCCTTGACCCCCTGGTAGAGAAACAGCAAAGGATTATCGAGGAAGCCCTTAGTGCCTTTCGCTCCAGACTGAGCCGGATTCTTGCGGATCACGCGCCCAAGGAAAAACAAGGACCCCCAGGCACACCTTAGCATTTCCTTTCGCCAATACGCTGACCTTTTCGCAGCCGGCGCAGTCTCTCCTCCAGCGTTGACGAAGGGCCCATCCCCGGGGGCAACCTCATGCTACTCGAAGGTATTCTCACCCGCTCAACACCCTGCCGTGATTTAGGGCTGTTTCCCGGCCCCGAGCACGGCGTGCTTCAAATCTCCAAGCTCACGACGGAATCGGACCTTTGCTGCCCGCCGTGGGATTCGATTGACCGAAGGAAAACATCCACCACCAGCGGATCGAATTGCGTGCCTCGGCAGCGCTGCAATTCCGCCAGGGCCTCTTCTACGCTGCGGGCCTTCCTATAGGGACGGCCGCAAACCATGGCGTCATAGGCATCGGCTACGGCGATGATGCGGGCGCCGAGAGGTATTTGCTCCCCTTTTAAGCTGTCCGGATAACCCTGCCCGTTGAAGGCCTCATGGTGGTGGAGCACGATGCATTCAATAGTTTTCACTTTCAAAGGTTCCAATATCTTCGCGCCCCAGGCCGCTTGGCTCTTTGCGATCTCGAACTCTTCCGCCGTCAGAAGCGTGGGCTTGTGGAGCACGTACTCAGGCACATGGAACTTGCCGATATCGTGAACGATGCCCGCCAGACGGATTTCTTCGATTTCTGCCTCGGATAATCCCGCCTGCGTGGCGATCTGGGCTGCCAGCTTGGAAACTCTCTGAGAATGGCCCTGCGTATAAGGGTCTCTGGCTTCAATCGCGAAAGCGAGAGCAGTGATCGTGTCCCAAAGCGGCTTCATCTGCTCGAACTTGTGCCGGTAGCGGCTGAGGGTGTCGGGGGCGGTGGAAAACATCCGTTTCACCGCCACCCCCAGATACGCTTCCAGAAGTCGCTGATCACCTTCCACATCCCCTGGCTTGGGGCTCAGTGAAGCCACCTTCACGCAGTCCCCGTTAAGGTGTTTGGCAAGATACATTCCGGAATCCGCAACCCTGAGAATCTCTCCTTGGGTTGGGCCGTGGTCCGGGAAGGTGGCGATGCCAAAACTGGCAGTCACCCCGTGGGCGCGCAGGAAGTGGTCCGCTTCTAGGGCGGCACGCAGCCTCTCTGCTAGAATTTCTGCTTGTTCCGTGTTGGTCTCAGGCATTAGTAGGGCGAACTCATCCCCCCCATACCTCGCCACCACATTGGATTGCCTTGCTCGGGCATCAAGCAGGACGGCCACAGCCGCCAGCACTTTATCGCCTTCCAAGTGGCCCCCGTGGTCATTGACCCGCTTAAAGCCGTCGAGGTCCATCATGATCACGGAGAACGGCCGGCCGGTGCGGATTGACCGGCGCCATTCCCCGTCCAGGGCCTCCATGAAGTAGCGATGGGTCTTGAGACCTGTCAGACCGTCGGTGATGGCTTGGTCCAGCGCCGACTGGTAGGCACGAGCATTGTGGAGAGCAATGGCAAGCTGGTCCGCCAGTGACTGCAAGGTCAGCACGTCCTGTTGAGAAAAGCTATGCTCCCGCAAGCTTTCCAAACTCAACACACCCAGCAGATCATCGCGATACCTCAAGGGAAGGCTGAGGGCAGACCGAACGCCCGGGTGTAACGCAACGTATCGAAGGTCGCGCAGCACTGAATTTGCCAGGACGGGCTCGCGGCTCGTGGCGGCGGTGCCGGAAAGCCCTTCGCCGTATCGGATTCGGCGGCCCAGAAGTTCCGCTCCGTAACCCGCCTGAGCCTCCACGATGAGCTCGTTCTTTTGAGGGTCCACCACTTCAATCCGCGCCAAGTCGCGATCGAAGGCGCTCCGGACCTCCCCACAAATACTGTCAAGAAGCTCATTCGGATTGAGGACCGAAGCTGCTTTCTGTGCCAATTCATTCAGGAGCGCCAGATGGCTTGAGCGTCGTCGCTCCTTTTGGAAAAGCCGGGCGTTCTCGATCGCACTCGCGACCTCGTCGGCAAGAACCTGCATCAGCGCAAACTGTTCCTGATTAATGGTGTTTTCGCGGTCGAAGTCCCCGGCTGCCAGCACACCCAAGGCGCCGTCCGAAAAATGGATGGGCACTCCGCACCAGGTGCGCAGCCGCCCATCCACAGATTTAATCCCCAGGCGGCGTGCGGCAGCCGGAAGCTCCTGGTTCAGCAGCAGCGGGCTGCGTCCCTGGCAGACGAACTCCGCCAGTCCATCAACCTCCGCGGCTCCAGGCGTGTCCTCGGCATCGGCGGTTTCGAAGGGCACGACGGTCTTGAGAGGCCCCTCCGGCGAGTCCTGCAAAGACAGAGAAAAGTTGGTTGTACCGAGCACCCCTTTCAGCTCCCGGCGGAGAATCTCCACCTGTGATTCGAGATCAAAGGTGGCGCGCAACAGTTCACTCACACGGTGCAGCATCCTGAGTTCCTGGTTGTATCGTTCTGCCGCCCTGTGCAAAGACCAATTCTCCATTGCCAAGCCGAGTTGGTTGCCAATAGCCAGGGCCAAGCGTAATTCGTTCGGGCGGAAGATCCTCGGCTTTTGGCTTCCCATCAGCAGCACACCATATGAGCTATCGCGGACCTGCAATCCAACCAGCAGCAGAGTCCGCAGCCCCTCCCGTACGCAAACCTCTCGAAGTTCTTGGAAAAGCGCGTCGCGTTGCCAGGCAACTTCCAGAGAAGGAAGAGATAGGTGAGGGACAACCAGTAGATTCCCCCACCTTTCTCCGCACGAGCCCAGGTAAGAACGCAAGGGCTCGCTGGACAGCCGCTCGACAGTTCGCGCGCTGAGTCCTTGGGCGCACACATGGCTAATCGCGTCCGACCCGGTAGTTTGAACTAAAATGTAGGAGTCCGCGCTCCCGAACATTTCAGTGGTGCGCTGCAAGGTCAAGTCGGCCATCTGTTTCGGATCAGGATTTTCGGCAAGAGCTTTGCCGAAAAGATGAAGCTCCGAAAACCACCGCAATTCAGCGTTCTTCTTCTCGCGGTCAACACGCTGTCGACGAAAGTGCAGCAGGAGCAAAACGAGCAAGAGGATAATTGCCAGCCACGGGAGCACCGCGCCTGGAAAGAGGCGAAAAGGAAGGGAACCCATCGCAGCCATTCTCCAATGGAGAGCACACTACAGCTCTCTTCGCCAGTCCCTCTGCGAGTTCGTCAGGACGTACCCACGGCTGGCGCCAACTCGATGGGCGCAGAGGTATACATGAACGACGTGACCGGTCGCCCCTCCCTAACGGCCAAGCGCACGTTTGAATTCTGAGGATATTGTATGACAGCTCTCTCTGCGCATGTCAATGAAATAATTACGGCTTCTGTAAATCCCCCCCCCCAACTCCTGTGGTTGGATCATATAGACAATTGTTGGAATTATGAAACTCTGACGGTACTCTCTAATAGTTTAGCAGGGCGCTGAAAAAGGGTGTTAGCATGTCATTCGGAGCGAAGTCGTCCCGCCACGGCGGGTCACTGATCTTAGGTCGCCTGCGACTCCTCTCCCGAATGTCGGCGCGGAACTCCTGTGTTTTCAATAAAACGGCGGTCCGTGTCTCGCGCCGATGTTCTGACATCACGGATAGCCATCTTCAGCTATGACGGCTCAGGATGACGCGAGAATGGCTTTTTTCAGCAACCTGTCGGTTTGATCTCTCCCATAGGAGAACCCCATGCCCGAATTTCGCCACAACGTTCTCACCCGTGAATGGGTCATCATCGCCACGGAGCGTGCCAAACGGCCCCAGGACTTTGCAAAGAAAATGAAAGACAAGAAAGCAGTTCTCTCCTACGTTGACACATGCCCGTTCTGCCCCGGAAACGAGAAGATGACACCACCCGAGACTTACGTCGTCCCCGACACGAACAGTTGGCGAGTGCGCGTTACGCCCAACAAGTTTGCCGCAGTTTCTTTCGAAGGCGAACTGCATCGGTCGTTCCGTGGTATTCGCCGGACGGTCACGGGCGTGGGCATCCACGAGGTGATCGTCGAGACGCCGGACCATAGCAAGACCACGGCGCTTCTCAAGGACCACGAAGTCGAGACGGTCATCCAAACCTACCTCAACCGCTTCCTGTTCGCATCGGCTGACCCGCGCGTCGGGCAAGTAACCCTGTTCAAGAACCACGGAGAAGCGGCGGGAACTTCTCTCGAGCACCCACACTCCCAGATAATTGCCACGCCGGTCATTACCGCGCAGCTTCGCGACCGGCTCATTAATTCACTCAAGCACTTCGATGAGTTTGGCGAATGCCTCTTCTGCCATGTGTTGGAGCAGGAACTGAAGGAGGGAACCCGCGTGATCCTGGAGACCGAACACTTCGTCTCATTCGTGCAGTTTGCAGCCCTCACCCCCTTTTCGCTCCTGATCATGCCGCGCAGACACATGGCGTGCTTCGCCGAAATCAACGACGCGGAGGCGGCAGGTCTGGCGCACACCCTAAGGGTGACCCTGGCTAAGCTCTACTATGGCTTGGAAAACCCCGACTTCAATTACACCATTCGCACCGCCCCTCACGAATATACCGGCGCAAAGTACCACCACTGGTATCTGAGCGTCATCCCTCGGCTGACCAAGATGGCCGGGTTCGAACTCGGCTCAGGCATGTTCATCAACGCTTCCTTGCCTGAGGAAGATGCAAGCTTTCTACGCGGCGTCGAGGTTGACTAGCGATAGGGGTAGCGCTGCCACCTGCCCCCGGCTGCTGGCCCTGGGTCTTGCCGGCAGCCAAGAATGTTACTGGGACCCACGGCGCGACAATAAGTGCTTTTCAGTATGTTTTGCAAAAATCAATAGTCGGCCACCATCTTTCGATGGGCCGAGAGGAGGAAGAATGATTCGTCGAGATTTTTTCACCCGTATTGCCGGAGTCGCCGGCACATTGGCTCTGGGCGGCGAGCTGTGGGGAAAGACGAAACGCCACCCTGCCAGTGTCGACAGGTCAGACAAACGGAATCGCGTTTCCATTTCCACCTGGAGTCTTCATAACTATTTTCAAGCCACGCGCGAGAAGGATTTCGCCCTGCCCGGGAATATGCTCGCCTTGCTCGACTTCCCGGAGATGATTGCCGACCGCTACAAGGTTCACAACCTGGAGTTTTGCGCCCCGCACTTCGCTTCCACCGAAAAGGCTTACTTCCAGGACCTCAAGAGCCGCTTGGTGAGAGCCCACTCGCAGGTCGTGAACGTGCCGGTCGACATTAAAGAGCTATGGACGGGCGGCGGGCTTTCCGATCCGGATAAGGAAGTGCGCGATGCCGCGGTGGATGGCGCAAAAACATGGATCGATATCGCGCTTGCCGTCGGCTCCAAGTCCGTTCGGTGCGATCCCGGCAAGATGAATCCGGAAGACCTGTCGCCCACCGTCGAGTCCTACAAGCGCTTGGCCGCTTATGGCAGACCCAAGGGCGTGCATGTGATCATTGAGAACCACGGCGGCGTGGGCTCGGAACATCCGGAGGAGTTGGTGAGACTTTTCAAACAGGCAGGCACAGAAGTGGTGGGGGCGCTCCCCGATTTCGGCAACTTTCCGGATGAGGACACTCGCGAGAGAGGGCTAGCACTCCTCTTTCCCTACGCGCATGTGGTCTGTCACGCCAAGGGGTTGGATTTTGACTCTGCCGGGATCGAGACCAAGTTCGACTTTCCCAAGTGCATCGAGATCTCCAAGAAGGCTGGGTTCAAGGGGATATATTCGATTGAATACGAAGGGCCCGGTGACCCCTACGCAGGTGTGCAGAAGACGCTGGATGAGTTATTGAAGTATTTGTAGGTGTCCCACGAAGAGTTTTACCACGGAGCGCACGGCGGCCGCAGAGAACGAACCATGAGACTGGAAAGGGAAAATCCGAAAATGGTTTCTCCCCTACATTCCTGGAGGCAACCCGCGCCACGGATAATTCTTGCCGTACTGACCGGCGTTTTCTTACTGGCCTCCATCGCGAAAGCCCAAGAGGATGCCGCAGCCGCCAAGCCTGGCAGGAGCACCCGGCAGTCGTCTGTCTCTTCCCAGGCAGTGAAGGGAAGCCATCCATTCTGGGATAAGGACAACATCTTGCTTTTTGCGGGGGTGGGAGCCGGGCGTGCTCTCGGCTACATATCGACCCGGCACTTTCGCGACCGCGGAGTTAACGAACGGCTTCTGACAAACAACATCGTGGATAACAAGCCGCTTTTTGCTGGTTTCGAGGTGGCAGGCGTGGCAGCCTCGATTGGAGTCTCTTATCTCTTTCACCGCAGCGGTCACCACAAGCTGGAGCGCTGGGTTTCCATCGTTCACATCGGAGCTGGGGTTGGGGGTTCGGCCTGGAACTACACTTTGAAACCGTCGCCGCCGCCCAGTGCTCCTCATTAGCCAGCCGCTGCGCTTTTTCCCTCCGCATGCAGCGGAAGCGGTTGCTCGGCACCGCTCGGCGCGCTGAGGGTCGTGCATAGCTTGCCGCCCAAACAAGAGTTGGGCTGTGCGGTGAAGTCCTTCCAGCGGCGACGGTAATGCACCCATGTTCATCCTTAAATTGATCGCCAGCATCATCTTGAATGTGGCCATCTTCGCCGTTCTGCTGTTCTTACCAGCAGCTACTCTGGATTGGTGGCGTGCCTGGTTGTTCATCGGTGTGATCTTCATCGGCACGGTGGGGGCCATGGTCAGCCTGTCCCGTGGCCACGAAGGCTTACTCAAAGAACGACTTAAGCCACCCATACAGAAAGGACAACCGCTTGCCGACAAGATCATCGTGGTCCTCTTTCTCGCTGCACTCTCTGGTTTGGTTATCTTCATTCCCCTGGACGTGTTCCGATTTCACCTGATGGGCAAACCCGGAACGCTCGTTTCGTCTTTGGGGCTTGCACTGCTGATCGCGGGTTGGTGGATCGCCTATCTGGGCCTTAGGGAGAACGCCTTCGCGGCGCCAGTGGTGAAGCATCAAGAAGAGCGACAACAGACGGTAATCGATACCGGAGTCTACAGCATCGTGCGACATCCCATGTATGCGGGCGATGTC
>Ga0116131_1002353_pt1 | contig 9787 bp, 10 predicted proteins | sample June2015DPH_17_1_FD_89734 | JGI IMG/M metagenome (GOLD analysis project Ga0116131, IMG submission 89734) | Peatland microbial communities from SPRUCE experiment site at the Marcell Experimental Forest, Minnesota, USA - June2015DPH_17_100 | ecosystem: Environmental > Terrestrial > Soil > Wetlands...
CCCTGCCACGGACGCGCCGTGAGATTCAATACCTGTTGTTCACATGGACCGGCACTTGTGCATTCTGCGGCTGCAAAGTTGGAGGCCCCAGAAGTCCATAGAAACTTAACGTTGTAGTACTAGCAACATAGAGGAGACTCCAATGCGAGGATTCTGTCTGGAAGTAAGTGGGCCGTATGCCTGTTTTACGCGGCCGGAGATGAAAGTCGAACGCGTCAGTTACGATGTCATTACACCATCTGCCGCAAGAGCAATCTTCGATTCAATTTTGTGGAAACCTGCAATCTTTTGGCAGATTAAACGCATTGAGGTGCTTGAACCAATAAAGTGGATATCTGTGCGGAGAAATGAGGTAGGAAAGATAGCATCCATTCGGGTGGCCTGTATTTTCGTTGATGATCAGAATACGCGCCAGCAGCGGGCGGGATTGTTCCTCCGAGATGTGAAATATCGTCTTCACGCTGAGTTTGTATTTCTTCCTCCCGATCGGCGAGTCAGGATCTACAATCCCATGCCTGAATACTTAATTGATCGCGACGAAACGGTTGATCTGCAGAAGATGGATGAACGAAAAGACGAAACGGAGGCGAAATACGCCGCCATGTTCGAACGCCGGGCGCGCAAAGGCCAATGCTTCAACCAGCCCTATCTCGGCTGCAGGGAGTTCTCTTGTACATTTCGACTAGTGGATCCACAGGCTAGTCCGGCCAGGACCATTGTGGAGACCCGAGACCTCGGATGGATGCTCTATGACATGGATTTTACCGACCCATCTAATCCCAAACCGCAGTTTTTCCATGCATTCATCAAAAATGGCGTTATCGATCTTCATAATGTGGAGGTGCGCTCATGATCCTACAGTCTTTGAAAGAGTATTATGATCGCAAAGCAGCTGATCCGGATTCCGATATGGCTCCATTGGGTTTCGAAAAGAAAGAATTTCCCTTTCTGATTGTTATTGATCCAAATGGATGCTTCTTAAAACTCGAGGATACTCGAGAACAGATAGGAAAGAAACTTGTTGGCAAGAAATACCTGGTTCCAAGATCCCAATTGAGATCTGGAAGCAGGAGTTTCCAAACAACCTTTCTACTGTGGGATCATTTTGGCTATTTGCTTCAGCATCCGGAAACCGACGAAAAATCAGCAAAACAACACGGAGCATGGATCAAAAAGCTGCAGTCATTGCCCGCGGAGCTTAAGGTTGATGAGGGAGTTTCGGCGATCCTGAAGTTTTATCACTCTCACGGGATCGGGGCAGTAAAATCGGCATCCAACTGGGCAGATTGTGCGGCACTCACCTCTTGCAATATGACCTTCAAACTTGTCGGCGATTTGGTTCCAGTGCCGTGTCGCTCGGCTGTTCGGGAATATATTAGGCGATTAGCATCTATGGGAGAAGAGGATGGAGATGCAGATCAAAACAGAATTATTAGTTGCTGTCTGGTGACTGGTGAGACGGCCGAGATTGTCCGAAAACACGGTCGAACTCCAATCAGCAAAGACACGAAATCCTTGGTCAGTTTCCAGAAGAATTCGGGCTATGATTCCTACAGAAAGGAGCAGGGGTACAATGCTCCCGTTGGAAAACCCGCGGAATTTGCCTACACCACTGCACTCAATTACTTGCTTTCCAAAGATTCACGTCAGCGAATGCAAGTTGGAGACGCTATTACTGTCTTTTGGTCGGCGAAAACAGTCGATAGCGGCTTCGAAGACTTTTTCGGCGATTTATGGAAGGATGATCCGGATAGAAATACGGAAGCAGTGCGGAGTCTGTTCAGATCACTGCAATCTGGAGTTTTTTCAACAGACTCCGATGGTGCTCAATTTTACGTCCTCGGTCTTTCTCCAAATGCGGCTCGTATCGCCATCCGTTTCTGGATTGTCAGAACAGTAGCTGAGATGGCTACGCAAATTCGGCAACACTTTCTCGACACCCGAATTGTCCATGGTCCAAGAGACATAGATACGATTTCACTTTCGCGCCTTCTCGTCTCAACCGCTGTGCAGAGCGAATCGAAGAACATTCCACCCAACATTGCCGGCGACACAATGCGATCCATACTTGAGGGTCTGCCCTATCCGAAAACTCTTCTGCAAGCGACAATTCGGCGCGTGAGGGCAGAGCAGTCTCGAAAACATAAGAATGGTGGCGTGACTTACGAACGCGCCGCACTGATTAAGGCATGCATCAACAGGGCAACACGATATCAGAATAAAAACATGGAGGAAGAATTGCACATGAGTCTCGACACAAGTAACAAGAACATCGGCTACAGGCTCGGGCGGTTGTTCGCTGCGCTCGAGCGAACACAGATCCGAGCATTCACCAGCGGAGGAGGGAAAGAACCAAACACTACTATCCGTGATCGTTACTACGGCGCCGCCTCTGGCACTCCAGTTACCGTATTCGCTACGCTGATACGGCTGAGCAAACATCATCTCGCAAAGATCGAGAACATTGGCGAAAAGGTAAATCTTGAGAAGCTGTTCACGGAGATAATGGAAGATATTAATGATTTTCCACCCCATCTTTGTTTGGCTGATCAAGGCCGCTTCGCAATCGGCTATTACCACCAGAGGCACGAATTCTTTCCCAATATGAGTTAATGAAACAACTAACGAAAGGCAAGTGACCATGAACGACCCCATCAAGAATCGATATGATTTTGTATTAATATTTGATGTAAAAGACGGTAATCCGAATGGTGATCCGGATGCGGGGAACCTACCACGCGTGGACGCTGAGACCGGCTGTGGCCTAGTAACCGACGTATGTCTCAAACGGAAAGTTCGTGACTATGTGATCCTGACTAAGTCCGCTCAGATTGGCTACGATGTTTGGGTAAAGGCAAAATCGCTGACGCTCAACGAAAATATTGAGCGGGCTTACGACGAGGGAGATGAGGTTAAAAAAGCCGTTGAAGCATGGAGAGCCTGGCAAAAAGACAAGAAGAAGAATCCCAAACCCGAACGGCATTATGAGGATGTTGCCAAGGACTGGATGTGCGGTCGCTTTTATGACATTCGGACTTTCGGTGCGGTTATGTCCACAAGCGACAAAGAAGATGGTGAGGCCGCTGAGGAGATGAGCAAGATTAAGAAGACGGCAGGACAAGTGCGCGGTCCCGTCCAGATAACCTTCGCGCGCTCCAATGATCCGATTGTTGCCATCGAACACTCAATATCCGTATGCGCTGCCCGGAAAGCTGATAAGCCGGTGGAAGCTCAAATCGGCATTCAGGGTCGCAAGACTACCGTGCCTTACGGACTGTATATTGCGCATGGCTTTGTCTCGGCGCATCTTGCCAACCAAACTAAATTCGGAGAGGACGACCTAAAGCTTTTATGGGAAGCCTTGGGGAGCATGTTCGAACATGACCGTTCGGCGGCACGCGGACTTATGGCCACGCAAAAGTTGTTTGTCTTCAAACATGATAGCCCGTTGGGAAATGCTCCGGCGCATGCACTTTTTGAAAGGGTCAAAATTACGCGTAACGATTCAACAAAACCCGCGCGAGCATTCTCGGATTATCAGGTTGTGTTGGATCCATCACCCTTGCCTCCAGGGGTTACAATGCCACCAGAGATGCAATTAGCATAGATAATGTTTAATGAAGACGAGCTTTTACAATTATCTGCAATCCAGCATCTTATATTCTGCGAGCGGCAGTGTGCGCTGATCCATATCGAACAGGTGTGGGCGGACAATGCGCTGACCGTTCAGGGCGAGCATATGCACGACAAGGTGCATGAGGACGGCGACAGGACGGAGTCGCGCGGGGATATCCGGGTCGCGCGAGGGCTTCCGCTAAGATCGTTGAGGCTTGGATTATCCGGCATTGCGGACGTTGTGGAATTTCATCTGGTAAACGAAGGCGGCATCCAGCTTGTCGATGTCCGAGGTTTGTGGCGTCCGTTCCCGGTGGAGTACAAACGCGGTCGGCCAAAGCGAGATCGTTGCGATGAGGTTCAAGTGTGCGCCCAGGCAATATGCCTGGAAGAAATGCTTGGCGTTGACATCCCTGAAGGCGCTCTGTTCTATGGTGCAACTCACCACCGGTTTGATGTGAGCTTCGACGCAGCGCTCCGGGCGGAGACCGAGCATGCGGCGTTGCGCCTGCATGAGCTCATTAGCAGCGGCAAAACCCCTTCGGCTGTTCGCGAGCCCAAGTGTGATCGGTGTTCATTAATGGAAATTTGCATGCCGGAGGTTGCTGCAAAAAGTCATTCGGCAAAATCATATCTTGACAGTGCCATAAAAAAATCACTTTCGGACGCTCCGCAAAAGCCCGGAGGCCCATGAAACAGCACCTGAATACTCTGTTTGTAACAACGCAGGGCGCCTACGTGCATTGTGAGGGAGAGGCGGCGCTTATCCGTGTCGAGGGAGAAACTCGCCTGCGAGTTCCGATTCACATGATTGGAGGAGTTGTTTGCTTCGGCCAGGTATCCTGTAGCCCGGCGTTCATGGGCCGTTGCGGTGAGCGCGGTGTAACAATTACTCATCTTACAGAGTACGGCCGCTTTCTCGCACGCATCGAAGGCCCGGTATCCGGCAATGTATTGCTGAGGAAGACGCAATACCGCAAGTCCGATGAGCCGACGAGCGCTTCCGAACTGGCGCGAACAATTGTCCGCGCCAAGGTTGCCAATTGCCGCACGGCGCTATTGCGGGCATTGCGCGATCATCCGGACATTCCGGGCGCCGCAGCGGTGGCTGAAGCCACGGAAAAGCTCTCCGGCACATTGGAGCGCCTCGAAAGGCCGCAGCCGCTTGACTCCGTCCGGGGGATTGAGGGGGAGTCGGCGCGTTATTACTTTGAGGTATTCGATCATTTGATACTGGCGCAGAAGGAAGATTTCTTTTTTAAATCGCGAAACAGGCGGCCGCCTCTGGACAATGTGAATTCGCTTTTGTCATTTGTTTATACCTTGCTGACACACGACGCGCGTTCCGCCTTGGAATCGGTTGGATTGGATCCGGCCGTCGGATTCCTGCATCGCGACCGGCCCGGCAGGCCCGGCTTGGCGCTTGATCTGGTAGAGGAATTCCGGCCTGTCCTTGGCGATCGTTTCATTTTATCTATGGTAAATAAACGCCAGTTGCGATCAAACGGTTTTCGCAAAAGTGAATCCGGCGCCGTTCTCATGGATGATGACACCCGAAAGGCAATCCTTACCTCCTATCAGGAAAGGAAACAGGAAACTATTGTTCATCCATTTCTGGGAGAGGAAACAACGGTGGGTTTGCTGCCGCATCTTCAAGCGCGATTATTGGCGAGTTTCCTTAGAGGTGATCTCGACGCATATCCACCTTTCGTTTGGCGTTGAGAATCGGTGCTGCTATTGATGCAGAGGAGGGGTAAACAAATCGCATGTTTGTCCTGGTCAGCTACGATGTGGCGACAACCACGCCTGAAGGCCGAAGGCGTCTGCGGAGAGTGGCAAGAACCTGTTTGGGCTACGGACAACGAGTTCAGCATTCAGTTTTCGAATGTGTTGTCGATCCCGAGCAATGGGCCCGTTTGAAGCACCGCTTGCTGGACGAATGTGATCCTGATGTGGACAGCCTCCGGTTTTACTATCTTGGCAGCAACTGGAAACACCGCGTTGAGCATCATGGGGCTAAACCATCCGTCGACCTGGAAGGGCCTTTGGTTATATGAAGCCCGATGGATTTGCATCGCGAATCCCGAGCACACAAGGAATTGCCGGGAATCTCGCGCTAACAATAAGTTGTTTGTTTTCGAGCACTTTTAGCGATCCAGCATGCCAATGTTTCGCATGTGTGCTTTCTTTTGTTCCCGCTCGCGCAGGCGGGCCTGCAAATAGCGGAAAAATCGCTGCTTAGGAGGATCGCAGTCGCCCCTCGCGCGGGGGCGTGGATTGAAACGACTCTTGACGATGTGAGTTTTTACTCCAATATCAGTCGCCCCTCGCGCGGGGGCGTGGATTGAAACACTCTAGCAAAAACGGCAAAAGCGAGTCAAGGAAAGTCGCCCCTCGCGCGGGGGCGTGGATTGAAACACCCAATCCGGACTACTTGCTTGCAATGACCGATAGTCGCCCCTCGCGCGGGGGCGTGGATTGAAACAAAGACAGCACGAGCTTGTTTTGCGTCTTATGGAAGTCGCCCCTCGCGCGGGGGCGTGGATTGAAACGTCCAGGCTCCGGTCGCTAAAGACGAAGCAAGGGGTCGCCCCTCGCGCGGGGGCGTGGATTGAAACGCCGAATCCGGACTACTTGCTTGCAATGACTGAGTCGCCCCTCGCGCGGGGGCGTGGATTGAAACCGTATGACGATTACAATTTAATCAAGTGGCACGAGTCGCCCCTCGCGCGGGGGCGTGGATTGAAACGACGAATTGAGCATGAAAAGAACAACCACGCCAAGTCGCCCCTCGCGCGGGGGCGTGGATTGAAACACATCTGCCGGATTGATCGTTTGGTTCGCATAAAGTCGCCCCTCGCGCGGGGGCGTGGATTGAAACGATACCTATGCCAATGGATTCGCGGCTCTCGTTGTCGCCCCTCGCGCGGGGGCGTGGATTGAAACCCCGTTATTGGGCAAGCAATTTGCCGGAAGAGAAGTCGCCCCTCGCGCGGGGGCGTGGATTGAAACCCGAGAAGGGCTTTGATACCGACGAATTGGATAAGTCGCCCCTCGCGCGGGGGCGTGGATTGAAACCCGCCCTCTGCCCGCTGAATTGCCAGCGCCATTGTCGCCCCTCGCGCGGGGGCGTGGATTGAAACCGTAAGCGCCTGCATTTTCCCCATGGCGTCAATGTCGCCCCTCGCGCGGGGGCGTGGATTGAAACGACAGTAGAAGAGTTGGTGGACGAGTATAACCATTGTCGCCCCTCGCGCGGGGGCGTGGATTGAAACATTTGTATGCCCAAATGCCCAACGTAAAATTGGAGTCGCCCCTCGCGCGGGGGCGTGGATTGAAACGTCAAAACCGCATTAAGCACCTCGATGTAGTTATGGTCGCCCCTCGCGCGGGGGCGTGGATTGAAACCCGCTACCATCGGCTTTACCGGAGTCAACGTAAAGTCGCCCCTCGCGCGGGGGCGTGGATTGAAACAACAACCAATCCGCTCGGCATTCCGGAGCGCTGCTCGTCGCCCCTCGCGCGGGGGCGTGGATTGAAACCATTTTCCCTCCGAAATGCAGACACAATATCACTGTCGCCCCTCGCGCGGGGGCGTGGATTGAAACGTTTGATTGCTGCTGGTTGCAGAATGAGGAATCCAATTCGCAGGCGACCTACCTGCGGGCAAGCTGAGGTCGCCACATGATGCGCACTGCCAACGAATATGCTTGTGAAATGTTGTCGCAGCTACGTCAGGCTGTTCTGCGCAGGGAAGCCTCAACAGCATCCGGCACGGTGATTCGAACGAACCAATTTTTTGGGTACAGATAGTCCCCACCACTTTCGTCGACGATTCGCAGGTCGCCATCCTTCTCAGCTTCAGGGTCAGCGAGAACGCGATAGATTTTGTGCCGTTCTAGAGAAGCGGCATAGCCTTCATTTTTGAGGCAAACGACAAATTCAGATTCACTCTTTTTTGTTTCGCGCATAGGTTTTTCAGTCGAGGTATCTTTTCCTTTTAAATTCCTTCTTGCCGATGCCGTGGGCCTCATACCAGTGAATTTCGGCCCTCACGACGCGACCGCTTTTGAGGCGGATTCTGTCCTGTCCCTTCAACTTGCGCCATTTGCCACTGCCATATTGCTTCTCCAGGCGCGAGAGTTCCCGAATTTGCCTTCCAACGGCTATCGTCTCGACGCCTGTAATCTCTTCCAGTATATCAAAATCCGGCATGACGCACTCGCTCGGAATAGCCCTTTTATATCTCACCGTGGGCTTGGATTAGAACGTTTTTCTGAACTGTGCTTAAGCTTTTAATGGGTGTCAGACTCAGCGTGAGACCGAGAGGCTTTAGAATACGGTTAATCGTTGCCTGCGTAGGATTATGACGAGGATTGATGGCACGCAACAAGTTTGGTGCTTCCATGCCGATTCTCGCAGCGAATTCTCTGACGCCAATTGCACAAACGACCTTTCCAAGTGCCTGCTGAAGAGCGTTTTCTTCTTCGACAGCGGCCATTAGAAACTCTCGGTCTTTTTGCCAGGATTTAGAAATACTGCAAACGCTCAGGAGATGATTACTCAGGGGTCAAGTTGAATTCGCAGAGAACAGGGGTGAATGTTTTCTGATCGCTGCAATAAGGGCCTCGCCAGCACCGCTTTTGGCTACATACTGAACCGCACCGGCGTCGCGCATGGCCTGAGCTCTTTCGACCTCCTCAAACATCGACAAGCCTATGATGCGGATTTCTGGGAATTCGTTGTGAATTATGCGCGTCGCCTCAATACCATTGAGTTTAGCCATACTCATGTCCATGAGTATTATATCGGGCAGAACTTTACGAGCCAGCTCTATTGCTTCCAGGCCATCTGCGGCTTCGCCGACAATCTCAATATCCGGCTCTGCTCCGAGCATCGCTGCAAATCCTCGCCGAACAACTGCGTGATCATCGGCCAGCATCAACCGGATCTTCCGTGCCGGATCGCGATAGCCGGATATCAGGAGATCTGCTTCCGGCAACACAAGTGTTCCCCCAGCTCGCGGCTCAACCTTCTCGATCGGGGCAACCGGCACGGACAGAATAAGCCGGCTTCCTTGGCCAGGTGCGCTCTGAATCTGCAGCGTCCCCCCCATAAATCCTAAACGTTCGCGAATGGCGAAAAGCCCTAGCCCTCTTCCGTCCTCACCCGCAGCCGGCATTGCATTCGGATCGAACCCTGCTCCTTGATCGGATACAGCCACCTGCAAGTGATCGTCAACACGCCTCAAGCTGACCTCAGCAGAACCCGTTCGGGCATGCTTCACTACGTTGAACAATAGTTCGCGTACGGACTCAAACAGTAGGATCTTCAACTGCTCCGACAGGCACTCATAGTCCTCAACCGCCAGATCGACGAAAAGTCCATGCTTGTCGGCCATTCGCCGAGCCAGCCATTGCAGGCCAGCATTGAGTCCGGCTTCGTGCAGAATAGGAGGGCTTAGTTCAGCCGTGAGGTTGCGGGAGGCCAAAATGGATTCATCTAGTAAATCTTCCACTTCTTTCGTGGCCTTCTTAACAATATCATCTCCGCCTCTTCCTAGAAGTGTTAGCCGAAATTTGGCCGCGACCAGCAACTGTTGAAGATGATCATGGAGAACCTTGGCCAGACGGCTGCGTTCCCGCTGCTCCGCCAGGGTCAGTTCGCCTGTCAATGCTCGAAGCTGATCCGCACGCTGGGCGAGCTCAGCGGTCCTCTCAGTTATGCGTTGTTCTAGCTCGTCATTCACCCGGGATAGAGTTTCTTCCGCATGCTTGCGCTCGGAGATATCCGTTATGAAGGAATAATAGTATAGAGGCAGTTCCTGGCCGTCTTTGACCAAATGGACCAAGAGTTCGATGGGTACGCGCGTGCCATCCTTTCTAATATATTCCTTCTCGTAGCGCACGTGCTGCCCAGTAATGCGGAGTTCCTCAAGTCTGGCCTGCTCCATCGATCTCCATTGGAGCGGCGTCAACACATTGGCCCAGTCCATTTCTTCAAGCTCTTTCCGGCTGTAACCGGTGAGGCGCTCAAGGGCTGCATTCACATAGCCTAACTTCCCATCCGGATACCCGATCCCAAAGGGTTGTTCTGAATGCTCAAGCAGATCGGAAAGCAACCGATTTTGCTCTGCCGCCTTGCCGAGCTGTTCCTGCAGCCGCAGCGTTTC
>Ga0116131_1002354_pt1 | contig 9776 bp, 10 predicted proteins | sample June2015DPH_17_1_FD_89734 | JGI IMG/M metagenome (GOLD analysis project Ga0116131, IMG submission 89734) | Peatland microbial communities from SPRUCE experiment site at the Marcell Experimental Forest, Minnesota, USA - June2015DPH_17_100 | ecosystem: Environmental > Terrestrial > Soil > Wetlands...
AAAAACGTAAATGCAGGGGCCGGTCGTCTAGCTTGGTTAGGACGTTGGCTTTACGAGCCAAAGGTCGCCGGTTCAAGTCCGGCTCGGCCCACTCCCTTTCAACAAAAGCAGCTTGATTTGAGCTTTTCTGATTCTGCTGACCGTTACAGAATTCCGTAACGCTGAAGCCGCATTTTTGGAGCAGCTCCATTTCTTCGTGAAGTCCCTGAATCTTTAAGTTTACACGATGGCGGAGAACGCGACGGTAATCTGCGTCAAAGCTTTCAGGAGATTTTAAGAATTCGAGTTCTATTTTGCTTAGCACTCTTATTTCACCGTAGAAATTAAATTTGCACTGCTATATTTAACCACTTGATTTTCAAAAGTCAAGAAATTAAGAGTGATCGAGGCTATTTTTTGGCTATTCTCCTATTGATAAAAACAATTGATAGTAACATTGCGACCATGAATATTGGCAGAATAACCCACGATGGAAACTCCGGAACTGTAGGCATAGGTGAGGGCATTGTGCTTGTTGAAGAGCTTGATGTTGGGGTTGGAGTAGCTATAGGTAATGGATTTGAAGTCGGTGCGGAGGTGGGAGCAGCAGTGGGCACGGGTGTTGGCGTTGATGTTGGAGTTGCAGTAGGTGTTGGAGTCGGTGTGTACGTTGGTGTTGGGGTGGGAGTTGCTGTCGGGGTAGGTGATGGAGTAGGAGTTGGCTGAGTGTTGGAGCTAACATAGAGCGTGTGCAGGACGTCTGTTAGAGCGTTTACTGCGAGGTTGAGGGAGAGGCAATACCCGAATAAACAATGAAATTAGGGACAGCCTTAGCCGAAAGCGCATAACCGTTTCTCTAAAATACTTGCCTAAGTTGAACGAGAAAGACTAATGAAAGATAAACTGTTCTGACTTTTCACAACCCTTAACCAATTTGTATATCAACCTAAACAGAATAAGATTCCCAAAATTAGCAGTTAATAACTCACCCATGAAATTGCGCAAAATTTTGTAAACAAAAAAATACTTGTTTTTTACGTTTTTCTTGCGAAAGTTTTATTTTGAATTTGGCAGAGTTAGTAACAGGGATCGGAATGAAAATAACAGGTACAGAAGCTTATCCACCTCCGCCTCCACCTCCGCCACAGTCATCGGCAAGGCGCTCCAAGATGTGGATTGCATTAATTATTATTGTGCTTGTAATCGTTGTTTCTGTGGCAGCGTACATTTTGATAGCATCGCCAGCGAGCAATAATGGCAATAATGGATCTTCTGCTACTGCTTCACCTTCGCCATCAGCAACAGTGCTGGCGTCGCCGACAGCTACGCCTTTAGTTACTGCAACACCTAGTCCATCCGGATCTTCCTCTGTAGGCTACCGAGTGGGAGCTTGGGCTAATTATACTAAGGAGAACTATGACGGAGCTGGAGGTGTAACTGGGCTGTACAATGTTAGGTACAGTGTGGATGAGGGGATGAACAAAGGGGTTGACTGCTGGTTACTGCAGACTGTGCTGGAGTTTTCTAGCGATGGGTCTACATCGAAGACTATTACGACTTATTGGTTGGATAAAAGCAGCCTGCAGGGTGTTCATTATAAGATAGAGATCTATTCTGGCAGCACATTAGTATCTTTGACGGAAAACGATTACTCGCCTGGCGATGTTAATGATATTCCAACCGCCATTAATCCAAATGTGGCTATTGGGCAAGAGACAATTACGGTTTCCGCTGGCACATTCAACTGTATTAAAGCTACTACTACTAAGATGGATTTAGGAAACACGTATGTGATAACTATGTGGGGCAACTCGAATGTACCTGTTGTCGGCATGGTAAAGCAGACTATGACCGAAAACGGTGCTCTGATTTCGTCAACGGAGCTTACTGCATATGGCGGCTAAGAGCTAATGGCATAGATTTTAAAGTAGCTAACGATGGATGCTAGACGCGAAAATTTGAATGCTACTTATTAACAACGAGAAATCAAAAAGCAAGGGTTACTTTTACTGAAAAGATCAGAATGTTAAGGAAGTTTTAGCTCGTTTTTGAGCAAGCGAAAAAAATGGAAAGGGATTAAAAACCTATGTTGATGGTTTTTGAGAAGTATCCAAATGGCATTTTTACCTTGTCACCGTAGACTTTCTTCAGCATTCCCAAAATCATTACAATTAACATGAACTGAGGTATGGCAATTAGAAAGAGTATTCCAGCAACCTTTCCCTTGGAAGCCATAATGACTTTATTGATTGATAGGAAAAATAAGCTTTAGCCTTACGGTGCATAACTGTTTCTCTTCAGTATGTTCCCGACTGCTCGTCGTTGACAAAGGATAACTACTTAAAAGTTGCCTGAGCATAATTTTGTTAACCATTAAAAGGTGAATATCTTGGAAGTTTTTGTGAGGAAAGAAGATGGTTCTAGACAATTGTTTGATAGAGAGAAGGTGGTTAGGACTTGTTTGAGAATGGGGGCAAACAGTCAGATTGCATATGCGGTTGCAGAGAAAGTTGAGAGAAGACTGTATGACGGCATATCAACCCAGATGATTCTTCGGATGATTTTTAGGTTTATGCGTAAATACAAACCTGAGGTCGGGAACCTTTTTGACTTGAAAAGAGGTTTAAGCTTGATGAGTCCAAAGCCTGAATTTGAAATGTTTGTTCAGGTTTTGTTGGCGCATAATGGGTTTGAGGTTAGATCTAACCAGATTTTGAGGGGAAAATGTGTGGAGCATGAAGTCGATGCCATCGCAAGCAAAGACGGCATCACATATTTTGTGGAGACAAAGCACCATTTGAGCTATCACGCTCTGACTGGGTTGGATGAGAGCCGTATAGCGCGAGCTGTACTGGAAGATGTTGCTGAGGGCTTTATGCTTGGCAGAACTGACTTGAAAATTGATCGAGCCATGATAGTTACCAACACAAGATACTCAGAACATGCAATACAGTATGGTGGTTGCAGGAGTATATTGCAAATCGGGTGGGATTCTCCTGAGAAATTTGGGTTACAAAATATGATACGTGAAAAAAAGTTGTATCCGTTGAGTTGTCTTAGAGGTTTGAGGGGCGAGACTAGAATGAAACTGGTTGAATCTGGAATAGTGCTTATAGGACAACTGCTTGGTGAAGATCTATCTGAGCTTGCTAAGAAAACGAGGCTACCGCAAGCCGCTCTAAGGGGAATAGCAGAAAAAGCAAGGTCTACCTCAAATGCAGTTGGGTATACTTAGCATTACACAAGAATGTAAGGTTAGTTTTGTGTATCTGCTAAATCTTTCATTCTGTACTTGAACCTCAATCGTTTCACTTTGGAAGAGGCAACACAAGAATAAACAACAAAATACGCGGCAGTTTAAGCAGGAATCGGATAACTGTTTCTATGCAATATGTTCCAGCAAAAAAGTCAGCCATCCAATAAAAGACCCGTTGGCAACGGTGCATAACTCAAGCTTAGGCGTTTTATGAGACTGAATGACTTTTCCATCGGACATTTTATTGGTCCAATCATTGTTGCAGTTCAGTCAGCAACTGAACAGGCCCTAAACCCCTTTTATCTTTTTATTTTCAACAAATCATCTGAAGATTTCTCAGCAGACTATCAAAGGCGGGTTTCCTCTTTGAAGAGTTGATCTCGCCGAGATTAGCGGGGGTGCTTGTATTCGGATTTTGCTGTCGGTTACCATATTTTTGCAGATGAGGTTGAGTGAGCTTTCGGTAAAGCTCAAAACATTTTTCCCCTCGTTAGTAAGCTTGTACACTTTTCGCGGCCTTTCGGAGTTCATGTTCCATTCGCTGTTTACAAAGCCTTTCTTTTCAAGCGTGCCTAGTAGTGGGTAGATGGTGCTGGGTCCGAAGTATACGCCGAAGCCTTTGCGGATTTTGGTGATGAGCTGGTATCCGTGCATGGATTCTTTGTCTAAATATTGAAGAATAATCATGTCTAAGAGTCCTTTAGTGAGTTTTGTTTGGACTTCTTTTTGGTAGTTATTGGTCATTTTCTAACTTTTTCTCCTGTTGTTGTGTTGTAGATGTGAAATATGTCTTCTAAGACACATTTCTTATGTCTTAATAGTACGCAAACCGCCACATAAACCCTCGCACATAACTCAAGCATATCAAAGCATACTGAGAGACCCCAATTGTCGAACACAAAAACATGTCAATACGTAAAATATCTCTTAAAAATCAGTATTTCAAACATATACTTAGCTTAAAGGGAGCTGTACAACAGATCAACAGAAAAACCGCGCAAGCTCCATAAACCTCAAAAAAAATTGGTGTTAAAGCATGCGGAATAACAATAGAAGGAAAAAACAAATGGAAAACTCAATTCAGAACGCGAGTAAAAAGTCTTAAATTGTTATTGCTTTCTATGCAATTCTGATAACAAATGGCACAATTATCAAACTGGTCCAAAACTATTGTTCCTCAACGTCATGAATCTGGGTGTATTCCAACAGGCTATGAATGGCTAATTCGATATTTGCAGATTCAAGGAGTGAATCTTAAGACCTTTCAAGAGGATTTTGACCTTGGGCAAGATAATAGTTTCGACTCTGTTTCAGCGAAGATTAGAAGTGTGTATCCTACAATCAATATTAAAGTGCAAAGTTTCACCAAGGGAATAGACAAAGTGAACCGTATCAAATCCCTCTTAGAAGAACAAAAACCTTGCCTGATTTCATTAGCTCTCGGTAACGGTCAGGGTTGGCACATAATGCCTGTTGTACGCATCGATGAAACTACTATACAACTGATACATCATGCGGATGCGGACGGACACTATACTTGGAGTTTTCCTATTGCAGAAATCGTTTGGAGACATGATAACTTGCAAGGTGGACATGATATATCGTGGATTGAACCTCCATAGAGCTAAATATAAAATATTTCTTAGAACTGGCTTAACCTGAGCAAGCCATTCGTTCAAATTGCTATTATTGTTGCCATATACTAACTTATTCTTCATTTTAGCCTTCGCCAAAAAGCTTTTCTAAACGTAACATGCCTCCCAAAGCGGCACATGCGCCGTCTTGTGAGTGATCCTCACGTTTATGATGTCGACAGTCCTAGCGAAGGAATGCATGGTCGGATAAACCACCCACTTTAAGTATGATCGCTGTATCCTGCATGACTTGTACAGAAGAATTCCATGTGTCTTCGACTATTTGCTGGAGTTCCTGCAGTACTGAAGCTAACTTTTCACCTTTACAGGTTAAACCATAAGCTTTCGGTGTTCTTCTTATGAACACCAGTTTTTTACCTTTCAAGCCTCTTAAGTATTTGTAGGTTCTTCTCGTGGAAAGCCCTGTTTCCTTTGCAAGCTTTCCAGCGGAAATTCCTCCTTCATGAGCAATCGCATCGTAAATTTTCCGTTCGGTATCTGTGAAGGTTTCCTTGTTTGGGTCTCGTTTTGATTTAAAGAAAAATATGTAATCTCTCTCCTTTGGGGTTTTTATCAGACCAGCTGAGCGTAAGCGTTTAAGTATTCGTGAAACGGTTTTTGATGAGACAAGTGCTTTTATGTCTTCAAACGTTTTAGGTCCTGAAAGCAAGGATTGCAAAAGAGTCTCTTCATAGCATTCTGAATTAGCTGGTAGCTTTACGGCAAATTCTGGGAAGCGTACGAGGAGTTTGGTTAGGCGACCTCCAAACGTTGTTGCGTAATATCCGTCTACTGCTTCGGTAGCTAGACCTACTGCCAGTAGAGGGCGCAAGTATTCTTCGCTGATGTTGTCTTGGCTGTAGCTATGCCCAGTTTTTTTTAATTCCTTTTGTAGTTGGCTTACTGAGTATCTGCCGTTTACGATTGCTTGCAGGATGTGGAGTCTCGTCTCATTTTTTAGAACGTTGAAGAGTTCTTTTATGTAATTTGGTTTGTCCATGGTTTCCCGTAGACGTCTTAGCTCGTTTTTAAGCTTGTACACTCGGCACCTGTTTATGCATTCTAAGGGTGTTATTGGAGCGCAGTTTCTGCATTCTGCGTCAAGCGATTTTAACCTCTCAGATAAGTCGCGGTTGTTTTCAGTTTTTCGAACTAGTGATAGGACATTGCTCATTGTTTATTCTCCTATGCGGTAACGAAACTGCTAGGAAATTTGAAATTAAACTTAGGAAGATTCATGTTGCCCAACCAGTTTCCTCCTAAGGGCTTCTAATTTTCTTAATGTAAAAGCGTTATCGTCAAGGATTCTTGACTAAAAATTAGTCAAACTTTCTTGACTAAGATTTGCCACCTGTTACTGCGATGAAAGCTTAGCTAGCACGCCATTTCGGGTCAAACTATTTTAGCCTAAGTAAACCAGAAGAGACGTTGGAGAACGTTGTAATGCAAGAGAAGTCAGCCGTTGGCAAGTAATGGCTCGAATTCTTTTGATAATGGGCCGGGAAAGTCAACTAACAATCTCTGATAACGGCTTAGCAGCAAGAGTTTATGGAGAATCCTGCTTTACGAGCCAAAGGTCGCCGCTTCAAGTCCGGCTCGGCCCACTCCCAATAGGGTTCAAGCCGAAATAACTTTTATAAAGTCGACGCTTGGTCCTCTCAGTAAGAATCAACCGAACCTTCACATGAACCCCAGATCAACCGAACTGCACAGTATCAGCGACAAAAAAAATAGGAACTGGCAGGCTTATGCTCTGCTCAGCTTACTTTTTGAGTGTGGGGTTCTGTTTTTCTTTTTCTCTGAAAAACACGGCTGCTACTAGTGTGGCCATCGTAAGCAACGACATGATTATGATTGATGGAAATTCTGGAACTGTGGGCGTAGGCGTTGGACTCGTGCTCGTAGGCGTTGGAGTTGATGTTTGAGACGACACAAAAACAGCATACTTCAAATCCCCATTAATTTGATCATAGTAGCTTATGTGTGGGTTGCCGCTTGAATCCAAAGCAATGGAAGTAAATTCGCCGACGTTTTCTGAGGAGGAGTCTACGGTTTGGATGTTCCATGCTGAGCCCGTCCACGCCGCATAGTTCAAACTCCCGTAGATCGTAGTATTTCGGTAGCTTATGTGTGGGTTGCCGCTTGAATCTAAAGCAAGCGAATTATATTCGCCGCCTAGCCCTATGGTTTGGATGTTCCACGTTGAACCCGTCCACGTAGCATACTTCAAATACGCATTCGTAGTGTCAAGGTAGCTTATGTGTGGGTTGCCGCTTGAATCCAAAGCAAGCGAAGTATCCAAGTTGCTTTTTGCTGAGTCTACGGTTTGGATGTTCCATGCTGAACCCGTCCACGCAGCGTACTTCAAATTCCCATTACTAAGATCATCGTAGCTTATGTGTGGGTTGCCGCTTGAATCCAAAGCAAGCGAAGTAAACCAGCCGACGTCTCCTGTTGAGTCTACGGTTTGAATGTTCCATGCTGAACTCGTCCACGCAGCGTACTTCAAATCCTCATTGATTTCATCATAGTAGCTTATGTGTGGGTTGCCGCTTGAATCCAAAGCAAGCGAGGTATAAAAGCCGACGTAACCATAGACCGCGTTTTCTCCTGAGTCTACGGTTTGGATGTTCCATGCTGAACCCGTCCACGCAGCGTACTTCAAATTCCCATTGCTTTCATTAAAGTAGCTTATGTGTGGGTTGCCGCTTGAATCCAAAGCAAGCGAAGTATACCAGCCGACGGTTGCTCCTGAGTCTACGGTTTGAATGTTCCATGCTGAACCCGTCCACGCAGCGTACTTCAAATTCCCATTCGTTTGATCATCGTAGCTTATGTGTGGGTTGCCGCTTGAATCCAAAGCAAGCGAAGTATACCAGCCGACGTCTCCTGTTGAGTCTACGGTTTGGATGTTCCATGTTGAGATTGCTTTGATCAGAGGTGCCTGAACGCAGAGCAGTAATAGTAGCAAAAACGTAAAGACAACGATGCAAGTTCTAGAGATATGCTTCATTATTTAAATCTCTCAAAGCTCATATGCAATATAAGTTGCTTAAAAGATTTGTGTGCTGTTCATTTGTTGGCTAGGTTTGTTGTAAACGATGGTGAATGGTGCGTTGTGGCTGTAAGCGTTTTTGAATTGTTGGTAAGTTTTCGTCTGTGTATCTGACAAAGATTATTATAAGGAGGACTTCGAGGTATTCCGTTGATCAACTCCGACTTTCGCCGGCATCCAAGGCTCCGCATCTTGTTTCTGAATCGATGCATCCCCGGAAAAATTCGTAATCATATCAATGGCGACAAGTTTAGATTTACTCAAATCACGCGCAACCGCAATCACGTTAGTTGTGGTTTCGTCTGCCTTCTGAACCTGCACAGCCGGTGCATGAGCAAGAAACTGGTCTATCGCTACTGTGCCGTCTTTAAGTCCTCATCCGGGTTCTCGGGTTCCTCTTTCATTCTTTCGTACCCAACGCGGCTCCACATTCTGAACAGAATTTCTTTTTCTCAACGACAATGCCACAGGATGGGCATTTTATTTTGTCGCTTGGAACTTCAGAGCCCAAACCCTTGGCAGACGGAATTCCTGGGAATTGCGGAGCACCGGCAATGGGACGATTCTGCTTCATCATCTCGGCTGCCTGACTAACATCGGGCATTTGCATTGAAGGATCTATGTAACCCGACTGCTTCATTGCCTCGGTTAATTTGTCCCATCCTTTGCCAAATATGCCCATCATCTCATAAGACCGCGACATTGTTGCCGACTGATATTCCTCCTCTGATATTTCTCCCCTGTCGTACTTTGCTTTTATTTCTTTGAATTCCTTTTGCAATTGTTGACTTCGGTCTTGGTCAGCTTGTGAAATCTCCATAGTGGGGGGAGGAGGTGTCTCTTTCTTCTCGGGCTTTTCTTCAGGAGGATAACTAAAATCAAAGAAAGGTAAAACACTAATAACTTCAACACTATTGGTGCTTTGAACGGAGAAACGCCCAAAGGCAGCTCCAAAAACAAAACCTGGATCGATGTGGCCTCCCTGCTTGGAATCGCTATACCTACAGTCCGTTATCCACAAATCAAAAATCAGCGAGCCCTGATGAATCCAAGGCGAAGGTCTCTCCTTGCTCAATTCAAAAATCACAAAAGTTTGTTCATCTGTATTATTTATGTCGATACGCCATCCCAATTCCTCAAGACGCCTTTTTGAGTCATCTTTCAGGACTTGGAGAATCGGAAAATTCCTATTACCTTCATCCTTGCTCATTCCTATCCCCTAACCCCACAATATTTTATTTGATTTGAACTTTGTATTAAGATTTGCCCAAAGATAACACACAAAAAACCTATTCTTCAGTTATTTTTTATACTTTATCTCAGATTTTAATTGAAGAAGTTTAGATTTTCCCTTTCCCTATGTAGGAAAAAAAGATTGGGAGTCGGTCAAGTTTGTGAACGAAAATTGTTTTACGGCTTGAACCCGTTTGAGTTCAAGTTCGGCTCGGCCCACTTGCAAACATTTTTTTTAAGTTGAAGGATGAAAAAAGAAAGATTGTGAGGCGCTTTTAAGAAAGAATATTAAGTCTTCAACGCTTTCAATAATTTTACGGTTTGATTAAACTATGAAAAAGCAAGTGTTCATATCAGGCCCCATTCTGGGCATGGAAAACAATCAAGAGTATCGAGAAAAAATCACTGACATCCTTGTCAGGATGGGATTTGACGTCATCAATCCGTGGCTTAGAGAAAAAGTCCTCTATATGGGCGACGAGGAATGCTGGTGGAATAAAGTTCCCACGTTTGACTTTATTCAAAGAGACTTAGACGATGCTGACAGATGTGACATTATGGTTGTTTATTTGCCCAAACTTTCGGCAGGAGCATGTATGGAGCTGTTTTACGCCAAACG